>ENA-OSAI01000154-OSAI01000154.1-marine-sediment-metagenome-genome-assembly--contig:-NODE-154-length-40846-cov-12.606702_pt1 | contig 40846 bp, 40 predicted proteins | sample MGYA00237871_ERZ529316 | MGnify/ENA primary metagenome ERZ529316 (study PRJEB26369, sample SAMN03142814) | marine sediment metagenome | biome: marine; feature: borehole; material: sediment...
AAAAATCTAGCTTTTTTTATTTATTTTCTCTCTTGACATCATTACCGGTTGCTTTATTGGTATGATACGTTACAAGGCAACTTTTTTCTTTTCTTTATATTTCTTTATTTCATTAATCTTACAGTATCTCTAGCAATCACAACTTCTTCATTTGTAGGAACCAATAATACTTTTATTTTTGACTCATCGGTTGAAATAACCGTTTCTTTTCCACGTGTTAAATTCTTATCATGATCAAGCTCAATACCAAGTACTCCAAGTCGATCAATCACCAGTTTTCTTGTCTCAACAGCATTTTCACCAATACCAGCAGTAAAGCAAATCGCATCACATCCTCCAAGTAATAAGTAATATGCTCCTATATAATCAGCAATCATTTTCGCTTGTTTTTCAACAGCCAAAATACTTTTTGCATCTCCACGTTCTACAGCTTCCCATAAATCTCTAGAATCACTTGATAGTTCACTTAATCCTAAATATCCAGAACGTTTATTCAATTCTGTCATTACTTCACTAATCGATTTATCTTCTTTATTGGCAATAAACTCAATAATTGCTGGATCAATATCCCCACTTCTTGTCCCCATAGAAATTCCCGCAAGTGGTGTGAATCCCATTGAAGTATCAACACTTCTTCCACCATTCACAGCGCATAAACTCGCACCATTTCCAATATGACAAACAATGATTTTTGTGTCCTTAGAATCTTTACCTAACATCACAGATGCTCTTTCTGAAACATATTTATGGCTTGTTCCATGAAATCCGTATTTACGTACACCATATTTTGTATACCAATCATATGGTACACTATACATAAACGATACTGGATCCATCGTTTGATGGAATGCAGTATCAAAAACCGCTACTTCAAATGCATTTGGCAACGCCTCCATAAATGCATGAATACCTGTTAAATTTGCTGGATTATGTAAAGGAGCCAACTCACTTACTTCATCAATCGCATTAATGACCTCATCAGTAATAGCAACGCTATCTTTGAATTTTTCTCCTCCATGGACCACACGATGGCCTACACCTTCTATATCCTCTAAAGATTTTACGATACCGAAATCAACGAGTTTTTCTAGTAATTTTTCTACTGCGACTTTATGTGTATCAATATCGATAATTTCAACTTGTCTTTGATCCCCATATTTGATCGTAAATATCGAATCTTTCAGTCCGATTCTTTCCACAACTCCACTACATATAATCGTTTCTTTAGGCATCTCTAGTAATTGAAATTTTAAAGATGAACTACCTGCATTAACAGCTATTACTTTCATTTTTTTCTTCCTTTCTCTTTTTAAACCATAACTCTATTTGTTGGATGGTTAATTCCATTCCTTCTTGATCTTCAAAACTAGGTAGATTGATTAATAAAAAGTCTGTTAACTTATCTTCTTTGTTTGCTTTCTTTTGTAAAATTAAAATACTCTTTTCAGCATTCTTAAACAATGTTTCACTTAACTTAATCAGACCAAACATATGCGCTTTAACATCAAGTTCTTTCTTAAATATTTCCATCTGTTTTTGCTCAAAAAAATCATTTTCAATCACAACAAACATAAATTTCTCACTCGCAAGACTATCCAAATGATGAGAAATTATTTGATAAGGTAAATACACTTCTTTTTCTTCTTGAATTGGTAAATCAAGCACAATCAAGTCGATTTCATTTGCAAAAAATGATAATGTATCTTGCATGAATATTTGATTATCATAATCCATTAAGTCTCCAAGGTTTCTAGCAAGTTCACACTTTAACTTATCATTGTCTACTCCAATGACCCGAGCATCTTGTTCAATATCATTTAACACAGTATACACTAAGTTCCCTGAACCAACCATTGGATCTAGAACAAATTGGATTGGTTCATCATATAATTTCTTAATCAAATAAGACATAAACAAACCAAGCGTATCAGGTGTTAAAAAAGCATTCGAAACATTCATATGTTTATACCCTTTAAGTAAGCCTAACTGTACAGCTTTCCGAATCTCTTCAGGTGTAAATTCCACTTCTATTATTTTGTTTTTTTCTTGCTTTACATATGCCAACCCTTGTTCATCCAATGGAAAATCAATATAATCTTCAAGTAAATACTGGAAGGCAAGATTCATCGACTCTAAATAAGGATGTTTGTTCACATCATATAAATACATTGCAATCGAATCAAAGTAATCGTAAAACAATTCAATATTATTTGTTTCTTTCATCATTATCACCACAAATCAATTATAGTAGACTTTTGTTCCTTTGTCTAATGAAAATCACATTTCTTGAGCTTACTTCTAGATAGTGCTAAAATATAGCTGGAGGTGACTCATGAAAAAAGTAGCAATAAAATTAATTGAACTATATCAAAACTCAACAGCAAACAAAAATCCTACTTGTAGATACCATCCTACTTGTAGCCACTATGCAAAAGAAGCCTATCAAAAACGCAATTTTTTCATAGCCTCCATTTTAAGTTTTTGGCGCATCTTACGATGCAATCCTTTCTCAAAAGGTGGTTATGATCCTGTCCCTGAACCAAGAAAAAATAAATCCAAAAAAATACAGCAAAAAAATCAGTGATTTTCACTGATTTTTTATTTATTAATCTTTGTGAATTTCTCCTGATTTTTCAAGCGAATATTTCACTCCAATAGGTCCAAATAATTCATATATTAATGTTGCAATTAAAACAACAATTAAAATCGTAATCCCATCTTCACCAAAGTCTGTTTTTGCTTGATAAGCCATCCCCAAAGCAACTCCGGCTTGTGGTAATAAAGTAATCCCGAGATACTTTCGAACATTTGGATGTGATTTCATTAATTGAGCTCCAAATGAAGAACCCACAATTTTACCAATGGTTCTAAAGACAATATATATCGCTGTAATCCCAATAATGCTTCCATAATTAACATCAGCATTATTCGCAAACGCTACAACAAGTTCTGCTCCTGCTAATGTAAAGAAAGCAATCAAAATTGGACCAGTAAAACGTTCAACCGTCATAGTTATCTCATGTGCTTTAACTCTTGATACACTATTGGTTAACACTACACCCATCATCATTGGTGTTAATATAGGTGATAAGTGAATTTCAAATCCATTTATATGTAATCCCATTCTAGACAAGGCAACCGAAATCATCACCGCTGTCAAACTAGCACCCAAATACACTTCTTCTTTTCCTGAATCACTACTCTTAATAGCACGAATGATTAAAGCAGTAGTATAACCCACAATTGCTCCAACTACAAACGAGAAAATAAGTTCAAGTAAAGGTCCACTAAGCATATCAACCACAGAAAGACTTCCACCAAGATTTAATGCATTGGCAATTGACAACAATACACCGAATAATACAATCCCAACCGCATCATCCATACCAACCAATGGTAACAAAGTATCGGTTAAAGGTCCTTCGGCGCGATATTTACGCGTTAACAACATAATTGGTGCTGGTGCTGTCGCTGTTGCAACTGCTCCTAAAACCAATGCAATTGGTAATGATACTCCAAATACTAATAAACCAAGAATTGTTAAACCAGCAGCTGCCACTGCTTGAATCAAAGTAATAACAACAACTTCTTTACCACTTTTCTTCAATTTACCAAATTCTAGTTCTTGCCCAATCCCAAAGGCAATAAATCCAAGCGCAATACTGGAAATAATCTCCAAATGATGCATTAAATCTCCTTTGTTGACGACAACCAACACAAGACCAATGATCACACCCATTACAATATACCCAGTTATATGAGGCAATTTTATTTTCTCAAACCATCTACCTGCAAATAACCCAAGTATTAACACCGCTGCTAAAGCCAGCAATGCTTCATAAGTGAGTGTTGCTTCACTACTTAATAATAATAAGTTCAATTCCTTCATCTTCTTTCCTATTTATAACAACATAAACGCAAGTGTTATTTTACAAAATAAACTAATTTTTTTCAAGTCTTTTCTAAAAAAAATAAGGATTTCTTAATGAAATCCTTATTAAGCTTTTTGTTGAGAACTCCAAGACGTCTTAGCTACGTCAATTTCACCTGCTTTGGATAATGCCGTTTTAACAATAATTAATCCAAAAACTTCAAAAATTACAGTAGCTGCTAAAACGATGGTCATTATCTCCATACCGATGTATCCATATCCTGGCATCTCCTCAAATCTTAATTCAGCCGTTAATGCCATATCAATGGCTACTCCAGCTTGAGGAATAAGTGTAAATCCTAAATATTTGACAACGGTTGGTGGTGCTTTCACGATTTTTGCACTGAAATATGCACCGGAAATTTTCCCAATAACACGGAATACGATATATATAATCCCCATTGCTCCAGCAACTAATAATAGCGATAGATTTAACTCAGCACCAGCAATGGTGAAAAATCCAAGTAAAATCGGCGCAGCAAATAAATCAACTGATCCTGACAATCTATGTTCATATTTCTCATCAATCATATTGGTTAAAACAATACCAATCGTCATAGGTAATAAAATGGCAGATGCGTGTACTACTTGACCAATTCCAATTCCTAAAAAGACAAATCCTAAGATAATCATCATTAACGTTTTATCATCATCACGATTTAACTTCTTCAAAGTAAAAGTCATTGCCAATCCTAAAAATGCTCCAATACCAAAAGATAATGCAATTTCAATCAAGGGCTCTAACAATAACGCTCCGGTACTGATTGATGCTCCCGCTCCTAAAATAGTAGTACCAATAGAAAGCATTACTGCAAAAAGCATAATCCCAATCGCGTCATCAAGTGCTACAAGTGGTAAAAGCATGTCTGTTACTGGACCTTTTGTTCGATAACTTTTTACAATCGCAACAATCGGTCCAGGAGCAGTAGCAGTTGCAATCGCACCCAATACTAGACCATACGTCCATATATGATCTCCACCAGTGACTGTTAGATAACTCACAATGGCCATACAAACTAACACAGCCGTTATAAGTGCTTGAGCAAATGTAATAATTGTGACTTGTTTCCCAGTTTTCTTTAATTTGCGGAACTTAAGCTCTAGTCCAATTGTATATCCAATAACACCAATCGCTACTTGGCGAATAATTGTGAAGTTTTCAACCATTTCGTGGGACAATATTGTAAGGACACTTGGCCCTATTAAAATACCAATTAAAATATATCCCGTAACTTTTGGGAATTTAATACGTTCAATTAATTTACCACCAAGTAATCCAAACAAAACCAGCATAGAAACACCAAACAATATATTTTCATGTAAATGGGTAAATATACTTCCTTCAGTACTTAATAGATAAATCATAATATTTTAAATCTTTTCTTGTTGTCCATTAAGAACTTCACAAACTCATTTTTCTCTAATGATTCTGAGAAATATTTTCCAACACCAATTTCTACATCCATATGTTTCACAATTTTTAATAAATCATTTGAATTAATTCCGCAAGATACAACCGTTAAATTAAACTCTTTTGCCACGCTCACCATAAACTCATATACTTTGTGAATTCTTTTAAATTCAAGACTATCAGAAAGTTTTCTTAAAAGAGATTCAGATATTTTAATAATATCAACTTTAATGTCAGCTAAATACAAAAATGAAGAACTATCATTGGTATACTCATCTAAGGCAACAAGGAACCCAAGCTCATGAAATTTCTGAACTGTTTTATATGATTCCTGATTTTGAATAATATGCTCTTTCACCTCTATAATTACATTATTTGTAGTCATATCATATCGATTAAGAAGAACTTCTAAATCTTCAAATTTAATACGCTCCAATGTATGTTGGGAGAAATTAACTGCCGCCTTAAATCTAGATGAAACCTTTAAATCGTTATGGTCTTTTAAATCACGATAGAATTTACACATTTCTTCAAACATTTTTATTTCGATATCATAGATTAATCCAGTAAATTCGGCCAATTCTAGAAAAACATCAGGCTTAAACGTTCCAGATTCACCACGTAACCTAGATACTGTCTCAAATCCTATGATTTCATTATTGAAAGTATCAACAAACGGTTGAAACTTTGGATAAAAACGATCATTTTTAACTGCTTCATATAAGATTTTTTCAACTTCTTTTTTAGATTGATACTGCGCAAATAATTCTTCATCAGCATAAATCAACAAGTTTTTACCTTGATGCTTATATCGATCAATCGAGTATCTCAATACCTTAATTGTTTGTTCTAGGTTAATTTCTGGAAAATCATCATGATCAAGAACACAAATACTAACATTAACATTATATTGTAAATGATCATGGGTAATAGGATTCTTTAAAATCTTCATTAGTTCAGTTGGTTCACAAATAAAGTGACTTCTAGTCATTAAAATAAACTGGTCGTTACCGACTCTATAAACATCTGATTTTCCACAATAATCCACTAATGACTTTGCCAAACTAGCAAGGATATCATCCATTGCATCTTCACCAAACATTGCAGACATCCGATTAAATTCATCGATATCTACATATATAAAATGAACATCCTCCAATGTTTCATTTTCAAAATCTTTTTTTAACCCTTTTAAATTTCTTAATCCAGTGATTTCATCAAAGAAAGCAATCTCTTCAAAATGTTCGAGTTTTAACATACGGTCACCTCTATCATTGTTTTTAACTATTATATCATAATTTATCAAACATGTAATGGTTTTCAATTGAATTTCAAAGTATTCTCAGTCGTCAAAACAGCATCAATATTATTGTTCGTAAGCAAATTAATTGATTTTTTGATCGAAAAAACCGATAATACTAAAGATACCAAAGGAGGAATAAAAATGAAAGTAGAATTATGGTCTGATTTTGCATGCCCGTTTTGTTATATCGGTAAAAAACGCTTTGAAAAAGCTTTGGAGAATTTTGCGCAAAAGGATCAAGTAGAGATAGTTTACAAAGCATATCAACTTAACCCAAATGCACCAAAAGTAATGAAAGGAACTGCATATGAAAGCTTCGCAAAAGGTCATGGAACAACGCCTGAAGCAGCGAAACAAAAATTCGCTATGTTTACTGAGAATGCAAAAACCGTTGGCTTAGAATACAATTACGATATTATTCAAATGACTAATACATTTGATGCTCATAGAGTGGCTAAGTATGCTGCGACTGTTCATTTAGAAACAGAAATTACAGATCGATTTATGAAGGCTTATTTCAGTGAAGGAGAAAATCTATCAGATTTTGATACCCTTGTTCGCCTATCAAGTGAAGTTGGTTTAGACGAAACAAAAGTAAAAGAAGTTCTAAAAAAAGATGAATTTTCTGATATAGTAAAAGAACAGATGATGGAAGGTCGTCAAGTAGGTGTACGTGGAGTACCATTCTTTGTGTTAAACAGAAAATATGGAGTATCAGGTGCACAACAACAAGAATATTTCGAACAAGTATTAGCACAGTTGTGGGAAGAAGAACAAAAAGACAAGTTATCGACAATTGGCCAAGCAGATAAGGGTCCCGTTTGTGATGATGAGACTTGTGAGATATAAGAAGTAATAGAAAAAAGCAATCCGTTGGATTGCTTTTTTTTATAGATGGCATTTCTGCCTTTAAATTCATATGGTGCGGGTAACAGGAATCGAACCTGCACTCCGAAGAACTAGATCCTAAGTCTAGCGCGTCTGCCAGTTCCGCCATACCCGCACGTGGCTGGGCTAGATAGATTCGAACTATCGGTCCCGGAGTCAAAGTCCGGTGCCTTAACCACTTGGCCATAGCCCATAATGGGGCGACTGATGGGAATCGAACCCACGAATGCCGGCGCCACAAGCCGGAGTGTTAACCACTTCACCACAATCGCCATGTTTACGTGTCCCAAAAAGAGACTATATACATTTTATTCAACTTAGGTACAATTGTCAAGTGATATTTACTATTTTCCCAAATCGATGATCACTATTATGTTGCTTTTTTCTACTTTTGTTAAGTTTTTGTAATAAAGCAATTGGCTTTTTCACTTTTTTTTAGTATAATATCACGTTGTGAGGTGCATTTATGGAAACTTATAGAACCAATGCTTTAAAGATGTTTTTATTTTTTTTACTATCGATTGTTTATTTTGAAGTTGTTTTTAAAATACGAATGATTAATTTTGAATTATCATTCGATTTTTTCCATACAATATTATTTTCATTGTCTTATACCTTTATGTTTATGTTCTTCTTAATGTTTTTCCAACATAAAACTGTTAAAAGGTTAAGTTACTTTTTAATTGTTCTTATTTCATTTTTATACTTTAATCAAGATGTATATCGTAGCTTTATGAATGGCTTTTATTCGTTTAGTTCAGTAGGAGATGCTGATCGAGCATTATCATTTATTGGGGATTACTTCTTGTCCTTAAGATTTGGTCATATATTCTATTTTATTCCACTGATTGGATTTTATCTTTTAGTTCGATATAAACATCTATCCTTCAACATTGAATATATTTCCATCAAAGCTCCATTAATTGTTTTATTATTATCTTTTATCGTATTTTTCTCATCGCTACAAATTATTAGTGATGAAGAAAAAGTAGATGCTGCTGGTCCTACTTATACTGACTTAGATTTATATCAAAAGCTCTATGATCCTCAGTTTATATTAAAAAAATATGGTCTCCTTACTTATACTCAGCGAGATTTCTTTAACCTATTTAGACCTGCTGTACTTACTAAAGAAGAGCATTTACTATTACTAGATGATTATTTTGAAAGAATTGAAGAAGAACATCCTTATCAACGAAATCGTTTTTCAGATATTTTAGAAAACAAAAACCTTGTTTTAATTATGGCAGAATCACTAGATACCTATGCCATCAATCCTGAATTAACACCAACGTTATTTGACATTATGGATAATTACGCCTACTTTGAAAATTACTACTCGCCATTATACAATAGAAGTACTGCTGATTCAGAATTTTTAACACAGACATCTATTTATCCAGACAAAAATATCACTTTGACTTGGAATGAATATGGAGATAATTATTTCCCTTATACATTGCCTAGGCTGTTTGAAAAAGAAGGATATTCCACCTACTCATTTCATAATTATACTGATTATTTCTATCGTAGAAGTGTTTATCATCCACAAACACTCGGTTATGATGCGTATTATGGTAGTGAAGAACTTGGCTTGCTTGATAATCCAGAAGATGGAAGTATTATTTTTAATCACGTATGGCAAAGTGACTTAGAACTAATGAAACGATCAATTCCTTACTTTATTAATGATGATCAATTCTTTGTCAATATGGTCACAGTTAGTGGACATTTTAACTATAGTGATACCCATGAAATCGCAGTACAACACATTGATGCTGTCAATGAATATGAACTAGCTCATGACATCACCATTGATGAAGAAATGAAATATTATTTAGCGACCAGTATTGAACTTGACCTAGCAGTAAAATACTTAATGGATGAACTAGAAGCAGCTGATAAATTAGATGATACAGCAATCATAATCTATGGAGATCATTATGCTTATGGACTTGATGAAGATAAAATTTGGGAGTATGATGGAAATCCTGATTACCCATATATGGAAAGAGAATTCAAAGAAGAAGGAAATGAGTTAGACTTGCATAACGTACCATTTATGATTTATTCAAACAAATATCGACTAAACAATATTGACGGATATTATACTGAATATTTCTCAACAATTGATATTTTACCAACCATCGCAAATTTATTTGATTTAGATTTGGAATATCAATATGTCTTTGGACAAGATGCATTTTCTCCACTAGACTATAATAAAATTATGGGTATCAGTTCTACTGAACCGTACTTAACAAACGTGATAAGATTTGCTGATATGAGTTTCTTAAATCAAGATTTTATGTACACCTCAATCGCAGACTCCTATACGATATATAATGAAGAATTTAATTCAAATTACTTACTAAATTTAAACGATTATTTTATAACAGAGTATATCAAGAGTTTGAATGTCTTAAAATATGATTACTTTCAATCAATGAATCCAGAAAACAACTAAAAGGACTTAGTTCAATTTAAATTGAACTAAGTCCTTTTTTCTAATAAATATTGATAAACACTCAACACATTTTTTCCATACTGATCAGCACTAAACTCTTCGATTGCTTTGGTAGCGTTATTGGTTATTTTATTAAATAATACTTTGTTTTTATATAATTGCAAGAACAATTCGACGAACTCATCATCATTCATAAATGTCAATCCATTTTGATGATGTTTCACAACACCTACCAAATTTTCATCATATTTTACGAGTAGCGGAACTCCTGAAGCAAGTGCTTCTATATATGTCAATCCCTGTGTTTCACTAATACTGAAATTCACGAATAAATCAGAAATGTGATAATATTTCGCTACATCTTTTTGAGGCACCATGCCAGTAAAGATTACTGCATCTTCTACATCTTTGTCTTTTGCGACTTTTGCAAAGAATGCTTGATCTGGTCCGCCACCAACCAATAATAACTTTAATCTCGGAATTTTTTTATGTAACACCGCAAATTTTTTAATCAATTCAGTGATGCTTTTTTCTCTTGATAATCTACCTAAAAAAATCATTACAAAATCATCTAAATTAATCCCCAAACTGATTTTTAACTCATTCAATTCTTCTTGCTTAAAATTAATCTTTCGAAATTGCTCCAAATATATACCTGTTGGAATAATCTTTGACTCTCCAGAAAATCCATAAGATTCAAAAGTTTTTCGCACTTTTATCGATGGAAATATCACATAATCCGCAGAATTCGCAAATGATTTACTATACCATTTTGACATAATTTTTATAGGTCCTACAAACATTTTCGTAATATAGTGAATATACTCTTCCAACATTGTATGATACGTATGGACAACAGGAATGTTGTATTTTTTTGCCACTTGTCTTCCTAATCTTCCCATTGAAAACTCAGTATGACAATGAATAATATCTAAATTCAATTTATGAATTATTTCCATTTTACTTTTTGTAATTTTACCAACACGGAAATCTTTCATATTTTTCATTGGTAAATTTAGCCCATGTATTCGAATGATATGATCATCTTGATCATCTGCACGTTCGTGTTCGTTCGCGATGATGTATACTTCGTGGCCCAACTTCGTTAATTCATTCCTTAATGTATCAACAGATACTACTACCCCACTAATTACCGGCGCATATGCGTCAGTAAACAATCCTATCTTCATTCTGATCACCCATTAATTTTCTCAAAGTTCTTCAAACTCGTATGACTATCAAATTTGAATCACTTTATTATATCATATCTTACTTTTTTTTTAATGGTCAACTAAAAAATAACACCTCTTGCGAAGTGTTATAATGAGTACCAAGCAATTCCATATCCTTTTTTACCAACATGGATACTAAATACAGGACCTAAGTAATCTGTCATATGAAACGTTGCATGAGGAAATGCTTCTTCTAAATCTTTGCGTAACTCAATAGCACCTTCTTTAGAATGTGTGTTTGTGACATAAAAATGTAATTTTTTACGATCATCAAGCGTATCTTTTACACTTTTTATAAGATACTGATGTACTTTTTTATAAGTGCGTTCTTTTCCATCAAGTTTCAACTTACCATCCACTACTTTGATAATAGGTTTGATACGTAATACAGTCCCTACCATCGCTTGTGCGACACTTAAACGTCCACCTTTTGTTAATGAAAATAAATTTTCCACAGTAAACATTTGTCCAGCATTTGCGATAATTTCATTTACTTCTTTCCAAATAACTTCTTTGGCTTTTCCTTCGTTAATTCTCTTCATCACTTCAAGCGCAATCATTTCTGTTCCATATGCTGCCAAAGAGGTATCAAACACGTGAATTTTTTCTGGATGATCAAACATACTTTGAGCCAAAATAGCGCTTTGATAGGTTCCACTCAAATTTTTCGATAAAACCACTAAAAAGATTTCTTCGTATCCCTTTTTATGCATTCTATCATATGCTTCTAAAAATTCACCAGGTGATGGTTGACTTGTCGTAAAATGAGCACCTTTTTTTTGTTGGTCAAAAATAAAGTCTACATCAATATCAATTTCTTTATAAGATACATCTTTATCGATGATATTTAAAGAAACTACATCAATATCATTTTGCTTAATAAAGTCCTCTTCTAAATACACTGTTGAATCAATAATCAATCCATACTTATTCATATTTATTCTCCCGTCCAAGCTATACCATATCCCTGCATACCAATATGTATACTAAACACAGGACCAATATAACTATTTATACTAATTTCTGCATCTTTAAAATGTTCTTTCACTGTTTCAATCAATACTTCAGTTTGTGTATCTGAATGTTGATTTTGAATCCTTACCATGATTCTCTTAAATCCTTTTGTCGTTTCTTTCATCATACTGATGATTTCTGACAAAGCCTTTTTATGTGTTCTAGTTGATGTGAACAAATCTAACTTCCCATCATCTAACTGAATCAGTGGTTTTACACGCATCACTGTCCCAATCAATGCTTTTGCACGTGACAATCTTCCTGAACGCATTAAGTTAGTCAAACTTTCAATTGTAAAGATTAATTTCGAGTGATCAATCAAACGATTCATTCGTTCAATAATCGCAGTCTCTTCGATTTCTTGTTTCATCATATCCACAAGCTCTAAAACAAGAAGTTCATTACCATAAGCAGCATTCATGGTATTAAAGATATGCACCTTTTCCATGTCTTTATCATCCAACATTGAATGTGCAAGAATCGCACTTTGATAAGTTCCACTAAGGTTTTGACTAATCGGAACAACAAATACACGTTCATATTGTTTAAGCATCTCTAAATATAGATCATAAAATTCACCTGGGGAAGGTTGACTTGTTGTTAATCTATGATGTTTCATTTGATCAAATACAAAATCATTTGTAATCTCTAATTCTTTATATGTGTCACCTTCTACAATGACATTCAAACTAGCACGCTTTATATTATACTTTTTAAATTGTTCATCTGTTAGATAGGTTGTACTATCAACAACAATCCCATATTTTTCCATAATTTCTCTCCTCAATTATCTAATTAGTTCTAATATACTAATATAATGAAATATACTTCCTGCTAAAACAAATAAATGCCATACAAAATGTTGATACTTAAACTTCATCACGTAAAATATTACACCAAATGTATAACATAACCCGCCAATTAAAACAAAAATAAAACTATTTTCTAAACCAGTGATTGCTTCATCAAAAACAAATACGATACTCCATCCCATCAACAAATAAATGGCTAGATGTACTTTATGATATTTACGAATCCAAATAGATTTCATTACAATTCCAAGAACTGTTAAAAGCCACAAAATAGCCAATAAAATATACGCCTGTGTATTTCCTACAGCTAACAGAAGAAATGGCGTATATGTCCCCGCTATTAAAATAAATATAGCGCTGTGGTCAAATCGTTGGAAAACCGTATAAACCCTTCTCATATTATGTGGAAATGAATGAAATAAGGTACTAGATGAATAAAGTAATATTAAAGAACCACCGAATATCGCTGAAGCCAATGTCTCCACAAAAGATGATGAATTCAAAAGCAATACAACAAGTCCAATAATCCCCAATATTACGCCTACTCCATGACTAATACTATTCGCAATTAATTCTCCTAAAGAGGTTTTTTTCACGCTGAATCCTCCTTCTTATGAAAGTACTCTATTACACATAATAATTTACCAAAAATTACTCTATCTGTCAAGGTAATTAAAAAAGATTACAACTAGTGTAATCTTTATTGGTCAAAAAAGTCAGATAAATTCTCTAAATATGTTTGGAAAAAAACATATTTTTTATTTTCTCTCAAAGCCTCAATTTGTTCTTTTAAACGCATTAATTTGCTGTTTTCTAACAACAAAGGATACTCTTTAAACATTTGTAAATATAAATGATACCATAACTTATAATCTTCAAATTTCGCAAATGATTTTACACTTTTATTTTTAAAATTCCAAGGTTTTAAACCTGCAAAATGGATTCCATGTAACACCGATAACTCAGGGTATCCATTGAAGGATGAATACTTCAGATCAATGTTGGTCCACTGGCCACTTAATTTTTGTGTTAAATATTGCATTTCTGGCCAATGATACTTGCTGATTTCTTCACGTACTTCTTCTTTTGAAACATCTTCAATGATATCCTCAAATAGTCTCATCGATGGTTCTAGAACATAAAGAGATGCATTCACACCCATGTTTTCTTTATCTGTGTGTATTCGATCTGTCACTTCTTTAGGAATTTGAGTACCATGAGGTATATTTTTATAGACCTCATGCCAAATCCAAGTCCCTTTTTCTAATACAGATGGAGGAATTGTATAAACACCATCACTGGTATACTCCATACAGTATTCTTTTTTCTCATTAATGATTCCAGCTGGTGCTTTTAATTGAAACAAATCATCGTACTGATCAAGTGGTAATAAATCCGCATCTGCCAAAATTATTTTATCGTAATCTTTTCCCAAATCTCCATCTTTACCAAGTCTTAACGCATGAAATCTTGAAAACAAAAATGGACGGTCTTGGCGTTCTTGTCTTCTTGAATGAGGAACATAAATCTCATCTAACACAATCACATCATCAAATAAAACATTCAACGCATGAATTGACGAAGTTTTCAAATTATTCGAAACAATACAGATCAAATCAGCACTCGTCTTTTGTTTCTTCAAGGCATACGCAAACAACATTGCACCAGGCAAAAAGGAATCATTACGAATAATGAAAGTTACATAAGCAGTTTTCATGTAGTCACCTCCAAGAAACAATGATACTAAATAGATTGAATATAATCAATATAATTATAATAATCCACGTACTTTTTTTAGTACTTTATTTTTCAATTGTTCTCCCTCAATTGAGAACTGTTCTGCTTCTTTTTGATATCTTGTTTGAATTTCTTCATTTGATAGACTTCCGACATTAATCAACACATTCAATAATGCACCTTCTAATCCACCATAAAGCATCAAAGCTGCAACGCCAATATCAGATACTGCATTTCTATTACCATAATCCAACAAATACTCCAAATCACCCAATGCTTGAAGTGATAAACTCGCTACTCGATAAGGAACTTCGATTGCTCCATAAGTTGCATCTTCAATTGCTTCTTTGCGAATCACTTTTTCTTCATCAGTTTCTTTTGGTAATTTAAATGCATCCATCACCTTTTCAAAAGCCAATGTGTCTTCATCGATTAAAGTTAACATTGTTTCTTTGATGACAACAAAACGATCTAATATGCGATGATATTCTTGTTTCACATCATCATCTAACGCCTTAAATTTCTTTTTCCCAGTTGTTAAATGACCCACCATTCGTGATAGACCAATTCCTAAAGTAGAAGCCACTCCAGCAACACTTCCTCCACCAGGAGTTGGCATACTAGAATCAACTTGTTCAATAAAATCTTTTACAGTATAATCCACCAATTTCATTTTTATTTCCTCCCTATAACGCGCTCATTTTTGACGACTAAGCGCCCTTTTTTAAATACATCTTTTACATGATTGATGCCATAATGATAAAAGAAATACTCAATATTTGGAATATCTAAAAGTAAGAAATCCCCTTGATATCCTACATCTAGTATACCAAGTTTTTTCTCTAATCCAAGTGCATACGCCGCATTCACCGTCACACTATGCAGTAATTCATTTGGGGTCATTTTCATTTTCAATGCCCCAAGTTGCATCGCAAACTGAATATTTTCTGATGGTGTACTACCCGGATTATAGTCACTAGATATCGCAACACCAACACCCAAATCAATCATCATACGAGCATTTGCATAGTTTTTATTTAAATAAAATGCGGTTGACGGTAATAAATTCCCGATCACATTAGAGTTCCCCAATTCTTGTAAATCTTTTAAACTTGCAGCCATCAGATGATCTGCACTTTTTGCTTCCAACTCTACAGCCAAAGCTGTTCCACCTAAAGAAACAATCTCATCTGCATGTAATTTCACATCAAAGCCTAGTTTCTTTGCCTTATTAAGTAGTTTTCTCGATAAGTTGACATCAAATACATGGTCTTCACAAAAAACGTCTACAGCGGTCGCTAGCTCTTTTTCCTTAATGACCTTTAAGTCTTCGATTACTTGATCAACATAACCTTCATGATTATCTTTATAATCTATAGGAATAGCATGTGCACCCATGTACGTAGATAAGATATCTACTGGATGAAATTGATTGAGTTCTTTGGCGACTTCTAGTTGTTTTATTTCTGTTTCTAAATTCAATCCATAACCACTTTTCGCCTCAATGGTTGTACTACCAAAACGCAACATTTGATCCAAACTTTTCAATGATTTTTCATACAATTCTTCAAACGTTGCATTCCTAGTCATCTCAACACTACTTAAGATTCCCCCACCTTTTTTAAGGATCTCAATATACGGAATCCCTTCCAACTTATCAGCAAATTCATGTTCCCTCGAACCACCAAAAACAAGATGGGTATGTGCATCAATAAAACCAGGAAAACAGACTTTTCCTTGCGCATTATAAAGACTCGTATCTGAATCAATATACATTTCATAATGATCACTACCTACTGCGATAATCATTTCATCTTTTACCGCAATAAAGGCATCTTTGATCATAATAATTTCTCTTAATTTTTCTTTTTTCACCGGTGGTTTATGATATGGTGTATATAATTTCGATATATTATAAACAATCAAATCAGCAGTCATACTATCACCTACATATTCGCTTCAATAATTTTAAGTTTATCGAAATCTCTAAACAATAATATTTTCATTGCTTCTTCGGTGATTTCATCAATTGATAAATCACCAAGTTTTTTTCCTTCACATGCATAATAATATTTCAAACTACGAACAATCGTATCTTTCGGAATCAATCCAACAACCTCACAAGAAGTAACCTTCACTTGATAACGAGCAGCTTCCATTTTGACTGTTTCTACGATACGGTAGATTGGATTCTTTTTATAATCTAGAATATTCATCGTTACTTGCATATGTCCGCGTTTCTCTAAAAATGCAGGACCTGCTTGAATATATGCAAATCCTCCGCTAGATCCACGAATTGCTTTAGCGATATTATTCGCAACTTTGTTCTCAGCGGTATCTAAATCGATGTTAAAAGCAATCAGTGGATTACGTGCACCAACACCGATCACACCAAAGGTTGGATGAATTTCTGCTTTCCCAAAATCAGGTACCCATTTCTCATCTTTGATTTTTTCTTTCATTCCTTCAAATTCACCTTTACGGATTGTTGGAAGCTTCACTCTTCTTTTTTGGCGAGCTGCTTCTGCATAAAGGAAAATTGGAATATCAAATGCTTGATTGATTTTTTCACCAACACGTTCAGCATACCCTACACATTCATCCATTGTTACTCCATCAATTGGAATAAACGGAATCACATCCACCGCACCCATGCGTGGATGTTCACCACTTTGATGATTCATATCAATTTCTTCTTCAACTTTTCCAACAAAGGGAATCAATGCCTCAATGATTTTTTCAGGATCTCCTAATAATGTCACAACAGTTCGATTATAATCACCATCAGGTTCGACACTAATGAGTTTAAATCCTTCTTTGTTTTTTAATGGTTCGACAATTCTTGCTATCTTATCTTGATCACGTCCCTCACTAAAATTTGGGACACATTGGACAATCTTTGGCATCTTAATTTCCTCCTTTATCATGCTGATCTTCTACCAGTTTACTGATCATATCCTGATCAATTTCTTCAGGAACAGTAATATATGAATTGTTATCAATTTCATTATACTCTTTTGATGTTTCTATCGCATGCTCATTGCGAGCCCAGTTTCTTCTAGCAACACCTGCCATTACATCAAAAAGCATCGCACGTTTTAAGATTTCATCCACTCGAGTACTTCCATCTAAGACCATACCATATCCACCATTGATGGCTTTCCCAATTCCAACGCCCCCACCATTATGAAGGGCAACCAAACTCATTCCTCTAGCCGCATTTCCTATCGCAACTTGGGTGGCAGTATCTGCCATAATATTACTACCATCTTTGATGTTAGAAGTCTCTCTAAATGGTGAATCAGTTCCACCAGTATCATGATGATCACGTCCCAACATAACTGGTCCTATTTCACCATTTTTGACCATTTCATTGAACTTAAGCGCAATCTTCAATCTTCCATAAGCATCTTGATATAAAATACGTGCTTTTGTACCTACTACTAGTTTGTTTTTCTTCGCATCTTTGATCCAGTTATAATTATCCAAATCTTGAAAACGTCGATCTTTATCAATCGCATCCATCGCGGCCTTATCTGTCTTATCTAAATCACTTTCTTTCCCACTTAAACAAACCCATCTAAATGGTCCATACCCATAATCAAATAACACAGGACCCATGATATCTTCCACATAACTTGGCCAAATAAATCCATCCAAATCATTTTCTTTGTTTTTACATATTTCATTTACACCAGCATCATAAATCGCCTTCATAAAACTATTCCCATAATCAAAGAAATAAGTTCCCTTATCATGAATCGTTTTAACCGCTTCATAATGACGAATCAACCCTTTATCTACTTCTTTCATAAATTGTTCTTTATCTTCTTTTAACATCTTTGTACGCTCATCAAATGTTAAGGTCACTGGGCAATACCCACCATCATAAACCGCATGGCAACTTGTTTGATCACTGAGTAAATCGATCCATATATCATGCGCAATCGCATATTCTAATAATGATACAACATTTCCATGATAAGCAATTGCGAGTGCTTCTTTGTTTTCTTTTGCTTTTAAAGCAAGAGAAAATGCTTCTTCTTCACTGCTTGCTACAACACTGACCCAACCTTGCGTATATCTTGTTTCAATGCGTGAAGGATCAACCTCAGCAATGATTCCTACTCCACCACTAATCTCAATCGCTTTTCCTTGTGCCCCACTCATACCACCTAATCCAGAAGTTACAAATAATTTTCCAGCCAAGTTTTCATGTTCAGGGATGCCAAGTTTACTACGTCCTGCATTCAATAAAGTTGAATACGTTCCGTGCACAATCCCTTGCGGACCAATATACATCCATCCACCCGCAGTCATTTGTCCGTAAGAAGCGACCCCAAGCGCACTAGCGCGGTTAAAATCATCTAAATTATCATATTGTCCAACCATCAATCCATTGGTTAATGTCACTCTTGGTGCTTCTTTAGAAGAAGTAAACAAACCTAGCGGATGTCCACTATTGATTACAAGTGTTTGTGTATCATTCATCAACTGTAAATATTTTTTAATGATTTGATACTGCATCCAGTTTTGCATCACTTGGCCAGTTTCACCATAAGTCACTAGTTCGTAAGGATATAATGCCACATCAAAATCTAAGTTATTATCAATCATTACTTGAAAGGCTTTCCCCTCAAGTGTATATCCTTCATATTCATCAATTGGTTTCCCTTTTAATCCACCTTCAGGTCGAAAGCGATATCCATATATACGTCCCATTGATAACAGTTCATCTAAAAACTCAGGCGCAAGCACATCATGCCATTTCTTTGGAACATAACGTAATGCATTACTAAGTGCTAGTTTTGTATCTTGTTCACTTAAAGTAAATGCTCTTTTTGGCGCACGTCTAATTCCTTCTTTGAATGCTTTTTTCTTAGGCAACTCTGCAAAAATATCACCAAGTGTTATCTTCATACTGATTCACCTTCCAATAACAAATCTTTTAAAAATGTCTCATCTTTCAACAAATCATCCATTCGATGAATGTGATGATACATCACTGTATCATTTTCAATAAATGGAATACTCTTTCTAACTTTATCATAAACCTTTTTCGTTTGTTTTCCAAGTGTATGTCCTTCTCTTAAATCAATCGCCTGCATCGCAGTCATCATTTCAATCGCAATGACTTTTCTTGCATTTCTAATAATTTCTAGCGCTTTTCTAGCACCAATAGTCCCCATTGATACATGATCTTCTTGATTTGCACTAGAAGGAATACTATCCACACTCGCAGGATGACTTAATACTTTGTTTTCACTCACTAGTGAAGCTGCACTATATTGGGCAATCATAAACCCTGAATTTAACCCTGGATTTTTCACTAAAAATGCAGGTAATCCTTCATTCAACGCAGGATTCACCATACGTTCAATTCTACGCTCACTAATGTTCGCAAGTTCAGACATTGCGATTCCTAAGTAATCAAATGGAATCGCCATTGGTTCACCATGAAAATTCCCCGCACTTAAAGCAAGTTCATCATCAATAAAAATGATTGGATTATCCGTCACTGCGTTCATCTCAATTTCAACTTTTTCTTTGACAAAGTTGATTGCATCCCACACCGCACCATGAACTTGTGGTGTACAACGGATACTATACGCATCTTGCGTTCTTAATTCACCTTGTAAAGAAATATATGAACTTCCATTTAACATCTCACGAATTTCTTTTGCCATATTGATTTGTCCCTTATGTCCACGCAATTCTTGAACTCTAGGATCAAACGCATCAATAATCGCACGCAATGCTTCCATTGTAGATGAGACAGACATATTCGCATATTTTAACAACATCTCTGCTTCATAAATCGCCATCGCACCAACACTTGTCATTGCTTGTGTTCCATTGATGAGTGACAATCCTTCTTTTGCATATAAAGCTTCTAATGGAGTAATTCCCGCTTTAGACAATCCCTCTTTTGCATCCATTCGAACACCTTGATAATGAACTTCTCCTAAGCCAATCAAAGGCAAAGACATATGCGATAAAGGAGCTAAATCACCACTTGCTCCAAGTGAGCCTTTTTCAAAAACCACTGGTGTTACATCTTTATTCAGCAACTCAAGCAACAACTCAAGTGTCTCTAATCTAATACCACTATAACCCTTAATGAGAGCATTGACTCTAAGCAACATCATCCCTCGAACAATTTCTTTGTTGAATGGTTTTCCTACGCCACATGCATGACTCATTAATAAGTTCTTTTGGAGCACAGCTACATCACATTTATTGATTGGAACATCACTTAATTTTCCAAATCCAGTATTGATCCCGTAAATAGGTTTCTCATCCTCTACAACACGGGCAACAAAATCACTAGCACGTATGACTTTCTCAATACTATCTTCACTAATTTTCACTTCTTCATGATGTTTCACCGCACGAATAAATGAATCTATTGTCAAATCTTGTCCTGTTAATACAATCATCATAATCACCTCGAATTTATTATACTCTAATCCTTGATAAAAATAAAGCGCTTTCTTTGATTTAAATGGCTTAATTTAGCGCTTTACACCGATAGAGTAATAAAGAAAAAAGAAAACATCACTCGATGTTTTCTTGATATCTTTTAAATAAATCTGGATAATCTTTATCAAATCTAGCAAGTGAAAAATCATCTTTCCTCACAGATACAACACTTGTTTCACCTTTTGCGCAAAGCACATTATCTTGCTTGTATAATTCATGACCATAGGTAATCTTGATTTTAGATACTTTCTTTACAAAAGTTTTCAAAGTAACTTTATCTCCATATCGGATTGCTTTTAAATAACTACACTTCACATCTCTTACCGGAAATAGATACCCCGATTGTTCAACCTCTGCATACACATATCCTAATGCTTTTAAATAAGCAGTTCTTCCTTGTTCAAAATAACTTAAATAATGCGCGTGATAGATCACACCCATTTGATCGGTGTCACTATAACGTAATTGTACATCAATTACTGAAATCATATTGACTATCTCCTAACATGTTCATTAATTTACTATAACGAACAAAGTCATCGTACATTTTTTGCACTTTTTCTTCAGTTAACTTACTTTGTTTTCTCGGCAGACTTTTTGACTGAATCCCAAGATATGTCTTTTCTTTTAATGCAGAAAAGTACAAATGTTTCACGTGAAACATTGTGTGTATTTCTTGTAGTTTACCAGCAATTTTTTCTATATTCGAAGGGATATTCTCTTCATCTTCAACGAACAACTTATAGTCATTCACCTTTTCTTCTTTACGAAATTTGACTGGTTTATTTGACGGACGAGAAGCACTTCTTAATTGAAACGCTACACCGTTTGGACGATCTAGTTCAAACAAAAATCCATCGAATAATATAGCGGTTGATTGTCCTGTAGATACCACCACTCTTATATCATGAATAGACCAAGCTTCTAGGTAATCATTGTATCCACTTAAGGAACTTTGCACCGTAACACTCGCTCCTCTAGTAAATAGTTGGGATTCTTTATTGATTGTTTTTTTCTCTTTGTTATAAGCTTCATACTTTAAATTCAGTTCTTCATAAAAATTGATTTTCTCAATCAAGGCAGGGATCAGTACTTGATAGGTTGCTTTTGGACTGTACATATAATTTCCAACCAAATAACTTACCATTAACATAAGGAACGCTACTCCACCAAAAATATATGAAAAAACTCGCAACTCAAGATTGTCTTTCCAGCCAAACAAAACAATCGCAATAGCGAGAGAAACGAGCATGAATAACCCGATTCTTAGAAAGATGTCTTTCCATTTTTTTCTAATTTCTTTATTCTTTTTTTGATAGTCTTGAATGATTGTTTGTTTCTCACTACTACTAAGCATTATGTTCACCTTCTTCAAAAATCATGATTCCACTTTGTATTTCTTTTATGCGAGCAAGAGAATGCAATTTAATACCTTTTTCTAAGATTCTCTTTCCTCCATTTTCATATCCTTTTTCAATCACGATTCCGACACCAACGAGTTTCGCACCACTTTGTTTCACTACATCTATAAGACCTGTAGTCGCTTCTCCTGTCGCAAGAAAATCATCGATAATCAAGACCTTGTCTTCCTTCGTTAAAAACAATTTGTCAACACTGATCATAGACTCTATTTGTTTGGTGTAAGAAAAAACTTTGCTTTGATAGACATTTTTACCACTTTGTGAACCTCTTGCTTTTTTTGCAAAAACAACAGGTGCATAGTCCATATGAAATGACGTCGCTAGTGCGTAGGCAATCCCGCTTGTTTCAATTGTTAATATTTTTGTGACACCTTCAAAATTATCCGCAAATTCTTTTCCCATTTTAAAGACGAGTTCACTATCAAGCATATGGTTGATAAAATGATCAACCTTGATAATACGGTTATCAATTATATAGGCTTCTTTTTTCATTTTTTCAATTAACTCTTTCATAAGTCACACCTCCCAAGATATAAAAATTATAGCACTTAAATACGAAAATCTTCACATTATTTCCTAAAAAAAATGCCAAAACAATTAATCCGTTTTAGCATTTTTTACATAATCTATGATTGAACCAGCTACTATACAAGCTCCTTTCGAGTTTAGATGCACACCATCTAACGTCAAAAACAATCCTCTTTCATGACTAATTTGATCAATCAGTGCTATATCTTTTTTCTTTGTATCTTGATATACCTGAAATAAGCTTACTGGCAAGTAGTTGGAGACTTCTTTGTCTTTTAAGTACTCGACAAACTCCTTATACGTATCAATATAGTCAAGTGTATATTTATTTGACAATGTGTGAATCTTATTCACCAATTCTTTTAATTCTTTGTTGTGTCTATTATGGATATCTTCCCCAATTAATAATGGAGGAATCAGAACCACATTCTTATTATATGATAATAAATAATCTAATAATTCTCGGTAAGTCTTTTCGAACTCACCCGTATTTTTTGCCCATTTTTGTTTTCTTAATTGTTTAAAGACTTTGTAGATAGTGGTTAACTTACCAAAGACATCATTCACACCTGCAAACAACACAACTTTATCATATTCTGATAAATCACTCATACGTCTTACTCTTCTAAGCAAACTACTTACTGTATCTCCACCTTTTCCTCGATTGATACATTCATAAGTTGTCTCTTTCTTGATCAGGTCTACATATGATACACCTGGCACACCTTCTGTAATACTATCGCCCAGAAACAATATTTTCATAAAATCACCCACTCATTTATAGTTAAGATAATTATAACACATACTCTTTGACATACTATTGATTAGAAGTTAGTTAAACAAAAAAAGAAGTCTATATAACTTCTCTACTTGCTTAAATGGTACGGAGGCAACAGGATTTTACCCGTAAAAAAGCTATCAATCTCTGTTGAAAATGATAGCTTCTAATTTGGCTTTCTTAACTTGTTTTTTCTAAAATTTTGAATCTTCTTGCGAACAAGTAACGTATGCAAGAATATTACCTTAATCACTACTTTCTAAATCGCTTTTTTTTGTGAAGCAACTAACTAATAAGAATCCTAGTAAAAACTGTGCAACATAGATAACTGGTGGTCTGATATAGTAAGTCAATAAGGTATACTGAAAAACCTGACTATATTGTAATAAATACAAAAAACTTATTGGAGTTAATGGTAACACCACTATAACTAGTCTTAACCAATCTACACTTATTTTTCCTTTTGCATTAACTAGTTCTATAATTCTCTCAAAATTAAGTAATATGCCAAATAGAATCATGACTATTGGAGCTACATATAAAACTATACTTGGAAATTCAAATGGATTCGTGGTCTCAGTAGTTTGTTTATATAACAAATAAAACACCAAGATCATCAATGCGTAAATAATTACATAAGTAAACATTTTTACAACAGTCAGCTTATTATTTTTGATATTAATCCCCTCCTAGTACTCTTCCTTATTTTCCATACCCACATCTTTAACTTATAGTTTAAGTGAGTCATGTCTTATAGATATAATATTAACATAAACAACATCACCTTTCAAATATGGTAAACAATCAATTGCTGTGGAGTAAACCCATTCAAAACGAAGAAGTTATAGTATACACTTACCCTGCCCCAATTTCAAAAATGAGCAAAAATGACAGTATACCACCGGTCTTTTTCAAGAAATCAACTGTTTTTCAATAAAAAAAGGCAAGACAAATGTCTTACCTAAAACCTTTATAATGGCAGGGGTGACAGGATTCGAACCCGTACCAACGGTGTTGGAGTCAAAATTTACCCCTTCCACAAAAAATGAAAGGGGTTTTTATATGGCTAAAAAGAGCGATATAATAGAAATAAAATCAAACGAATTTATAACCTTGTTAACTACTTTTGAAGATGGAAAATTGAATAAAGCTGAAAAAGAAAAAATTATTGAAACAATAGGTCGTGTCTTGGTTCATACAAATATTACTATGGATTATCTAGCAAATAAGTAATACGTGGATACATGTTATAAATAAGTTTATTTCTTAATTAATCATAGCAAAATTAGTAACTCCCGCAATCTTCGATAGTCCTATTTAACCTCTTTAACTATAAGTCCATTATAAATTTGTACTGATTCATACCAGATTTGACTGCTAGATGAACCTCGCATCCCTTTTCTTTAAAAGGTTTTGCTAATTCAAAAAAGAACTTATCTTGTGGGGTGGTAAAATATGATTTAATGTTTGAAATCTCAATCGAAGCTCTCGTTAAGGGTGTGAATGACAAAGTGAACTCTTTACTATTTATTATATAAAGAAAATAGTTAGTTCCTTGAATAGGCACAGCCACACTCCCCTCTTTTATTGTTTTCCTAATTATATCATGTTGCCCAATCCATCCCATATCTTGCAAAATAGTAAAGTCCAACACTGTCAATCCAAACTTATTTAATACTTCAGTTTTCGTACTACATATAACTCCATCAAAAGACAATTTTATAAACTTTATTAATTTTTCTGCAGAAGTTTTATCCAATTGTTTAAGCATATTCAAAGTATACATAGAAAAAACTCCAGGTGTCGCAACTTCTCCAGCTAAAATTTGACCCCACAGGAATTGAATATCTTTATCCGAAACATTTTTTACCTTTTCAAAAAATTCTGAAAGCCAATCATCTTCTATATCATGATCATTAGCCTCAATAGAATCAATTTGTACATAAGCTTGCTGTATTATTGAATCAATATTATCCTGTTCAATAGTTAATCTATAACCAGTTTTAATTATCGCTCTTACTAATAGATTTTCCTTACTGAACAAGTTTGGGTTTTCCTCTATCGTTTGTAAAATTTCTTTTTCAGCGTCAAATGCTGCTTTTTCTACCTCTATTCTAGCTTTTGCAACTCTTTTTATTTGAGTTGGTGCATACATTCCTCCTACACCTTTTGATAGAACTTCACTCAATTTAGCAACACCGTCAGTTATTGTAGCAATGTTTTGCAATGGATCATTCAAGTTTTCACACCTTTCATATAGCTTTATTTTAAAACGGTAAATATATACTCAATTATTTTTATCCTTTCAATTATCCAACTCTTTCACTGGAAATTTCAATAATTCTCTATAACGATAGTCGATTAAATTTCTACCGGTTTCAAGATACTTCGCTGTCATGAGTGCCTTATCAATCATCTCGCTAGCATATCGATGATTATTTTCAAAATAACGTATAATTTTATTTAATTCATCTAGGCTGTTATCAGGAAGTTCTTTTGTCTCTATATACTCTTTTCCTAATTGCATTAAACCGTGTAGTAAAGCCTGAGTTTCAAATGGTAGTTTTATAAGAATTTTATATAAATCTGTGTCTTCGACAAAAAACGAACCTTTTGTATCAAACTCATTGAATAAAGCTATAAATCTATTTACTTCGTCAATTGAATCGTAAATATCTGATCTACTATATTTAAACATTTTACACCTCCCTGAACTAGCATTCTTCCAACCTTCTTATCTACTTACATAATACCATTATAAATCATATTTGCAAGACATATTTGGCTTAATAAAGGCCTTTGATTAAACTTTATTATACATTACTATACTTTGCTGCACTTTGCTAAAGAAAAAAATCATAATAATTGATGTTAAAATTACATTCAATTATGAAAGAAAGGAGCAAATCACATGGCACTATCTAAGATAACCAACGGATATGTAACATACCATTTACCAGATGGATCTAAATCAGATGTAAAACTTGTTACATTCAAAGGGATTAACGCAGCTAATGGATATAATCTGGACTATGTGCGATTTGTTCCACTTGCTGTTAATTTTATGATTGGTCGTTTTATCTACTGGACCAATATATATGGTAAATCTTCAAAAGATGCTGAAACAATTCTATTATCAAATAAAGACTTGGCCAAAAATATTGGTTGTAATGAAGATCATGCACAAATCGTTATGAGTCAAATTAAAAGACTCTTTGGATTAGAAATGTACCGAGAGCCTAACCGTGGTGGAGCTCGAAGAGTAAAACTCAACCGAGCATTCATCGAGTTTTTAAAAGTATTTACTGAAGATGAATACACAATGTATCTAAATGAGTTCGGATTAACAGACTCAGAGGATCTATATGCTCTAAGACAAATCTTCAATCATAGACTGTTCACTCTTAGAGATAAAAACTTGAATAAAGAGCAACAAGCTAATAAAGAACAGTACCTGGAAGAACGTAGAACACATTTCCATATGGTTGCCACTTCAAATGTATCAATATATGGCCGTATAAGACTTATTGAGAAGTATCAAGATAAGATTAGCCCTATTGAGCAAAAACAGTTTGAGCGCATCCAGAAGGAACAAAAACAAGGCAAATTACAACACTACTTCTATATGGTGCTTATCAAAATCGAAAATCACGTGCGAGCAATCAAAAAAGCAATTGAAAACGCACTTAATAGAAATAACGAAGAAGAAACTCCTGCTTTTACTGATAGAAATAAAACAGAAGGTGAACAAGAGACCACAAAACAAGTCTCTGCAGTTCGTAAAAAAGAACCTGATCAAGAAGAAGATTCCAAAGAGAACAAACCTCATGAGTTTCAACCAAAACAAGAAAATGTAGCTGAGTACGATGAAAATAGGACTCCTACACTCAAAAAAGTTGTTACACTCATTAGTCTTTGGAATTATGTAGCTGATTCATCGATGCCAGAAGTCATGCGCATCACAGAACGTAAAGTAGACTCTATCAGTAAGTTAATAAGCAAATATGGATATAGAGAGGTGTTATTCGCAATAAGAAATACAGCCAAGCTGTATTATGATCCAAAAAGAAAACACAAAATGACTATAGAACGATTATCTAACGATACAACATTTGAATATGTATTAAGTAGAAAAGACTATCATCCTTCAGTGTCGCAGCAAACAAAAGGTAAAGCATTGTCAGGAATGATTCATCTATCTACCATAGAGGACCAGTGTCCAGATTTTAGATCAATAAAGGAATCTAACTCCTGGTTTAAAGAAAACGTTCTAAGATAAGAAAATAAGCCGTTGAATTCAACGGCCTTTTCCCTTTTATCTATATCAAAGAGCCAAACGGCTCTTTTATTTTGGCCATAAATACGTAATAAGTAACGAAACAGAAAAAATGATAATTTACAGATACCGGAACAAGGAACCAATAATGTATTAACTATCAATAACTTTTAATCAAGTAATAACGAAGATTAAATAATAACTTCTTTTTATGAAGGATCGATATTTCTTATTTATAAGTGCATGATCATTGGATTAAGTTACGACCTTCACGACTTTATTTCGCTCTGCGCTCACTGTGTTCGCGCTAGTCAACAAATAAACGGCCAGCAGAGCTGGCCGTTTGTTTTTTGTTTTGATTGTTGTTTGTTGTTTTGATTGTTGTTTGTTGATTTGATTTGATATTTTAGGTTTAAAAGATTTTTGTAAGAAGAACGAACGAGTTTGTGTTTGTTCGTAATGTAATCAATTATTGTAGACAAGAGAACATCTCATCAATATTATTGATTTACCTTATACTCTAAAAAGTAAAGTTCATTGACTAACTACACGTGATGAATTAGGAGTATCATTTGATGTGTTGAAACGGGTGTCAAATAACTATGAAAAAAAGACTACTTAAGTGCAATTTTTAGGAGATAAAAAAAGCATTATATATTGAATTTAAATGCTCAAAAAGCTTGTTATTTAGCCGTTTATCTGGTATAATATAAGTGTCTGAATCAAATAAAAACATTTGTACTCAGTGTGCTTGAACGATCTTGAAAATCTTGAATTTTACAATGAACAAAAATGTGCATGCACGACAAAAAGTTATTTAATCAAAAGTTAACCCTATATGTTATAATTAAATATTATTGAATCTAGTTGATTCGAAAGTTTTATTAAAACTTTGAATTATGCACTAGGTACTTGATCAGAAAGGATATGTTAGTATGGAGTATATTAGAAAAAAGCCATTAAATCCTTTGCTAAAATATCCAGGTGGAAAGCAAAGAGAATTAAAATATATTATTCCAAAGGTCCCTCAGAAGATAAACAGATACTTTGAACCATTCGTTGGTGGTGGTGCGGTATTTATGTCTATGAATAATGACGAGTTGCATATTAATGATATGTCATATGAACTTATTAATCTATATTCATTTGTTAAAAATGAAAATGAAGTTTTCGATGATAATGTTTCACGGATTCAGTACTACTGGGATCTCTTAAAGACAATAACATTTAACCATGAGATAGAGTTAGTTGATTACTATTTGAAATACAAAAATGAGGAATTAAAAGAAGAGGAATTAAAAGAGATTATTTCTGAGTTTATCGATCTGCATGCTACTGAATTTAATGGTTTACTTAACGGTGATTTTAATGTGGGTATAGACAACTTTATATCTGAAACAAACAAATCCTTATTGAGCAAAATGAGGAGAATGAAAAGGATTGAATCTAAAATCAATCTTAAAGAGGATCATGAAGGAAAATATAAATTGCTCTCAAACGAAGATATAGTTCAAAATATTGAAACAGCATTTAAAGCAGCGCTTTATTCACATTTTAGGTATATTTACAATAACAAAGAAGAGTATAGAATTACGGAGGAGTTTTACACTGCCATATACTTTTTTATAAGAGAATATTGTTTCTCTTCAATGTTTAGATATGGACCAACAGGAAATTTCAATGTTCCATTTGGTGGAAACAGTTATTCAAAAAAATCCTTGCTAAATAAAATTAATCATTTTAAGTCTCCAGAAGTACAAGAACACTTATCCAAAACAAGAATTTACAATGAAGATTATCTTACCTTCATGCGTAGGTTTGATTTGAGTACAAATGATTTTGTCTTTCTTGATCCACCTTATGATACTGAATTTAAAACTTACGCACAAAATGAGTTCAATTTAGATAAACATCTAGAGTTAGCTAACTATCTTAAAAGTGAATGTAAAGCTAATTTTATGATGGTAGTAAAAAAGACTAGCAACATGGAAGAACTTTATACTGATGGTACTCTCCTAGATACTGGTAGAACCCTAAAAGTAGAAGTTTTTAAGAAGAGTTATTTTGTTAGCTTTAAGGATAGAAATAAACGAAATGTTGAACATATGATTATCACTAATTATTAAAGCGCTATTTATAGCGCTTTTCTTTTGTTCATTCAATAAAAAATATTTTTTCCTTGCCAATATATGCGTTATATTGTATAATGAAATCAAATATTGCAATATAAGAAGAGAGGTATAGTATGGAGACCAAAAGAGAAAAATTCCTTAGACTTGCAAACTCAAGAACTAATAAGGTTATTGACACAATTGATTTGATTAGTAATTTAGCTAACACATCCAACTATGAATACTCAAAAAAAGATGTAGAAAAAATCTTTAAAGCAATGGAAACAGCTCTGAGACTTTCAAAGATGAAATTTGATCAGACAACTATGAAAAAAAATAAATTCAAAATTTAGGAGGGATAATTATGAGCTATAAAGATATGGTGTTAAAAATGCCAAAGACAGAATCAGAGAGTGATAGTGGGATAAACGATGGTAATATTGAAACATTTAAAAATGATCCCATGATTTCACTTACGAAAGAAGAGTTGCAAAACTCAACAGATAATGCACTTGAAGATTCAGAAAATCCAGTAATTGTGGAGTTCAATGCCTTTAAGTATAACCTAAGTGATTTACCAGATTATTATCACATAAAAGAAGTTTATGAGAAAAACTACAGTTATTGGAAAGATTACTATGTTAATTCTGATGAAGCTGATCAGTTTTTTAATAGAGCACTTGAGTTATTCAAAAACGATACAGTTACTTGCCTTAGAATTAGCGATTTCAACACAACTGGTTTAACTGGGATTGAAATTGCAGGAAAACCTTCTCCATGGAATAACCTTGTTAAGGATAAGGGGGTCTCTGACAAAACAGGAGATAAAGGTGGAAGTTTCGGTATTGGTAAGGATGCATCGTTTGCATGTTCTGAAATGAGGTTAGTATTCTATAATACAGTCAACCAAGATTCTGAATCAGCATTTCAAGGTGTGTTAAAATTACCTTCATATAAGTGCGGAGAAGATAATTATGTTGGATGGGGCTATATCAGTCTTAACGATGGATTAAATACTAAGCAAAAAGCATTGCGAGCGAATGTTTCCATTGATCCAACATACACAAGACCAGAAGGTGTATATGGAATGGATAAATATTTATTTGGTTTTGATAGTAGAGTAACTGATATTGAAGAAGAAATAATACTGAGTTCAATTAATAATTTTACTTATGCGTTTATGAACGGCTCTTTAGAAGTTAGAACGAGCAAGGTGAAACTTAACAAGGATACTATAGAAAAATATATTGAGATATATAAAGATGATCAAAGACTCAAGTTTGGTGCGAAAGAGCTCTATTATACATTGAAGGAACCTACGAAAAGAGAGCATCTTTCAATTTATGATGAAAATGATGTTGAAATTCTAATTCGACTAGGTGATAATCTGAGTGGTAGAGCAGCAATGATAAGAAAGACAGGTATGAAAGTCTTTGATAAAAAAAGAGGATTACAGAAAAATTTGAGTTTTTCAGCTGCAATCATACTTAAAGGAAAAGAGATCAATGAGAGATTTAGAAAATTTGAGAACGTCGAACATACGAAATGGTCTGTGACTAAATCACCAGAAAATAAAGCAAAACATGACGAGATGATTGGTCAGTTTAATGAACTTATAAACCAGTTAAGATCCGAGAAGTATAAAGAAGAAGTCGATGCTGATGGTGTAAGTGAGTACTTACCTTTGTTATATATATCTGGTAAAAACTCAAAAAAAGAATCATTAAACACAAAAATAAAGGATCTCAAAAAGAAGGTAAAACAACGCAAGATTATTAGTGAGAAAGAGGAAGTCTTAGATGAAGAGATAACTGTATCAATTGATGAAGATGGTGAAATCGAGGTTGATATTGATAACGGAAAAAAAATTGTAAATCCAAACCCAGAACCGTCACCAGTCCAAGGTGTAGAGGATGAAAATGGTGAGTTTACTATGAAAAGAAAGTTAAAAAAGAAAAACTACGAAATGAACATGAAATATAGTGTCGATAGGTATATCATGAGAGTACTAACTAAGGATTCTTTTAAAAAGGGATATATAAAGTTGTCAATTTCTGGAGAACAAGATAATCAAGACGCAATCATCAAATCTGCTTCTGAGGGTGATAAGCAACTAGACTTTAAGGGTAGTTACATTAAGCTTCTTGATTTGAAGAAAAACTTATGCAAAGAGTTTGAGTTTGAATTAGAATCTAATGAAAGATGGAATTTGGAGGTGGATTTATATGAGGGTTAAAACGAATAGATTTCATTTATACCCAGTATATTCTAAGAGAAGTAATGCTTATTTGATTAACGATTTCGAAGTTGATTGCACGTCAGATTATGATAATAATTCTGCTTACTTTAATACCACTCCTACTGTTACAAATGAAACCATCTTAGAGTTATTTAAGCAAGATAAGTTAAAACTTTATTTTCACCTTGAATGTTCTGCAACTAAACATAGAGAAACTAAAGCTATATCATACTTAACTGATGATATTGTTGAGATTGAGCTCAGTAGCTTAAATAAAAAAACAGAAGTTTCATTTTGGATTGTTGCAACAATGGATTTAAATTTTGTTGAGTTCCAAGGTTTAAATGATTTTTATTCAGACATATCTTATGATATTCCTGCGTTTTCTTATGTTGGATTTAGCGATACTTATGAGTTTTATTTTAACAAAAGAATGAATGATGATGCTTCTACTTCGTCACTATTTAGAATTTCCAAAACAGATAAGGGTTATATGTACTACGATACTACTGATACTGGGATAATAATCCGGCTACCAAAATCTGCATATGATAGATACCAAGATATGAAGGGATATGCAATAGAAGAAAAAATATCAATAATAATTACTCCAGTATTACTATCAATCTTAAATGATATAAAAGATGAAACTCTTGATAAAAACAGGTATTTCTGGATGACAATCATTGAAAAGAAGTTGATAGATTTAGGTTATGAAGAGGGCTTCAACGATGTACTATTTTTAAGTAAGGATAGCTTAACAATCTCACAGGAAATCTTTAAAGATATTATACCAGAGGCTCTTAAGAACTTAGAGGGAGCCTACCAGAATGGGTGTGATGAATAAATGAAAATGAAAATTATGAATCAAGCTGCTCTTGATTACATTAAAGAAAACATAGAAGATTATCTTGATAACTATTTAAACAATGACGATCCCGAAGTTTGGTTAACTAATGCTATACACGAACCAGCATTTACAGAAATCGATAAAGATATATTGGATGTTGAGGATGTTGATTTATCAGTACTAAATGCGTCAAAAGGAACTTCTGATGTAGCCAATATAAAGATATTACACGATGCGTTTATTAATCTCAATCCAAGTTTTGCAACGGATGAAAGGTTATGGGCAGGGTTATCACATACTTATTTTCGGGAGTTCATGTTGACTAGGTGGCCACTTAAAGAGTTAGATAAGAGCAAAATGAAGAAAAGTATTATTAATCATTGGTTTTTCCCTACCTCAGGACAAAGAGCCTATATGATCAACACATTAGCAAGATATTGGTGGATTGGTCACAAACTTTATCAGAAGGGATATGATAATCCGTATTACATACTGGATTTTGTTGCAAAGGATATTAATGGATTATTGTTTGAAGTCTTCGGTTCAAACTATACTAATAATCCTAAGGTACTAAAAACATTCTTTGATGCCTTAATAGAGTATCAAGAATCAAGAGGTTTAGTTATTGACAGAAGCAATCTCAATCCTGCTAAGAGATACATTAATCTTGTTGGTGGAAAACTAATTTTAGACGTAGTTGATCCATTGCATGTAAAAAAAATGATATTTGACTATCTTGATTTGAATTTCTCAACTTAGACGAAAATCCATAGTAAAGTTGTACTATCTTTACTGAGTTGTTTATGATTATTTATAATATCAATTAATAGGGAATATATGTTATTTTTTACAAACATAGAAACCAATAATCAGTATTGGTTTCTATGTTTCATTTGATTCAATTAAGGTTTTACACTATCATCAGAACAGCTGAACTTGTGAACTGTCGTATATATATGATATAATAAACGTGGTACAACCTAAGTACCATGTAAAAAGAAGGGATGTGATTCATTATGGAAGCTTTCTTAGAAGCTTTTATGTGAAGGTTTTGGGTCCCTGTTCGGTATATTCCGCAGTCATATCCCCTTCTTTTCGCGAAAAACAAAAGAGCGATTCTTCGCTCTTTTTTTATGTATATTGTTTTAAAAGATTTTTGTAAGAAGAACGAACGAGTTTATGTTTGTTCGTGATTAATGAGTTTACTAACTAATTGAACGGTACAATATAACCAACTCTCTAAAAACTTCTGAATCAAAAATTTCTTCTCCGTTAACTCTAGTTTTCTTCGCCAACATTCCTTTGTTTCTTAACTCTTCAACGAAAGCATCGCCTTTATGTATTCTTAACTCTTTGAGTAAACTATATGCATTGTATTTATTAAAAGTCTTGAGATAGCTTTCCAATAGCTGCGCTGGTAATTCCTTGTCTAATATATCCATCAACCAATATATATTAATCCTAGAAACTCTTTTATCAATTTCACTATCAATATTTTTTGTTTTGATTTTACTATCTAAAAGACGCGAGTTTAGATCAGCTATTTTGTCAGCTAATGCTTGCTTATTTTCTTTCTCCACAGTAAGCAACTCATAGGTTTTTGATAACTCTTCTTTCAAATCCTTTGTTATTTCTTCCGACTCTTTTTTCTCAGCACTTAATTTTTCGTATTCCTCTTTGCTGATTGTTTCACTTCCATATCTTCCAAATCCATCATCCACACTTTCTTTTAAACCCTTTAGTTGTTCTTTTACTGACGAGTCTAAAGAGGCAATATTTTTTGTAATGTCTCTAATGAAATCATAGATTTGAGAATAAAACTGGATGGATGATTTTTGTGCATTATGATAGAAAGAAATACTTATGTAAATTGCAAAGAAAGATAATGCTGTAGCAAGTAAATCACTGAAATCATATGAAGTCATATCAATAACGAAATCATTGAAAATGATCACTAAGATTGTTCCAATAATTACAGTAAAAACTAGTATCCAGGTAAGAATATTGTTTCTATTTTTTATTTTGCTCTTTAAGTTCGAATCTTCTTCTCGATTGTATTCATTCATTTTTTATCCCCCTCATAACCCATAGATTTAATTATGAACTTATAAACATACTCAGTTAGATTCTTTGCACATTTCGGTAAATCCTTCCATGACAAATCTTCTGAATTATAAAATAGCTTACTTAGTTCCTTTTTGTATGGTGTCTTCATTGATCCTGTCTCTGATTTAAAACTACGAGGAACTTTCTCTCCTGCCTCGTTGATTTTAGTATCTAAGTAATTACCAATTTTTTTCATTCTATAACTACTGTACTTTAAATCAACTTCATCCAAATCATCTTTTTTTATCCATCTACTCAAATATTCTTGAAAAATTTTTACAGGAATAATATTTTCGATTTCGAGGCATTCCAAGACATAATAATGCTCCCCAAGTGTTTCCTTAAATGCATCATGCTTCTTCCTTTTTCCTTTGTCTCTATCAGCTACTACTAATATATTATTGGAAATTGCAAGTGGTTTAAACTTGTCTAATATCTCTTTATCATCCTTGAAATCCCAGTTTGCTAAATTAGATCCGGAGTATGCGATAAAATCGTAATCAATACCTCTTATAATTGCATCCTTACCTTCTGCCTCAATATATAGTTCTAATAGTTTACTTACATAATCTAAATCAGTTATTCCCTCAAGCCAAATAGTACATTGTGTTAAAGCTACAGAGGAATTTTTGACTCCCAAATCTTCAATCACATCTAAGCCCTCATCCAGCACTTTATCGATTTCAATCACTGAATCATTGTTAGCTGAAACTCTAAACAGTGAAACATCTTCATATCTTAAAACAGAATCAAGAAAGTGATTCGAATGTGTAGTCAGAAAGAAAACCATTTTTGAAAAAGCTTTAAAATCAAGTAAAGCCTCAATTAATTGAACTTGCATTCCTGGATGCATATATAACTCAGGTTCTTCAATAAAAACAAGTTGAGGTGTTTCTCTACGCAAGAAAAGTGGAAAAGTGATAATTATTATTTGTTGCAATCCATCTCCTATTTGTGAAACTTCTCGCTCTTCGCTATCACCTATTTTTATATATATCTTTCTCTCGCGTTCATTTGGAATTATTGAGCACTTCTCATGTAGGAAGTTTTGTTTAAGAAAGTCTTCATATTCTCTAATGGTTTCTCTATCTTCCAAATTACCTAATAACCTAGTCTTAAATAAGTCATAAAAATCAAGTCCTGTAATAATCGATTTAGTTCTATCGTATAATCCCATAGATCTACCACTGTAAATCATTTCTTCCATATTAACCTTGTTCATCATAGATAGGGTAGTGAAGTACTTATTAGACTTAAAATATTCATCGACTACTTTATGTTTGAAAATATTATCATAATCAACAGTAATATGTGAAATATTCTTAACGTATGCTTCTTGAAGCAACTTAAATGGTATATCATTATACTTACTTTGTTTAGATAGAAAAATTGAATTTTGAAAATCTATTGGGTTTCTAAGTGATCGTTGTGTAGGAAAAAACACTGAAATCCCTAATTTACTAAATTCTTCTTTTTCAAGCATAATTTCAATAATGCTTTGTTCAAGTACTTTTGGCTTCCTAATTGACTGGAGCATTATCTCTCTTTCAATATCATTACGTAACTTACCACTATTACACGCGTCTAATATTTGATTTTCACGTAGATTTCCATAATCTACTACGAAAGAACTAGTGAAAACATTATGATTTTTTCTCAATGCTCTATAAATTTTATTTACGGTATCTTTACTCTCGTTATCTAACTTGTCTATAATCTCATCCTCAGATAATAAATTTATACTTGATTCAATATAATTAGAGTAAATTCCCCGAAGTAGTCTCGATTTTCCACTATTGTTCTTACCTACAAAGATATTAATTCTAGCAATATCTGATAGAACATAGTGATTATCCAAATTACTGGATTTGTAAATATGGTCTGATTTGACATTCACATTAAACTCTTTGTCCAAAACTAGTTTCACAATTATCCTCCTACATATAAGTTCAATTTTTATTTTTTCTACTTCGATAACATAGTTCAACTCGATTAATAAAATTTCTATATATTTCGAAATCGCTGATAATCTCGTTCCATATATAGTTTTCAATGAAATAGAGTTTGAAAAGAATACCGGGCATTTCAAGAAACTTATCAAATGATATGTGAACACTAGATCCATTTTGCTCTTGATCAGTAAGAAAATCAACAAAACAAATAATCTTATGATCACTTACCCATTCATCATACTTTATATATTTATACATCTTATCACCTCCAATCACAATATACTGTGAGAAGAGATAAATGTCATTAATTTCTAATTGAAAAAATTTATTTTAATTATAACTGAAAATAGTCCTCTAGGTATACTTTGTGACTACATATGAAATTCCAGCTGTAACAAGTGCATTCAATGTGTTAAAGCCGACCTGTTTAACAACTTTAGATGTTTTCGCAATAAATTCACTGCTATTCAGAGCGGCCAATGTATCTTGTCCTTTTGAAGATAAACCTAAAACATTGTGAGTAATACAATCCTCATCATTCTTGGTATGTAATCTAGTCTCTCTTCCTATGAACCTATAAGTTTTTTCTTCACCTCTTACCCTAGTTGGATATTGTCCTTTGCCTATAGAAGGCGACATGGCGCCAATACTTGTTTGGTAAGAGTTTGAGTAAGTCCTATCAGTAGAACTAAGATTTTCATACTCAGCAATTAATAACCCTTCTTCAAACATAAGTTGAAGATGATATGCTAACTCATTATAACTATAATTACTTTTACTGATACTTTGCTCCTGTATCAAATCAGAATGCGATTTATGGTCTTCAATATACTTGTTTTCTTGATCCCAATAAATTTGCTTTTCTATAACAGTTAATAAATATTTAATGATATCCTGATTAAATTTCATAGAACACCTCTCATAAATGTGTTGACCAAAAATGAAATTAGGTCATATACGCCCTTGTTTATGTTTGATAATAATATGATAATTTTTACTGGGTGATAAAAATGAAAAGGAAGAAAAAAACAAATGCTTCCTTTATCATCTGGTATTTATTGATGAGAAGAAAACTAATCTTTTAGTAAATTCTTCATCATTTTAAGGAGAATTTTCATTTCTTCTTCTGATGCTGGTTTATCTCCTATCATTAATTCATACTCATTAATTAAATCTTGATCCGCTTTTCCACTTTCCAAGTCTTTGATTAGTGACATGTCATGAAGGGATAAAGGTACATCAATGTTACCAAGCAAATAGTCTGCAGATATATTCAAATATTTGCAGATTTTTTGTAATGTTTCAGGGTCAATTTTATTTTCACCACGTTCATATCGTGAGTAAGTGCCTTGCTTAACATTTAGATGCTTGGCAATATCACTTTGTTTAACTCCACGTTCAATTCTTATTTCACGTAATCTCTTCATATTTATACCTTCTTATACCTATTTTCTTTATTTACTTTCATTTTACACTTTATACTATAAAAGTATATATAAAATGCGAAAATAAGATAAAAATGCGAAAACAGCATTGACTTAAAATCTTTTTTCGCATATAATTACAATATATATGTAGTTTTCGCATATTATTGATTGAGTGATTGGATACAAGTTGATTAACCCCTCTTGTTCCAATCCCTGAATCAATAACAAGAAAAGGGGTTTTTATTTATGCCATCACTTGTAGAAAGAATTGATAAACAATCAATCAGAGAGTTTGAACAATATCTAGATGGAACTATAAGAAGAAATGAACTGGATCTATCTAGATACAAGAGTTGGTTTCTTCTTTTTGTTTTATCATACGCTAGAATACGAAAAAGAATAAGGGATGATATCAAACATGAACTCAATACTAGAAAACGACATTACTCAAGACAAAAGTTCAGTAAAACAAGAAACTAAAAAAAGTAGTACCTTCTATTTAATCATCGAATTCTTGCTGAAGATGAACCACGATGAAAATAAACAATATTGAATTCGATGACTTTATCTTTTCGAATAATAGCGTAGAAAACAAAAATTCATATTCTTTTAAAGATTTTATGAATGAGCAACATCAAGATTCACAAAAAGGAAAAATTACCAAAAAATTTGAGCGTGTGGCCATGAAAAACTACACTTGTGAAAAGTGTGGCCAAGAAATTCACAAGAATGAACGATATTTTCAATACAAGCCTTTACCAACAAAGAAATACTGGTTTGCATGGCGTAATCGTTGTATAGATTGTGAACCTCTATATTACGATGAAGTTGAACTATATGAAGATTCTAATGCTAAAGGATCACAAGTAAAGTTAAGAAAAGATTTATCATTATCAAACTAACTAGTAATTCCTGGATGATTTACTCTCTCTCAAGATCGTATTCATCCAGGGTTACCAAATAAAACGAAAAGGGGTTAAAAGAATTATGGAAACAGAAATGATGAAGTTTAGAGGTTACGACAAAGTAAAAAAAGTTCTCTATAACAGTATTGGTTACATCGATTATTCAAACAAAACTTGTCAACTAGCTTTTATTGATGAGAATGAGAATTGTTATGCTGAAGTCAAAAGAAACTTCAATGATGTTATTTTATTAAGAAGCACAGGAAAGTATGACTATTTCGGAACTGAGATTTTCGAAGGTTATATAGTTTCAGACGATGAAGTTCTTTATGTTGTAGAGTGGGATAAAGAAGATGCTATGTTTGCACTCAACACATCAGTTGTTAGTTTGAATTTTTCTCATATTGACAGTAACTTTCTTGAAGTAGTTGGAAACATCTATGAAGATCAGCACTTACTTAAGGAGAATGAAAATGACCACAACTGAAAGAAAATGTATAGTATGTGGTTGTACTGATCTAGATGCATGCCATCCACCTTGTTCATGGGTTGATGAAAATGTTTGTAGTGCATGTGTAACTTCTGATGAGACCAAGGAGATACAGGCACTACTGAAAATAGATCTCAGATACAATGATTTAGCTAATAATGATAACAATTTAAGTGATCTAGAAAATGAGTTTACACTTATCCTAAATGCTCTTAAACCTCCGAGTATTAAAGATGTTTGTGAAGCATTGGCTAAAGAGTTCAAATGTGAAGTCAAATATAATCGTGCTAATGGTTTTTACCGAACCGATAGAGAAAATATAAAAGAGTACCTATGTCCTACAAAGGAAAATGGAGCAACTGAAAAATTTGCTCCAGGGGTACCAATAAGTTATGAGTTGGCTGAAATACTATTTAAATTTTACAATCGAAAAGCAACCGGTAATGATGTCAAGAGAGAAAATAAATAAAAAAAGCTAGATTTTT
>ENA-OSAI01000155-OSAI01000155.1-marine-sediment-metagenome-genome-assembly--contig:-NODE-155-length-40421-cov-13.945598_pt1 | contig 40421 bp, 38 predicted proteins | sample MGYA00237871_ERZ529316 | MGnify/ENA primary metagenome ERZ529316 (study PRJEB26369, sample SAMN03142814) | marine sediment metagenome | biome: marine; feature: borehole; material: sediment...
AAAGGATTTCAGCATCCTCTGGAATGTCTTGTTTTATATGGTTGATTAATCTTTGCTTCCCTATTCTGAGGGCTTCCGCCACTCCAATAAAACGTTTTTGCTCCCTGGTTTCATAAAATATTTCTTTTATAAGTTCTACAGACAACTTTATATTCCTCCATTTGAATAAGGTTTTTGTTTCTTTCTCCATAATATAATCCTTAAAGGGCAGGTCTGGATTGGTTAGAAAAATTTCCCTGTTTGCGCTCCGCATTTTATATACGATTTTTTTATTGCCTGTTTTAACTTTAAAATGTTCTATCACCGGAATTTCCGTCCCCTTTTTATACCACCTTTTAGCTATAACCCTGCCATCAGCATGAACATAATAGGGTTGTGCCTCTTCAATTTCTATTATACCAGAAATAAGCACCTGGCCTTTTTCAACCATGTCACCTTCTTTTACCACCGGTTCTCCTTTCAACACCACAATCTCTGTTATTAAGCCTTCATCTCTTGCAACAACACTGCACGGTGTAATTGACTTTATAGGAGGTGGAGGAGTTTTTTCCACAATTTCAACGATAGCTTTGATTCCTTTGATTTTGATGTCTACCCAGGATATTTGCTGATTGTTTAAAAGCAGTTTATTCTCAATGTTCTTTAAATCAATACCGTATTTCCATATTCCTGTTTCAAACCCGAGTTTTTCCAATTGACCTAAAATTTCTTCTTCTTTTAAGGTTTTAGCCCCTGTAACATCAATATACCATATCATTGAAGAAAGGACATACAAAATCACCAGAAACAATATCCCGCCAAGCATAAGGAGTTTTCTTTTTTTTAGTTTTATAAAAACAAAAGGCAATCCTCTTTTGGTTTCAATATATATCCTACACTTTGTCTTCCTGGCAATGCTTCTAATTCTTTTGAAATGATGCAGACTCATTTTAACCTGGAGCGTGTTTTGAATTCTTATTACATCCCAAAGGTAGATATTTTCAGCACTACATAAATTGATAAACTTTTCCAGTCCAATTCCTCTCACTCTTACAACCAGATAACCTGCTATATAATTCCAGATTTTAATTATTATCAATATTATCCTCCTTCCCCATTATTCAGCCATACTTCCTCAATCTTGCCTTCTAGAAGTATTTCATCATACAAAACGGAGTTGAGCTTTATATCTTTTCCCTTTATGTTTATTACTCCGATATTTGTATTAATTCTTACCTGGGTTTGCGTATATTCTATAATACCTAAATGGTTCTCAACCGTAACCTGCAAGTTGCCTATAATAGTTATCTTGGGAATATTAAGCAACACGTCTTTGGGAAGATCTAATATTTCCGAAAGCTTCTCCTTTAGCTTTTTTCTTTTCATCACTATACAGCTCCTCAACAATATTCTTGTATTAAATTTATGTGTGTTGATTTTTGTTCATTACAAAAAGCTCTCTAACTCCTTGTCCAGTGTTTCTACCACTACTCCGTTTATCATTACTCCGGAGTTTAGATACATGCGAATTATTTTCAATACCCTTTTGTCCTTGACTTTCCTCGCTACTGACGCCATCAATTTGTCATGGTTTACCCTGTCAAAGCATTTTTCAAGGTCTATGTCGACAACCCATGTGTATCCTTCTTCTATGTAGTTCTTTGCTGCTATTACTGCCTGTCTTGCGCTCCTTCCTGGCCTGAATCCGTAGCTACAGATGGTTCCCATTGCCAAGCCCATAGTGGACTTTCACCGCCAAGCTACCACCCATGCCGGGCACACAAACATAAAGCGGCCGTTATGGCCACTTTACAAGTAAAATTGTAACAGTTAATGGTCGGGATGACAGGATTTGAACCTGCGACCTCTTCGTCCCGAACGAAGCGCGCTACCAAACTACGCTACCTCCCGTTTATATAAATGAGCAAATTGCACAATTAAATATTTTTTGATGCCTAAAAAAGGCAATAGCAAAGCTAAGCATATCAATGCTTGTGGATAACTTATGAACTTTGAAAACCTAGCATTAAACAGCCTTTGGTAATGATTTAGCAGTGTTGACTGCTATTGTGCCGGCAATGAGTGTAATACAGTTTAGAAGAGCAAAGGTTTTAGCTTTCTTTATGCCTGCAGAGCGCAAGTTATTGGTATTCAAGCAATCTTTTAGCCTGCTGTTGCATCTTTCACTAGAAGTCCGTTTGTTGTATAGTTTCTGCCATTGATTAGAGCTTCTTATTGGAAAGCTGAAATATCTGTTATTCTTCTTATAGTTTACTTTAAGGCAGTACCCATAATTTGAACTGCTGCACCAGTTGGAGCCATGGGGACAGTCTACTTTTCCCAGTACATGGGAACACCTGAATTTTAAATAATCTCCATCCCTTCCCCAATACACAAGTTCATACCCCATAGAACATATTGGATGCAGCCTCTCATTAAGGCCTTCTAGTGGAGCAAAACTGTTTCTTTTATCATAGGCTATTATTGGCTGCGCATGGAATTCATTGACTATGTAATTATAGATATCTTCAACATCATAGCCTGAATCCATAATGCAGTGCTTTGGTTGAAAGTTGAATAAGACTCAATTTTTTATAAGCTCTATCTTTAATTGAAACTTTCAACTATATTTTCTTTTAATAACAAACTGCCATTTACGGTTTTTCCTTAAAGTCAACTTTAGAATAACATAATAGATTTCATATATTGATAAAATGTTAAATCTCTTGAACTTAAGGAGTTTTCGAGTTTGATAGACGAATATCATATTTAAATGAAGAGGATTCCAGTGTGTTAATAACTTTTTCTACTAATTCTTTTTTGCAATAGATGATTATGCTATCAGAATCATCGGTTTCGAAAATAACCAGTAATATCTGATCAATAAAAGTCTTAATGACAAATTCAGTACCTTTAGCCCAATCTGTTTGAAGCAAATTTAACTCCTTATTTTGCTGTTTGGATATATCTTTAAAAATCAAAATGCTAAAGCCGTTTCCTGCTCCGAACCAAAAATTTTTCAATATCTGAATAAGATTATCGAAATCTACGGTATTGAATAAAACAACTGATTGTCCAATATTGTGTTTAGTAGGAGATTTTCCCCATAAACGATAATATGCCTTAATACCTTTTTCATTTAAAAAAGCAAATAATTCTTCATTACGATAAGCTTCATTTCTTATAATATAAAATTCTTTTTCATTAGCAACAGTTAATATAAAATCTGTTAAAAAATTAAGTTTTTTAGGAATTCTATCAATATCATCGAAAGGCCAGATACATATACCAACATAATTGCTAGAAATGTTATTTTCCCCATTGCAAAACATTGATGACCCTAATATTTTATAATTCAATATAATTCTATTCATAGTTTATTCTCCCCTTGAGAAACTCATTTTCTTATTTCTCTATTCCCGCCATGTATGGCGGGAATAGAGAAATAATTTGTAACAGCTGCTTTATGGCCATGGTTTCCGTGAATAAGTAAAATGAAATCTACCTATACCAATATGTCGTCCAAGTTTTTTTCCTCTATAAAAATGATGTTTTCTATCTAACTGTAACAAAGATTTACCAGTTCTAGTGTTTACAAATCTCCAACCACGTGAACCTTGGTTAATAAACCTAATCGTTCTGACTGCCTTACCTATATAATGCCCTGAAACAGCACCAATAGCTGCTCCTGCTACTGCACCACCGGCTATTGCTAAACGTCTTTTCCACCCTCTCCAACCGCGCTTTTTAGCAAGACGATAACCGGCATAAGCACCAGCGGCAGCTCCTGTTACAGCCCCGGCAGCAGCCCATACCCATCTGCCATCAGGGTCAGTAAACTTAACAGGGTTGTTCTTGGTATAGACATACAAGTTAAGCGTCTGTGAGGCTTTGGGTTCACCAAGTATTATATCCCTGCTAATAAACCTACCTAGTTCAGGGTCATAGTACCTGTTTACCAGGTAATACAGCCCCGTTGCCTCATCATACCTGTACCCCGCATACCTGTAGGGGTTTATGTCTGCCAGGGGCCCGCTCTTTTCAAGGATGTTGCCCCAGGCATCATAGCGGTAGGATGCTGCGATACTACCCTGTTCGTCGGTTATCGCCAGCACGTCTCCCCTGTCGTTGGTGTGGTAGAAGTAGGTTTTGCCGTTGTAGCGCATTGTAAGGGGAATACCGGCACCGTTGTAGGTGAACATCAGGGTTATATTCCCGTTTTGGTCGGTTTGGTAGGCTACCCTATCCCCGGCGTAGTGGTAGTAGGTGGTACCCTCCGGTGTGGTCATGGACAGCCTTCTTCCTTGGCCGTCATAGGTGAAGGAGGCTATTAGCTGGCCGGTGGAGACATCCCTTACTTCTACCAGCCTGTTTTCTGCATCCCATATATAGGTCCTCTTTCCGTCACCTGTCAGGTTTCCGTTGGCGTCGTATGAATAGGTTATACCGTTTACGTCTACAAGTTCGTTGGCCTGGTTGTAGGTGTATACGGTGGTTTCTTTTACGGTACCATCGGGGTTGTATACTGTTTTCTTGGTCCGGTTCCCTGCCGGGTCGTATTCATAGACTGTTTTCTCTCCGGTGTAGGGGTCGGTTTCGGATGTGAGGCGGTTCAGGGCATCATAGGTGTACTGGACTGTTTTGTTGTTTTTGTCGGTTACCGTTAACTTGTTTCCTTCTCCGTCATAGGTGTAGTTTTCCTGTAAGATAACGGTTCCGGATGTTGTGGAATGTTTTACCTCTGTAACCTTATTCGCCGCATCATAGGAGATATCCTCCTGTATACCGTTGGGATATACTAAAGAATTTAACCTGTCGTTGGCACCGTAGCTGAAGTTCAGTGTATTGTTCCCGTACTCTGTTATTGAGGTTACCCGGTCGTTGGCATCATAGGTGTAATGGGATTGATAAACTGCTCTTGCTACGGTCAGGGTTATGCCTGTTATGTTCTCTGCATCGTCGTAAGAGTAGTCAACAGTATTTCCATTCGGTTCTCTGGACTGTACCAGCCTGTTCTGGTCGTTGTAGGTAAAGGTAAAGGGATTAACTTCACCCGGCTGGGTTATGGATACGGGGTTTCCGTTGTCATCATAGGTGAACTGGTACTGGGTCACTCCGTTATGGGCTATGGAAGCGATCCTGTTGGTGGGAGTGTAGGTGTAGTTTATCTTGTTCCCGTTTGGGTAAAGTACCTCTATCAGGTTTCCGTTGTCGTCATAACTGTTGGTGGTAGTTTGACCCTTGGCATCTGTGACCGAGATTAAACGGTCCAGGGAGTCATAGGAGTAAGAAGCGGAAAAGTAGGTTGTTCCGTCCTTTGTTATCCTGACCGATGTCAGGTTATTGCTGGCATCGTATGTATAGGTGGTTATTCCACCCAGGGCATCTGTTACCTGGATGAGATTTCCCTTATCATCGTATGAATAGTAGGTGGTGTTTCCGTTACCGTCGGTTATGGCGGTGTTGTTCCCGTTTTGGTCGTATTCCAGGCCGGTGCTGCTGCCGGCAGAATCTGTTACGGAGGTCAGGTTGTTGCTGGCGTCATAGGTAAGGGTTACGCTTGCCTGCTCGGGGTCTGTTGCCCTGATGAGGTTGTTGTTGGCGTCGTATTCAAAGGTTGTAGTTTTATTGTCGGGGGTTGTATAGCTTAAGAGGTTCCCGGATGCATCATAGGTATAGGTAGTAGTATTTCCGTTGGGGTCTGTGCTTGATATGAGGTTGTTGTTGTCGTCCCATGTATATGTGGTTACGAGGTTGCCCGGTTCTGCAAGGCTGGTGCTGTTGCCTCTATCGTTAAAGGTATAGGTATAGCTTTCACCTCTGGGGGTAATGATTACGGTAGTGTTATTTACCGGGTCGTAGGTAAAGGAGGTTGTTTTCCCATCGGCATCGGTTATGGAAGATACACGTCCCTCGCTGTCATAGGCAATGGTTGTGGTGTTACCCTTTCCATCGGTTATGGATGTGAGAAGGTTGTTGGGAGCGTCATATCCGAAGGTGACCGTTACCCCTTCGGGGTTTGTGGTGCTTATGAGGTTGCCGTAGCTGTCCCTGCTGTACTGTACTGTCCTGCCCGCAGGGTCGGTTATATTTACGATTCCGTTATCTATCTGGGATGTATCAAATGTTGTAACCTGGTTTGATGCGTCGGTTACGCTGCGGAGTACTCCATCCTGGTAGGAAAATACAGAGGTATTTCCGTTACTGTCTACTACCTTTGTAAGGTTCCCGTACAGGTCATAGTATTCCTTTGTATGGCTTTTTATGTCTTCCAGCAGGAAGTAGGTTACACCGTCTTCGGTTATTTTGCTGAGGTCTTTGTATACTCCCGGGGGCCTGTTGTAGGTGCCGTCCGCATTCTGGGTAAATACAAATTCGGTGCCGTCTTCATCGGTGTAGTTTACGCTGCCGTCCGGGTTTTCAAGTATATACCCGTAATAGTTGTGTACCCAGTTGTAACCTATTATGCCGTTTATCTCTGCCTGGCTATTGTATATGCGGTTAAAATACGTAGGTTCCCCCTGACCCACAAAGTATTCGTCGTTGTATATGAATACCAGGTTGCCGTTGTAGAGGTTTACCTTTATTTCCCCTATGTCGTCCACATCCAGTGAGAAGTAGGCCCAGTAGGGCTCCAGTCCCAGGTGTCCGGGCCACAGCTCTGTAGTGGGGTCAATGATTACGGGATATACCCTTGAAGGGTCTTTCAGCCATTCTTCATCGGGTATGAAGGTTATTATATAGCCTTCTTCACCTTTTTCCAGGTTTATTGCTATTTCGGTGGACACTGCTCCTGATGAATCCACCATGAAGGGAGGAGGTATCCTGAACAGGGGCCAGCGGGTTGTCTGGTTGTAGAAGATTACCTGGTTTCCTTCCTTTTCGGGGTATACACCTTCCAGTTCCAGTTTAAAGCTGAATACCGGTTTGTTGACGTATTTCTTCAGTATTATATTTTCCTTCAGGCCGTTGGTTGCCACTATATACTGTAAATCTACGTGGGGCAGTATATTTTTGTATATTATCTCCCTGTCTCTCACTACAGGCGGTACCGGCCTTGCTCCTATAAGGGTATAAACCACCCCTTTATTATTCAAAGATACTCTGGCAGTTTTAGCTGTTGATGAGCCGAAGTGGCTTTTGAGACGTCCCCTGCCTTTTTCGAAGTTAAAATGGGGGTTCATGCTTTTGATAATCTTTACATCTTCAATGTTCTTTAGGCCCTGGCGCAGCTTATCCTTATTTAAAAGTTTTTGTTTCAGGAAATATACATTGCGGGCCAAACCTTCTACACTATCAATGAATGCCCTCCGGGTATCTTCATTTGCCAGCAGTTGTCTTGCAAGTTCCTTCCCGTTTGCCTGACCCCTGTAGAGTAAATTATGGACAAGCATCAGCACCTGAATATTTTCTTCATCTGCCTTACCGACAATGCCCCTTATTACCCAGGGGGGAGTAAATCCCTGATATGGATGGTATTCCTCTACCTCCCAGCCCCTCTCGGGTAAAAGCTTGTACCAAAAGGGGACAATAGCACTTATCTGCTGGCTTCTCTCTATCATGCTGTCGTAGGAACCGGGATGGTCATATTCCTCATCAACGTAAAAGCCCAGCACATACAGACTGCCGGCTTTCCTGTCAGTGCTACCCCTTTTTCTATTAGGGTGGGAAACATCCTTTTCTTCGGCGGCGGAGTGCTGTCTGGTTGCGGTTTGTTCCAGTTGGCCAGGGCCCCTGCTATTTTGATTCTCCTGTTTGGGCTTTTCATCACTTCCACCATCCACTATATCAATCCCTGGCTTATTGAAGTAGGTGATTAATTCATTTACCATCCTCTCACACCACAGTACGTAGCATTCGGTGTGCAGCGGTTCGTTAAGAATTGGTGTGCTCAGGTAATTCCCCTCACCTTATCCTCAAATCGTTTTACTGCTCTTGAGTATACCCTTATGCCTATTCCGCTTTTGTGTGTATAAAATAAAAACCCGAGAATTTCCGCCTCCGCGGCCTGTCTACCGCGCTTTTTTTTTTCTCTGTTTGCTTTTAGCTTTAGTTTCGTCGAATATTGGCGTCAGCAGCTGGGCTATTGCCTGCTGTATCATCCTGTCCAGTACCCGTGGGTATCCCTAACATTCTTACTCCTCCGCCTGGTTTGGATATTTCTACCCTTCTTACCGGGCTGGGACGATATGTTCCCTCCAGTATGGACTGCCTTATAGCTCCGCCATGTTGTTTCAGGTAAGGCAAAAGTTCATCTACTTTCATCCCATCCACACCATGGCTTTCCACATCGCCATGGATATCCTCGCCTTTAGCTAATGGTTCCCATTGCCAAGCCCATAGTGGACTTTTTACCGCCAAGCTACCACCCATGCCGGGCACACATAAAAAACCACCCAGGGTTTCTCTGGGTGGCTTTTGGGAATTACTAAACACTTTTACATTTTTTTAATCATATATCATATCGTTATTTTCTTGAAATCCATAACCTGTTGACTGATGGCCTTTTCTGTTGGTAATCTTTCAATACTGGAGGCACCGAAAAATCCTACTACACCATGTGTTTTTGAAAGTACATACCTGGCATCCTCGGGTTCAGCAATCGGTCCCCCATGGCAAATAACCAATACATCTGGATTAATTGACTTGGCAGCATCATGGATTGCCTGAATCCTTTCAACACATTCATCAAGAGTCAGCGCAGTTTTGGCACCGATTGTGCCTTTTGTGGTAAGGCCCATATGGGCAACTATCATATCGGCTCCGGCTTCGACCATTTTTCTGGCATCCTCCTCATTGAACACATAAGGCGAAGTAAATAAATCCAGTTCATGGGCCTTTCTAATCATCTCTACCTCCCGGTCATACCCCATCCCTGTTTCTTCTAGGTTTTGACGAAAAGCTCCGTCACACAGGCCTACTGTTGGGAAGTTCTGAACACCGGAAAACCCTATTTCTTTGAGCTGCTTCAAAAACACATCCATCAACCTGAAAGGATCTGTACCGCATACTCCAGCCAGCACAGGAGTTTTTTTCACCACAGGCAATACTTCCTTTGCCATTTCCACTACTATGGCATTGGCATCTCCATAGGGCATTAAACCTGCCAGAGAACCTCTCCCTGCCATCCTGTATCTACCAGAATTGTATATAATTATGATATCAACTCCCCCAGCTTCTGCACTTTTAGCAGAAATACCCGTTCCGGCTCCTGCACCTATTATGGGTTTACCCTGACTTACCTGGTCTTTTAACCTCTGCAAGATTTCCTTTCTGGTAAAAGCCATTGAACAAACCTCCTTGATTTTTTAATAAACTCTAATCAAAGCCCTCTATTGCCAATCATTTTTTTCCATCATTTCAGCCAGCTTTTTGGCCATAGCTAGTGCAAAGCGTTCATCATTAATATCAGTATCCATTTCAATTAACTCCACTTTGGTCCTGTCAATATTTTCCCGTATGGCTTTAAAAAGAGCTGCATCTGCTTGTGGGTCATAGAAAGGTTTGCCTTCCACATCATACAGGGAAACTCCTTCAAGGGGCAAGAATAGCGCTGTAGGACCCTTGGCAGCATTTAACTTTTCGGCTATAATTTTACCTAACTGAGCATTTTCTTCATTTGTTGTCCTCATCAATGTAACACTGGGATTGTGTTTGTAGAGTTTTCGACCTTTGAATCTTTCAGGTACAGTTTCCATTGGACCAAAATTCACCATATCCAGAGCTCCTGTTGAAACAACCTGAGGAATCCCGGCTTTTCCTGCAGCTTCAAGACGGTTAGGACCAGCACTCAAAATGCCTCCTACCAGTTCATCGCACCATTCAGTAGTGGTTATATCTAAAACTCCTTTGATAAATCCTGCTTCTACTAAGCTTTCCATTGCTCTACCGCCGGTACCCGTTGCATGAAACACCAATACTTCATAACCTCTTTCTTCCAAATACTCCCTTGCTTTTGTTACACACGGAGTGGTGACGCCAAACATTGTAGCTCCTATGAGGGGTTTTTCTTCTTTCGCAGGGGGAACTTCTCCTCTAACCATACCGGCTACTGCAAATGCCGCATTAGTTAATATCCGTCTGGATATGCTATTTATACCGGAAATATCAACAACTGAATACATCATCATTATGTCTTTAACATCCACATAAGGCCGGGTATCCCCTGATGCTACCGTAGATACCATGACTTTAGGAATTCCCACAGGAAGGGCCCTCATCGCAGCACAACCTATGGTAGTGCCTGCAGTGCCACCAAGACTTATAATACCTGCCACTTCTCCTTTTTCGTAGAGTTCAGAGACAATTTTGCTGGCACCTTTCATCATGGTGTCAATGGCTTCTCCCCTATCATCTCTGGTAATAAGCTCTTCGATGTTACTTCCTCCTGCCCGTGCCACTTCATTCCTGGTGATATCAGGTTCAAAATACGGTTTACCTTTAACTCCTGCATCAATAACTATTGTTTCCAGACCGGTAGATTCAATAATGTCTTTAATGAACTTAAACTCTTTTCCCTTAGTATCCAGGGTACCCAAAACAACTACTTTTTCAGCCATACTACTCCCTCCTTCATAATTATAGTTTGTTTAGGTATTAACCTAAGCAAAAAGTGTACCTACTTACCAAAACAGCGATATTGCAATAAATTCAGACAAGTAAATATCGAACTCTTCGAATAACTGTGAATATACTTGCCCAATAAAAAAATAACTGAGAAAACAATTTCCCAATTTTTTAATGATTTTCAATTCCGTATTTTTTTATTTTGTTGAACAGAGTGCGCCGGCTAATACCTAATTGCTGAGCCGTTTTCGTTTTATTCCATGAGCATTTTTCCAGTGTTTCTAGAATAAGCTGTTTTTCCAGGAAATCCGCAGTTTTTTTAACCAGCTCAAGGGTTTTTACCTTATGAGAAATATCAACCTTCATGGTTGTTTGAAAATAATTGGGTAAATCATTCAAGCTAATCACATCACCATCACTTAATATTACCGCCCTTTCTAAAGCATGTTTCAATTCTCTAACATTACCAGGCCAATCATGGTGCAGCAGTGCATCCAGTGCTACCGGCGTTAATTTGCGGATTTGGCGTCCAAACTTTTTATTAATCTTATTAATGAAATAATCAACTAATAAAGGAATATCTTCCTTACGCTCTCTTAAGGAAGGAACTCTTATCGATATTACATTAAGCCTGTAATACAGATCTTCTCTAAATTTTCCCTCCGCTACAGCTTTGCGAAGGTCGGTGTTGGTAGCCGAAATTATTCTTACATCGGTTTTTATTGTTCTGTTTCCTCCCACCCTTTCAAACTCCTGCTCTTGAATTGCTCTCAACAATTTAGCTTGATTATTCAAACTCATCTCACTGATCTCATCCAAAAAAAGAGTCCCTTTATCAGCAAGCTCAAAGCGCCCCAACCTCTTTTGAGTTGCTCCTGTAAAGGCCCCTCTTTCATGGCCAAATAATTCGCTTTCCAACAGGTTTTCCGGAAGGGCAGCACAGTTGACTTTTATGAAGGGTTTGTTATAGCGAGGGCTATTAAAGTGTATGGCTCTTACCACCAGTTCTTTACCTGTACCGCTTTCTCCGTAGACAAGCACGTTTACATTTTTGTCAGCAACCTTCTTGATTACCTCATACATGTCCTGCATTACCCGGCTTTTTCCAACAATCTCATCAAAACCCTTTTTCTTTAACAATTCTTTTTTTAAATAGAGGTTCTCCCGTTTCAGCCTTGTAAAGTTTTTAAACATCTCTGTCGTCTGCTTTATACTGATCTCAGTTGGTATTCTTTCAAAACAAGATCCTCCAATATAACCTTTTGCATTAGTATTAACATAAAAATAGTTAACCTGTTCCGGTTCAATGAAAGGCCCTCCATACACCATGTTAAAACAGGTGGGATTGATGTTGTTTGCCACTTCAAAAATTCGATTTGCCAGGGTAACCCCTTCTTCTAAAGTCATTCTTTTTTTCACTCCTGTTTTGCCACCCACTGTCCATCCCAGATGGGCACATATCACATCTACCCCTGCTTTAGCCATAGCTTTTGCTTCCTCTTCATTAAAGACAAAAGCTATTGTAAAAAGCCCCTTTTTCACCGCTTTCATCATAAACTCTACTTCCTTTTTAAAACCAAGATTGCTTGTTTCTAGAGCTTCCCGAAAACTCCCATCTATTATTCCTACTGTGGGGAAGTTGTTAACACCATGAAAACCATTGTTTGTAATCCTGTCTAAAAGCATGTCATGGTCAATGGTAGGATCTGTAGCACAACATCCAAATATAATGGGTTTGTCTTTAATCCTTGGGATGATCTCTTTTGTCCCAAATTCCATGACCATTTCATTGCTGTTGGCAAAAGGTAACATACATCCTAATGATGTAATTCCCGCTGACCTAAATCTCCCTGCATTTAAAACCAAAAGGAAATCAGCTCCTCCTTCAACAGCCTGTTTAGCAGAAAGACCTGATCCTACAGCTACACCAATTATGGGTTTATTGTTGTTAATGCTTTTTGAAAGCAGTTCCCTTATTTCTGCTCTAAAAAACATTCAATCCATCCTCCCAAACAAGATACCTGTGTGTAATATTCAATAAAAAATACATTGATCCTGCAAAAAAATCTGAATATTTTGTTTTTTGTTTATAAACAAAGAAAAAAGGATAATTCAGTTGAACTGAATTATCCCCCGACAATTAATAACACTTTTTATTTATATCCTCCAGTATAGAATGTCTTTTTTTACACCTTGGTAATCCTAATATTTCTTTTAATATTACCCCTTTCTTTATATCTTTCTTGTTTAAAAAATAACTGAAATCCTTTCTCTTTGTGGTCTTTATCATCGTGGGTTGCTGTCGTATTTTCTCCCTGACAAGAGATTCTGGGGTAGTCTCTTCTATTTGCTTTTTCTTTCCAAATTCTACAAGTTTTATGTCTTTAATTACTGCCTCTTTTTTGTGTTGATGAGTTGCCCTGCCTACATCGGGTGCTGGAGATTCGATCCTGCGTTTTGGCAAATCGTTGTAGTGCCCTGGCGTTCTCCTGGTTTGCCATTTAAGGCCCCTTCTTATAAGGGGAATCCCTATAACAATCAGCAAGGCCAAAACATCGCTAAAATCCATTCAAAACACCTCTTCGATTATTCTTCTTTGGTTCCATTAGAAAATTTTTCTTTATCACCTTCAACGGCTTCTCCCATGCTTGAAATCGATTCTCTCATTTTAGTATCTGCCAGCAGGTTTTTCATGTTGTAATAATCCAGCACACCCATTTTTCCTTCCCTCAAGGCTTTTGCTATGGCTTTTGGAACCTCCGCCTCTGCTTCCACTACCCGTGCTCTCATCTCTTGAACCATCGCTTTCATTTCCTGTTCTTTTGCTATAGCCATTGCCCTTCTTTCTTCAGCTTTGGCCTGTGCGATTCGCTTATCGGCTTCAGCCTGGTCTGTTTGGAGTTGAGCTCCAATGTTGCGTCCGACATCAACATCAGCTATATCGATTGAAAGGATCTCAAAAGCCGTTCCAGCATCAAGGCCTTTGTTCAAAACTGTCTTCGAAATTGAATCAGGGTTTTCCAGAACTTCCTTATGGGTCTCTGCTGAACCCACTGTTGTAACAATGCCCTCTCCGACACGGGCTATGATGGTCTCCTCCCCTGCTCCACCTACCAGTCTGTCTATGTTGGCTCTAACGGTTACCCGAGCCCTTGCCTTGACCTCTATTCCATCTTTTGCAACTGCAGCCACTACAGGTGTTTCTACGACTTTAGGATTGACACTCATCTGAACGGCCTGCAGCACATCCCTGCCGGCTAGATCAATGGCTGCTGCTCTCTCAAAACCAAGAGGAATTTCCGCCCTCTGAGCAGCTATTAGTGCATTTATAACTCTATCTACATTGCCACCTGCAAGATAATGGGCTTCAAGCTGATTTGAGTTGAGATCAAGGCCTGCTTTTGTAGCTTTTATCAATGGGTTGACGATTTTGGCAGGGGGTACTCTTCTAAACCTCATCCCTATCAGAGTGAAAATGCCAATTTTTACTCCTGCAGCAAGGGCTGATATCCACAGCCCTACTGGAATAAAGCTGAACAATACTGTTAGAACAACAAAGATTAAACCAATGGCTATAAGGTTAAAAACAAACATCATTTCATTCCTCCATTACTGAATATTTTCTTCTCTAACAAAGATTTTGTGCCCTTCCACCTTTACAATCCTTATCTTCTTGTTGGCATCAATAAAACCACCCTCTGACATGACATCATACCTTCTTCCTTCGATGTCCGCTGAACCTGTCGGTTTTAAGGGGGTTAGAGTTAGGCCCGTTCTGCCTTCCAGACCCTCAAGTTCTTCTACCCCCGCCTTATAACCTTTATCTCTTTCCTGTGTTAATGTTAAAATGATGCGGTCAAAAAACTTGCTTCTACTCAAGTTTTTAAAAAGATAAATGATCAATACAACGCTGACAATAAAGGAAATGGTAATGGAAATCAAACCATGTTTTAGAGATATAGAAGCAGCTATAATGCTTCCGGTAACACCAATAATACCCAGTATGCCAAAAACTCCAAAACCAGGCATAAATATTTCTATCAGCAGACACACAATACCCAAAAGGAAAAACACTACAGTTTCCCAGCCTGCCAGGCCGGCTATCATATGACCGCCAAAAAAAAGAGCGAAAGCTCCAAGGCCGATGATACCAGGTATACCCCAACCCGGAGTAAAAACCTCCAAAATCAGGCCAGCGAATCCGATTGAAAGGAGCACAGGACTAAAGAAAGGATTAGTTACAAAACGGGCCAAATTCTCTGCAAAAGTCGGTTTTATTTCTACAACATCTTCAGCCCTTATTGATAATTCTTTGAACAGTTCTGCTCTTGTATTAACAATTTTATCCGCAATGTTAAGTTCTACAGCTTCATCAGAAGTGAGGGATAAAATCTTACTCTTCTCTATTACTCCCGGTATGCTGATGTCACTATCAGCCATAGCCGCTGCGATTTCCGGATTCCTACCCGTTTTTTCAGCTGCAGCTCTGAGCTTTGCTGCCCAATAGGATACATATTTTTCCTCTTTAGGCCGGGGTTCTGCTGCTCCGATGGTAGCTCCCGGTGCCATATAAATTCTTTCTGAAGATACTGCAATCAATACACCGGCAGAAGTAGCTTCCTTGTTTACGTATGATACAACCGGTATGTTTAAATCAAAAATCAGTTCACTGATTTTAACGGCAGAATCAATACGCCCTCCTGGTGTATTTATTTCAAGGATTATCGCTTTTGCCCCCTTGGATTTGGCTTCAGCGATACCTCTTTCTAAAAATTTTACTAACCCGGGATCAATGGTGCCTTTGATGGGCAGGATAAATACCTTATCATCATCTCCCAGAATGGTGTTAAATCCCCCTGCAACCCACAGGCATATCAGCAGCACAAGCAGTATGAACTGGAATTTCCTGTTTGTCATAAACAAATCTCCCTTCCTATGCTCAACCCAGGTTCAATATTTACACAAAACATACATGCTGCATCTGCAGCACCATCAATGAAAATATATACAAGTGCTGACCGATTCCGGTGCACCACCTCGATTCAAGAGGTCTAACCAGGGTTAGTAAAACCGAAGGCGAAGTTGGGTTCGGGAATAGGATGTTCGGGGTCACCCTTTGACGTATAGATGCACAGCAGCTAAGAAGTCTGCGGTGTTTGAACGGCAGCCTGGTGGTTCAGCCAATCTGGGAACCGAGTCGAAACGGTCAGCCCTGGTAGATGAACTGTTTCAGGGTAGAATAAAAACTTGGCACCTCAAACAGCACCAAGTTTGTCAACTTACTGCAGATGTTGTCGAACTATCTTGTTAACAAGTCTGCCATCAGCTTTGCCTTTTAGTTGAGGCATTAATTTACCCATTACTTTACCCATATCCTTCATACTGTTGGCACCCAGTTCCTGTATTGTTTGTCGAACGATTTCTTCTATTTCCTGCTCTGTTAACTGTTGGGGTAAATATTCCATGATAATGTCTATTTCTCTTTTTAGTTTTTCTACGTGATCCTCCCTTTGAGCTTTTTCGTATTCAGGAATGGCTTCCTTCCTTTTTTTGGCTTCCCTGGCTAAAACATCGATCACTTCATCTTCATCCAATTCACGGGTTTTGTTCTTCTCCTCGTTTAGAACAGCAGCCCTGAGCATACGGATAACTGAAAGCCTTTCCTTATCTTTAGATTTCATTGCACTTTTCATGTCTTCTAGCAGTTGCTCTTTCAGGGGCATCTGCATCCCTCCTTAAATCTTTAACCTCTTCTTCTTCTGCGTTTCCGTGCAGCTTCTTTCTTTTTTCTTTTTACACTGGGTTTTTCATAGTGCCTTCTCTTTCTCATTTCAGAAAGAATACCAGTCCTCGCACACTCACGTTTAAAACGCTTTAGCGCCTTGTCCAGAGATTCATTTTTCTTTACGATGACCTCTACCACCTGTTTCCCTCCCCTCCAAAAAAACACTCTATATGAATCAACATCAAGTTGGTATTAACCAGGAGGCCATGTCATATTCCTACCACCTAGAAGATGAAAATGCAAATGATCTACTGTTTGTCCCCCCTCTTTGCCACAGTTGTTGACTATTCTAAAACCCTTTTCTGCAATGTTCAGTTTTTCAGCAAGCTGTCTGGCTATTAACAAGATGTGTTTTACTATTTCACCATTCTTATCATCAATATGCATGATTGAAGGAATATGGTTTTTAGGTACAATTAACACGTGGACAGGGGCCTGAGGATTTATATCCTTAAATACCACTACTTTTTCATCTTCATAAACAATATCACTATTGATTTCCCTGTTTGCTATTTTACAGAAAATACAGTCGGACAGTGGGGTCCACCTCCTCCCAGCAAATTACATTCCCTAAACAATATTTTTAAGAAAGCTATGTTTTCTTATTCAACAAAAAAAAAGAAAATCCTTCTAAATCATATTGTAAACTTTAAGTTTTAACCGGCTCTCCAAACACACAACTGTTTTCCCTTTTTGTTAATTTGAGTTTTAATACGTCCCCCTGTTTTTCCTGTTTTAAAGGAAAGATTACTCTAATATAATTATCTGTAAGTCCTTCAAAAAAACCCTCCATGTCTTTTACCCTTTTCTCTACAATCACTTTCATAACTTTTCCAATAAACCTATCGATGTAGTCCTTTTCTAGTTCTCCAGAGAGTTGAATAAGGGCAGCACTCCTTCTGCGTTTCTCTTCAGATGAAACCTGAGGTTTCATCCTGGAAGCAGAAGTTCCTTTTCTCCGGGAATACTTAAAAACATGAATCCTGGAAAATTTTATTTTTTTTGCAAAACAGTAAGTTTTTTGAAATTCCTCTTGTGTTTCCCCGGGAAACCCTACTATGATATCAGTCGTTATAGAAGCTTCAGGCAGTTTTTCTCTGATTGCCTGTATTATTTCTTCGTACTCCCTAGTAGTATACCTCCGATTCATCTTGTTTAAAATCACATCACTGCCGCTCTGTAGAGGTATATGAAAATGAGGGCAGATTTTCGGAAGGGAGGTCAGTGCTGTAATCAAATCTTCAGTGATTCCCATAGGCTCTATCGAACTCAAACGTATTCTCTCAATACCTTTTACATCATGAACCCTCTCTAATACATCTACAAGGCTTGTGTTCCCGATATCCCTGCCATACATAACCAGGTTGATGCCTGTAAGCACAATTTCTACAAACCCTTCCCGGACTAATCGCTGTGTTTCGAGAACAATATCCTTTAAATCCCTGCTCCTCACAGGCCCTCTTGCATAGGGTATTATGCAGTAAGCACAAAATTCACTGCAGCCCTCTTGAATTTTTAAAAATGCCCGTGTTTTTTCTGTTCTACCAATAGGAGAAATTTTTTCATATTCATCCACCTTCATTATATCTCTCACAACAGTAAGGGGTTCTTCAGCGTCCCCTGCCTTTTCTACCAAATCAACGATATTTTTCCTGTTTGTCGTTCCGATAATCACATTTACACCAGGTATTTTTTTAATTCTTTCAGCCTCTGTCTGCGCATAACACCCCACTACAGCCACAATGGCTTCTGGATTCTTCCTTACGGCTCTACGAATAGCTTTGCGGGATTTCTTGGCACCCTCATTGGTTACGCTACAGGTGTTAATCACATACACATCTGCCTTTTTATTAAAATCCACAACTTCATATCCTTTTTGCTCAAAGAGGCCAGCTAAGGAATCCGTTTCGTATTGATTCACCTTGCATCCCAGAGTATAAAAAGCCACTTTTTTCATAAGCTTCCTCCCATATCACCGAGTTCGTACATTAAAACAGATAAAAGGAATATTCCTGCAGTTTCAGTTCTTAAAATCTTCGGCCCAAAAGTTACTGGTTTAAAGCTGTTTTCCTTAGCCCGTTCAACTTCCTGCCTGCTGAATCCTCCTTCTGGCCCAATACAAAAAATGATTTTTTTATAAGTTTTCCCTTTAATTAAATCCTTTAACCCTGCAGCTTGCTCTTCTTCCCACGGAATAATAGCCAGGTCGGCATCCCTGCCTTTCCGGAGGGCCTCTTCAAAGGACAGCACCCCCTCTATCAGAGGGATTGTGGAACGCCCTGATTGTTTTGCGGCTTCTTTCGCAATCCTCTGCCAGCGTCGACGTTTTTTTTCAGCTTTTTGAGTATCCAGCTTTACTATTGTTCTTTCGGTCATTACCGGAACAATTTTTTTGATTCCCAGCTCTGTAGCTTTTTGCACAATCCAATCCATCTTTTGGGATTTTGGAATACTCTGCAACATGGTAATATCAACCTGTGTATCCATTCGTTCTTTTGTGTTTTCGATTTTTCCCACCACGCAATTGCTGTTTAAATTACACAGCAGGACATGGTAATCGGCTCTGCCATCTGACACAAAGATTTTGTCTCCTTTCTTCATCCGCAACACTTTTGTTATGTGAAAGGCATCTTCGTCTTTAATTTCCACATAACCTTCCTTTACATTCTCCGGAGTTACTATGAATTTCGGCATTGCATATCCACCACCTATACGGAAGGGAAAGTTGCTACATATGAATACCACTCACTTTCCTCTATTTCTTCCTTGATATCAAACCCATTTTTCTCCAGGCTTTTCTTCACATCATGGCTTCTTCCTTTAATGATCCCTGAAGCTATGAAAACACCAGCACTCCTTATATTGTTTCCTATATCCTGAGCCAATTCCATAATCACATCAGCCGTGATATTGGCTACAACGATATCAGCCTTTTCATGTATGTCATCCAGGAGGTTACCCTTAATAATATTGATTTTATTCTCTTCATTGTTTCTCACAACGTTTTTCTTTGCCACATCCACAGCAACCTTATCGGCATCGACCCCTATTACTTTTTTAGCACCAAGTTTTGCCGAAACAATGGATAGTATCCCGGAACCACATCCTACATCGATAACCACGCTGTCGGGAAACACGTATTTTTGAAGGAGCTTGATGCACATGACAGTAGTTTCATGAGTCCCTGTACCAAATGCCATCCCGGGATCAATTTGTACCACTATTTCTCCTTCTTTGGGGGCATATTTCTTCCATGTGGGTTTGATAACTATCTTCTGGCCAATTTTTATGGGTTTGTAATACTTTTTCCACGAATTCGCCCAATTCTCTTCTGAAATTTCAGTAAAAACCACTTCCCCCAAACCTTTGTCCAGGTTATACTCAGTTAATCGGTCTACTGCTTTTTGTATTTCTTTGATCTTTTCATGGATGCTGCTGTTCATGGGCAGATAGCCTTTTACAACAACCCCTTCAAATTCAATGTCTGTTAAATCCGTTAAACTTTTCCATCCATCTTCCTCCGGGATATCGAGTTTTTGAGGTGAATCCTCTATTACTACTCCTCCAACTCCTGATTCATACAATATGTTTGAGACAGCTTCTAAGGCTTCAGTGGTAGTTTTGATTTGAATTTCAACCCATTTCATCCTTTAACCTCCTGTTTTAAACGCCGAAGGCATCTTTTACTTTTTCAAAAAAACCTTTGTGCTGTCCTTTGATCTCATCTCCACTGATTTCAGCAAACTTTCTCAGCAACTCCTTCTGTTTGGCATTTAGTTTCCTGGGTATTACAACATCTACAATTATATGCTGGTCTCCCCTTCCATAAGACTTCAGGTGTTTTACACCCTTGTTTTTTAATCTAAATCTTGTACCCGGTTGGGTACCCGCAGGAATTTTTAACTTCACTTTTCCTTCAAGGGTAGGCACTTCGATTTCATCACCCAGTGCTGCCTGAACAAAACTGATGGGGATCTTACAAATAATATCATCGCCTTCTCGTTTGAAGAACTCGTGAGGTTTCACATGGATAAAAATATACAGGTCTCCTTTGGGTCCGCCTTTTTCACCGGGTTCTCCTTCCCTTGGAATTCTCAGCTTGTGTCCTGTATCTACGCCCGGTGGAATTTTTATATGAATTTTTCGTTTTTTTCGAACTTTACCTTTACCATCACATTTTCGACACGGTGTATCAATAATCCTTCCTTCTCCACCACATTGACTACAAGTTTTTACACTAACAAACCTGCCAAAGGGAGTGTTTTGGGTATACTGAATCTTCCCTGTGCCGTTACAGCTTGGACATACTCTTGTAGAAGTTCCGGGTTCCTCACCTGAACCATTGCATCTGTCACATTCATCCATCCTGATTATTTCAATATCATCTTCGTACCCGAAAGCAGCCTGTTCTAAGGTCAGTTCCAGGTCATATCGCAGGTCTGCTCCACGCTGGGGGCCTCTACGTTTCCCACCAAAACTATTGCCTCCAAAAAACATATCAAAGATGTCTTCAAAGCTGCCAAAATCCCCAAAACCCCTAAAATCTCCAAAATCTTCAAAACCGCCAAAACCACCGGTACCGCTGCCGTCCTGGCCTAAACCTGCGTGACCAAACTGGTCATACATTGCCCTTTTTTGAGGATCCTTCAGCACTTCATACGCTTCATTGATCTCTTTAAACTTCTTTTCTGCATCTTTATCTCCTTTGTTTACATCAGGATGGTATTTTATGGCAAGTTTTCTGTATGCCTTTTTAATCTCTTCTTCGGTTGCATCCTTTGATACACCTAATATTTCATAATAATCCTTTTTTGCCAATTCCCCATCACCTTCCATTAAGAAGCCAAAGCCAAAAACTTTTGGCTTTGGCTGCACATGATGATTTACTTATTGCTTTTATCATCCTTTTCATCCTTATCGTCCACAACTTCATAATCAGCATCTACAACATGTTCATCTTTATCCTTTTGTGGATTTTGTTGCTGGCTATTATCAAAACCCGCTCCCGTGTTGTGTGAGGCTGTCTGCTGATAGAGCTTAGAGGAAACTTCATACAGCACACTGGACAGTTCTTCTGTTGCCTTCTTGATTTCTTCTATATTATTGCCTTCCAGAGCTTTTTTAACATTGTTTATTTCTTTTTCAACCTTATCTTTATCATTTTTATCAATCCTGTCTTTCAAATCTTTTATGGTCTTTTGGGCTTGATAAACAAGGGAATCTGCTTTATTTCTTGTTTCGACTTCTTCCTTCTTCTTCTTATCCTCTTCAGCATGTTTTTTGGCATCTTCAATCATTTTTTGAATTTCTTCTTCAGACAGGCCGGTGTTTGATTTTATAGTTATTTTCTGTTCTTTCCCTGTTCCTTTATCCTTTGCAGATACATGGACTATTCCGTTAGCATCAATATCAAAGGTTACTTCAATCTGAGGTACTCCTCTGGGAGCTGGAGGAATTCCCACTAACTGGAACCTGCCAAGGGTAATGTTATCCTCAGCCATGGGTCTTTCACCCTGCAGCACATGTATATCCACCGTTGTCTGGTTATCAGCTGCTGTTGTAAAAATCTTGCTCTTAGATGTAGGAATAGTGGTATTACGCTCAATTATCTTGGTAAACACTCCTCCCAGAGTCTCAATACCCAGGGAAAGGGGAGTAACATCAAGGAGCACCACGTCTTTTATTTCTCCTGACAACACTGCTGCTTGAATTGCAGCACCAAGGGCAACCACTTCATCAGGGTTGATACCCTTGTAGGGGTCTTTTCCGATTAATTTTTTAATTGCTTCCTGAACTGCAGGAATCCTAGTAGAACCACCAACAAGAATAACCTTGTCTATATCATCAGGAGTCAACCCTGCATCTTCTAAAGCTCTACGTGTTGGTCCCATGGTTTTTTCAACCAGGTCTGCAGTAAGTTCTTCGAATTTTGCCCTTGTCAAAGTATAATCAAGGTGCTTGGGGCCGTTTTGATCAGCTGTTATAAAGGGAAGATTTATGTTTGTCGATACAACACTTGACAGCTCCTTTTTGGCTTTTTCGGCCGCTTCTTTAAGGCGCTGAAGGGCTGTTCTGTCTCGTCTCAAATCTATACCGTGTTCTTTTTTAAACTTTTCAGCCAGATAATCAATGATCCTCTGGTCGAAATCATCTCCACCAAGTCTGTTGTTACCACTGGTTGCCTTTACCTCGAACACTCCATCTCCTAGTTCAAGAATGGACACATCAAAGGTTCCCCCACCCAGGTCGAACACAAGGATTTTTTGATCCTCTTCTTTATCAAAACCATAGGCCAGAGATGCTGCTGTAGGCTCATTGATGATTCTGAGTACCTCTAACCCTGCGATTCGGCCGGCATCTTTTGTTGCCTGGCGCTGACTGTCTGAAAAATATGCGGGAACCGTTATTACAGCCTGTTTTATCTCTTCCCCAAGATAAGCTTCAGCATCTCGTTTTAGTTTTTGTAAGATCATTGCTGATATTTCTTGAGGGGTGTATTCTTTGTCATCAATCTTCACTTTATAATTTGTCCCCATGTGCCGCTTGATGGAAAGAATGGTTCTGCCTGGATTTATGATAGCCTGCCTTTTAGCCATTTCTCCTACCAATCTTTCTCCGTCTTTTTTAAAGGCTACAACAGATGGAGTGATTCTGCTGCCTTCAGCATTTGAAATTATTACAGGCTCACCACCCTCCATAACTGCTATAACAGAGTTGGTTGTACCTAAATCTATTCCAACGACTTTGCTCATTGCTGCTATTACCTCCTTTTCATAATTTAATCATATGTTTTTAAGAACATTACTTGACAACTTTTACAAGACTTGGCCTGATTACCTTATCTTTATAAATGTAACCCTTTCTAACAACGGATATAATGGTGTCGGATTGATACCTTTCATCTGCCACCTGTTCTACGGCTTCATGATAATTAGGGTCAAAGTTCTCACCAACAGCCTGAATTTCCTTTACTCCTTCTTCTTCCAAGACCTGCTTGAATTGTTTTAGAATCATATCAACACCCTGGATAAAGGATTTAAACTCATTTTCACCTTCTTCTTTATCTTTTTTGTCTTTTATAGAATCCATAGCCCTTTCAAAATTATCAAGGATAGGCAGGAATTTTATAATCAGACCTTCGGAGGCATATTTGTATATGTTCTGTTTTTCTTTCGCAACCCGTTTTTTGTAATTTTGAAAATCGGCTTGAAGCCGTCTCAAGCTGTTGAAATAGTCTTCCGCTTCTATGGTTTTTTGTTTCAGTTCTTTTTTTAATTTGTCCAGTAGATCTTCGTCCATCATCTTTTCATCCTTTTCACTCTCAGCATTTTCCAGCTCTTCTTCCACCTCTATTCCCTGGTCTTCTGGCGTGTTCTCTACATCCATTTCATGACCACCCTCACAGGCCGTTTTTTTCAGTATTCTGGGCTTGTCGGATTCTTGAAGCTCTCCCTGCTTCTTTTGTTTCTTTAAAGCATCCTCCATTTAAAATTTCCTCCTTTCACCCATTCTTGTTATCAAATAAAAAAATCCGAACTATTCTCCTTCAAGATGGCTCTTCAATTTCCTGCTGAGCCGTTTTGTTAAAAAGTTAAGTACTGATATAACCTTAGAATAATTCATACGTGTAGGCCCTAAAACTCCTATTCTGCCAATGATTTTACCGTTTAATTTGTATGTGGCTGTTATTAAGCTGCAGCTTTTAACCTCTTCGTGTTTGTTTTCTGAACCGATTGTTATAGCAAGGTCTTTATCCAGGAGAGCATCCATCATAATCTCCATCAATAAATTTTTTTCTTCAAAAAGGCACAACAGGTTCCTCACTTTCTCCATATCCATAAACTCAGGCTGTTTAAACAGATTGGGAGTACCACCAAAATAAATTTTGCTGTCATCGAATTCCCTGTAGCTGCTGATAATTACCCGCATTGTCAGTTCCAACACATCTTCATATCCAAAAAGCCTATTTCTAACTTTTTTAATCATTGAGCTGTTTATTTCATCCAGGGAAAGACCTAAAAGCTCTTCATTTAGCAAGTTGGTAATCTTCATCAAATCTGATTCCGTCAGAGTCTTGGGAATATCCATAAGCTTGTTCTCTACCAACCCTGTGTTTGTAATAATAACAATTAGAGCCTTACCCTGTTCTATATACAAAATTTGAATTCGCTTCAATGTGCTTTTGGTCAGCTGTGGTCCCAGCACGATAGAAGCATAATCCGTCATGTCTGACAAAATTTTGGAAGTCTGCAGCACAACATTCTCTATTCCTTCTACCTTTTTCTTAAAAGCTCGATTGATTTTGTCGATTTCATCTTTTGAAAGTTGTTCCACCTCCATCAAGGAATCAACATACAGCCTGTAACCTCTATCTGAGGGAACTCTTCCAGCGGAAGTATGAGGTTGTTTTATATAACCCATCTCTTCCAGATCTGCCATTTCATTTCTTATTGTTGCAGGACTAATCCCCAGGTTGTATTTCTTCGCTACAGTTCTAGAACCCACCGGTTCAGCAGTGGAAACATAGTTGTCTATTATGGCTTTTAGAATCTTAAGCTTTCTTTCACTAAGTTTCAAAGGGCTCACCCCTTTTATTAGCACTCACTAGTAGAGAGTGCTAAAAATTCCTACTAAAAAAATAACACTTACATTTTTTTTTGTCAAGGTCTGGTACACTGCTCAAGGAATAAAACTAACAAACACCTCATTTGCGACATCAAGGCCCTTCGAAGAAAGTTTGAAGTGTGTCTCATTTTCCTCTAAAAGGCCTTTTTCTTTGAGGGTTTCTATCTGTTTTCTGTAAAAGGTCTTTATGTTGATGTTAAATCTCTTTGAAAACTCTGTTTTTTGTATCCCTCGTATCAGCCTTAATCCCAAAAACATTGTTTCTGCCATCTCCAATGGTTTTGTTATGGTTTCTGTATAGCTTACAGGGCTTTTACCAGCCGTGATCCGCTGAATATATCTTTGGGGGTCTGCTGTATTGGAAAACCTTTTGTTTTTGTAATACGAATGTGCTCCTGCACCGAATCCAATATATTCCCTATTTTTCCAGTAATTTACATTGTGAATGCATTCTTTACCTCGGCTAGCAAAATTTGATATTTCGTAATGTTCATACCCTGCATTGACCAGCATGTTGATACCCAACCTGTACATTTGTCTATCGGTCCCATCATCAACGGGCTTGATTTTTCTCTTTTTTATCATGAGGTCCAGAGGGGTATTCTTTTCTACCGTCAAACTGTAAACGGAAATGTGTTCGGGACGATACTCTATTAATTTCTTTAAAGTGTTTTCCCATGACTTGAGAGTTTGCCCGGGCATTCCAAAAATCAAATCAACATTGATGTTTCCGAAACCCAGGTTTCTTGCAAGCACAAAGCTTTTCTTAAAATCATCAAAAGTGTGGGTTCTCCCCAGGACCCGTAAAAGCTCCTCATCGCATGTTTGCAAACCCATACTCAGCCTGTTGACGCCGTTTTTCTTAAGGGTTACAAGTTTTTCCTCATCAATGGTATTGGGATTTGCTTCCACTGTAATCTCTGTTTTCGAAGTAATGTCGAAAGTGTTCAATCCATCCAGCACAACCTGCAAAAGGTTGTTCTTTAGAAAGGTGGGGGTCCCTCCGCCTATATAAACCGAACTTATATGGCGTCCATCAAGTTCCTTTCTCCATGCTTCCATTTCCGTATGTAAAGCCCCGACATAATCTTCCATAAGGTGAGTTATATTATCATATGAATTAAAATCACAATAGTTGCACTTGGACCTGCAAAATGGAATGTGAATATACAGGCTTATGGAACTCATTTTTTCACCTTCTAACTGTCCAGCTTTAATACAGACATGAAAGCCTTCTGGGGAACTTCAACTTTACCGACCTGCCTCATTCTTTTCTTGCCTTCCTTTTGTTTTTCCAGGAGTTTTCTTTTTCTTGTAACATCGCCTCCATAGCACTTGGCCAACACATTCTTTCTCAAAGCCTTGACTGTTTCCCTTGCTATGATCTTCTTACCGATGGCCGCCTGGATGGGTACCTCAAACATGTGTCTAGGTATCTCTTCTTTTAATTTCTGAGCTATTTTTCTTCCCTTCTCATAGGCTTTTTCCCGGTGTACGATAAAAGACAAGGCATCAACCTGTTCTCCATTTAACAGGATATCAAGTTTAACCAGGTCTGAAGGTTTGTATGCACTGAACTCATAATCAAGGGAAGCATATCCACGACTTCTTGATTTAAGCATATCATAAAAATCATAAATGATCTCACTTAAAGGCATCTCATAGGTCAGCATAACCCGTTTCTCATCAATGTATTTCATCTCTTTGTATTGACCGCGTTTTTCCTGACACAACTCCATAATTGCACCGACATAGTCATCAGGTAGCATAATGGTGGCAGTGACATAAGGTTCATAAATTTCCTCTATTTCAACCTGTGGCGGAAACTTAGTTGGATTATCCACTTCCACTATCTCTCCATTGGTTTTCTTGACCTTATATATCACACTTGGAGCTGTTGTAACAATATCCAAACCAAACTCCCTTTCAAGACGTTCTTGAATGATTTCCATGTGGAGCAGGCCCAAAAAACCACATCTAAAACCGAACCCCAGTGCAGCAGAAGTCTCTGGTTCATAAATGAGGGAAGCATCATTCAGCTTGAGCTTATCCAGAGCATCCCTAAAATCCTCATAATCTGCTCCATCAGCTGGATACATACCGCAAAACACCATGGGTGTTACTTTTTTATAACCAGGAAGAGGCTGATCCGCAGGGTTTGAAGCCCCGGTTATAGTATCTCCTACCCTGGTGTTTTTAACATCTTTGATGCCTGCTACTATATACCCCACTTCACCTGCTGAAAGAGATTCTGTCGCCTTCATGTCCGGTTCGAAAACTCCCACTTCATCCACTTCAAATTCCTTTCCTGTAGCCATCATTTTAATCTTCATATTCTTTTTAATCGTTCCTTCAACAAGTTTAACGTAAACTATTACACCTCTGTATGGATCATAGTGGGAATCGAAAATCAAAGCCTTCAATGGCTTATCCACTCTGCCCACAGGATGAGGGATCTTTTTTACTATTTGTTCCAGAAGTTCTTTTATTCCTGTCCCTTCCTTGGCTGACACCAGGACAGTGCTTTCACTGTCAAGGCCAATAACCTCCTCAAGTTCATGTTTTACCCGTTCAGGGTCTGCATTTGGTAGGTCAATCTTGTTGATAACCGGCATGATTTCCAGATCATTTTCCAGTGCCAGATACACGTTGGCAATGGTTTGAGCCTCTATACCCTGGGCTGCATCTATAACAAGAAGAGCTCCTTCGCATGCTGCGAGGCTTCTGGATACTTCATATGAAAAATCAACATGTCCGGGAGTATCTATCAAATTTAATGTATAAGTCTCTCCATCATCGGCTGTGTACTTAAGGCGCACTGCCCGTGCTTTAATAGTAATACCCCGTTCTTTTTCGAGATCCATGCTGTCCAAAACCTGATCTTCCATTTCTCTATCTGTCAGAAGTCCCGTAAATTCTAAAATACGGTCTGCCAGAGTTGATTTTCCATGGTCAATATGGGCAATTATAGAAAAATTCCTGATTTTTTTCTGATATTCCTTTATAACAGCTTTCTTTTCCACGACGTGTGCCTCCTTTATTAGGCCAAAATCTATTATAAATTATATCACCTGGGTTTTCATGTTTTCAAGGAATATAGTTTTAAAGTAAAAAGTAAAGAAAACTGATAAAAACAGTTTTATTCTAGTCATTAGTATGAACAACTCGGGCAATGGCATCAGCCAGGTAGTCTGTGGCCCTTAACGCTTCCTGGATGGTGTTACCGGTACTCCCCACCTCGATCAACAATGATTTGTCTAGCAAATGCTGGTTAAACCTCTCTTCTCTAACATCTATTTTCCTGGTTAGAGAAGAAGAAATTTTGTTTATCTCTGCCTGGAGTTTTAAAGCAAAGCCATAATTTTTCTTCCAGTTGGGATGTTCAAAAAGCCTATCGGTACCTACAACCAGCATAATTTTAGCCACTTTTTCTCCGTTTATTTGAGTAGTGGTAATCTTTCTAGCTTCTCTAGGATCAGGAGTAGGGGCATCTCGATGCAGATCAATTGCGATCTTTATTGAAGAATATTTTTCTAAATTCTTTTTGAAGGTTCTGAGAGAATTGGCATATGAAAAAGCATAGGACGGCAGGTCATGAATGGTTGTATCGTGAATTACTTTTATTCCATGATTTTCTTCAAGATTTTTTTTGAGGTGTTTCCCCACCTCCACAACCGTCATTTTAAAATCTCTAGAATGATATGTAGTATACTGAGGATCATAAACTACCTTTTCTGAAGGGGAATAGGCTTCAGTAGTATGGGTATGGTAAATCAGGACAAAAGGCTTAGATGTGTTGAAGTTATCTAACCTTCCCTTCTTTTTATCTCCTGTTGTGTTTTGGGTATTGTTTTCTTTAAATTTGTTTTTATCTCTTACATCTATCTCTTCAACCGCCTTAGGGGTATCCCCCTCTTTGGGAGGAGTCTGCTCTTCCTCATGGGTTTTAAGGACAGGCTTGATGTTTGCTGATGCCATATAGGGGATTTGGTTTCTAACAAAACTCATTGGGTCATCTAGATCTATGCTGGTTAAAAAGGATACAAAAAAAGAAAAAAAATTTGTTCTGGCACTATCTATTGATTCATCAGCAAACTTTAGATATGGAATCTCCATAGCCAATAGGTTTTTAAAAAAGAAATTGGCTGAAAAGTTCAGAGTATCCACTCCGCTTTTTGAAAAGGTGCTTAAATCTGAAGAACGGGTTAAGTACGAAAAGGTAGAAATAACCTGCTGGTTATTATCCTTTGCTGTAAATCTGCTAACTATAAAATTGTTAACTATTATAAAAAACAGAAATACTGCCAACAAAACAACAAGAACATAAAAGGATCTCGTTAATTTTATAGTATGTATTCTAATCAAGGTTTTCCCTCCCCTTGCATTATTAAGATATATTCCTCTAAAAACAAAAAAATGAGGCATTTGCCTCATTTTTTTATTGAATGTATCTGGTTACATCATCATAGGTTACCCCAGAATGCAATGCAATGTTTAAAGCTCCTGCAATAACTACTGCAAGATTTTTTATTAACTCATCGATCTCCTTTGGTGTAACCATCAAGTTATCAATAAAGGGTGAAATGACCTCTTTAATTAACATGTATTTTTCCCTTTTATCCACATTTCTTATCATTTTATAAAACTCCGAACCTTTTTGAGCCTGGCGGCTCATGGTATCAATCATCAAATCTATAGCATCATTGGCCATTGTAGCGGCATCAACAACTGTTGGCACACCAATGGCTATCACCGGAACACCCAGAGTTTGTTGTGTTAACCCCATTCTTCTGCTGCCGACTCCGGAACCTGGATGGATACCCGTATCGGCCAGCTGGATCGTTGTGCACACTCTTTCCATTCTTCGAGCCGCCAGAGCATCGATAGCAAACACAACATCAGGTTTTGTCTCATTAACAACACCCTTTATAATCTCACCTGTTTCAAGGCCTGTTAAACCCATAACCCCCGGTGATAGGGCACTGATAGGCCTTACTCCTTCTTCCTCCAATTGCCGGGGCACATAATCCACCAGATGCCTCGTCACCATGACATTGTGAACAACTCTAGGCCCCAGAGCATCAGGTGTCACATTCCAGTTGCCCAGTCCCACCACCAGTACACTTGTATTTGGTTTCAAATCTACGGTGTTCTTAATTTCTCGAGCGAAATTTTTGCTGACTTCTTCTCTAACTTTAACATCATTTTTCCTTAACTTTTTGGCTTCTATTGTTATATAATTCCCCCGGGGTTTCCCCAGGGCTTTTGCTCCCTCATCTGTGGTGATTTTTACTCTTGTGATTTTCATATTCTTTGATTCATCTACATCCACTTCAACTCCTGGAATTTCCTGCTGCTTATGGGTTTTGACCATTTCATGGGCTTCAATGGCCAGGTCTGTTCTTATACCAAACAATTATTGCATCACCTCTTCTTAAAAGGTTTAGCGCAGTTCAGTTGGAACAAAAGTATCAATTATACCTATGGCAAAGGATGCTAACAGGGCCCCCCACCATGTAACACTGATTGTTCTGACTACATATTGGGATAAAAATATTACAACAGCTGCTGTTATAAAACCTACAACTCCTCGGCTCTTAGGAGAAATCTTCTCCCCGAGAAGCTGTTCAACACCAAAACCAATCAGTGCTATTATTACCGCTGACAAGAGAGCTCCGGTAAAACCTGCTACAGAGAAACCCGGAATCAGGAAGGCCACCAGCATAAGAACCAATGCAGAAACTACAAATCTTACAATTAATCCTATCAAAGCAATCCCTCCTAAAAATTTATTTTTTATTGTCTCAAATTAGTTTACCTAATTAATGCAATTATATACTTGTGGCCAGCAAAATGTTTACAACTCTTGAAATTTAAACAGGAACATGGTAAAATTTATTCGTGCATTTGAGGAGGTGAAGAACATTGCCAAACACAAAGTCAGCTAAAAAAAGGGTTAGACAGATTAGAAAAAGGACTATAAGAAACAAGATCATAAAAGCCAGAGTCAAAACAGCGATAAAAAACTTCAACAAGGCACTGGAAAATCAGGAAAACGTTGAAGAAGCTCTGAGGATGGCTGTTAAAACCATTGATAAAGCTGCATCAAAGGGAGTCATCCACAAAAACAATGCAGCAAGAAAGAAATCAAAACTCTACAAAAAGTACAATGAGATAATTGAAAATGTGAGTTGATGCAAAAGCGTACTGGAATGTGCGCTTTTTTTGTTTATATTTTCCAGTTATATCTGAACAATTTTAAGAAAATACTAATGAATGGTAAACAAAATTCTTAATGGAGGTGAAGTTAATGGACAACCAAATTTTCCAGCTTCAGCAACAAATTCAACAATTTCAACAGAACTTAAACAACTTAAATCAAATGGTAAATCAGCTATCCAGGTCTGAACAGCAAAACCAATCCCAGCTTCAGCAGTTATCTCAAACAGAATACAGAAATGCCCAACAGCTTCAACGTTTGCAGGAAGCAGAAAGAAATGCTACCCAGAAGCTTCAACAGATGCAGAGAATGTTTGGTGATATTACACGTCAGCTTCAACAACTCACTAACACAGCTCAACAGGTCATGCAGATGCAGGGCAGAGCAGGTTTCGGCACACAGTTTGTAGGTCAGGTGCAAGGTGGAGGAATACCTCAATACACCGGTGGAATACAGGGTCAAATTGCTGGAATGGCGGGCCCGTACAATACCTACTATAACCCTTATGCCGGACAGGAAGTAACAATATCCGGTTCATACCAACCCAGCAGAAACCTGGCCTCACAGATTTCGGAACAGCAACATCGAGCACTTAATGTCAATATACCACAATATAGTGCAGCAGGGTTCAGAACAGTAACCGGCCAAACCTTAACAGGTGGTATCAGCGGTCAATACACAGGTGGAATACAGAGACAAACAGCCACTGTACCAGGTTTGGGTACAGCGACCACCGGTCAAAACGTTACAGGAGGTATAAGTGGTCAATATAATACCGCCGGTGGAATGCAGCAACAGGGACAAACTACAGGAATTACAGGTCAGTACACTTCATATAACCCATACGCCGGGCAGGAAGTAACCATATCCGGCTCATACCAACCCAGCAGAAACCTGGCCGCTCAGGTTTCCGAGCAGGAACACCGGTCCATTAATGCCAACACACCACAATACACCGCAACCACCCCTAGATACGTCACAGGACCTAACAGAAACCAGTAATCAAATTAATTAAGAGGTAGGTGATAATTCGCCTACCTCTTTTTACATTATCATCATACACCGACATTCTCACTACTCATAATTTTAGGTTTGCCAACCTGCAAAGAGATCCATGAAGACATGAAGAATAGAAGCTTGTCGATTTATTACAAACAGCCCTTTATAGCCTTATCTTTATCTTTTTATTTAATGGAGAAAGTAGAGCTTAAAGAGCAGATAGCCACATTCTTGGAAAGGGTTCAACAGGGGAGGTTATAATACCCTCCCTTATTCCAACATCTTTCTTTTTAATTCTTCTGGATCAATCTTAATTCCTGCCACATTTGTCTTCATGGCCGCCTCTGCTACTTCACATGCTACATAGGCTGCCACCCTCCTGTCAAAGGCTGCCGGGATACAGTAATCGGGAGAAAGTTCATCGGGAGATATAAGGGAAGCAATCGCACGGGCTGCTGCCAGTTTCATTTCCTCGTTAATGTCCCTGGCCCTGACCTCTAGTGCTCCTCTGAATATGCCCGGGAATCCCAGGACATTGTTGATCTGATTTGGAAAATCCGATCGACCGGTTCCTACCACTCTGGCCCCACCAGCCCTGGCATCATCAGGGAAAATTTCCGGAATCGGATTTGCCATTGCAAAAACTACAGGGTCCTTGGCCATGGTTTTAATCATTTCTTTCGTAACCGCCCCGGGAGCTGATACCCCGATAAATATATCACTTCCCCTTAGAGCATCGGCCAGATTCCCTTTAAGTCCGACCTTGTTCGTTATTTCGGCAAGCTCCTCTTTACTTCTATTCAACCCTTCCCGGCCTTTATAGATGATACCCTTTGTATCACACACTATCACATCACCTGCCCCTGCTTTTAGCAGTAGTTTGGCTGTTGCCACTCCGGCTGCTCCAGCTCCATTAATGACCACCCTTACACCTTCTAAATTCTTTTCAACTATTTTTAATGCGTTAATAACCCCCGCAAGGACCACTACGGCAGTCCCATGCTGGTCATCGTGAAAAACGGGGATATCCAGTTCTTCCTTAAGCCGTTTTTCTATTTCAAAACATCGGGGAGCCGAAATGTCTTCCAGGTTTATACCTCCGAAGGTTGGGGCAATGTATTTTACGGTCTTTACTATTTCATCCACATCTTGAGTGTCGAGGCATATGGGAAAGGCATCCACCCCTGCAAAACTCTTAAACAACAGTGCCTTTCCCTCCATTACGGGCATTCCGGCTGCAGCTCCTATATTACCCAACCCCAGCACCGCTGAACCATCCGTTACTACTGCTACTGTACGACTTTTACACGTATATTTATATATCAGTTCCGGGTTTTCCTTTATCCTCATGCAGGGCTCCGCCACACCCGGAGTGTAGGCAAGGCTTAAATCCCTAAAATCTTTAAGGGGAACCTTACTTCTTATTTCAATCTTACCATGATATGCGCTATGCAGTTTTAAGGCTTCTTTTTTTAAATCCATATCATACCCTCGCTTTATAAATTTTCTTAAATAACGGTTTTATCCCGCCATTTTCTAGAATTCGCAATATAAAGTCAGAAAGACCTTCTCCCTGAAAGCTTTCTCCAGTAGTTTTGTTTTTTATCTCACCCGTCGATAAATTTATTTCCAGCACATCTCCTTCCTTTACCCTGTTTGAAATCCCCCTGCATGTTATCAGGGGCAGGCCAAGGTTTATTGCATTTCTGAAAAATATCCGGGCAAAGGATTCCGCTACTACCGCACCCACTCCAGCTTCTTTTAGGGTTATAGCTGCATGCTCCCGGGAGGACCCGCATCCGAAGTTCCTTCCCGCCACTATTATATCACCCTTTTGTATTTCCCTGGCAAAACCGGGTCTTACGCCCTCCATGCAGTGAGATGCGATCTCAGACTTAGCGGTAAGCTCCAGGTACCTTCCGGGGTAAATTTGATCTGTATCGATGTTGTTGCTAAAAATATGAGCTTTACCCGATATTTTTAACTGCATTTGTTAAACCTCCTCTATATATTCACGGGGATCTACAATTTTTCCTGCAAGAGCACAGGCCGCTGCGGTAGCCGGTGATGTCAGGTATATTTGAGCATCGGTGCTGCCCATCCGACCGGGGAAATTCCTGTTGGTAGCAGTAACACACACCTCTCCTTCAGCAATTACCCCCTGATGAGCTCCGAGGCACGGCCCACATCCGGGAGTACTAAATGTTGCCCCTGCCTCAACCAGAGTCTCCACATACCCCCGCTTTACAGCTTCAAGAAACACATCCCTGGAAGCCGGAATTACTATCAGCCTTGTTCTGTCATTTATTCTTTTTCCTCTTAGAATTTTATATGCCCATTCCATGTCTTCAATCCTGCCACCGGTACAGGAACCAATAAATACCTGATCGACTTTAGTGCCCTTTACCGCATCTACGGGGACTACACTGTCAACACTGTGAGGAATGGCTACCTGGGGTTGAAGATCAGCAACATGGAAAGTATACACTTCGCTGTATTCGTAATCAGGGTCTGTCTGCAGAATTTCTATATTATCTACAGCTACCCCTTTAGATTTTAGATAAGTTAAAGTCTTTTCATCCGGCTGAATGTAAGAAGTCTTGGCTCCCATCTCCACCGCCATATTGCAGACTACCATCCTTCCTGCCATATCAAATTTTTTAACGGTTTCACCGGTAAATTCTATTGCTTTATAAACCGCCACATCGCTACCCAACTGACCAAGTATATGCAGTATTACGTCTTTGGGAAGGACAGCAGGAGGTAAAGTTCCATTTATTTCTATTTTTATTACTTCAGGTACTCTGAGCCACAGTTCTCCGGAAATAAGAATACATGCCAAATCAGTAGCTCCCACTCCGGTACCAAAGGCTCCAAAAGCCCCATGGGTTGTGGTATGGGAATCGGTAGCAACAAGTATCATCCCGGGAAATACCAGACCCGCCTCTGGCATAACCTGGTGGCATACCCCTGCATTTATGTCAAAAAGGTGTTTAATCCCGTGTTTCCACACAAACTCCCGCATAACCTTATGGTTTGCTGCCGATTTTATTGTAGGGGCGGGGGCGTAGTGGTCGAAAACAAACACAACCTTTTCCGGATCCCAGACCTTTTTACCCCCCATTTCTTCAAAGGATTCTATTACCTGCAGATAAAGGTCATTTACCTCAGCCAGGTCTACTCTGCAATTAACTATTTCACCGACCTTTACCCTATCCTTTCCTGAAGCTCTTGCCAAAATCTTTTCTAATACATGCATATTAAATTCCTCCTCTATTTATATCATTGCTCCACATATGGAAGGGTAGAATTTGCGTAAGGCAGTACCAACACTTTTGCTCTTTCTCCATATTCTTGTAATGCCGTATTTAAGGCGTCCTGGGCCGATTCGGCGGGAATAAAAAATATGTCCTTCACTAAATTCTTATCCAAACTTGATACCAGATAGACCTTGACCCTTTCAAGGACCATGCAAATTACCGCAGCTTTGTGGGCTCCCAGTTTAAACTCCTTTTGGATCCATTCAACGGGGTCATGAGGAGATCCAGCCTTCAGCATCCACTCTTCAAAGGTGGCCTCCCCCAACCCTTCCCGGCATTCCGCCAGCAGGATTATGCTTCCACCATCTTTTACTGCATAGCTGGCGTTTTCAAGGCCTTTTTGAGCTTGATAAAGGTTTATATCTTTGGGAAACCCGCCGCAGGAGGCAACTACTATATCCACTTTTTCTTTTATATTTCTTTTATACATCCTATCAATGTATTTTGCGCCCTCCCGATGAGCTTTAATGGGATTTCCGGCTACAACCTTTACAATTTCTTTGTAGCTGTTTAATACAGCATTTACTATGAAACTGACATTGGCAATACGCCCTGCCTCTTCTATATCCTCCCTCATAGGATTGCCGTCAGCTTTACCCGGCATTGTCCCAGGTCTTATCATCATAATATGATTTGCCTCTATACTCCTTTTGCTGCATACTCCAGGGAAAAGAGCTTTATCACCACCGCTATACCCGGCTTTATAGTGAAACTCCAGGTTTCCTGTAGCTATTACCAGGTCCGCCCCGGCGACAGGCCTGAAGACTTCCACAGGAGTGCCTCTTGTAGTTGTTCCCATGTAAACGCAATCATTTATATCGTGGTCAATGCACTTTACCTTGCTGTAAACCTTTTCTCCCACTAATTTTTTCTTTTCCTCTTCGGTATGTTTCCGGTGGTAGCCAAGGCCGAATACAACGGTAATATTGTCATAACTCACTCCTGCTTCTCTCAGTTCTGCAACAATAGGAGGAATTAGAATATGCGAAGGTGAAGGTCGCGATATATCACTAGCCAGGATGACGATATTCTTTTTTCCTCTGGCCATCTCCTTTAAGGGGACACTGCCAATGGGATTTTTAATGGCATCTTTTACTTCCTGCAGGGGATCTTTTATCCCGGGCAAATCATCAGGGTTTAAAACGGCATACAAATTGGAATCGGGAATGTTTACTTCTACATGCGAAGACTCGTATTTCAATTCCACAACCGACACTTAACTCACTCCCCAAATTTTTAGTCTGCTTAATTACATCCGATAACTATTTGCAATTCTGGATTGTCAGTTTAAAATATCCGGTTCATTTTAGCCCGAAAAATTTTCCATAATTGACTGTTCTGTGTATTTAAAATATTAAACCTTTAGGAAGAGGGACATATAGCAATTTGGCAAAAACATAATACAATATGCCAACTTCGCCACCAGCTATTATAAAGGATATAAGAAAATTTTTCTGGTTCCTCTTCTCATGTAAGATCCATATTGACATTCCAAGAGCTGTAACACTGGTTACTACAAATCCTATTGGCTTCAACATCAATACCCAGACAAGGGATATTATACCAACAAGTATCATTTTAAGTTTGTCTTCTTCTGTAAACAGATCAGAAAAAGAGGGTTTGAGTTTTGCTTTTATTAATAAACCTACACCTGCCAGTAGCAAAAGTATGATAATGGCCTGTGGGAAAATTTTAGCGTAAATCGTAAATTTACCCATCTGAAACCAAAAAAACAGTGAAGTGATTACCATAATTAATCCGCCTATTAAATCTGTATTTTTATGTTTCATTGATTAGCAGCCACTCCTTTCTCCTTCTTCTTTTTCCGCCCTCTAACAAACGGCCAAACCGCAGAAACTAATGTGATAATAATTAATATTATGGATAGAGGTCTGGTGAAAAAGATTAATACTGTATTTTTTGCAGCCTGCCCCATTAAGCAGCCTTGTACAAGTCCTTTTTCGGCAATAGGACCCAGAATCAAACCTAAAACAATTGGTCCTGGGTGGAAACCCAATTCTTTTAATACATATCCGATAATACCGCTAACCTGCATAACTACTACGTCCATAATGTTGTTTCGGATAGCATAAGAACCTAAAATTGTTAGGAATATTACTGAAGGTACAAGTATTTTGTCCGGAACTTTAGTAACAACTTGATAGATAGATTTACCACCCAGTATCCCAACAACAAACATCATTAAGTTAGCTACAAATAAGGAGAGCATAAAAGCATAAGTTATCTTTGCATTGGCAGTAAACAATTCGGGGCCGGGTTTAAGACCCTGTAACATTAAAGCACCATGGATTATCACAGCTTGCTTCAATTGCTCCTTCTAATGTTTAAGACCCTGTAACATTAAAGCACCATATAAAACTGCAGCCGGTGGAGCCCCGGGAATACCCAGGGTAAGCAAAGGAACCATGGCTCCTCCAACAGTGGCATTGTTTGCCGATTCTGTTGCCACCACTCCTGCGGGGTTTCCTGTACCGAAACTTTCGGGATCATCAGAAGTACGTTGAGCTTCATTGTAAGCTACTAAATTGGCAATATTACCCCATGCACCAGGCAGAACCCCTACAAATGCACCGATAAGGGAAGATCTAATGAAATTAACAGGCTTTTGAAAAACATTTAAAAATGCCTTCTTTAATACTCCGGATTGTCTTTTTACTTCTACCGCCTGGGCTCCCTGTTTACTGATGTTCCCCGCTATTTTTAGCATTTCAGGTATACAAAAGAACCCTATTAAAACTGATAACACTTGAACACCACCCTGAAAAGCTGGAATTCCCAGAGTAAACCTTACATCCCCACCCACCGGGGCAATTCCAATCATACTCATCAAAAGGCCAAAAATACCTCCTGCTATTCCTTTCAATAGGGATTTGGAAGCCAAACTCGCTATAATTGTCAGTCCAAAAATACTAACCCAAAAATATTCAGGAGGACCAAATTTAAGGGCAACTCTTGCTAAAGGAATTGAGAGAAAAACTAAAATTAAGGTACCTATCAATCCACCACCAGCAGAAGCAAAGGTAGCTGTATAAATAGCTTCCTCGCCCCGACCCTGTTTTGTCATTGGATAACCGTCGAAAGTCGTTCCAATGGAAGAAGGAGTTCCAGGTGTATTAACCAGGATAGCAGAAAAAGCCCCACCAAAGATTGCACCACAATATATAGCTCCCAGGGTAGCCAATCCTGTGATAGGATCCATGGTAAATGTAAAAGGAACAATTAAAGCTACAGCCATAGTAGCCGAAAAACCCGGTAAGGCTCCAGCTACCATGCCTGCTGTTACTCCAAATAACATGAAAAACAGATTTTTCAAAGTAAAAATTGCTATCAATGCTTCTAAAATAGTACCCACCATTTTACCCTCCCCTCTAAATGAACATGATAGAAAACTGCCAATTTAAGCCTCGGCACCCACTTAATTAAGTGGGTGCCTTTCTTATTACTTTATTAAACCTAATTCCTTTAATATCTTTTGGTAATACTCGGTTTTTTCAGCAATTAACTTTTTACATTTTTCAGGACCAAAATCAACCAATTTGAAACTCATACCTTCCAATTTGTCTTTGAACTCAGCATCTTGATTAACCTTTCGATTAGCTTCAGCCAGGATTTTTATTATTTCCTCGGGCAAACCTGGAGGTCCTGCCATACCGCGGTAAGCCCCTTCAACATAATCGTATCCCAATTCCTTAAATGTTGGCACATCAGGCAAAGCGGGAACTCTCTCTTCAGCAGCAACCGCCAAAACCCTCATTTCATCACTGTGCTTAATACCCATAGTTGTATAGGTCATCAAAGCAGTTACATGACCGCCCAATAACTGTGGAACTGCTTCCCCGGAACCGCTACATGGTATAATGGTATATAAGTAGTCTCAATACCTGCTATCTTGTTAAACTCTAAAGTCCCGAGATGATTAGCACTATAACTACCACTCCCAGCAATTGTAACAGCACCGGGATTTTCTTTAGCGTAATTTACGAAATCTTCCAGAGTTTTAAATTCTCTATCTTTTCGCACTGCCAAAACATTGGGAGTAGCCTGAAAGATATAAATAGGGTTAATCTGTTCAGTTTTATATCCCGCATCTTCTCTTACCATTGGCTGCAGAATAATATGCGGCAAATTAAATCCTGCAACGGTGTAGCCATCGGGCTTGGTGTTTACCAATTCCTGCACATCCAACGGTACCTCCGCCACCTATTTTCGTAGCGTCAGATAAGACGCTATATTTTTATGGTTTTATTTTCCCCAAACCTTTTTATAAAAAGGTTTGGGGAAAAAGAAGGATTCCCTCCCCCTGAAGTCGTAGGTAGTAGTTGGCAAAAACAAACCAAAAACCCCAAAAAGGAGGGAACCCTACATCATGTTTCGCCAACCACTACGCAATTTCCTGTTAGCTTATCTGTTAAATTTTATCCTGAAGGTGTTTGTAATCACATCTAAGTATTTTAGAGTCGATATTAATCCACCTGAAGATGTCAAACCTACAGGATATAAGAAACTGTCTCCTCTTACCGATCCTCTCCCCATCATCGAAAAGGAAAAGAAGAAAAAGGATTATAGAAAAATACTGGCTGAAGCTGAAGCCGGCGGCAATCCTATTACACCCGTTAGACGTATTAAACCCCTTGATGTGGACGTGGATGCATGCCCTGTCTGTGATGCCCCTGCTGCATACCTATACAGCTTCGGTAAAGACCATGATGGTTATCAGAAACTCCAATGTAAAGTCTGCAGTCATCAGTGGGCTCCTTATAAACCTAAATCTAAAAAGAATCGACCTACTTATCGATGCCCCTACTGCAACTATGCCCTCATTCAGGATAAATCAAGAAAAAGTTTTACCATCTTTAAGTGCCGCAATGATAACTGCCCTAAATGGATCAAACAGGGCGAAAGGTAT
>ENA-OSAI01000156-OSAI01000156.1-marine-sediment-metagenome-genome-assembly--contig:-NODE-156-length-40256-cov-14.614338_pt1 | contig 40256 bp, 34 predicted proteins | sample MGYA00237871_ERZ529316 | MGnify/ENA primary metagenome ERZ529316 (study PRJEB26369, sample SAMN03142814) | marine sediment metagenome | biome: marine; feature: borehole; material: sediment...
TCTTCCATTAAAGCCTGAAAAACTTTTAACCCTACACTAACAGAGAGAGCTAATAAACCTTCCTTGGCAGATACAACAAGGTCTTGAAGAGATTCTGCCACCCGCTTAGATAGGTGGACTTCACTTAAATCAATACTGGTAAGTTTTAGATTTTTACTCTTTTTACTCATGTCTTGTTCGTGGTATAATGCCATTGGCGACTCCTCCTTTTGTATTTGTCTCCTTAACCCTGTTATACCATAACAGGGTCAGAAGTCGCCACCTTAAATTCCACGAATTATGGGACATCCTCTTTAAACCAAAAGAACATAAAAGTTTAAACTGCTTTACTATCTCATGGTCTCCTGTCCTTATCAAAGAAAAACCTTTTGGGTTTTCATCAACTTCCATTTGGTTTGTGTATTCTAACACATATGAAGATACAGAACCGTAAACATCCACGGGCTCAAGTGATGCAACATTTGTTTTAATGCTGTTGCTCCATGAATAATTGGAACATAAAATACCCTTTGCTCTGAAAGTATGCCTATTTGGATTTTTGAAAAATTTGCCGGATATTATTTGTAAAATGCTTCCTCACTCCTTTCTTTAATTATTCTGCCTCTTGACCTACAATACTTGTACTATTACCAATAAAGCCATTTAAACGTCAGCACACGCCCATTTCCTTTTTTCGCCCAAGCCCAATTCCAAAAAAACATCTAGGTGTGGACTGTGAACATCATTTTTTGTGTTACATTACCCCTCCCCTTTGCTTCAGGTAATACCTGATTTTTATAGTCGAACTCTTACCACTCGGGGTTGTATGTAAAACTTCGTCACCTGGCATCATTTTCTCATACATAATTCTGCACACCTGTGGCATCCTGTTTTTCATACCCAACTGCTTATGAATATCCCCTGAAACCAAATCAATATAATCTTCGCCTCTCATCTTCGCTTCCTGCAACAATTTTTCTATGTACTGCCTTACATCATCAGCCGTTTTCTGCCCCGAATCAGGAGGTTCTCCAACCGTTCTGACATGCTTCACCGCTCTTTGTACTCGTGCCCTATGACCCGTATTGTTTCTGTAGCTATCGTTTCCAAATCTGGCAAGCCACTTAACTCGCTCTAATTCCTCAGCTGATAATGGTTGCCCCTCCAAACCCTGTCTATTCCAAAGGCCACTGCTCGCAATCTCCTGCACAGGGCTATTCAGGCCCAACCAATTGTTACTCGGGCCAAACGACGGATGTCTGTTAAGTGTTGCAATAATACCTTCTTCCAATCTCAACCGTTCTGCTTCTTCATCAACTGGAAAACAAACAAAATTGATGTTATCCCTTAAATACTGGCTAATTTTTGCCTCAAGTTCAGCTTCCAACCGTGCATTGACTAAATGCCCGTAATTTCTTACATTTTTAGAATGGTGCATATCAATTTCCCATACTTGTAAATACGGATCCGAAGTCATATTCAAAAAAGCACGACCGATGTTTTTGCGGAAAATACTGCCATCAGCGTCCTCTTCCATAAAATGGTCTCTTAGCCTTTTCTTCAAGCGGTCTTGACCCCGATGGGTACCTACGCGAACTATCCTATCCATGCCGTTGTAGTTTTCACCTTTTTCAAACATAATGTATATGCCGTTTTGATAGGAAATCCGATCTATCATCGTCCAATCAAGCCTTGGCAGACCATTAAAGAGTATGTGAAGGGCATCTACTTTATCTGTTTCTTTTTCAAGGTGAATCAGTCTTTCTAACTCAGGAATCCACTCGCCCAATGCCTTACCTTTAAGAGGTAGCCAAAATTTACTTAGATGGGGCAATAGGTTTTCATGGTAAGCTTCGCCTGCCAAAACTATAAACTCATCGTGCTCTACATCGCAAACCTTGTTTAGTTCGTTTAGTACCATGTCTCCCCATTCTCGCCGTTCCTGAGCACTTTTCTCTTTCAATGTTTCGTTATAAGGTTCAATAATCATGTTCTCATGCACCAAACTATACTTTGCTGAAAGAATAAATATTTTATCTGCAACTAGCTTTGCAAAATCATATGCCAGTCGAAACCGCGGGCTTTCCGAATATAATTCTTTTGCCTGACATTTATATGTTTTTTTATTGCTTGTGCATGAAATCAAAGCAATCCTCAATTTTCTCCGCTCCTGACATCACCAAATTAGTTTGTTTTCATTCCATTCATTGTCATAACTTGAGAATATAGCTGCATCCAATACACAAGGATATTCGCCAATTTTCTCGCTCGTGTTATATTTTTGTAGGATATTAAAGGAATCGCTTTTTATATTTCTTCAAATAATCCCTTATAGCCTTTTCAAAACGTACCAGCCGTTCCGTTAGTTCTGGACTGTTTAATAGTTTTGTGTTCCATAAAGATTGTTCCAAAACTCTAAAGACATCCTTGCCCTCACATCAAAGATCAATATTATCTGGTCTCTCACAAAGTGTTGCATTTATTATTGCGATTTCTATTTTAAAAAATCTTCATAACCTTTATTGAAACCACTTTCATAACCCAGGTTATAATCATATCCAGAATTATTTAATGTAGTTTGTTTATTTTCATGTTTGTAGCTATCCATGCAACCATAATAATAACCCGTCCGAAAACCTTCTAAAAAACCTTCTAGATAGTAATTTTCATAATCACCATCTTCGTAACAGGATTTATAACCAAATTTATATCCATCTAGATACCCATCTATATATCCTTCTTCAAAGTCACCGTAATCTTCTACTTCTTCAAAGTCGTCTACAATATTATAATTGTTTTCTTCCAATTCATCACTAGTAAATGTATAAACAAAACCAAATTGATAACCTTTTTTAAAACCTATTTCAAATCCTTCGTCAAAAACCACTTCAATATTATAGGAAACATTGTCAGCATTATACTTTATTTCACATTTAGTAACCATGTCTTTACATTTACTATTTGATAGGGTTTTCTTTTCACCTTTATATAAAATATCTCTACTTATTACTTCTCTTGATAAATCCGTTTTTTCTAAATCCCCCCCAGACCTTATATTATATAAAAAGCCTATCCCTTTCATCATAATTATAAAAGCTCCTATAATATATAACAAACTTATAATTGCAGTAATACCTAAGTCTAAATAATGCTCCCCAGCATAATAAAATATAAATACTTCTCCACTAATAAATAAAATAAAAAAAAACACCATTATTAAACCATCTAAACCTGTATCTTTAAAAAAAGATATTATGGACTTAAGTATATAAAAAATAATAAAGACCCACCCTAACAATGTCCACACCTATCTATCACCCCTTTATTAGTATAGTATCAACCCACATTTGTCAAGGTTCGAACTAGAACCTGAATCCGTGATGGCTTATTAAAAAAATACTTTTTAGTAAAAAGCATAATACTTGGTTTAGAATTGACAGCAAAACCATATAAACATTGTTTAGCAACAAACAAAGAATCAACATTTACTTAAAACAAAGCAAATATTTAGGCAATACCCAACTAACCCTCAAAAGTTTCACTTTTCCAGGGGTATATACTTAGAAACATATGAAATTATTGTTGATTCTACTGTTAAAAGTCCATGTTTCAATAAAATCACTCTATATCTTGTAATAATGTGAAATCACAACCACAACATATAGATCAAATCTCTCCTAAAAGGTGTTTCTACACCAAAATCATTATCGTATTATTACATCATGTTATGTAAAAGAGGTATATAGCCTTTTAGCAGTATAAAACCATGCGCAGCTTCTACCAAACCGTAAATAATACCTTCTACCATGCTGGACCAGTTTTGCAGCCAGAGTAATCAAATTTTGAATAACCGTCCGGATTCTCCTGCGGCTGACTTTTTTCCTGACAGGAGCATCATTTTTGCGAAGACTTTCCTGACCCATAACTCGTAAAATGTTATATGCAAGAATGCCAAGGTGTAGAATCAGGTTGTTAGTTGCAAATTTCCCGGATGGTAAACGCTCTAAATCCATATCGGTTTTTATTTCACTATGAAACTGTTCACTGGTTCCGTGGTCACAATACAGTTTTGCAATAACTTCAGGGGGGTAGGAAAGTGAAGTCAGCCAGGTTTCTACTTTGATATCAGGTTCTATCATCATTTGGCCATCTTCCCTGATACTTTCTTCCGTAACCTTAAAAACAATACGAACAGGTTCGTCGAGGTTTTTATACAAAGTTTTTACTTCACCCCAATATACCGTTTTGCCTTCTCGTTCTTGAATTGCCTTACCATGTTGTTGTGCAGTATATAACCACAACTCGGGACTCTCACGGCGCAAATTTCGTTTAATTATAAAATCAGCACGTGTTTCTTCTTCACGACATACTCGAATGTTTTCAACAGTGTCATTACCTGCATCCATCCTGACAAGTATTGGTGCATCGGTAATACTTTTTGTATAAAGAATACTTTGCTTTAAAAATTCTACCGTGCCGTTCTGACAGTGGGTTTTGCCTGCACGAAGTTCAACATTTACACAGTAGCCTTCCTGCCCAAGATAAGCAAAAATCGGAGCGTATCCATCAAAACCCTTGTATGTGCGGGATACTCCTTCTTTCTTTGTTTTTGAATTGTCGAATGGGGATACATCTATATCGAGAGCAACCAGATTTTCATAACAAGGGGTAATTGTAGCACCAACAGCTTTGATCATTTTGGCTGATTCTTCAAGAATGATGTTTTCCCATTTGCCAGCAGCTATATCCAGACGTTGTCGCAGCCTTGAACTGAATGGAACATTTTTGATTCCCAGTGACTGAGTAAAGAAGAAATCGTCACGATAACATTCAATATACTCAAAATCATTTTTGCCCTGACACAAAAGACCAATGTATGATATTGCTATATCACTGTTTGAAATTTTAGTAAAGGTAACATCAGGCACAATTACTTTGTTCAGTCTTTTTGATAAAGAAGTTTTATCTAATAGTTGTCCAACTGCAGATAATCCACTAAATGTTGTAATAACTTCATCAGATTGCTCAAAAATGTATCGAACCATAGAAATTCCTCCATATTTAAATATGTTCTTTTCTGACTTGCTAAATATATCCTGGTTTTATCATACAACAATCTGAAGAAAAGTACAAGTCCAAAACTAAAAGAGTGGGAAGGAAAAATATATTTCACCAAATGGGTGAGTGCTTGAAAATCTATGAAAGTGTGGTTTTACAAGCATTATTGTTTTTTTTGTGTTTTGTTATCACGGATTCAGGTTATTTTTAAAAACTCTTTACATTATCATACATAACTTGTATCTCTTCCTCTTGAAGAAGCTTGTTGACAATGTAAGCAATTAGAAAAATACCAAAAATACTTACAGCCAACCGAGTAATTGCAAATTTAGTTCCAAGAGACGAAAGTTCAAACAAAAACATTGGGATTTTAGTAGTAGACCATGCTCCTAAAAAGAGAAGTATATTAGAAAACTTCGCTCCTTTTTTCATAAATACAGCAGCTACAGGAAAAGCACCATAGAGAGGTCCCGCTGTAGCTGAACCCAAAAATATTGCCAGAACAATTCCTTTAATCCCAGACTCTTCGCCCATATATTTAACCATAGTTTCTCTCGGAACCCATACATCAAGTAAACCAAGTAATACAAAAATAGGCGGTATAATTAAAATCATTTCTTTGAAACTATACATGGTAGTATTTAAAGCTTTTATTCCTATATCTTTGCTAATGACTAATAGTACTCCTGTAATTACTACAGTAATAAAAAAGAACATATATCTTTTTATTAGTTTCATAATCCTCCTACCACCTTTCCAATAACAAAAGCTACAACAAATGAAAAAACAAAGGCTAGAAAATTACGTGTAAAAGCTGACTTTTTACCAAAATACTTAATTTCAACCGGTAAAGTTATTACCCCTACCATCATTAATGAAGAAATAAAGGCTCCTATCTGCATATACCCCGCACCATTATTTAGTAGCATTGCAGCAGTTGGAAACGCAATAAAACCTGGTATAAGTGTTATAGCCCCTATAATCGAAGCCATAATCACACCCCACCATCCCGATGAGTTGCCGATCATTCCGCTAATTATTTCTGGATTTATTATTGCCAACATTATTCCAACTAGCGTAATAACACCTAAGAATTGTGGAAGTATATTCTCAAAAGCTTTCCATGCTTTCTTCATACCTTTCTTAGTTTTCTCTTTATCTTTTATTACTGAAAAGACTACCAAAAGCAAGGTAGTTGAATACAAGATTAGATTCTGCATGCTAGTTATCCTCTTTTCTTGTCTTGATTTGTATACCCATAAGTCTTGCTCCTGAGCGTGTTTCCATTGACAATAATGCTGGCTCAGTAATAAAGACCTGATTCTCCTTAAGCGTAGCTGTTTCATCATTTTTTCTAAGCTGGACTTCACCTTGTACCACATAAAACAAGACGAAGCAGTCCATCTGACAATCTGGTATTCTTTGACCCGGCTTTAAATCAATAATTCTTGTTTTAAACAGCTCGTTTTGGAAAAAAACATTTTTTTCTCTTTTCTCATATGCTTCAGACTCAAGATTCATTAAATCAAAGATTCTCATTATTTTTCTCTCCTTTTTTATTTTTTTTATTTCCATAGTTAATAGCATCTTTAGGACACATTAGCTGACAGTTAAAACATTGATGGCATAATGTAGGATTGATCCTTGCTTTTTTATCCTGTTTTGAAACAATTACAGCTTTTGAAGGACATACAGATTCACACAATTTACATCCAATACATTTGTTAAAATTTACTTTTTCAGTTAACAGTGCAAATTTCCCTGTAAGGCTTTGCAATGCACCAAAAGGACATATTTTGTTATGAAATACTTCCGGTTTATATCTTAAAGTAACACCAACCGATAATAATAACACATATAGCAATATTGGCATCTCAAAACCGGCTAGTTTTTTTAATACGATCATAGCTAAAATCAATATAATTAGCATTGACCAAGATAAAAACCCAGATTTTAACCACTTTGGAGCATCTTTTGCTTGCAGGTTAAGTTTCTTTGATAACCATTCGGTTGGTATCATAACAGTATTCATGGGACAAATCCAGCCGCAGAATATTCTTCCAAATAATAACGCCAACAGTAAACTTACACCAAATATACCTAACCATAATACCATTGCCCCTTTAATCATTAACCAAATAAAAACTGCTAAAAACAGAGTCCTTGTTGCATTAATAAAAAACTTCATCACTCAACTTCCCCCTTCAATATTTAACGCATTTCAATTAAAAGATTCATATCTATTGATTAACTTTTCAATACGTGCTTTTCTATTTTTAAGTACACTAATCCAGTTTTCCAATTCTTTTTTTCCATTATCAGTGATATTGTAAACTCTGCGCTTGGGACCTTGCTCACTTTGTTCCCAGATCGAACTAACCAATTCCTCATTTTCCATCTTTCTAAGAGTACGATACAAAGTACTGATATTCATAGTTTCTTCGGTAAATCCAAAAATAGAAAGCTTTTCTATAAGTCCATAGCCATGCCCTGTTTCTTCATGTAACAAGCATAATAAACAGATCTCCATAAATCTTTCCATTTTATTATGTTTTTCATTACAAAATAAATTTTTATCTTCACACATCTCTAACCCTCCCATAATTATATTACTATTCACTATATGCATAATGCATATAGTGAATATGAGTATAGTATAAAAGAAGATACCTTTTCTGTCAATAAGCTAAATTCTTTAATCTTCAAGAAATTAAAATGGTAAACAAATTTAATTTTTAAAACAACTTTGAGCAATAAAAACGACTACAATACTTAATGGCATCATAGTCGTTTTTTATTGCTCAATTTTATTCTTATTTACCATTTTTTTATTAATCAAAAAGTTGCCAGCCTGTTTTCGTCTTCTATAACCTTTAATGTATGAAAAGCTTCAACATTATTTCTAAACTTGGTTCTGAGTCCACCTATACCTATTTCATCTTCAACGGAATATTTATAAATTCATAATATTGATTCTACTGTTAAAAGTCCATGTTTCAATAAAATCACTCTATATCTTGTAATAATGTGAAATCACAACCACAACATATAGATCAAATCTCTCCTAAAAGGTGTTTCTACACCAAAATCAATATTATAATTATATAACACAATAATCTTTCATTTATTTCATGGATTAATCCCTTGTTTATTGCATTCTGCATATTTAATGACAGCACTTACCTAAAGGATTATTCTTTTGGCATTGGGCATTTTTCATTGCTCCAGTAAGATTTATAATATCTTCCATGCTACAGAGCCAAGAGCTTTTAACAAATTTTTTTTTGCAATTTTATCGATTACAACATATACCAAACTTTAGGTATTTGATTGATTTACTTTTCCAGTGTTCATCCAAAAAAGACCATCTGTAATCCAACGAGACATAAAAGCACTCCGACAAACTTGACGAACTTTTCTTTCGGCATATTTTCTATGAATTTCTTACCTGCCCATGTTCCCAAAACCATGGCAGTACCCATAAATAAACCAATAGTTATTTCCTTTAGACCGATTCCAATATATTTCTGATAAACCATAGTTTTTACAATATGCATTGCTGTTGCAGTTACCGCTTCACTTGCAATATAAGTAATTGGATTCAGGTTCAAAGAAAGGAAGATTGCCGCTCCCAAAGGCCCGGCACTGCCTACCAGTCCGGATAACAGTCCGACCAGTGCGCCTCCCAAAAGCATGGTTATGTTCCCTGGCTTAAATTGTAAAAGCTTAAAGTATTTCAGTACCACAAAAATGATTATCGCTATACCTATAATCCGTGTCACAACATTCTTGGGTACTACCGCAAAAGACCATGCCCCAAGCATTGCTGCCGGTATTGCCCCTGCAACAAATACTACAACTGGCTTCCAGTGAATTTGCCTGAAACCGATGAAAACTCTCGAAAGATTTCCAATCAACTGTGCTAATGTCAATACAGGCACTGCCATAGTAGTTCCTATGATACGTAACAACAACGGCAAAAGTAGCAGTGCTCCTCCGAAACCTGCCGCTCCAGATATGGCTGCGGCAAGAAAACTGCCTGAAAAAAGCAGCAGGGGTTTTAATACTGTAGTATTATCAACAGGAAATTTAAAAGCAAATATCTTTGATAGAATCACCAATGCCAAAACAAGCCAAATGAATATAATTACCGCTCCAGCCCTCCAGTTCCGGGGTTTCCCATCCTTGAACAAGCCCTCTGCTTCTATACGACATTCCTGCATTATCGGCTGAGGGACAAGCTTAATTGCTATTTTTATTCCAAGGGGTATCAACACCATATCATCAAGATAACCTAATACAGGTATGAAATCAGGTATCAAATCAATGGGACTCAAAGCATAAGCAATAACAACCGAAACAAAAGCCTTCGCATACCATGGAACGTCTTTTCTTCTGTAGGCTAGATACAAAGCTGCAATTTCTTTTTTTAATTCTTTGGAACGGGCCTTTATCTTATCAATCAAATCTACACCTACTTCTATAAATATCTTTACGGAACATAAAACTGGTTTTTCACCAATTATCCCATTAAATGATCGTTTTTTTATTCTTTAATCTTGAACGTATCTCCGCAGACGAGGTCATATCCCGATTTTCACTTTCAGGCTATCCATTAGCTGTTTATTCTCAAAATTTTGCTCATCTTTACTAAAAGCATAAAACTCGCAAAACAGCTTAAATACTAGGATTACAAGCATTTTTCCCGACATAGCCGCACCACACACTCCACGTGTGCTGTGTGGGGGAACATGTCCACGGGCTGGATTTCCTTTATTTCATATCCCCCTTCTCTCAGCATTTTAAGATCTCTAGCAAGGGTTGAGGGGTTACAGGATACATATATGATTCTTTCAGGCCTTTTTTCCACGAGAACCTCTAAGAGGGCTTTGTGGCAACCCTTTCGTGGGGGATCAAGCACAACCACATCAGCGAGAATATTTTTATCATAAAGATGCTTGATAACATCCCGGGCTTTACCAGTTAAAAAATTCACATTATTGATGTTGTTGAGGTCTGCATTTATCCTGGCATCCTCTACTGCAGCTTTTACCACTTCAATACCATAAACTCTGTCGGCATGTCTTGCCATGAAGAGGGATATTGTTCCTATTCCACAGTAAAGGTCAAACACCGTTTCTTTCCCTGACAGCCCAGCATATTCCACGGCTTTTTCATACAGAACCTCAGTCTGAGCAGGGTTAACCTGGAAAAATGACAGAGGGGAAATCCGGAATTTAAGTTCTCCCAAAAAATCCTCAATATACCCCTTACCATAAATCACTTTAACTTTATCACCCAATACCACATTAGTCTTTTTTCTGTTTACATTTAGAACTATAGTCTCAACATTTGGAACCCCGGCTCTAATATCTTCAACGAATTCCTTTAAATGGGGCAGGTTTTCTCCATTTATAACCACAATAACCATAACCTCACCCGTTGAAAAACCTGTCCTGGTAACTACATGCCTGATCAACCCCTTGCCGGTTCGCTGATTATACACAGGAATATTGAACCTTTCTATGTGTTTCCTTATGATTTTTGTCACTACATCATTTGCTTTATACTGAATTAAGCAAAAGGGAATATCTACAATGTCATAACTCCTCAGTTCGTAAAAACCGGTTACTGGCCTGCCTCCAATCTCACTCACCTGAAACTGGGCCTTGTTTCTATATCTCCAGGGGTATTCCATACCAATACAGTCATGAATTTTTATCCCTTTGAACCCGCCTATCCTTTCAATATTGTCTTCCACCAGCTTTTTCTTCCACACAAGCTGCTGAGTGTAGTCGATGTGTTGCAGTTGACATCCACCACATTTTTCAAACACCCTGCACCTGGGATTTGTTCGGATTCCAGATGATTTAAGGATTTCAAGCAACTTTCCGAAGGCGTAGTTTTTCTTAACCTGAGTAATCTGTATTTTTACGATATCTCCTGGAACAGCACCAGGGACAAAAACCGTAAAGTTATTAATCCTGCCGACCCCCTTTCCTTTATATCCGATGTTGTATATTTTAACTTCATAAACCCCGTTTTTTTCTACAGGAGATTTAGTCATCCTGCTTCCTCTCTCCTTGTATCATTTTTATGGATTGTATGATTTCATGCTTTACCTCATCATTATTTTCTATAGCCAATGCTTTCTCAAGGCAAATTAATCCTTTGCTTTTACCCAGGCATCTGGCGATGGCCCAGGCTGCATGTCCGCGAATAACTGGCGAAGGATGTTTTAAAGCTTTCAGAAGAATGGGTTCTGCTCCTTCATCCCGGAAATTCCCTAAAACAATAAGGGCATTTCGCAGGATGGTGCTTTTTCCCACCCAACCTGCTGCTGATCTGCCAAAAGTTTTTTTGAATTCAGCGTTAGTAATACTGAAAAGCGAGGTCAGTTCCATGTATGGTTTCAATACAACAGGCATGAATTCTTTATGGTTACCGCTAACAGCTGTTGAATTTATGCTGCACCTTTCCTGGCACGTATCACACCCATAAAGCCTGTTGCCAAACTTAGAGCGGTATTCCCAGGGTATCCATCCTCTTTTCTGGGTCAGGTAGGATAAACACTTCATCGGGTTGATTTTGTACGGTTCGAACAAGGCACCTGTAGGGCATACATTAAGGCATCTCTCGCATTTTCCACACCGATTCTGCAGGGGGGTATCTGGCTCCAGTTCTATATCGAGGATTATTTCCCCCAGAAACACCCATGTGCCGTAGCGCGGATTCGCCAAGCAGGTGTTTTTAGAAATCCATCCAAGCCCGGCCCTGTAAGCTACAGCCCTATCAATTATAGACCCTGTATCAACAAAAACCCTGTAGTTTGCTTTTTTGATAGAATTTATGTAATCTCCCAGCCTTTTCATTTTTTGTATGAAAACCCTGTGATAATCAAGCCCCCATGCATATCTTGAAATCAAACCCAAAAGCTTGCCCTCAGGTTTTGGAGGAATGAAGTTTTCTGATACGGAATAACTCATTCCCAAAGCAATAACAGATCTGGCTCCGGGAAGGAGACTGCGGGGATCTGTAATCCGTTCCACATTATCCATCTCAAAAGGAAATACATACCCTTCTTCTAACCGCTGTTTGAGTATCCGTCTTGTTTCAAGCAGAGGCTTTATTGTAGTAAAACCTACGAGATCAAATCCCTGACTGTAAGCATACTCTTTTATCGAATCTTTTAATCTCATAACCTCTACCCCTAACCGGTGTTATTACCGAATTCCCTTACTCTGGCCAGCTTTCTTTCCAATCTTTCCAAACGGTGTCTTAATTCCTGTAAGACTTTTGTATTATTCTTTATGTTTCCAAAAACCCGTCTCCTTTTATGCGCAATCTCAATGGCCCTCTTAACGACCTTTATGGCTTTCGTATAATTTTTTTCTCTGTGTTCCAGGTGTTTAGCCCATTCTATGTAGGGAAACAGCTTCATGGTGTTTCTCGAAATCATCCACCGCCATATATCTACAGCCCTGTCGTATTCCCCTTTTTGTTTAAGGAGGAAGCTGAGCTCTTTCAATGACTTTTGCTTTATAACAGGGTTTTGGGCTCTTTTTGCCGCTTCAAGGAAACACTCACAGCTTTTATCAAGGTCTCCCGTTGATTTAAACAGCTTTCCAAGACAGTAGATGTCCTCAGGGTAACAATGAGTAAGGGGATTATTGATGACAGTTCCTACACATCCCGTTAAGGTTACCAAGGATAAGACATCTTCAAGGTTGTGTTGGAAAATTTTTTTGATGGGAGCCGCCTGATCGCCTCGTACATAATCAAAATAAACAGAAGGGATCAATTCTCCGGGAATATCGTCCTTCCGTTTCACCTGCAGAATGTTTTCCTCAATAGAACTCAAACAGCATGAAGCCAGGCGTTCCTTCCACAGCTTCCTGGAAGCAAAAAGGAGGTCAAAATGGTCAAAGCTTTCTTTTTTCAGTGTCAGCCTGTGCATGGCAAAACGGTCTTTTAAAAGAGGCCAATCAAACACTTTCCCGTTAAAGCTTACAATCCCTTTATAGCGGTCAATCAAATCTTTCACCATGTATAAAACGGAAGGCTCTTCATGGAAATCCCTCATGAAAAATTGGTTAACAACGAATTCTTTATCGGTAAAATACCCTATTCCTATCAAAAAAGCTACGGTGCCTGCCCCGCCAGCCAGGCCAGTTGTTTCTGTATCCAAAAACACAAAGTCCCTTATATTAAAAGAATCGAAATTTTCCCTCTTAATTACTTTCACCAGAGTATCCTGAGGAAGCTCAAAAACCGTTTCCAAAGGAAATTTTCCATGTCTGTAGCTTAAAGGAAACCTGCTTTTCTTCAGCAGGTGTGTGCCAAAAGGGGTTTCTACTTCTTCTATATCCATTATTTTTTCCAGAGGAGTAAAGCTCTTCAGAGAGTTGTTTCTCACTCTGTTGGAAATTCCACTGCTTTTGAGCCTATCCCTTATACTCCTCACCATTTAGCACTCCTTCTAGAATTTTTAAAGCGTGTTCCTTTGCTTTTGAACCCACTTCATTAACGGGACCCACACACGAAGGACATCCCTGTTCACAGCGGCAGCTTTCTATCATTTCAAAAGCCGTTGTCAGCAGCTTATCATGGATCTCGAACAGTTTGCTGCTGAAACCCACTCCTCCAGGATAACTTTCATAAATATAGATGGTCGGGAGTTTTGTAAAGGGCGACCTTACCTGGAAAACTCCCTTTATGTCCTGAGGATCACACATGAGGAATATTGGCGCAGCATTGGTCAAGACATTGCATATCCCCAACATCCCTGATTCGATTTCATTTGAGTTGAAAAGATCAGTATATTCCGGGGTCAGGTTGATCCAGTAAGCGGATGTATGCATTTCCTCTGCGGGGAGTTTGATGGGACCATACCCTATGTTTTCATGGGTATGGAACTTGATTTTCTTGAACATTGTTGCCATTGCTGTAACATTTACCTCACCATGGTGTTTTTCTATATTTTTTAATCTCTGGCCCTTGAATTCATCTATAACCTTTATATCCACGGCCAGATTGGCATCAGTGTAATAATTAACTTTAACTTCTCGAGCATAGGCTTTCCTTTCTTCGTAATCCAGCTTTTCAATCTGATACTGATTCCCACCATGAATGTATATGGCTTTTTCATGAATAAGCATGGGAGCAGAGAACCTGTCTACCTCTCCGATCACTCGAGAACCATTCGTAATATCTATAATCACAAAGTTTTCCGAGCTTGCGCTCCTCAAACTGATCTCCTCAGCAGGGAAGGCTTCTGACATCCAGTACCATTTGTTGCCGGAATGGTGAATTATCCTTTCTTCCTCAAGGAATTCCAGGATTTCACTCAGATTCTCTTTCCCAAAGGTTTCCCCGGCTTCAAAGGGAAGCTCAAAAGCGGCACACTTGATATGATTCACCAGTATAAAGAGGTTATCGGGATTAATCAATCCGTTTTCGGGAGGCTGCTGGAAAAAATAATCGGGGTGATTTATAATATATTGATCAAGGGGACTGCTGCTGGCCACCAGCAGAGTGGCAGAAACTCCGGATCTGCGGCCAGCTCTGCCCGCCTGCTGCCATGTGCTGGAAACAGACCCCGGATAGCCTGCCATAACACAAACATCCAGCTTACCGATGTCAATACCCAGCTCCAGAGCATTGGTTGACACCACTCCCAGTATCTCCCCTTCTCTCAACCCTTTCTCTATGGCCCGACGTTCCTTTGGAAGGTAACCCCCCCTGTAACCAGCAATCTTATTGCTTGGCACAATATCATTATCCAGTTTTTCTTTTAGGTATGAAAGGATAATCTCAACTACCAGACGGCTTCTACCAAAAACAATGGTCTGTATACCTTTTTTTAGGAACTCCAGGGCCAAATCTTTGGTTTCCAGGATTACACTTCTTCTAATACCAAGCTGCCTGTTTACAACAGGAGGATTGTAGAAAATAAAATGTTTTTTGCCTGAAGGAGCTCCATTGTTATCAATCAAGACCATTTTTTCTTCCGTAAGGCTTTCAGCCAGTTCCTTTGGATTGGCAATGGTGGCTGAACAGCATATAAACCGGGGTTCGGAACCGTAAAACCTGCATATTCTTTTAAGCCTTCGAATGACATTGGCTGTATGGCTGCCGAAAACTCCTCTGTAATGGTGGACCTCATCTATCACCACATACTTTAGGTTTTCGAAGAGCTTCACCCATTTGGTATGATGGGGAAGTATTCCAGTATGAAGCATATCGGGGTTGGTTACAACAATGTGCCCTGCTGATCTTATGGTTTTTCGAGCGGTTGAGGTGTATCTCCATCATAGGTATAGATTTTTATATCGATATCCAGACCCTCTATTAATTCATGGAGTTCAGCAACCTGATCCTGGGAAAGGGCCTTGGTGGGAAACAGGTACAAAGCCCGGGAGTTGCTGTCTTGAAGAATGGTGTTCAATACAGGAAGATTGTAGCACATGGTTTTCCCCGACGCGGTAGGAGTCACCACTACGATGTTATCTCCGTTTTGAACGGCTTTAACGGCTGATGCTTGGTGGGAGTACAGTTTTTCAATACCTCTGTTTTTAAGAATCTGCTTCAACCTGTCGTTTAAAAAATCAGGAAAGTCCTCATATATGCCTTTACGTTCAGGTATTACTTCCCCTGCCGTTATCCATGGTAAAAATCGTGCCGAATTCTTAATTTTTTCCAGAACACCCTCTATACTCATATACCATCTCTCCCGATTTGTGTTTTAAATAAACCTTGTGTTCGCTGGTTTATAAACTTCTACAAATAAGAATTAAGTCCTTCCTGATGAGCACTTATTCCAGTGTTAAAATCTATATCAGCAATCACTAATTATCAAATCATTTGAGAAAATTAAAATCTCAAAAAACACTTGACGGGTTTGTATGTTTTGCAAGATAATTAAATATATAAAATCCAAAAAAATAATATGCTTGTCTTTGGGGCAAGGTGAGGGAATGCTGCTTCCCAATTCCTGACCGGTGGTGAAGCCTCTTCTAAGGGGACGAGTCCATCAGCCTCAACAGTTGATCCGGTTAGAATCCGGAACCGTCAGTAAAGTCTGGATGGGCAAAGACAAGATTGGGTAGAAGGTAGTTTGTCGTATTCAAACTGCTTCTACTAGTTTGTCTACGCAAAAAACCCCTAAAGACGGGGTTTATTTTTTTGGAGAAAAAAGGAGGATGAAAAAATGAGTATACGCAGGTTGATTGTTGTATCCCTGTTTGCAGCCCTGGTAACCATCGCTACAATGGTCATTAAAATACCTACCGTCGCCACCCAGGGATATGTCAATGTTGGAGACACAATGATATTTGTTTCTGCTCTCATTATGGGACCTCAGGCAGGTTTGATAGCCGGTGGTGTAGGATCAGCCCTTGCGGACATATTGCTGGGATACCTGCACTGGGCCCCCTGGACCCTGGTTATCAAAGGAATTGAGGGGCTCATCGTGGGACTGCTGGCGTACAAAACCTTTCAAAGAACAAAAAAGGTGTCTCTTACCACCATTGGGGCAACCCTTATTGCTGCAGCGTGGATGGTTTTTGGGTATTATATCGCCGGAGGTATTCTGATGGGATTCCCTGCTGCCGTCTCAAGCATACCCGGAAACATCGTCCAGGGGGTTGCAAGCGTCATATTGGCTATACCGCTCACTCACGCTTTTAAAAACATAAAGCTTCCAGAAGAATAATCAACACCTAAAAAGGTATTGGGTTACGGCTATATGGTTTTCCATTTACCATATAGCCGTAAAAACCTCTTTAAAGGTTTTCACCCTTTTGCAACAACCCATTTCAATTGATAATTTTCTGTTAAAGCTTTCAGCATTCCTTCATCGGTCATATAGGATAAAAAGGCTGAAACACATGAATGGGTTAAATAGTATTGATTGATGCTAAGTTTTATACCGTATTCTTTGCATATGCTGGCAACAATTTCCTCCCTGCTCATGGGTTTAACGAGCTTTTTGTGTATGAAATCAATGGTTTCGTAAATTGCATCTAGATTCATTTTAATTTCATCATGAATATCCTCTGCGCACTTACCATGGCAGGGTAGATAATACTCATACTCCATTTCCTTTAACATTTTAAGGGTTTGAATTGTATCATTTATGTTTGTAAAATAAGGCAACCTGTATTTTTTGATGATTTTAGAAGAAAAATAGGCATCAGCGGTAAACAGGACTCCATCAGGGGTAGCCACCCCTATCTGGCCCGGACTGTGACCTTTCAGGTCAATTATATTTATCTTTACGGAACCCAGTTCGTATTCTCCCGTTTCTATGTACCTGTCCACTCTGCTTTCTTTACCCATCAGAAACTTGTTTTGTAGGGTTTTTAGAGGATGGGCGGAAAAAAGGTAAAAGGGTTCCAAGTATGGGTTGGCTATGATGGCTGCTTCAATCTTTGTCGTCATAACCTCTGCACCCGTTCTTTTTACAATGATCCCATTGCCTCCAAAATGATCGGCATGAGAATGAGTATTTATGATAGCACTTATCTCCAATCCCATGGCATCAACAGCTTTAAGGAGTTTTCGGCCGGCATCATCATCTATACCTGTATCAACAACCACACAGCTATTACCTTCATACACATATACTCCTATATTCACCGGGCCTTTTAAATAATATGTATTCCCTTTAATTTTCTTAAGCAGTTGCGTCATCCCAATCGCCCTTTCATAATTCTTCTATTATGTATTATTCCATCTTTTACTATCAAAATCCTGTTAAACAACAAAAAAACCGGGGTTAGCCCCGGTCAAAAACCGAAAACTTTTCGTATCTCTTCTGCCTGCCTTTGGGTCAGGACGCCCCCGAAAGGATTCACAGCAGGAGGACGTATTGAATCCGGTCCGATTTCGCTCTGATCAAGGCGTGGTTCTGAAGATGAAAAGAATATTCTACTAACAGCTTTAAAATTAATCGTGTTTATGCATTCGTAGAATTTAGTAATTTCACTTTCGATCAAAATAGATGTTTTTACCTCTTGCCGAAATAGGAATACCCAACACGATTTCACCTTCAATAATATTCAACCTTTTTGCAACAACTCCAACTCTGTACATCACTCTGTTATCAGCGTTCAATATACTTGCTGTTTTCACAGCGGAACCTGCTGCGATACCAAGGTCAATCAGCCTCCATGCACATATCCCCCCATCAAATTCCGGCCCCTTTTTAACTTTCAAATCTTTACATTTAGAAAAACCGCATGCACCACAATTCAATCCTGTTACAGCAGGTTTGTTTAAAGACAGAAGCAGTAGAGCATCAGAATTTCTTACGTTTTCACCATCTCTATCAAAATTGTTTTTTCCCCTTTTTTCTCCATATTCCCTCATCGCATCGGCAATTTCATTGAGCTTTTCCCCTGTTATTACCTTTATTTCAATGAAATCATCCCCTCTTGCCTTTGGTGCAGTTTTGGCAGCAACAGCCATTAAATCCGCTACCATTTTCATTGCTTCCTTCATAAATCCATCCCTCCCGATTTTTTTTATTATTTAGGTTCAACTTTTTTCGAATAATCCCTCCGCCTTTTTATAAAAAATTTTGTTTCTTCTCCATTTTAGTTGAGTTAAATGTCATACAAATCCAATCCGGTCAATAGTTAAATCATTATAGCTTTCTCCCGGGTTCTGTCAAGGGTAAAGGCTGCGCCCCCAGCACTCAATCAACTTTTGAGTGCCGGGCCCTTGACAGAACTTATCCGAAAGCTTTTTAGTTGTTAAGTATTGACCGGATATGTCAACAACGGCGAATGTAGTTTACAAATATCCGGGATTTCTGTGGGCACGGAAAAGGGCCCGGCACTCAATTCAGTAAAGCAAAGCTGCAAATAATATATGTTCTCTTAAAACAGCCTGGTCCTTCTACTTGTGATAGTACCGTGCCGAATTGAGTGTCGGGTGCCCGGTTGGCTTGTATCCACACCGGGCAATGAAGCTGGCCGGTGTAAAATTCTTGAGCCAGGCAAAGCTATCTAATCAACCCACGTATCTCTCTAGATAAAGTTTGTTAGATATATTAGCTTAACCCTTAACCAACTGTTCGGGAGAAGAACCAAAAATATTTTTTATAGCAGCATAATATATTTAGCGATTCGGCGAAGCATTAAAAACATAGCCCGGCTGAAAACCGGGACCATGTTGAAATTATAAAAAAAATCAATTATTAAGGCTGTTAATGGGAGCAGGGATCTGACCACCGCGCCTTACAAACACAGCACAATCGAATTTGTTCACATCCATAACAGGACCCCTTCCCAGAAGCCCTCCGAATTCAACCCAATCCCCTGCCTTTTTCCCGGGAGCAGGAATGATTCTAACAGCAGTGGTTTTGTTGTTGATCACACCGATGGCAGCTTCATCGGCAATTATAGCGGATATCGTTTCAGCGGAAGTGTCTCCGGGAATTGCAATCATATCAAGACCCACGGAACACACACAGGTCATGGCTTCCAGCTTGTTTATATCAAGAGCTCCTGCCTCAACGGCAGATATCATGCCTGCATCTTCACTTACGGGTATAAAGGCACCGCTCAATCCTCCAACATAAGATGTAGCCATTGCACCACCTTTTTTAACGGCATCGTTCAACAGCGCCAGGGCAGCAGTGGTGCCATGGGTTCCGCATTTTTCAAGGCCCATTTCTTCCAGGATGTTGGCTATGCTGTCTCCCACTGCAGGAGTTGGAGCGAGAGATAAATCGATTATTCCAAACCTAACCCCCAGGCGCCTGGAGGCTTCTCTGCCTATCAATTCACCGGCCCTTGTAATTTTGAAGGCGGTCTTCTTTATTGTCTCCGAAAGCTGACCAAAATCGGCATTCTTACCCAGCTTCTTCAAAGCTGTGCAGACAACTCCCGGACCGCTGATCCCTATGTTAACAACACACTCCGGTTCACCAATTCCATGGAAGGCTCCTGCCATAAAGGGGTTATCCTCTACAGCATTGGCAAACACCACCAGCTTGGCACATCCTATTCCATCCCTATCACTGGTAAGTTCTGCAGTTTCCTTGATGATGTTTCCCATAGCAAGCACAGCATCCATGTTGATTCCTGTTCTTGTTGCGGCAACATTGACGGAAGCACACACCCTTTTTGTGGATGAAAGGGCTTCAGGAAGGGAGTTCAGCAGATTGATATCACCCGCAGTAAAACCCTTGTGAACCAGGGCTGAAAACCCTCCTATGAAATCAATACCTACTTCTTTTGCAGCTTTGTCCATTATGGTGGCAATGTATGTGTAGTCCTTTTGTGCACAGCTTTCAGCAACTATGGAAATGGGAGTGAGGGAAATCCGTTTGTTTATGATGGGTATACCATACTCCTTTTCCAGCTCATCAGCAACCCTTACCAGGTTCCTGGCATAGCCTGTTACTTTGTCATATATCTTTTGCCCCATTTTTTTTATGTCAGAATGGGCACAATCCCTCAGGCTGATACCCATGGTAATCGTTCGTATATCAAGGTTTTCTGACTCCACCATCTGAATGGTTTCGAGGATTTCCTCAATGCTAACTGTCACTTTAATCCCTCCTATATCCTGTGCATGAATCTGAATACCTTCTCATGCTGGGCATCAACCCTTACACCTATTTCTTCTCCTGCCTTGATCAAAGCCTCTTTTAACTTTTCAAAGCTGATGGAGGCTTTCCCTGCATCCACCAGCATGATCATTGTAAATAATCCTTCAAGGGCTGTCTGGGTTATATCAAGAATGTTCACGTTGTGCTCGGCCAGCACCCCGGAAACCCTGGCGATTATCCCCACCCTGTCTTCACCGATAACGGATATTACGATTCTGTTATCCCTGCTTTCCCTGTAGTATTCTGGAGTAGGGCCAATGGGTTTACCCCCTATTTTTATTGTTAAACCGTTTCTTTCAGCCCATGACCTGGCTTCGGCAGTAACAACGGTTCTGGAAGGAAAATTTATTTCCTTCTGACCATTGTATCGTTTGATGGCTTCCAATGTGACGATGCTTTGCAACACAGAATCCCTCCGTTTAAATCTTTATAAAATTTTTTATGTACACAGTTTACTATTAAACCCCAAAAACATCAAGATTCATAAATAAAAAACTTATCCTATGGAGATATTATTAAAAAAGTGTTTGTAAAACCTGAAAGGACCTTACTCCAGTCAAAAGAGCCCAAACATCCTGAATTTGAGATGTAGTTTTGGGAAGGGTAGACCGACATGTCTGATTTGTTTCCCCAGATAATAGAATATTTGAAAGATGAAACAAACTTTGAGTTAAGCTTTTTGTTTTTGACCTGCGGCCTCTATGTGTTGTATTTTGACCGCAAGGATTTATTGGTAAAAAGGCTCTTCAGGGAAAGCAAGATGGTTATTGGTATAGGGATAGCATATATTATAATATCCATTAGCCTGGCAGCCTGCAGCGTGATAACAAATTAATGGGAGGCTTGAATTTGCTGGGATTTTTAAAAAATTTATTCAAAAAAAAACAACCAGAGAAAATTTATACAAGGCCCCTCCGGATAAATGACAGACTTTCCCGGAATCTAGAGAAAAACCTGGAAACATTTAAGAATATTTTCAAAGATTGTGATGATGTGATTTTCAAAAGATTTTGCTTTGGGCCTGATGGCAAGAGCAAAGGCCTGCTCATCTTTATAGATGGCCTTGTCGAAAAGGAAAGAATCCATTACGGGATATTGGAGCCTTTGATTTATGAGATTAATCTGAAAACCTTTAATAACAAAAAAGAATTTCTAGGCATAGATTACATAGTTGATCAGGGAATCACTGCTCCAGAAGTAAAACGAACAAAGGAAATGAGGGAACTGGTAGAGGCGGCGTTGAGCGGGGAAACCGTATTGATAATAGAAGGATTTAATGAAGGAGTAATAGTTGGAACCAGGGGGTGGAAATCCAGAAACGTTGAGGAACCCACTTCCGAATCCGCAGTAAGGGGCCCAAGGGAAGGCTTTGTAGAAAACCTGAAGACCAACACAACCCTGATCAGGAGAAGGCTCAGGGATAATGAACTAAAGGTAAAAATGTATAAAGTAGGGACCAGGACGAACACGGAAGTTGCAGTGCTCTATGTTGAGGATCTGGCAAACCCCGAGGTTGTTAAAGAGGTGGATAATAGAATAAGAAAAATAAACAAGGATGCCATACAGGAAAGCGGGGAAATTGAACAGCTCATTGAAGATGACTGGCTGTCTCCCTTTCCTCAGGTTCGATACACGGAAAGACCTGATGTAGCTGTATCGAGCCTTATGGAAGGTAAAATTGCCATTATTGTGGATACAAGCCCTTTTGTAATCCTTGTTCCCATGTCCTTTATAGGACTTTTGCAAACATCTGAGGACTATTTTGAAAGATGGTATATTGCAAGCTTCATCAGGCTGCTGCGGTTTACGGGCATTTTCATTTCTTTAATGATGCCGGGATTATACGTTGCTCTTATTGCTTTTCATCCGGGAATGATTCCCACACCCCTGGCTCTTTCCATAGCGGCAACCAGAGAAGGTGTACCATTTACTGCCCTGGTGGAAGCACTTATAATGTCTTTTTCCATTGAACTCCTGAGGGAAGCAGGTTTAAGGCTTCCAGCTCCTATAGGTCAAACAGTTGGTATGGTGGGTGGCATAATCGTTGGAGAAGCAGCAGTCAGAGCAGGGATTGTCAGCCCCATTATGGTTATAATCGTAGCATTTACGGCAATTTCTTCCTTTGCAACTCCAAACTACAGCCTTGCTGCGGGTATAAGGGTATTAACTTTTGTGGTGCTAGGCGCTGCTGCATTTCTGGGATTGTACGGAATTGCTTTGGTTTTTATGGCTTTAGTGGTTCATCTGGTGACTTTAAAAAGCTTTGGTTCCCACTATTTATCCCCTCTGGTGTCAGCTAGATTAATAGAACTCCTGGATACCTTTATTAGAGCACCTTTGTTTATGCTTAAATACAGACCTGGAGTTTCCAGGCCTCAGGAGTATAAGAGACAGAGGAATGAAAGGCGGGATAATCCCCCCAGGGAAGAGAGTGAGGATTGATGAACGATAAAATAACTACACCTCAAACCATTGTTCTAATCATTACCACTTTAATAGGGGTGTGGATCACAACCCTTCCTGCAACCCTGGCTGAAAAATCAGGTCCGGATAGCTGGTTGATGGTAATTATCGGCGGGGGGATTTCTGTTTTGGGGGCTGCAATTGTTACCTCTACAGGAAGACAGTTTCCCGAAAAAACCTTTATAGAATACAGCGTTGAAACCCTTGGAGTATTTGGGCATCTGTTTAACTTGGGATTGATTATATACCTGGTAATATTAACTGGAATGGTTGTAAGAATTTTTGGGGAAGTAATAAAAGTGTTTTTGCTGGACAGAACACCTATTGAGGTTATCATTCTGACAATGCTGGCACTGTGTGTTTATCTTACCCGCCATGGTATTGAACCCATCGCTAGAACGGCTGAAGTTTTGCTTCCCATTTTAATGCTGCCGGTAATAATTATCTATTTAATGATAATTTTATTTAATGGAGATTTAAGCAATTTCATGCCTTTTTTGAGGTTGGATTTTAAAGAAATTATTGCCGGTACAAAGGCAACAGTAGTCAGTTTTTTGGGGTTTGAAGTTTTGCTGCTGTTCATACCGCTGATGCAGAATCCCCATCAGTCAACCTACAGCAGTTTTGTGGCAATTCTAATGGTAAGCATCCTATACCTGTTTGTCGTGGTAACAGTTATAGCAGTATTGGGAATAGTTGAAACCTCATTGCTAATATGGCCCGGCATATCCGTGCTTCGAATGACAGAAACAGCCGGTACCGTTTTTCCAAGAATGGATGTAGTAATCCTCTCCCTGTGGTCTATTGCAGGGTTTACTACCATCTCTCCAATGCTGTTTGCCTCTGCATTTGGAATAAGCAGAATATTGAAAGCCAGAGAATTCAAATCTTTCATTGTTCCTTTAGTACCTGTAGCATATATGATTGCCATGTTTCCAAAGGATGTTTTGGAGGCACGAAAAGCCGTGGAGGCTGTAAGCAATATGGGGCTCTTTTATATTTTTGTAGTGCCGCTATTGATTTTAACGGCTCACTGGATCAGAAGGAGAGTGTTAAACAGGTGAAGGGGAAAGTTTTTATATTAACGGTATTGATAGGTGCCTCAATTTTTTTTCATGGGTGCTGGAACATGATGGATCTAGAAAAAAAGACCTTTATAATGATGATGGGAATAGATGCTTTACCAGAAGGGCAACAGGATAAGATTAAAGTTACTCTGACTATGCCGGTTCCCCGTCAGCTCGTGGGAGCAGAAGGAGGTGGGGGGCCGAGGCCTGAGACACCCCAACAGATACTGCAAAGCACCGGTAATACCGTATATGGAACCATTAGACAAATAACAAATAGATTAAGTCGGCAGCTTTATTTTGAACACATGACTGCCATAGTTATAGGGGAAGAAGCAGCCAAAGGTGGCCTGGACAGGTTTCTGGATGTTTTTCAAAGGAACAAGGATTTTTTAAGAATGGCTAAACTTTATATCTGTGAAGGAAAGGCTGAAGATGTTTTAAAGATGGAAACCGAAATGGAACCACTGGTAGTTACCTACATTAACCAGATAGTGCATTTTAATTCAAGCCGCAGTTTACGAGCGATCAATTATTCCATAGGAAAGGTTATAACCGAATTGCATGAAACCAACGGTAATTCACTGGTAATGCGTATCAGGCCTGAAAAGAAAGAGGCTGTTGTAGCAGGTAGTGCGGTGATTAAAAACTGGAAGCTTGTAGGTTGGTTATCAGATAGAGAAACTAGAGGAATTTTATGGATGTTGAAAGAAATTAACAGGATTTCTGTAGAAACATCTATTGAATTACAGACTCCACAAAAAGGCCTGGTAGTGCTTGATTTGGTAAATTTTACAAACAAAACAAAAGCAAAAATACAGGATGGAATGCCGGTTTTTTATATCAATATGAGAGGTGAAGCCAGAATAGTTGAAAAGGAAGAAAGGATTATAAAAAAAGAAGAAAATCTGGAAAGATATGAAAAACCGATCGAACAGGCAATAACTAAAGAAATAAACAATGCTTTACAAAAAGTTCAGGACGAATACAGAGTTGATGTGGTGAATTTTGGTGAACATTTGAGAAAATATCACCCTGATTACTGGGAAACAGTAAAGGAAAAATGGGACTTGATGTTTCCACATGTTAAAGTGGTTTTGAATGTAGATGTTAAAATAAGGCGGCAGGGAATTTTTAAATAATTTTAAAACTGTGTTTAAAAAAATCTTTTTGGGAAATAATTAGAATGAAAAACAAATTATATGAGGGGAGAAAAAAGATGAAAAAAGTGATTGCGGCTATTATCCTTGCTGCCCTTTTTTTAACAATACCTTTTATGATTGGTGGAAAAAAACCGGCAGCATTTACAGAACTCCCTGATCTTTCAGAAAAACTATTGAGGCTGCACGTCATTGCTAACAGCGATTCAGAGGAAGACCAGGAATTGAAGAGGAGAGTTAGAGATGCCATTATTCAAAAGATGAACGGAAAGTTCAAAACAGCTGACAGTATTGAAGAAACAAAAACAATTATTCGAAAAAATTTAGATGAAATCCAGGCGGCTGCAGCAAAGATAGTAAAAAAACACGGCAAAAATTATCCTGTTGCTGCTGAATTAGGAACATACCCCTTTCCTACAAGACGTTATGGCATAATCACTCTCCCCGCTGGAGAATATCAGGCCCTGAGGGTGGTTATAGGCAGTGGAAAGGGCCAAAACTGGTGGTGTGTGCTGTTTCCGCCCCTGTGCTTTATAGATATTACCCATGGGCTTACAGATGAAAGGGTAAAACAGGAATTGAAAAAAGTCCTGAAAGAAGAGGAATTCAGGCTTGTGGTTGATAATGCTAATTCCGGTGAAATTCCCATAAAAATAAGGTTTAAAATCCTTGATGTTTTTAAAACCATAAAGATGGCTGGCACCAAAAACTTGAGCAATCAGATTCCTCCCTCCCCAAAATAATATATATTTCGCCCTTTTTTAAAAACCCGGGAATGTTTTTCCCGGGTTTTTAATGCTTGGCTGAATAATCGAACTTGTTAGGAGGTAATAAAAAGCATTCGCTCCTGTGCTCTGCGGATAAGTTAGCTCTACAAGAAACATATCCAGAAAGTTCCACGCGACGGTGACTAATGCTTCGCCGAAACAAAACCGGTTCTTCTCCATTTTAATTGAGTCAAATGCCATGCAAACCCAATCCGGTCAATGGTTAAATCATTATAAGAAAGCTTTTTAGTTGTCAAGAATTGACCGGATACTTCAACAACAGCGAATGTAGTCAACGAGTGTCTAAGATTTTAATGAGCCTGGAAAAGGGAAGTTGTTTTTTCGACGACAGCGGCACAGGTTTTCGGGAAAGCGAAGCAATTTGCTTTAATCAATTGCAGCCTGACAGCCAAATAATGTAACCCCCTTTCCCGGTTGGCTTGTATCCACACCGGGCAATGTGGCAGTCAAGGCCGCCGTAAGGCGCCCCTGAGGGTTGCCTTGACTGCCGAAGCTGGCCGGTGTAGAAATTCTTGAGCCGGGCAAGGCTATCTAACCAACCCACGTATCTCTCTAGATAAAGTTTGTTAGATATATTAGCTTAACTCTTAACTCAACTGTTTTGAAGAAGAACCAAAATTAATTGTTGTGTTTTTTGAAAGGGTAATGTATTATTTATGTTAAGATTAGAAAGAAGGGTGGCGGATACAGTGAACCTAAAGAAACAGACTAAAACACCCCTTTTTGATGCACTACAAAAATACGTAGAAGATGGAACGGTTTCCTTTCACGTCCCAGGCCATAAAGGTGGAAGGGGTATACCTGAACTGGTTGAATACATCGGCTCAAAGGCCTTATCAATAGATGTTAATGGAATGGAAGACCTAGATAACATCTGCAATCCCATCAGTGTTATCAAGGAATCTCAGGAACTGGCTGCCGAAGCTTTCAAAGCAGATTATGCACATTTCCTTGTGAACGGCACAACATCTGGGGTTCAGGCCATGATAATGAGCGTGTGCAGCCCTGGAGACAAGGTTATTGTACCCAGGAATGCCCATAAGTCCGTGATCGGCGGTCTGATTCTAAGCGGGGCATACCCCGTTTATGTGAAACCAGAAATAAATGATGAATTGGGGATTGCCATGGGTATAACTCCTAAAACAGTGAGAGAGGCCCTCTGTATGCATCCCGATGCCAAAGCGATTTTTGTAATAAACCCTACTTACTACGGCACTACTTCGAACCTGAAGGAAATCGTTAAGATTGCTCACAAACACGGTGTACCGGTGCTGGTAGATGAAGCCCATGGAGCCCACTTTTCCTTTCACCCCCGACTTCCAGTTTCCGCAATGGAGGCTGGAGCTGATATGAGCGCTGTCAGCATGCACAAACTGGGTGGGTCCATGACACAGAGCGCCCTGCTGCTGGTAAAAAACGGTATGATAAACAACAAAAAGGTCAAGAGCATCATGAACCTGACTCAGACTACCAGTGCTTCCTATCTTTTGATGGTATCCCTTGAGCTGGCAAGGAAACAGATGGTTCTTGCAGGCAGACAATTGCTGGACAGCACCATTCAGCTTGCAGAAAAAGCTCGAAAACACATCAACAACATGCCTGGCCTTTACTGCCCGGGGAAAGATCTGGAAGGCCAGCCGGGTTGTTTTGCCTATGATGTGACAAAACTGGTGATAAATGTGAAGAAACTGGGGATTTCAGGGTATCAGGTTGAGAAGATTCTCCGGCGGGATTACCGGATCCAGATAGAGCTGTCAGACCTGGGCAACATTCTTGCCCTCGTGACCATTGGTGATAACGAAGAGACCGTATCCAGGCTGGTGAAAGCCCTTGATGAAATTGCTTCCACATACAGAAACAAAAAACCAGTAAGATATAATGTGGAGCTGCCCTCACAGCCTGAGGGGGTTGTATCTCCAAGAGAGGCCTTTTATGGAGAAAAGAAAACCCTATTCCTTGATGATGCCGAGGGTGAAATCAGTGCAGAGATGATTATGGCATATCCTCCGGGGATACCCATAATATGCCCCGGGGAAAGAATCACAAAAGAGGTAATCGATTATGTAAAGCTTTTAAAAACAGAGTTCTGCCTCCTCCAGGGCCCACAGGATCCAGGAATCAATTATATCAGGGTAATGAAACATACCCATTCCCTTGCTGAGGTAGCGGAGTTCCGAAAACAATCTCACAAATAACCATGTTTCATTTACATCCTGGGTTTACGGGTATAGTAGAGGAACTGTTTGATACCCTCTTTAATGGCGAGGGCAAGAACAAGCTGATAGTCAGGCCGTTGAAGGTAAGCTCGATCCGTGGGGTTTGAAAGAAAACCCAGCTCAACAATAACACCGGGACAGGGGGCATTCCGAAGAAGAAAAAATTCCCCCTGAAGAAACCTGTTCTGTTTCTGCTGGAATCTATCCCCTTCGAATTGTATGCTGTTAAGGCTTTCCTGAACAAAGTGAGCCAGGATTCGGCTTTCCTTCACTTTTCTACCGTAAAAGACCATGGGGCCTCTTGTTACAGGACTCGATGGCAGGGAATTTACGTGAATGCTTACGAAGAGGTCGGGTAGTTCCCTTTCTATAATTCTCAGGCGGGCCAGCAGATCCCTTTGATGTCTGCTGGAGCTCTCATCATTTAAGTGACTCAGCTCAGTATCTGTGGCGCGGGTTACTGTTACGCGGGCTCCTTCTGCTTTCAGCACATCCCTGAGCTTTAAAGCCACAGCCAGGTTAAGGTCCTTTTCCAACACCTGCTTTTTGTAATGAGTCCCTCCATCAATTCCCCCATGACCGGGGTCGATAACGATCTTGAAGCCCTTTAGAGGATAAAACCTTTTACCCAGAAGGGGGATTATGTCATTGAAGCTGCAGAAACTTATTAAGATGCCAAAAAACAGGGTGGCTACAGCGAAAAACACCGGCCTTTTAATTTTAATGAAAAAGAATCTTCGCCAGATCATGCTACTGCCCTTTCTTTTTTTAAAATATATATTCACAAAGGCCAGTCTTATTTCACAAAAAAAAAACTGAGAGTAAAAACCTCAGGCCTTTTTTATATTATCTTTTCGTTGAAAATACCGTAGAGGTCTATGCGCCTGACTTTTTTTGCAATTTTATCTTTATCCAGGATGTAAAGCCCCTTTTCATTCATTCTTTTAAAGTATGTGGAGCCGGCGAAGGTAAATCTCTCTTTCAGGCCATCCTTTTGCTGGATCCTTTCATTGGCAAAAGCGATAAGGTCACCCACGGCCAGGTTTCTGGGAAGCTCCAAAAGGTGTAAACCCAAAGCCAGCCTTACGGCATTGTGACCGGCAAGACTTCCTGTGGTAATGGCTTCGGTGTGTCCCACAAACAAACCGGATTTTTCTCCTGCACACAGCAGATTTTCCACTCCCTTTACCTTCATCCCGTTATCCCTGGGAGAAGTGGAGAGATATCTGATGGAGTTGCCGATTCCACCAGCATACGGGTCTTCATACCTGGCAAACTCCAGCCCCTTTATTTTCCTGAGCTTTTCCAGGGGATAGAAGGGAGTCATCAGCTTGGCATGCCCTGTATCAAGCAGGACTATGTTCTCGGCGTATTCCTTTAAGGCATATTGCTGGCAGACCTTTAAGCTCAACTTATCAGAATTTATGTCTTCCTTGGGAACCGGTAATACCACAACTCCCTTTGAATTCAAAGCATCACGTATTTCCTCACTTAATGAGTCTTTGTTCAATTTACAGGAACCGCTGAAGGCACCATAGGAACCATCTCCCCGCTGACCCAGGATGTCTGCCACACCCGTTTTTTGGCTTATGCTTATTCGAGGGCCAAAGGAGGGGCACCTGAGGATGCACATGGAACAACCATTACCGTATTTAAGACAGTTACCCATGGGTCCCGTTGAACCCGTAGTTTCTATAAAAATATCCCCTTCCAGGAGTTCTTCGTTTTGAAGGTAGATACCCTTTATCGTCCTGCCGTCCATCTCTACATCAATGGCTCTGCTGATGAAGTGCATTTCAATACCCATTTCCTTGAGAAGGATTCTAACCATGGGTTCGACCTTTGTTACATCATACAGAGATGCGTGTTTGTGCCCTGGAAAATCAATGTTGACATGTCTAGAGGCTTTATCGGTTATAGCGAAGAGTTCTTTTGCTCCAAGGGCGATACACTCTTCGGCTGCCGTATACCTTCCGTTGTTCCTCATTATGCCTCCCACATTACCCAGGCCCAGCAGCATATCCGTTCTTTCAATAAGTATTACCTTTGCTCCGGCTTTTTTGGCAGCAACGGCAGCAGCACACCCTGCCCAGCCACCGCCTATGATAACTACCCTAATCACGCAGCACCCTCCTCTCCATTGCTTTTCTTACATCCACCTGGGTCTTACAGGCTCTTATCTGCAACCCGTTTTCCAGAACAACACTGCAGCTTCCGCACACACCTTCTCCACAGACCATGGGTGTGTTATTCGTTACAGCCAGCAGAACCTCAGGATTCAAAACAGCCAGTTTCTCCAGGATTTCCAGGTGCAGTTTGTCCGGGCCTGCGCTGAAAACGAGTCTCAAATTTCTGTCACTCAGCTTTTGTTCCAGGTATTCCCTGCCAGATGAGCTCATCAAATCAAGGCTTACAATACTGCACCTTTCCCGGTCAAGGTAGCCATCGACGAATATCTTTCCCAGATTCCCTTTATCCAGGATAATCTCTACATTATTGTTGTTTTTTATCAGCTTGTTGACCACCAGAACTGCAGGAGCCTGAGAAATACCCTTTGCAACAACGAGGCAGTTTTCTCCAGCTACCTGCTTTAAAAAGGCCTTACCGAGTATACCGTTCCAGTAGGGGCCTTTTAATAAAACTTCATTCCCAACATTCTTCAGTGTTTTTGTCTTTATTCCCCGTATCTGAATAGCAATAAGTATAACTCCCCCTTCCTCACTGGAGTTCATGATGGACATGGGGGCATCGAAATAATGGGGCATGTGTTTTTCCCTCAAAAACACGAAAGCCCCGGGTTCATTCAGCTGCCTTGCCAGTTTCTTCGAAACCTTCAACTTCAGCAAGACAGCTTTTTTTGATAATGGATGTTTTTCCAAGATTTTTGCCGGGAAAACACCTCTAGTGGCTTTCTTTTTGCTGCCGCACCAGATGTACTCCTGATAAATACATATTCCTATGTTACCGCAATCACAGAAGCCTTTTCCCTGCAGGTGGGAACAGGTAATGCATTCATTTAACTCAGCCAGATAGCAGGGACAGAACTCACTTCCGGCATCAACACATACCGTCTTTACTCTTGCCAATTTACCCCTCCTCCGCAAAAAAACTTATATAATTCAGTATATTTTTGGGTAAGCTGTTTTGTGAAGGATTAATTAAAAATAAAAAACGCCTGAGAACAACTTCTCAGGCGTTATGAATAACGGATTTTTAATCTTCATATACGATGTTAACAAATTTTTCGACGTGGTTTTCATCCATGGGTTTGGTAACAAGGTTGACAATGATCAGCACAATAGCGTTTGCGATCAGACCATATATACCTGCATGGATGCCAAAAGGCGGTTTGGCCATAAAAGTATAATATATAGTTATCAAAGAACCCGTCAAAAGTCCCGCTATCGCACCCTGGGTAATGGCTCGCTGAAAACTTTAAACAATTTAAGCCTTAGAACTATTGGGCCTATCAAAGAAATCCAAAACAGCCTGCACAAACAAAGCCGGCCCTATCCACAATACATCCTCATCCACATCGAATTTGGGGTGATGATTTGGGTAAATAATGCCCTTTTCGGGGTTGTTGGTTCCCAGGAAGAAGAAGGTACCCGGCGCCTTCTGGAGAAAGTATGCCATATCCTCTGCACCCATTGTTGGTTTTCTGAGTTCCACGATGTTTTGTTTTCCAATAACATTTTCTGCGGATTTAACAAACTGTTGGGTAAACTCTTCATCGTTTATGGCTGCGGGATAATGGTTCAGGTAATCTATTTCAACTTCCGCCCTGTTTGCTCGAGCAATTGTTTCACACATTTCTTTAAAACGCTTTTGGATAAACTCCCTGTCCCTGGGGTCGGTAGTTCTTACGGTGCCTTCGAATTCCACCACTTCGGGGATTATGTTAAAAGCAGTTCCTCCCCTGATAGTGCCCACACTCAAAACGGCGGGATGGGTTGGGTTTATTTCCCTGCTGACTATTTTCTGGAGATTTGTGATTATTTCACAGGCTGTGGCAATAGGGTCCACACACATGTGAGGCGCGGCGCCGTGCCCGCCTTTTCCCCTGACCTTTACACTGAACTTATCCACAGCTGCCATTGCAGGTCCGTAGTGGATACCGATTTTTCCGGCACCTACTTCTTTAAAAAGCGCTCCAACGTGCAGGCCCAGCACGGCATCCACTTGGGGGTTTTCCATACACCCTGCTTCTATCATGGGCTGGGCTCCACCCTCATTCTCCTCAGCAGGCTGGAAAAATAGCTTCACATTGCCTTTTAGTTTATCTTTATTCTCTGACAGTATCCTGGCAGCTCCAAGAAGCATCGCTGTGTGTGCATCGTGACCACAGGCATGCATGTTGTCATTGGTTGATGCATATGGCAAACCTGTCTCTTCTTTAAGTAAAAGGGCATCCATATCAGCCCTTAAGGCGATGGTTGGCCCGGGTTTGCTGCCCTTTATGATAGCACATATTCCTGTTTTGGCGATTACTTCATATTCTATACCCATTTCTTCCAGCCTTTCCCTTACAAACCTGGAGGTTTTGTGAAGCTCAAAACCCAGTTCGGGAATCTGGTGCAGCTTGCGTCTCCACTGGATAACATCACTATGAACATCTTTAGCGGTTTTTATAACATCCATGTTTTGCCCTCCCTGTTATTTATGTTTTTAAAGTTTTAAACTGATAATGCATTTTAAACGTATTGTACTAGAGGTATGGTATGTTTTCAATACAAATTTAGTCTTTTCCCACGTTTATCTTATGATAATGTCCCCTTGCAAATTATTTTGACAAAATGTCACTATGAGGAACGAGGTGAATTATCTTATGTCACAAAAAAAATTGAATAGGTAAAAAAGTAATTTCGTCTGTTATCGAAGGAAAAAATATTAATTAGGGAAGCTGCGTATAAATCTAAGTTTGAGTGAACGCCAGATTATACGCCTTAAAAAGGGAGTGATGGGACAAGGACCGACGTTCATAATCCACAAAAATACAGGCCGTAAACCACAGCATGCAATCACTGATGAAATTAAGAACCAAATTATCGTATGTTGTTGAAATATCCAGCCGATTCCCAGCAGCTAAAAAGCTTTCGAATGGGTTGCATCAAGGGCCTATAAAGGGGCGCTGGGGTGCAGCCTTTGCCCTTGACACAACCCGATAGAAAGCCGTAACGATTTAATTATTGACCGGATTTGGTTTGCATGGCTTAACTCAATTAAAATGAAGAAGAATCAAATGCTTTTACTGAAAATGTTTTTCGAACATATCAAAAGCCAGTTCGATGCGCTCATAGGCCCATGATGCGCTTTCCCTGTTTAGTTCTTTGCGCGAAACCCATTTGTAATCTCTGTGTTCTGTTCCGAGAGCCACCTCGCCTCCCAGGTAGCGGCAGAGGTACAATACTCCAACTATGTGAAGGCCGGGGCCAAAATTATCAGAAACCTTGAGGGGCATTAATACCTCCACATCCAGATTGGTTTCCTCTTTGATTTCCCTGATAAGCCCATCCTCTACCTTTTCATGGGCTTGTATAATTCCACCCGGCAGATCGATTTCCTCAATGTAATCGAATTCACCGTTTTCCATTTCCGCTTCAGACCTGATAAGAATCAGGGCCCTGCCGCCTTTGATTATAACACCTTTTGCAGCAACCAGGAGTTTAATCTCTATCAACCCCTTTCTTGGATTCGGTTTTTCAGTAAAAACACCTGCAAAAACTAATGGAGGAGACACACCTCTTCTCCTTGAACAATTCTATATTCCAATCCCTTTATCCTCTTTTGCCCCCATCCAAATTTCCTTTCCCTCTCATAGGGCAGAAATCCCATTTCCTCCTACATTTCAACAATATACAGAGCCTGCAAATATGGATAACCCATACCCATCAAGAAGCCCGCTGCTGCAGCTTCATAAGCCACATGCTAAAAAGAAACACCGCTTTTGTATTCCCTCTTTACACGCTTCACAACAGGTCTCAAGGACATCAGAATTTGATAGGGGTTAATAAACAAAACAATCCCTCCTTTCTATAAGGCAGCAAAACACCGTTATGTAGGAGGGAAATAGAGTTCTACTACAATATATGTGTAAAATAGTTTGTAGGTTTTTAAAAATAAAATCCCAGAAATTTCCTGGGATTTTCCGAATTTACTTTCCTTCTTCTGCTAATTTATTCAAGTCCTCCACCAATTTAGCCACATCGATGCCATGAGCTCGAGCACCCTGCTCGACTGTTTCAAACAGTGCTCCACCTCACCCAAGGCATCTCAACCCATATTTTGCAAAGACTTCCAGACTCAAGGGATATTTGTCAACAACATCCTTGATTATCATATCCTTTGTGATTATCAAATTCTGCACCCCCTTAACTGTGAGAATATCTCAGCTTTCAGAAATTAAAAATAAAACAAAAAGCTCATTATTTATTTTATCCTATGTATTAAGCAATATCAAACCATAAAATGGAGAAAAAAAATTTACAAATTATCCAAAAACTCAATAATATAATTTTTTTGTTTCGAGTTAAACTAAAAATGTGCGTATCCTTTTTTAAAAAGGGGGTTTTTTAAAATGGGCAGACGCCGGGGTATAATGTCTGAAAAGACCAAGTATGAATTTGCAAAAGAACTTGGTGTGGCAGATATAGTAGAAAGGGAAGGATTTAGGGAAGTATCTTCCAGAGATTGCGGTAACCTGGTCAGACTCGCTATAGAAAAAGTCGAAAAAGCAATGGCTGAAGGCAGACTAAACAGCTAGGCGTTGCCCCAGAAATCAAAACTAACAAAACCACAAACTGCGCACAAAAACCGGGTTTTTTAAGCCCGGTTTTTATGTAACCAAAATCGGCTCTCGAGAATAATATGGATAATGATATATGTGTATAAAAGGAGATATTTTCCATGAAAATACCGCCTTTTTCTCTAGGGAGCAGGAAACTCATGCTGAAAAAACCCTTTTTAAAAGGGACGGATGTTAGAAAACTGCAACAATACCTTAAATGGTTGGGATTGTTTGAGGATAGAATAGATGGAGTGTTTGGGCTTGAAACCCATAAATCCGTTAAGAAACTTCAAGAAAAATCCGGTGTAGGAATTACGGGTATTGTAGACAAAAACACCACAGCCCTTTTAAATCGGCTACTGCACGATGGTTCTGTGGATTGGCCTGCAGTAAAGAGAGATGCAGGCTATACCGGTTACAGCCCGCTGCCTCTGAACCTTCCTCTAACAAAACTTTGGCAGAGAAAACTGGATGTTAATGGAAAAATACTGGTGAAAAACCATTATGTGATAGTGAAAACATACAGAAGGCTGTGGTGTCTGAACATCAATACCGGCAGAATCCTGTGGAAACGGGAAATCGAGGAAGACGAGCTCTGGCCTGTGTGTGAAGAAAACCTGGTGATTGTAGCCATTGACAGGCGTTTAACGGCTCTAAACCCTGGCAACGGAGAAATCAGATGGGAATTTGAAGCCCCTGACAAAATCCAATCAGGGCCCATGATACATAAAGGCAGGGTTTTCTTCACATGTTGTGATAGAAGGATTTTTGCCCTTAAGACCCGTGATGGAGAACTGTTGTGGACCGCCAAAATTAAAACCAGCATACAAATTCCTGCTGTAGTAACCCCAAATCACGTTATCTTTCCCGCTGTGAACAAAAACGTGTATGCCTTTGATCCAACCCAGGGAGAACTGAAATGGAAGAAAAAAATAACAGAATTTCCCACAGCGTGTACCACAAAGCGGGGAAAAGTCTACTGCCTTACCGAAAATTCGAAAATTTATGTGTTTCATGAAGAGGGTTATCCTGTATGGAGAGAAAAAATAGGTTATAATAGATACAACACCCTGTTGATGCCGCCCAGATTGATAATCCTGTGTGGCGAAAACAACATCACTGCTGCAGATGAAAGAGCAAGGATCAAATGGGAAGTTTCCCTTCCTTATCCCACAGCAGCAATCCCCGTAATAACCGATAACTACCTCTGGGTGGGAACCATAAAAGGGCTCTTTGTGTACGATGTTTATAACGGGACATCCATCTGTTCCCTCCTTGAGAACCAGCGAATTTATTCCCTTGCAGCGGCAAAATTCTATTTGTTTGTTGCAGCTGAGGAAAACATTTGCTGCTTTACCAGCAAATAGTTTTGGAAAAAACAGGAACACGTAACAAAAAGACAAAATTTCTAAAACAAAAATCAAAGGAGGTGCAGCATGGTTGCTGAGGATTCAGTGACCGTTAAAATACATGGGAATTGAAGATAGGCCTATAGGTGTCTATGATTCAGGTGTTGGAGGGCTGACCGTTGTAAGGGAAATAATAAAACAACTGCCCCATGAAGAAATCGTGTATTTCGGTGATACCGCAAGGGTTCCTTATGGTTCAAAATCCAGGGAAACAATAACCCGTTTTGCTGTAGAAAGCATGAGGTTTCTGTCAAACCAGAACATCAAAATGGTTGTGATAGCATGCAACACTGTCAGTGCTTCCAGCATTCCTGCATTAAGGAAATACTTCAAAATACCCATTCTGGGGGTGATTAAACCGGGAGCTGCGGCGGCTGTTAAAAAGACAAAGAACAAAGTAATAGGTATAATTGGAACGGAACGCACCGTTTCCAGCAAAGCCTATGACAGGGTTATCAGACAGCTTGACCCTGAGATAAAAATATTATCCAGAGCGTGTCCTCTGTTTGTCCCCCTTGTGGAGGAAGGGTGGCTGGATAAAAAGGCAACCCTCATGATAGCCAGCGAGTACCTGGAGCCCTTAAAACAACAGGGAATTGATACCCTTGTCCTGGCATGTACCCACTATCCCCTTTTAAAAAACACCATCAGAAAAGTAATGGGTAATGGAATAAACATGGTAGATTCGGCCGAAGAAACTGCCCGGGCAGTAAAACATATCCTTCAAATCAACGGGATGTATCGCAAAACCAGCAATCCTCCTGAACACAGGTTTTTTGTTTCCGATACTCCCACGAAGTTTGTTGAAATAGGGGAGAGGTTTTTATCCCGAAAATTCCGCAGGATACACCAGATAAACATTGAAAATTATGGAGAGTTTGGAGATTTAAATTTCATTGACAAACACATGAAGGTCTGATATACTTAGATTAAATAGAATAAGCAATCCTTTAAACTGGTCCCGTGAGGCCGGTAAGGAGCAAGCATAAAGTGAACACATAGAGGCTTAATATGTACAGAAAAGCCTTCCTTCCGTCTGACGAAGGAAGGCTTTTTTGATGCCCATTGAAGCCCGTAATCTACCCTGCCGGTCTGCCGGCGGGGTTTTTTAGTAAAAACAGGAGGTGTAAAAATGCTTCAAGGCAAGGATGTATTGGGAATGGAACACATGAGTGTTGAAGAAATAGAGCTTATACTGGAAACAGCCCGATATTTCAAAGAATACCTGGAAGATAAAACTAAATCTATACCCTCATTGAAGGGCAAATCCTTTGTGAACCTGTTTTACGAACCCAGCACAAGAACCCGTACCTCTTTTGAAATGGCAGCCAAATACCTTGATGCTGAGGTCATCAATTTTAACCAGAAAATAAGCAGTGCGGCCAAAGGAGAAACCCTCAAGGATACGGCAGTAACCATACAGATGATGAAACCCGATGGTGTGATAATAAGGCATTCCACACCAGGTTCAGCCAAGTTTCTTGCGGACCATCTGCACACACCCGTCATCAATGCAGGAGATGGGACTCATGAACATCCAACCCAGGCCCTCCTGGACCTTTTCACAATAAAGGAAAAAAAAGGTGCGATTGCGGGCCTTAATGTGCTGATAGCGGGAGATATACTCCACAGCCGGGTGGCCAGGTCAAACATCTGGGGTCTTAAGAAAATGGGAGCAAAGGTATCGGTGGTCGGTCCCCTTACTCTGATTCCTGATCACATACAGCACCTGGGAATTGATGTCTACACAGACCCCGAAGAAGCAGTGAGCCAGGCCGATGTTATAAATGTGTTGAGGGTGCAGCTGGAAAGGCAGCAGAAAGGGCTTTTTCCATCCCTTGGTGAGTACAACAAGTTCTTTGGGATAAAGGCAGAAACGCTGAAAAAAGCAAAAAAAGATGTGCTGATAATGCATCCGGGTCCCATGAACAGAGGAGTTGAAATAGATTCTATTGTAGCAGATAGCACCAGGTCTGCCATAAATGAACAGGTTACCAATGGGGTGGCTGTAAGGATGGCACTGCTTTATCTTATCACAGGAGGTGAATCATCAAGTGAAAACCTTAATTAAAAACGGGAGGGTTGTTGACCCTTCTCAGGACATTGATGAAGTGATGGATGTTTTGATAGAAAAGGATAAAGTTGTAGCCCTTGGGCGTGATTTGAGGGTCTATGATGCCAGGATCATCGATGCAGCGGGAATGCTGGTAACTCCCGGACTGGTGGATATGCACGTGCATTTAAGAGAACCGGGTTATGAATACAAAGAAGATATTCAGTCTGGAACACGAGCGGCTGCTGCAGGAGGTTTTACATCAGTGGCATGTATGCCCAACACAAATCCTGTGGCGGACAACAAGATTGTAATCGAGTATATAAAGTCCAGGGCAGCCCGGGGATGCGGAGTGAACGTGTATCCAATAGGAGCCATCACGAAAGGCCTTGAAGGCAGGGAACTGGCATCCATCGGAGGCATGAAAAAGGCGGGAATCGTAGGGATTTCCGATGACGGTAAACCGGTGATGAACGCACGGATTATGGAGAATGCTCTGAGGTATGCAGCCATGTTTGATCTACCCGTCATATCCCACTGTGAGGATTCAAACCTGACAGAAGGGGGAATGGTAAATGATGGTCTGGTTTCTACCATCACGGGGCTGAAGGGCATACCGTCTGAGGCAGAAACCGTTATGGCATCAAGGGATATCCTGCTGGCCAGAAGGACCAAAGGCAGACTACACATAGCTCATGTCAGTGCAGCCATGACCGTAGAGGTAATAAGGTGGGCCAGAGAAATAGGTATCTATGTAACGGCAGAGGCAGCTCCCCACCACTTCAGCCTTACAGAAGATGTGCTGAGGGATTTCAATACCAATGCCAAGGTAAACCCGCCTCTCAGGAGTAAAGCAGATGTGGAAGCAGTGATTCAGGGCCTTAAGGAAGGGATAATTGATGTAATCGCCACAGACCATGCCCCCCATGCCCTGGATGATAAGGATGTAGAGTTTGACAGAGCTGATTTTGGCATCTCGGGTATTGAAACGGCTGTGGCCGTTACCCTGACTTACCTGGTGGATGCCGGCAAACTGAGTCTGAAACAGGCTGTAGAAAAGCTTACAATAAACCCCGCTAAAATCCTTGGAATAGATAGAGGAACCCTCAGAAAGGGAGCCATTGCCGATGTCACCATCATCGACCCCCGGCTGAAGAAAAAAGTTGATGCTTCAGCATTCCTTTCAAAAGGCAAGAACACTCCCTTTGATGGTATGGAATTAAAGGGGTGGCCTGTATTGACAATTGCCGCCGGCAAAGTGATCTGGTGTGCAGGGGGATTAAAAGAAGATGTAAAAATTCATGCAGCTGTGTAGGATTAAGAAGCTGATTTTGTTCTCCAGCCTTGGTAAGTTCCATTAACCAAAAAAACTCTAATGCTGTGTATCCTATCCAAAGATGCTGCAGTATCTGGTTGTGTCCAAATTGTTGTGCAAAAAATCTGTTAAATCCGTATAATTGTGCAAAAAGGAAGCAAAAATTAAGCCTCCCTTATCCGGTTAGAACAATCAGAATAAAAGGCGCAAAACCAGTAATTAGCTGGAAGGATGAGAAATGGCTCAGTATATCAGTACAATAGCAGGCTATTACCATTGATTCTGAACTTTTGCACTATCCAAAAGGAGGAAAAGATAAAGGCATGGCCAATCACCACC
>ENA-OSAI01000159-OSAI01000159.1-marine-sediment-metagenome-genome-assembly--contig:-NODE-159-length-39893-cov-12.239294_pt1 | contig 39893 bp, 31 predicted proteins | sample MGYA00237871_ERZ529316 | MGnify/ENA primary metagenome ERZ529316 (study PRJEB26369, sample SAMN03142814) | marine sediment metagenome | biome: marine; feature: borehole; material: sediment...
ACATTCAACGTATTTCTTGACATATCAACGGGAACTTACAGATTTATTATATTTCCTCCAACAAAAAATAATGGTGGAAGTTATGTTCTTCGTGTTGAATTAATTCAATTAAACAACGTAATCAACTCAGCTACTGAGGAAAATGCAGTTATTTACTCTTCCGAAGAAGTTTCTAATGTAGATGTCGTTCTAGTGATCGACAGATCAGGCAGCATGTCTTGGAGCGATCCACCAAGAATCTCAGAGGCTAAGTCTGCTGCCAAACAATTTGTTGATCTCCTTAAAATCGGAGATAGAATAGGAATAGTTTCCTTTGAAAGTGCCGGGGACACCAAAGTTGACTTTACTTTAACGCCCATTACTGCACCTCACGTTCAAGAAGCTGCAAAGCAAGCTATTGACTCCTTATACGCTGATGGAGCTACATCAATAGGAGAGGGATTACGTTACGGTCTTAATCAACTTATATCTTATGGGGACCCCGTCCATCCACAGGCAATTATCTTATTGTCTGACGGAGGTCACAACTCTGGTGAACATCCTTACAACGTGCTTCCTAACATAAAGTCAGCCGGAATAAGAGTATACACAATAGGTTTAGGAAAACCTGGAGAAAGTGATGTTGACCACGAGCTATTAAGCAATATAGCACATGAAACTGGAGGTACCGCCTATGTTTCACCTACCACCGTTGAACTCAGAGCTATATACAATTCATTGGCAGGTATAGTTCGGGGGCAATCCACTATACTATACTTCGAAGGAAACATCGATCCAGGTCAAACACAGACTCAATACGCTATCATAGATTCTACAATAACTACAGCAACATTTTCCTCCACTGTAAGTGGAAGCGAACTCGGGTTTGCGTTATATGACCCATTTGGTCACATAATAAATGAAACAGTCGCCGCGATGGATGAGAATATCACGTATGTCGTTGGTGATGGATACAAAGCCTATATCATTGAAGGGGTTCAAGAAGGGGTTTGGACGATGCAGGTATACGGTAAAGATGTTATACCAGATGAACCCTACCAGCTAGTTATCAGCGCTGAAACCAATCTTAGTCTACATATCTGCACTAATAGGGACGAGTATTATCTAGGTGAGCCAATTCAAATATTAGCATCAGTAATGAATCCAAGTAAGGTGTTCCAGCCGCATCTAGTTATAGCCACAATAATCTATCCCAACCTTCAGAAACATGAAGTGCAATTATTTGATGATGGAGCTCACAACGACGGCTCCTCTAATGACGGCTTGTTTTCAAACTATGTCATACCGCCCATTAATGGAACATACACCATAGTGGTCACAGCTGAAGGCACAACAACATTTGGTGATGCTTTCCAGAGGACAGTTCAGAAATCAGTGTTTGTTAAAAGCGAAGTTTTCACATCTCCCGTCACATCTCTACAAAGCTCATACAATGCAACGGCGAGACCGGGATCAAGCATAAAGATATTAGCAGAGTTTCAGTCATCACAAGTCGTTAAAGGAGTACTCTCAGTTACTGACCTCTTCGGAGATCAAGCTAAGATACTAGCGTCGAATATTGCTTTAAGTAGACAAGTTCTCTCACTTGACGACAAAAATATAACCACAGTGGAAATTGAAATACATGTTCCGCCATCTACTCCACCTGACATTTACAAAGGAAACCTTATGCTCTCATATTCAAGCGGCACAATAACTGTACCGCTATACTTAGATGTAAAGCCTTTCAAAATCGAAATCACACCCCCAAGTATTGAGGCAGAAGTTGAAGCTGGCAGAATCTTATATGAAACCTTTTACATCAATATTAGTGGTTATGGAAGCCTAGACAACTTGCAGGCTCTAATCACAGGCGACATAACAGGCATGACAACCTATAAGTTTGCAGATATGGTCCTACCCGAAAACGGGTCAACAACTCTGAACATTTCTATTAATGTTCCACCTCAAAGAAACGAAACATACTATGGAACGCTCCAAATACTGGCTACGAATCTATCCCCGGTGCCCATAGGAGTGGTAATCATACCAATTGATACTATTCCGCCAACAACATTATTAACCATTAGCCTACCGAAATATCTTTACAACAATGTCACATTCGTTTCGCCATATACCTCCTTCAATCTATCAGCAGAAGACAACCCGGAAGGCTTCGGCGTGGCAGCTACGGCATACAGAATTTCTAACTCTACCCATACTTTTGGTTGGGTAGAATATTCGGAGCCATTCAGTCTTAAAGAACAAAGCGACGGTGTTTATCAAATACACTATAATAGTACTGATAACGCTAAAAACGTTGAGCCTACCCACACAACAACCGTATACCTAGACAGAACTCCCCCAACTATCCAGATTTTATCGCCAAGCGAAGGAAAAACCTACCTTCCATTCACCATTAGGGTTTCGTGGACAAGTTCAGATAACGCATCCGGTGTGAATCACTATGAGATAAAACTTAACTCTGGCGAATATATCAATATTGGAAATTCCACAAGTTATGTATTGTCAAACTTGCCAGAAGGAGAACATACCATCTTCATAAGAGCGATAGACAATGTCGGAAACATCAAAGAGACTTCTGTCAAATTTACGGTAATACACTTCCGTATAGTGATATTAATTATAGCAGTTGTACTCCTTCTCATAATTGGTTCTTCCATTTTCATGCTTATTAGACGAAGAAGAAAACAAAAAACAGCTGAAAAATAAACGGAAAAGGAACGCTCAAACCCCTAATATACATTTCCATTTCTAATAAAATGTAAAAGAAAACTTATCCTTTATTAGGAAGCTTTTCAAAAAACTCCTTGAATAAGCGGTACATTTCGTTAATGTCCGTTGTGTGAATATCAACATCCCACTCCATAACCTTTGGATGAGTTTCAATCTCCGCAAGCATCCGAATATCTTCATCCCTTAATGGAAACTTTTTAGCATCAACAATTTGCATCGACAACCCAAAACATCCTCTAAATTTTTGGTGGGGCTGCCCGGATTTGAACCGGGGTCCCGAGAGCCCAAGTCTCGGAGCCTAGACCAAGCTAGCCGACAGCCCCATGGCACATTGTTTTTATTTCGTTTTTGGCATACCTAACTTTTAAACTGTTTGTTTCTAAATAGTTTAGGGTTGAACTGTTAAGAGGGTTGTGTGAGGTTTGCCTAGGCCTCCTAGAAGTATAAAGATACTGAAGGCTGTTTCTTCACCTACTCGACTGCAGATTCTGAATCTTCTTTTCGAGCGAGGCCCTCTTTCTTATACGGAGATAATGAATGTTTTGCGGTTGAATCCTACTCGGGATGCGGGAAGGTTTGCTTATCACTTGAAAGCTCTTTTGAAGACGAATCTTATTGAGCCAGATGTGGAGACCAAGAAGTATAGGCTTACGGAACTTGGTAAGATGATGTTGGATATTTCTGACGAGATCGAGGAGAAGGCTTTTCGTCGCAAAAAAATGCTTGTTCGCACCTCTCGTCTCTCAATGGAGGAATTTGATAGGAACAGAATAGCTGAATCTCTTGTGAAAGAGGCTGGAATGCCAGCTGACCTTGCCCAAAAAATAGCTCGGGCAGCTGAAAAACGGCTTCAGGCTTTCAAGACTAAATACTTGACTGCGCCTTTGATCCGGGAGATAGTGAATGCGATCCTTGTAGAGAAGGGGTTAGAGGAGTATAGGCATAAGCTTACCCGATTAGGACTTCCCGTATATGACGTAACTCAGCTCATTCGCTTAGTGGGTGAACAATCCAAAAACATTGAGACTGTGCACCAAGCGGCAGGTAAAGCTGTAATCGAAGAATACACCTTACTCAGTATTCTACCACGGGACATAGCTGACGCCCACACTTCTGGAAGCCTACACCTGGAAAATCTGGAATACTGGATATTAAAACCAGCTCTCTTAATACATGATGCAAGGTTCTATTTCAAAAACGGCTTAAACCCTCAACTTTTCACTTCAATAAGCCTAGGTTTTCCACCGCCAAAAAACATGGAAAGCGCGCTTACAACGATCGCCAATCTTGTTAGACTCGGCTCCACCGAGATAATTAACGAACAATGCTTGGACTACTTCAATGTTTTTCTAGCTCCCTTCGCTAAAGGTTTAAGCATAACGGAATTAAAGGAGAAACTGAAGGTTTTCCTAATAAGCCTAAACCAAATCTTTGACAGAGAAGGTAGAATCCCAAAGATTTCCTTGGGGATAGAACTTACGGTTCCAGAATTTCTATCTCAACAGAAAGCTGTGGGAGGAGAAGGCTTTTATGCTGATTACGTTGAAGAGTCATCACTTGTTGCCTTTGCGCTGCTGGAGTTAATCAGCGAATTAAACGAACAGAAACCCATTTTTAATCCCAGCCCAATCATTAAAATTCGCTCCACAAAATTGAAAGAAGAACAAGAAGAAATCTTTTTGAAAGCTCACACTTTAGCTGTGGAAACCGGGCTTCCATGCTTTGCAAACTTACTACATCAAAACTATAGCCACGCAAGTTTCAGTGCAAACGGCTTCACTTTAATAGACGATTGGCATGGGGACTGGGAACTTGACGTTTTGAGAACAGGCTGCTTAGGCAGTGTTATCCTGAACCTGCCTAGAATTGCCTATGAAGCTGATGGAGACCAAAGTATGTTTTGGAGAATACTCGATGAACAATTGGAAATGGCATCTAGAGCGTTGGAAATAAAGTACCGAACTATACGGGCACGTTTAAACGAGGGATTACTTCCCTTCCTTGTGCAAAAAACTGATGGCGATCCCTACTTCAGGCTTGGAAATGCTGTCAGGCTAATAAGTCATGTCGGATTAAACGAGGCTGTAAAATCTATAACAGGAAAAACACCTTTTGAAGACTCAAACGCTTTAGCTCTGGCAGAGCAGATAACTAAACACATAACTAATTACGCAAACAAAACTTCGAGAAAACCCGAAACTCGGCTAGCTTCAGCTATAAGCTCGAATTTAGATGTTGCAAGACGATTTGCCGAGTTGGACGCAGAACGTTACGGATGGGCGAAAGTTCAACCTGCAAGTGGAAGGGAAAACTCTTACTACACGGAGAACGTTGTGGTTCCCCCAAACGTAGAACTTCCATTTGAAAAGAGACTAGAAGTGGAACAGAGAATTCGCAAGACATGCAGCATCGAAGGAATATTCCTTATTCAATTACCTAACGAGGAAATCTCAACAGAAACGATGGCTTCTATAACCAAACGCATAATAGAAGATTTTTCTATAACGTTTTTCGCTTATGACCGAAGTTTAACCTATTGTAAAGGCTGCGGAAAAACCTTCTACGGGCTGCTTTCAAAGTGCAAGGTATGTGGCTCAGCTGACACTCTAAGCTTCTTCTCTAGGATATCCGCTAGATTCAAGGCGTTATCTCCACATAACCGAATTGAATTTTTCGCTGCGAAAAACCGAAGAGCCTACATGTCAATTTCTTGAATATGTTAATACATTTTTTTAAACAAATTTTTCTAAAAAATTGAATATACTCACTAGAGGTAACTTCTACACAAATTCTTGTATAAGAAAAACAACTAACCTCAAACGGCTTACACAGCGTCTATGATTATTCGTGTATAAAAAACTAGAAAATCATCTTCAAGCATTAGTACCCATCACCGCGAGGGATTTGGATGCAGAGTCAAAAACTTGAGTTTAAAGTAGATTCGCTCAAATATTTCCCGAAAGTTAGAACATCAAGAATAATGTTTGAAGACTTCGACCCAGAAAAAATTAAACACTCACTAATCGTGGAAACAGGTCTCTCAGCAACAATGGCGGAAGAGATAGCTTTTGACATAGCCTCAAGAATTCGAAATTTCGACTTAAAATTCTTGTCTGCCCCCCTGATAAGAGAATTCGTATGTGTAGCTTTACTCGAAAAAAACCTAGAAAAAGAACGTGCCAGATATACACGTCTTGGATTGCCCCTCTACGATGTGGAAAAACTGATTCAGGCTGGAGACAAAGAAAACGCAAATCTTCAACATAATCCAGAAACCATTCATAAGCTTGCTGCTGATGCTGTTTTCGACCAGTACGCCTTGCTCACATGCCTACCGCCGAAACTAGCTGATGCCCACATTTCCGGATTAATTCACATTCATGATTTGGAATACTTTGCAACTAGGCCTTTCTGCCAAGAACACGACCTAAGGTTCTTCCTTAGAAAAGGCTTAATTGTTGACGGTCGAGGCGTACACACAGCAGTAGCTGGACCAGCCAAACATCCAGAAGTAGCCATTCTACACGCCGCTAAGGCTCTAGCTGCTGCCCAGACCAACTGGGCTGGAGGACAAGGCTACGACTTCTTTAATGTTTGGCTTGCGCCTTTCGTTAGGGGACTACCTTACGAGCGTATAAAACAGCTGGCCCAAATGTTCATTTACGAAATGTCCCAGATGTACGTAGCTCGAGGCGGACAAACAGTCTTTTCCTCAATTGCATTGGAATGCGCTGTCCCAAAAATCATTTGGGATGTCCCCGCAGTTCTTCCAGGAGGAAAAGTTAGTGATAGCCTCACCTATGAGGACTTTTATGAAGAGGCCAACAGACTCTTTAACGCTATAATTGACGTTTACCTAGAAGGCGACTATCTAGGTAAACCCTTCAATTTCCCGAAATGCGAGGTTAAACTTCGACGAGAATACGTGGAATCAGGAGAGTTTGAAGAAGAATACTTGAAGATCGCAAAACTTACTTCTAAGTTCGGGACCCCCTACTTCCTTAACCTCTGCCCTGACTATATGCCTGACATCGTTAACAGTCAGTGTTGTCGGCTTATTTTCTCGCCGGACAGCGATGAACTTGAGAGATTCCGAAACGGCGCCCTAAGAATGGGAAGCCTACAAGTAGTAACAGTTAACCTACCAAGAGTCGCCTATGAGGCCCGTGGAGACGACGCAAGGCTTTTCGAACTTTTGGATTACACTATGGATTTGGCAAAGGAAGTCCTACTAATCAAACGAGAAATCGTTAGAGAGCGAATGGAAAGCGGCGCTCTTCCCTTCTGCAATATGGACTGTTTCGGCGAGCCCTACTTAAACCTAGACAAACAAGTGCTTAACATAGGGTTCGTGGGGTTAAACGAAATGTTGAAAGCTCACATAAACATGGAGCTTCATGAAGGCGGAGATGCTTGGCGCTTCGGTCTAAAAGTGATAAAGCACATGGTAGATCGAGTTAACGATTACAAAGAGGAAACAGGTCTACGCTTCGGCTGCATCCAAACCCCCGCGGAAAGCTGTGCCCACAGACTAGCCATGATTGACCTTCGATTTTACGGCGACAGGGCCATAGTTCAAGGCGACAGAAACAGCGGCGCCGTATACTATACAAACAGCTCGCACGTTCGTCCCTCAGCCAGAATCCCGCTGGTTCAACGCATAAACATCGAAGCCAGCTTCCACCCACTTACCCGGGGAGGAGCAATACTGCACATATGGCTGGGCGAGGGCAACCCATCACCTGAAGCAATGTGGAGCTTCACGAAGAAAGTGGCAACACAAACTCTGGCAGCCTACTTCACTTATACGCGGGATCTAACAATATGCCAAAACTGTTCAGCAACATCCGCAGGATTGCTCGAAACATGCCTAACTTGCGGAGCAAACAGTGAAAGTCTAGAACATTGGTCACGAATCACTGGATATTACCAACGCGTCAGAGGATGGAACGCAGGTAAAAGAGAAGAACTACGAGACCGAACGAGGTACAACATTTAGGCTGAAAACTTTTCCCTCTTTTTCCAAATTCTACGACATAGTTCACCCTGACGGAACAATTAAAAGATTCATCCAAAAGTTTACTCTAAGCTACATTTTCAGATATGATAATTGAACATCTTCTCGGAAAAGAAAGCTTCAGATCAATGAATATTTTCGGTGGGTATGATAAACGAGCCTATGATTGTGAATCGGGCAAAACTGATATTTGTGGCAGGGAAGGCTTAGCTTTAAAAATCTATTTTATTGCACCGAGTATAAGTGTGAGCAGAGCCATCCTCACGATTATCCCATTCCACACTTGCTGGAAATATCTAGCATGCGAAGTGTTATCTATTTCCGGTGAAATTTCTCCTACTCGTGGAAGTGGATGTAATATTATTAGATCCTGCTTTGCATTTCCAAGCGTTTCCAAGCTAATGCGATAGGAGCCTTTAACTTTCATGTATTCAGCCGGGTCAGGAAATCGTTCTTTCTGTATCCGGGTTACGTATAAAACATCCACATCGGGAACCACTTCATCTAAGCTAGAGGTTTCAACAACGTTTACCTTCCCTTTTATTGCTTCTAAAACTTCTCTACGCATTCTCAAGAGGGGTGGTGAAACAAAGTATAGGTTCACGTGGTAAAGTGAAAGAGCATAAGCAAGAGAGTGAACAGTTCTCCCAAAACGAAGATCTCCGACCATAGCGATGCTCAAGCCATCAATTTTTCCTTTTTCCTTTTTCACCGTGTATAAATCAAGCAACGCTTGGGTTGGATGTTCTTCTCCGCCGCTTCCACCATTAATTATAGGTACCTTAGCGAATTCAGCTGCAAGCCGGGCAGCTCCTTCACGTGGATGACGTAGGGCAATAACGTCAGCATAGTTTTCCACCACGCGGATAGTGTCGGCCAGGTTTTCACCCTTTCTCACCGAAGTGATTTCTGGCTCTGCAAAGCCTATGGCTGATCCTCCTAGCTTGTGCATGGCAGCTTCAAAGCTTAAACGTGTTCGGGTGCTAGGTTCGAAAAACAAAGTTGCAAGAATTCTTCCTTTAAGCATGTCTGAACCCTTTTTTGCTATGGGTTCCATGGCTTCAGCTATTTCTAGAATGTAGTCAATTTCCTCTCGAGTAAAATCTTTTATGGATATGATGTCGCGTCCTTCAAACTCCATTCTCAATACCCTTACAAAACATGTTCCAGAGCTAAATAAGACTTCTTATGCAACACAAAAACTGGTTCGGTGGAAAGTGTAATATAAAGCCTTCTTCTATTATGTCGAAAGGTTGAAACAATGACCGAAACTACCTTACGAGTTTCGAAAATTAAGGACGGAACTGTAATTGACCATATTACTGGCGGGCACGCGTTAGATGTGGCGAAAATTTTGGGTATCACTGGAAAAGAAAAGAAAGTTATAACCATCGCCATTAATGTTCCAAGTGGAAGATTCGGATTTAAGGATATCCTCAAAATTGAGGGGAGAGAACTTAATCCAGAAGAGGTTGATAAGATTGCTTTGCTTGCTCCCCATGCTACGATAAATATCATCCGAAACTATGACGTTGTAGAGAAAAAGCGAGTTAAACTTCCCAAGATAATACACAACATTGTTAAATGCGCCAACCCTGCATGCATAACGAATACAGATGAGCCAGTTGAATCAAAATTTTATGTGGAAAACGAGGAACCTCTTCGACTGAAATGCCACTACTGCGGTTATATAATGGAAAAACAGGAGGTACTTCAACAGTTTTAAAAATGAAGGAGAAAAGCCTTTGGAAGCCATAGTAATTGAAGATTTAACAAAGTATTATGGCAACATTTTAGCGTTGGATAATTTGAATCTTAAAATCAGCAGAGGCCATTGTGTAGGTTTTTTAGGGCCAAACGGCGCTGGAAAGTCGACTACCATCAAAATCCTTTGTAATCTTATTCGTCCAACACATGGAAAGGCATATGTACTTGGCTTTGATGTTTCTGTCGAAGCGCAGAACGCCTTAAGGAGCATAGGCGCCATAGTGGAAGTGCCTGAGTTTTATCTCTACTTAACTCCAGAAGAAATGTTAAGCTACCTTGGAAAGCTTCGAGGAATAAGCAGTGCAGTTCTTAAGGAAAGAATAACCAAAGTTCTGGAACTGGTTAGGTTGCAAGAATGGGTTAACATCAAAATTGGAAAGTTCTCTAGAGGAATGAAACAACGGCTGGGGATAGCCCAGGCTATATTGCACGACCCAACGGTGCTTATACTCGACGAACCAGCATTAGGGTTAGACCCGCGGGGAATGTACGAGATAAGAGAGATAATAAAAAACTTGGTAAAAGAAGGCAAAACCATCTTTCTAGCTTCTCATATGCTTCATGAAGTACGCGAAGTCTGCGACAGCGTTGCTCTGATCAACAAGGGTAAACTAATCGCCTGCAACAGCGTAGAAAACCTCGAGAAAATCTTCCATGTTCAACAAATCGAAATTGAAACGCTGAGTCCGGCGAACAAACAACAAGCGAAGAAAATAAGCAGATTCGAAGCCGCAAAACAGGTTTCTATACATGAAAACAAGATAACTGTGGAGTTTGAAGGAAACGAAACCAAACGTGCTGAATTTCTAAACTTTTTAGTTAACAATGTTAAGTTACAAATAATTTCTTTCAGATCTTCCTCCAAAGGTTTGGAGGAAATTTACCTTAGGTTTGTGAAAGAGGTGTCCTAGATGTTTAAGAAGAAAGAGAATACTGATTTGAAGCAAATAGGCATTGTTATGCGTTATGAGTTGTTGAAGCATTTACGTAGAAGAAGACTCATTGCGGTTTTGGCAATAACCCTGATCGTCTCATCTCTTCAACTAGCGGTTCCACCGGCCTTTAATATTGCATATCCGGAAGAACCTAAAAGCTTCGCTGAAAGCTTCTTAAGTTTTGTTCACTTATTAGTAATTATTTGTGGAGCGTTTTTCGCCGGAGACGCTATTGCTTCAGAGTTTGAACAGAAAACTGGATACATACTTTTTCCAAACCCCGTTAAGCGAGTGGTACTAGTTGCCGGAAAATTTCTTGCCGCAGTGATTTCTGTCTTCTTGATGGTTGGGCTCTATTATGCAATATGCTTTCTATCCATTCTAACAATTTACGGCGTAACATTAAATCAGTTAGTCCATTCTTTTGCCTATGCTTTTCTTTTCCTTCTAGGAGTTCTTGGATTAACTTTTCTTTTTAGCTCTCTCCTTAAGGGAAGCATGGGAGCTACGCTGCTCTCTTTCTTTATGCTATTTATGATATTGCCTATAATGGAAGGCGTATTAACAATAACGGGAAACGAGCCTTGGTATTCAATAACCTACTCATCGCAGATTATAACCGAAGTCATTAACCCATCATCAGTAAGAGTGGAAAAAATTGTGGTTAAAGATAGTCCTATAACTGTATGGGTTTTCCATCCAGACTTTTTGACAAGTACCGTTGTATTGCTAACCTACTTTATAGCAACATTAGTGTTGACTCTACTAATTATCGATCGAAAGGAAATGGTCTAGCTTCACGTTTTCTATACTATTCGGAAATCTTCCTTTACTGTTGTAAGCACCAAATGCGTGTTTGTTCGTTCTACGAACGGCATCTTTAACAGCGTTTTGGTGAAGTCGCTTAGCTCTTTTCTGGTTTTAAACTTAGCAATTATCATCGCATCCGTCAAGCCGGTAATATCATAAACACAGCAGACATTTGGGAATTTTGCAATCTCCTCTTCCAACTCGATCAATTTACCCTTTGAAACTGTTATCTCAGTTATCACTGTTAGTTCGTAGCCAAGCTTTTCATGGTCAATAATAGCTGAATAGCCTTTGATTATTCCTGTTTTTTCCAGATTCTTTATCCGTGCTAATACGGTTCCAGTTGAGATTCCAAGCTTTTGCGCTATCTGCCTGCTCGATAACCGCGCATTCCAAATTAACGCTTTAAGGATTTTAACATCTGTTTCATCCAGTTCAACCATTACACTCACCATTTTGTACAAATGTTTAATTCAAAATGTTGATATAAAACATTTATGCATTAATTAAATGTAAAACTTTAAATTTTCTTTACATTATAGTGCGCTCTATAATCAAATAGCGAGGAACACTTAGAAATGAACGTGATGCAGCAAACAGTTGCTATGCAAAAACACGAGTTACGTGAAATAATGGATAATATTCAAAAGACACGGTATGTGCTTCTCCATTTCACAGACTTACTTGGAACCTTTCGTGGAAGAACCATCCCCTCTTCCGAGGTTACCCAAGTCATAGAATCCGGCATAGGCTTTGACGGTTCTTCAATTCCAGGCTTTGTAGGCATAGAAGAAAGCGACATGGTTATGAAGGCGGACCCAAAAACCTTCGCAATGCTCCCCCAATACTTCTATGATCGCCCAGTAGCCAGCTTCATATGTGATATAATCAAGCCTGGTGGAAAGCCCTATGAAAGTGACCCCCGTCACATCTGCCGGAAAGTCATGCATAAAATTCAAAAACAAGGGTTTGAGCCAACCGCAGCAGCAGAAGTAGAATTCTACTTAGTAAAAAAGGAAAACGGCGAATTCGTGCCTGTAGAAAACCACCTAGCTGAAAAACACAGATACTTTGACATATTACCCGGTAGGGATTTAACCGAAGCCTATCGTATGGACCTATGTGATGCCCTCGCTCAGATGGGAATGACCATTGAAAGGCAACACCACGAAGTTGGACCAGCGCAGAACGAGATCACTTTTAAATACGGTTCACCTGTGAGGACTTCAGATAATATTATGCGTTATAAATACGCAGCCAAAGCGATCGCTCAACAGAAGTATGGTTGGATAGCCACTTTTATGCCGAAGCCTTGGATAGATCTAGCTGGAAACGGTATGCATGTTCATGTAGGGCTTTTTCAGAAAAATAGGAAAAGAAACACCTTTTACAGTGGCAAGGGCTACGCGCATATGTCTCAGACCTGCCGATACTTCGTGGGTGGCATACTTCATCATGCCAGAGCCCTTTCAGCCATAGTGGCGCCAACAGTCAATAGCTACAAGAGGCTGATTCCAGGATATGAAGCGCCTGTCTACATTACTTGGAGTCGTAGAAACCGTTCAGCCCTGGTGCGGATTCCAGAGTACTTTCCAACCGACAGAAACGAAGTTAGATTAGAGTTTAGATGCCCCGATACTCTTTGCAATCCCTATCTGGCGTTTGCAGCTATACTTGAAGCTGGAATGGACGGGGTTAAAAAGAAAATCGACCCTGGAGATCCATTGGACAAAAACGCCTACCGCTTAACAGAGGCTCAACGTCGAAAGCTTGGAATAAAAACCTTACCTGGCTCTCTTTTGGAGGCACTCGAAGAATGGAATAGCGACGACATCTGTATAAAAGCACTGGGAAAAGAAAATGCTGAGAAGTATTTGGAATTTAAGATGAAGGAGTGGAAAGAATACAAGCGCCACATTCGAAAATCTTCGCAGTTAAAAGTGACCTCTTGGGAAATTGAAAAATACTTTTTAGCTTAACATGCCTACAAAATCTTAAATTCCCTCTTTTCTGATTAGCCTTCTGAAGAAAAGGGAGAAACATAGCGTGAAGCTTGATATAGTGTTAGTGTTAGACTTCGGCGGACAGTATTGTCATCTTATTGCAAGGAGAATAAGAGAAAACCGTGTCTACTCGGAAATCGTTCCGAACAACATAACCCCGAGAGAAATTCAGATATTAAACAAAAAATACAATGTTAAAGGATTAATCCTTTCTGGCGGGCCTCAAAGCGTTTACGAAGAAGACGCACCGAAAATGAACAAGGAAATTCTGGAATTGGGGATTCCAGTTTTAGGGTTATGCTATGGACATCAACTTCTCGCTCACCTTCTCGGAGGAAAGGTGGAACCAGCAAAATCGAAAGAGTTTGGCATAACCTATGCTACCATAACCAAGCCAGTTGCCATTCTCGAAGGATTGGGGAAAACAGAAAAAGTTTGGATGAGTCATGGAGATACCGTTTTTAGTGTTCCAGAAGAAGTCGAGGTTTTGGCATATACGGAAAACACTCCTGTTGCAGCTTTCAGGCATAAAACAAAGCCTATTTACGGCCTACAGTGGCATCCTGAGGTGGTGCATACAGAAAAGGGTATGCAGATGCTTCGAAACTTCATTTTCGGAATATGCGAATGCAAGCCCGGGTGGAGCATGAGGGACTTCGTTGAAAAGGCTGTGCAGGAGATAAAAAGCACTGTTGGGGAAGGAAAGGCGATAATAGCGTTAAGCGGTGGAATTGACTCAAGCACGGCAACACTTCTCGCGGCTAGAGCTTTAGGGCAAAATCTAGCCGCCATCTTCGTTGACCATGGCTTCATGAGAGAAAACGAGCCGGAACTAATCCAGCAAACCTTCCAAAACATGGGCTTTCGCTTCATAACCGTAAACGCCAGAAAAAGATTCTTAGAAAAACTGAAAGGCGTAATTGACCCTGAAACAAAAAGAAAGATTATCGGTGAAGAATTCATTCGAGTATTCGAGGAGGAAGCTGAAAAGATAGGTGCCGAATACCTCATACAAGGAACAATTTATCCTGACAGAATTGAGTCTGGCTTTCGACAGTTTTCTGAAAAAATAAAAACCCATCACAATGTGGCAGGTTTACCAACGAAAATCCGGTTTAAATCAATAATAGAGCCACTACGTGACTTATACAAGGATGAAGTAAGAGAAGTAGCTGAAATGATCGGGCTGCCAAAGGAGCTGGTCCATCGGCAGCCCTTTCCTGGCCCCGGGTTAGCCGTTAGAATAATAGGTGAAATCACGGAAGACAAAATTCTCATTGTCAAAAAGGCGGATTTGATAGTTCGCGAGGAAATAGAAAAAAGTGGATTTCAAAGGAATCTATGGCAGTACTTCGCCGTTTTAACCGACACTAAATCCACCGGAGTGAAAGGCGATTGTAGAGCCTACGGTTATACTGTAGCGATAAGAATTGTGGAAAGTAAAGAAGCTATGACTGCGAGTTTTGCAAGGATTCCATATGAAATCTTGGAAAGAATCTCTACCCGAATCACAAATGAGATTCCACAGGTTACCCGAGTAGTGTACGATGTAACCCATAAACCGCCGGCAACAATCGAATGGGAATAATTTCCATTAGCGCTTCAACTTTATCAAAGTGCCTCTTTCCGCTGATTTTAATACCGCTTCAGCTATTTGTAAAGCCTTTAACCCATCCATCCCGGTTATAGCAGGTTCTTCACCCTTTAGTATGGATATGACAAAGTTTTCTAATTCGGCTTTCAAGGGTTCCCTCCACGGATATCTGGGCTTTACGGTTTGTTTTGCATCATCTATTATGAGTTCTTGCGTTAGGTAGTCGAGAGTCATTATGGCTTCGCTTCCGGTGACGATTAACTTACGAATCTTGTAGGGAGTGAGCCAATTGACTTCGATGAAGGCTGTTTTTCCTTCAGGGAAGGCTAGCATTATCTGAGCGTAGTCCTCATATTTTGCATGTTTCATTCTTCCAGCTTTGGCGTAGACTGCCTCTGGATCTTCGTTGAAAAGGTAGCGCATAATGTCAATGTCATGGATAGCTATGTCTTTTATAACGCCGACGTCGCCTATTCTTTCTGGCCATGCGGAAACTCTACGCGCGGTGGCGCAAACGAGGTTTCCGATTTCCTTATTCTTTATTGCCTGTTTTATGTGCTGGATTCCAGGTATGAATCGCATTAGGAAGCCTACCGTTAGATTTAGCTGATTTTTCTTTGCGAGGGCCACAAGTTTTTTAGCTTGTCTTGTGGTTGTTGCCATTGGTTTTTCTACTAACACGTGTTTTTTAGCTTTTAACGCGCGGATAGCCTCTTGGGCAAGTTTAGTTGACCAAGTGCATATACTTACCGCGTCTATTTTCTCTTTTCTGTACAATTTACTGCTGTTAGTGTAGGGTTTGACTCCGAATTTTGAGGCTATGGCCTTGGCTCTTTCTGGGTTCACGTCGCAAACGGCTACTAGCTCTGTTTCGGCTAGTTCTGTGTAGATTCTGGCGTGGTTCTTTCCCCAGAAACCAGTACCTATCACGGCAACACGTAACTTCTCTTTCATTTCAATTATCCCCTTCCGAGTCCCAGAAAAGCGAAGCCTTCTTTTTTCGCCTTTTCCGGGTTAATTATGTAGGCTAAATCTACCATTGCGGCAGGCATCTTTGCGGTTAAGCTTAACCTTCGTAGATTCATTTTTCCGAAACGTTCGTGTGGCACGGTTATTATTATGCAGTCTGTGTTTTCCACAGCTTGTTTTAGTGTTTTTTCCGCGGGGTATCCCATTTCGTTCAGTTCTTTCTGGGCGAAAAAGGGATCATAGACCCGTACTTGAACGCCTTTTGATATTAATTTTTTCATCAGTTTTTTAACGAATGGGTTCTTCTCATCTTTAGTATCCGGGGTGCCTGAAACTCCAAGAATGGTGATTCGACTTCTACGCAAAGGCTTTCCACATTTTCGCAAGGCTTTTTTAACCAAACGAATGGCGTAATTAAGGATCTCTTCCGCGGTTTCCTTTGCGGAAGAAGTTATTCGCATCTTTAGGTTTAATGCTTCAGCTTCGTTCAAAAACACATGAACAAGTTTGGAATTTAACCGCGAAACTTGTGGAAACGTCAGAACGCTGTAGCCCTTGTTTAAGACTTTTTGAACTTCTACGTAATCAACTCCTATTTTATCGCAGAAAACGCTGAATTCGCTAGCTAATGTTGTTTTCACATGATTCTGAATTAGGCTGAAAAGCTGAGCGGATTCCGCAACTTTCAAGTCCTCTACCATAATTATGGGGTTATCTGTTATTGTTTCCAATATCATAGCTGCAACTTGAGAACTATTTTTGTCTATTCCAGCTACCATTCCAGGAGGAATACTTAACTGGGCGTATCCTAGGCCGAAATCTTTTCCAGCTTTTAAACCTGAAGAGGTTTCTAAGGTTTCCTTAATTAGCCTCTCAGTTGTTCCAGGAGTAACCGTGGTCATAACGATTATCAGCGAGCCTTTCTGAAGTCCCATACCCACATCTTTACAAGCTTTTTCCAGACATGAATAATCAGGCTTTTCCTTTTCATCAATTTTTATTGGAACAAACATTGTGATAATGTTGCTTTTGGCACATGCTTCCTTAACTTCGGTTGTAGCAATAATCCTCCCATCTTTCACGTGCTTTCGTAGGATTTGATTCAGGTTTTTTTCATGGAACGCTCTTTTCCCAGTTTTCATAATGCTCACAATTTGCGGGTTTTTGTCCGCAGCTATCACTTTGAAGCCTGCATCAGCGAATAGACAAGCATAGGTTAGGCCTTTTCGTCCACATCCTACAACGCACACTGTATAGTATGATCGTTTTTCTTTTGTGTCAATGTTTCCCTTTTCTATGTTCATGACTGATGGTGGAAACGTTTAGGTTTACCTCCTATAGAACGGTCCATTAGTTTATTGATAAGGGTTCTAACTGTTTTCTCGTATTTCTTTAAGAGTGTTTTGGCTCTTTGTTTTGTTTTTGCTTCGGCATATAAACGATATAGGGGTTCGGTTCCGCTTGGTCTTATAAGAATGGCGCTTTTGTCCTCAAACCATATTTTCACTCCGTCAATTGTGTCTACCTTCAAATTTTTTACTTGAGCAGTCAGTTCCGCTAGGGTTTTTTGTTTCAGTTCGTGGGGGCATTCAACTTTGCCTTTTTCGATGTAGTATGTTGGGAGTTCTCTTAGGAGTTCTGATAATCTCTTGCCAGTTCTCACCATTATGTTTAAGATTAGAATGGCGGTCATGGCGCTGTCCCGGACTGGATGATGGGGCGCGTAGAAAACTCCACCGTTTTCTTCGCCTCCTAGTTTTGCCTTCATTTTTAGCATTGTACGTGCGACGGTGATGCTTCCAACTTTTGTCCACACGAGTTTGCCCTTGTACTCATCTACAACATCTTTAATTAGCTGTGAGGAACTGACGGGAGTAACCACTGTTTCCTTAGGATTTTCTATTAAGAAATGTTTCGCTATAAGAGCAAAACTTCGGTCGCCCCAGTGAATCTGTCCCTTTTCATCGGTGAATATGGCTCTATCTGCATCCCCATCCAAGGCTATGCCTAAATCTGCTTTTACCGTTTTCACTAGAGATGCAAGTTCTTGGAGGTTTTCTGGACGTGGCTCCGAGGGTCTTCCCGGAAAGGTTCCGTCAACATTAGCGTTTAATGTTAGAACTTGACAACCTATTTCTCTTAAAAGTCTTGGCAGGGTTAAGCTTCCAACACCGTTTCCAGCATCTACCACAATTTTATAACCTTTCTCTCTTATTGCTTCGATGTCTGCATGTCTTTTAACGGCTTCGATATAGGTTTCCAAAACGTTTAACTTTGAATAGATCTCGCCTAAGGCGTTCCACTCAGCAAGTTGAAATTTATTGTTGAAGAAGATTTTTTCTATTTTTAATTCTTTTTCTCTGGGAAGTTCCACTCCGTCTTTCGCCATTACTTTGATTCCGTTATATTGGGGAGGATTGTGAGAGGCTGTTATCATGACCCCACCATCCATCCGATGATGTTTTATGGCGTATTGTATGGCCGGTGTAGGCGCCATCCCACCGTTGTAAACTTGACAACCAGTGGAAATTAAACCCGCGGTTACAGCATTAGCCAGCATAGGACTACTAGTTCTTCCATCATATCCGACTAGAATATTCCCTCTCTTAAAGAAACTACCTGTGGCATAGGCTATTTTTAAGGCAAATTCAGGAGTTAACTCTTCGTTAGTTATTCCTCGTATTCCGTTTGTTCCAAATAGGCGTTTTGACTCCATTTAAAGTTCCCTTCCAACTGTTACATGAGGCATCTAGCCTCAAAAACACTTTCAGAAACTGTTTTGAACGGACAAACCGTTACGTGATTAGTCAGAGTTAGGTGGTCCTTTATTACTGCTCCGTCTCCAATAACGCAATTTTCATCTATTTTCACGTGTTTACCTATGAAAGCGTTTTCACCTATTACTGCGCCTTTGATGAAGGCAAAATCCGAAATAACTGCGCCTGGAAACACTACTGAGTTTTGTATAGACACTTTTATACCTATCTGGACATTCTCGCCTAAGACTACCGAGGGGCCGATAGCAGAGTCTTTGCCTATTGAGGTATTTTCGCCTATAAGGACTGGCTCTATTATTCTCACATCAGCGTTAAATCTCCGGTTTTCTGGAAATTGCTTCTTCAAGGATTTAAGAAAGAACACGTTTGCCTTTAAATAATCCTCTTTTTTGCCTACATCAATCCATAAGTCTTGAAATGGGTATCCAAAAAGCAGGTTTTTTGCCGCAAGTTTTGGAAAGACTTCCCGCTCGATAGAGCAAGGTTTAGTTTCGGGTATGTAATCAAATATTTCCGGGCTTAAAGCGTAGATTCCAGCGTTAATTAGGCTGCTTGGTGCCTCATCTCGTGATGGTTTCTCCACAAATCGAATTATCCGCATGTTTTCCTTAAGCTCTACAACGCCGTATCTAGAGGGATCTTCAACCCGAGAAAGCGCTATCGTCGCAATTCCTCCGCTTTCTCTGTGTTTTTGCATTAATGCGCTATAATCCAAATTCGTTAATATGTCTCCGTTTAAAACGAGAAAGTCTTCATCTCTGCCAAGAAGTTTTTCAGCCTTCTTTATAGGACCCCCTGTTCCTAAAGGCCTGTAGGAAGAAAAGCCAAGCGAATGGGGTTGTGCCGTGTCTTTTGAATAGAAAATTTTCATTCCGTATCTGACGTTGCCGCAGTAGCTCATAAGGGTTTCAGCTCCATAGTTAACGGCTAAAATAACTTCCTTGACTCCGTTTATGGAAAGTTTCTTAAGGGTCAAATCTAGAAGCGGCTTGTTTGTGATAGGGAATAGGATCTTCGGCCTAGTGCAACTTAGGGGTCTTAACCTAGTGCCGAATCCACCGGCTAAAATGAGTGCTTTCAAACAGCTGTTCGCCTCTGCATTTCCTTCTAAATCCGCGAGTAAAAAGTATATGTTTACGAGAGAGATAAAACGGTTTCGTGGAATTCGTAAGAACTATTTTTCGTCTTTCAAGTTGAAAGGTTTGCCTTCTAATAATATTTTCCCCGGCATCTTGTCCTTCCATTTCTTCAGGAATTCTACTTCTTCTTTCTTGTTTCGAAGCTCGTCTGGGAGCATTTCCGGAATTTCGTCCCTTATGGGGTACCAGCGCATACATTTAGGACAGATGATTACCCCCTCGACAATTTCTTCCTTCTCTTCGAAAACATGAAGTTCCAACGGATAATACTTATCAATGGGGCACGCAAGGATTTCCATCAATTTCCTTTTCATGAAGTTTTCCACCTTCTCAACTGTATATCCAACTTGGAGTTTATTAAATTTGTTAGCCAGTAACTTTAATATCCAAAGCCACCTGATACCAGTTGGGACCTGTTTCTCGGACAATTCGTCCTGAAAGCGTTTCTAATCGAATGCCAAGTGTTTGAAGTTTCTGTGAAACCTTAATTTTCACTTTTTCCACAGGATCCTCGTTCTTTTTTGCGTGTTCGAAATCATAATAATGTACTGTTTTTTCGCCTGGTTCCCTCAAGGTTTTTAACGCATGCTCAAGGAATTCGTAAGCTCTTTCAGGCAAAGGCATTAAAACTCTGTCAGCTACCCATTTTAATCTTTCATCGATGACTTTTCCGGCATCGCCTAAAATTGGAACCACTTTGTCATCAACTCTATTTATCCTTATGTTTTCTTTCATGTATTCGAATGCAGCTGGGTTTATGTCAATCGAGTATACTTTTTGGACTTGAGAATGCTTTGCTATGAGAATTGAGTAACAGCCTACCCCCGCGAACATATTAACGACTACTTCGCCAGGACTAACCAGTCTTGCTATACGCATTCTTTCATAGGAAAGTCTAGGTGAAAAATAACATCTTTTAATGTCTACTTTGAAAACACAACCAAATTCCCTGTAAACAGTTTCAGTTCTCTCCTCGCCAGCAACAAGTTTTAATCCCCTTAAACGGAAATCTCCAGAAACAGGGGTTGTTTGTTTCCAGACGGATTTCACATGTTTATGTATTTCCATAATGGCTTCAGCCACGATTTGACTATGCTTTTCCAGAGATGCAGGAACTCGAATTACAGCTATGTCGCCTATTATGTCGTAGGACTTGTAAACCTGCTTAACTTCTTCGGGTGAAAGTCTTTCCGAAAGCAGAGCCCTAAGATTCTTTCTCACGTTCTTCTTCATCGTTCACTCAGACCGGGAAATATCCTTTCAAAGAGGTCAATAATCCACCTGAGTTTCCTAGGAAGATACTCCCTTAGAAGTTCTAGATCTTCTCTCTTTACGGCTTTAAGCATAAATAATGTTGTTGCGTAGACGATGATTCCAACTATTATGTAGATTGGAAGCAAGTGCAAACGAAACACCAGAAACTCCGTTGACCCCGTAATATGCATTCTGAGGATATCAAGTAATAGTAAAGACGCGGCCATAACTCCGCAGGAAAACGTTGTCTTCCACAAAATATTTCTGTTAAACTTAATGGTGACATGGTTTTTCAAAACATAGATTCCTAAAACAAAATTAGTTATTGCTGCAAACATCCTAGCAATGGCTGCGCCGAAAATCCCCCAACCAAGCTGAATTATGGTAATGTAACAGGTTAAAGCTTCCAGCACTATAGACGCTATTATCATCAACGACACCACTCTGCTTCTTTCCAAAGTTAACAGTATTGGTCCAATAGCTACTCCCAAAATTGCCGGTATCGTAGCAAAGGCTAATATAACAAGATACGGCGTCATCGGTCTATAGCTGGCACCAGCAAAGAGAACCAAGGAGGGCTGAGCAATTAACGAAATACCTACAACCATGGGAAATCCAACAGCTACTGCATATCTAGTGGCAAAAGAAAACGCATCTTCTAAGCTTCCTATTCCCTCTCTGGCATAAGACTCTGACAAATGCGGAAAAATAGCCATAACAATAGACGTGACAATCAAACTGGGAATAAGGGCTGCCTTAACTATAACGCTGTACATGCCAAATACGCCAGGGCTGATTGTTGAAAAAATGAAGATTTGGTCGATCCAGTTAACTGTGAAGGTGAGGATTGCGGAGACGTAGAGTGGAAGTGAAAAGGAAAGCAAGGGTTTAAGCGGATGAGGCGTACCTCTGAGTCTAAAGGATTTTAACGTTATAGCTGCACCTAGCACTGTCGCAGCTAAAAAACCCACAGCCCATCCGATTGTCACGGCGAAGAGGTCAAATCCTAAGAATAGAAGGGCTATTACGAGAAAGCTTTGAAGCACATTGAAAGTTAAGTTCATTAATGCAAGTTCTCCTATCTTCTTTAAACCTAATAAAGTTCCAGACACGAAACTCATGATATTTGTTAAAAGGCAAGAGGCGGAAGTAACTTTTAGCAGAAGTGATACTTGCTCTGCTGAAACCCATTTTGAGTTTTCGAAGAAATTGGCTGCTATAAAGTCTGATGAGAAGAAGACGATTAGGCTGGTGATTAAACCGGTTATTAGTGCGACTTGAAAATGTCGCACTGCTACGGAGTTGGCTTTTTCCTTTTGTTTTTTCGCTAAGTATTGTGGAATGTATTTCGCTGCAGCTTGAGGTAGGGCTAAAGCGCCTAGAACATTGCTTAAAACTACGATGAAGTTCATAAATTGGAAAACTCCCATTTTCGGGCTTCCAATATTTGGGTTTATCACGGGGAAAAATCGAGCTAGAATCATAAAGTAGATAATGCCTATAACTTGGGCTAAAAGGCTTTGTATAAATAGGTATGTGGCGCCTCTAGCTATTTTTGTTGCTCTGCTTACTTCAGTCAAGTGGATCCCTTCAACTTCCTCCGTAACTTCACTTAAAGGTGCATTGGTTTTAATTAGCCCTTTCGGAAATATTTAAATGCACATTTGCCTTTTCGAATCCTCAGAGGGGGCGAAAGACTAGTGGCAGAGAAAACTTCGGTGAGTCTGGTTTATGAATGTGTTAGGTGTGGGGCTAAAGTTTCCACTGAAGATTTAGAAATGCGTGGTGGAGGAATCAAGTGCACTGTCTGTGGATATCGTGTTCTGAAAAAAATTCGTCCTCCTGTAGTCAAACGTATTCCAACTAAATAGAGAAAGAAAGGAAACGTGGGATTAGAATATCTCTTTTTCCCCAATCTTTCTTAATGCTTTTCCACGAAGTTTTATTGCTGGACCGACAACTTCTTCAATTTTCTTTTCAACCGTTTTTCGTTTCACTGTTTCTCCACAGATCCCTCCAGGTAAGAGTCGACGTTTAATGCACATGGCATAGCTACAGTTTGCCACTTGGCACTCTTCGTCTGTCCACCGACACCAAACAGTATTTCGACGATATAACGCAGCGTTTTTTCCGCATCTGAAAAATTTGCATGTGGGAGAACAATGTTTCGTTCCCATCAATGTGTACACAACCCTAAGCTTTTGCAAAATTTCATTTATATTTCCGTTTCGACCCACAATAGATAATGCTTAAGCGAACAGTTATAAACCTTTTTACTCTCCAATCACTTTCCACGTTTCCTTTTTCGGTAGAGTTCGATTATAAGAACAACAATAAGTATTACTATTATGGCTGTTATAACGGCTAGCTGACTTGTTTCAATTAGCATTCCGGCGATGAGAGTGTATCTTTCTATCCTAAGCGTTATTGTGCGGTGTTCTTCGATGTAAGCAATTGTGCTCACAAGAGGTTTGCTTTCCTCGTTTAAGTAAGCGGCTATTTGGAATTTGCCTCCAATAACTTTGTAGAATGTTGCTATGCCGTCTGTAGCGGTGCGTTTAGAAATTGGCTGAGTGCTTTCACGGATAAGGGTGACATTCACGTTTGGAATGGGCTGTCCAAAATAGTCCACGGCTTTTACTGAAACTGTTAGGTTGTAGAGTTTGCAGTAGATTTCCAAGCTTTGGTTATCAAACATGTTGATGGAAGTTTCATTCAAAAGTATACTTCCCGCATAAACTTTTAAGTTGTATTTTCCAAATGTGCAGCGGATGGTAGCTATTCCAGAACTGTTAGTTGTTTCGACGTAAAATATTCCGCCCATTTGTTCTATTGCTTCTATACGGGCGTTCGGAAATGGCTTATAGTCATGGTCTGTTATGTTTAATGTTAAAATCTTAGCTGGGCATAGTATGGTTATGTTCATCCTTTTCTTAACTGGCAGGTTTAACACAGTATTATTATTTACGTTGAAAATTTTTCCATAGCGGGAAGCGTTGATTGTATACGTTATGTGAGGAAGTGTAGAACCTACTTTGAATGTTCCTAAAAAGTCGGTTTCACCTGTTAAAGTTTCGTTTTTTAACATGTTTTCCCTTGTAGTAAATTGATAGCTTATGTTTAGGTAGACGAAGGGAATAGGTGTTCCCCTTTCATCCTTAACGATTACTGTGAGGTCAGTTAGCTCACATGTAATATTATACTGGGCTTCGCCAGTAATTGTTACGTTCATTTCACCAACCTTAACTCCCTTCCAGAAGGCCTCAAAGAAATGATCACCTTTTTCTAGCTGTAGTGTTGCTAGGCCATTGCTTTCGCTGGTCTTATTAAACCTGGTGTTTGTCGCATTGTCAAGGGCTTCAAGGCGTATTCCTGATACTGGCTCTCCAGCTAAGTTTTGTGTATAAACGTCTATTTTATATCCTGGGATGCTGAAAAGTTGGGAGTCTTTTACGAGTTTAGTTGTGTTTTTTCCAATTATGGTTAGGTTGTAGACCCCTATTGAAGCGTTCTCTGGTATTGGCCAGTTAATGTGGATGGTTCCTTGCTGAGAAGCGTTCACGGTATCTATATAAACGGTTTCGTTCACGGTATCTCCATAAATGGTTTTCACAAAAACTATTGATATGGTAGCCGTCTCGTTTGGCATGTATCCTACTGCATAGATATCTGCTAGTTGTTCTCTGTGGTATTCGCCTGCGTCCAGCATTCCTATAAAAAAGCCATGTTCAGCAAGATTTTCAGTTTGATTGAAGTAAACGAGATACATACCTGTAAAGTTTGTGTGTGCTTCAAGTGGAAACTCATCAGGATAGGTTATGTTTGCATATCCAAAGCCTGTGCTGGTTGTGTTGGATAGTTCAACCATAGCTGAGTAAGTAATGTTAAGTGGATAAGGAAGCTTGACCGTTACATTGGCGTGGTAGACTTTGTTTGGTTCTCCTCCCGTAACGTTTATGTGTAAAACCACGGAGGCGTTTTGCTGGAATCTTTTCGGCTCTGGTAGAAGTTCAGGCATTATCCCATAGGCTGTTTGAACCGCGAACCATGTTGAGGCGTTTTTATTCTGTGTCACATCTTGAAGCAAAATTGTATAATTGCCTACTGGGCGATGCGGTACGGAAAAAGAAGCTTTAATATTAATTCCTTCAGCCTTGCCTGAAGTCATTAATTCTTCGTCGAAAAATATGTTGAAAGCTCCATTCTCCGTTTCAATTGTTCCTTCAATCTTTATGGTTTCCCCAACTTTTCCCTTATGAGTGGATGGAGTTATACGCGTTATCTGCGGTTGAGCAATGGAAACTTGGGTATAAATGAATGAGATAGTGAAGACTGAAAGTAATAAAACTGTTAGGAACAATATCGATTTAAACTGTTTTCTTTTATTTCGGGTGTGCAAGTTTTTCCCTCAGCTAGCAAGTTTTAGCAGTGACGTGAAACATTGTATTGCTCGGGTGCGTTTTAAACTTTATCTTTCGTCTTCTCCAGTTTCAGGCGAAACAATAAAATGTTCTTAAAAGCATACCGAAATGAGAGGCTGGAGACTTCATGATCGGAGATATATTTAGCCTAGTGGAAGCACATGAAGAATGGCGTGGGAAGAAATGTTTGAACCTTATACCCTCCGAGAACGTTATGAGCCCTAGTGTGAGAAGGCTTCTTTCATCAGATTTCGCTCACCGGTATACTTCTAGGGATAAATTCTACCGAGGAACTCGCTTTACAGACGAAATCGAAGCTTTAGGTGAAAAATTTGCCTGTGATGTTTTCGATGCGGAAACAGCTGATCTGCGTCCTCTGTCGGGGCATATTGCCGATTTAGTCTTTATTGCAGGGTTCGCTAAGCCTGGTGACACGCTGATGTGTGTTTCAGCTGAAAACGGAGGATATCCTGGCATATGGAAGCAAGGGCTACCAAGTTTTCTTCAGCTTAAACTCGTTGAATTTCCTTTCTCTCGTCAAGAAATGAACATAAAGGTAGAAGAGGCTCAAGAAGTTATTTGCGAAATTAAACCTAACCTTATAATCTTTGGCGCTAGCCTCTTTCTCTTTCCTCATCCAGTTAGGGAGTTGGTGGAAACAGCTGAACAAGTAGACGCCAAAATAGGTTTCGATGGCTCTCACGTTTTGGGATTAATAGGTGGCAGGGAATTCCAAAATCCCTTACAAGAAGGCGCTGATGCGCTTTTCGGCTCTACACATAAGACGTTTTTCGGCCCTCAAGGCGGAATAATCCTCGCTAGAAAAGAGTATGGTGAAGTTCTTCGCAGAAAAGTTTTTCCAGCATTTGTTGATAACGCCCATTGGAACCGCATCGTTGCGTTGACACTTGCTTTGGTGGAAATGAAGGAGTTCGGGCGAGCTTACGCGCGCCAAGTGATTCGAAACGCGCAGACCCTAGCCAAAGCCTTGGCAGATTATGGGTTTCCAGTAGCATGTCAACATTTAGGGTTTACGCGTTCCCATCAAGTTTGGTTAAATTATGGCGACTACAAAAAGGGTGGAAATATTGCAAGTAGGCTTGAAAAAGCGAATATAATAGCGGACTCGGGAGTCCGCTTGGGAACATGTGAAGTAACAAGGCGGGGTATGCGAGAACAGGAAATGATGAAGATAGCTGAATACATAAAACGCATAGTCATGGACAATGAAGACGTTGAAAAAGTGAAACATGATGTGGAAAGACTTTTGCAAGATTTTCAACGCGTCCATTATTGTTTTGATACGAAATAAAATACCGCAAGTTTTATTCCTTCCCCTTCCAATATGAACGGAATCTACGTGTGGTGGATATAATTGAACTTGGACGAAGTAATACATCTCGTACCACATTCTTTAAAGCAAGCCGTATCTGGAAAACTCTTGGATATTATTCTAAAATCTAAAAAAACGAATAAGATTTCCAGTAGCTTAGCAAAGACCATTCTTCATGATTGGCAGAAAGACTTGGTGAATACAGAAGATGGGCTTAAACATCTGTTAGAAGCTGCCTTAAACATGGAACCTGAAAAAACTATGCAGTGCTTCGAAAAACTTGGTTTAACTGAAGTTAATCAGAAACTGAAGGATGTAGCACTAGGGGAGTGAACATAATGGAGTTTGGAATAGAATTTGTTCCTAAAGAAGCATATTGGAAAACTACTTTCTACTCAATGCAGGCTGAAAAAAGAGGGTTTGACTATGTATGGATTACGGATCACTTTAACAACCGAAACGTATACGTTTCCTTAGCCCTTGTCGCTGCTTACACGAACAAGATAAAATTTGGCCCCGGAGTAACCAACCCTTATCTGGTGCATCCGGTTATTACTGCTCAAGCTGTTTCATCTCTTAACGAAATTGCTCCAGGAAGAGTTGTTTGCGGTTTAGGAGCTGGTGATAAAACAACGCTCAAAATGCTTAACATCGCCATGTCTAAGCCTCTCTCCACCATTAGGGAAGCCGTGAGGATAATACGTGAATTAAGCTCAGGCGCAAAGATAAACTTGGATGGGGCTATATTCAAGATTTCCGGCGCTCAATTTTTGTTCAAGCCGCCAACATCGGTACCTATTTTCATAGGCGCTCAAGGACCGAAAATGCTTGCGTTAGCCGCAGAAATAGGTGACGGCGTTCTCATAAACGCCTCCCACCCGAAGGATGTAGAAAGAGCTGTAAAACATGTCAAGGAAGGCGTTACAAAGGCTGGAAAAAACCTTGCGGATCTGACAATTAGTGCTTACACGTCTTTTTCCATAGCGGATAGTCTTGAAAAAGCTGTGAAGGCTGTTGTACCAGTAGTCGCTTACATAGTAGCTGGTTGCCCAGAAACTGTGCTGGAACGACATGGATTGAATCCGGAAGACGCGTCAAAGATTAGGGAAGCCATTGTTCAAGCGAAATGGAAGGAAGCCTTTTCACATGTTACAAATGAAATGATTGAAGCTTTCTCCATCTGCGGAACACCGGAAACTGTTGTTGAAAAGGTTTCGCATTTGGTTAAAACAGGTGTAACACAAGTAGTTGTAGGATCTCCGATTGGACCGAACGTACGTAAGTCTATCGACATGATTGCAGCTGAAGTCTTTCCCCACTTCCAACACTAAGCTTTGCTAATTATCTCCAATACTTCCTCTTCAAGCGAAAAACCTTTCCTAGGATTCTCCACAATTCTTCCTTTCTCCCTTCCATTCTTATCAAAGATTATTATTAGTGGAATCTTATCCACCTGAAAGATTTTTACTTCAGGAGGCGAAGGAGGAATCCTCCATTTCTGGAAAGGGTTAAACGGGTCTTTCTTTAATCTACTCAGAATCCTAACTTGGAATTGGGTTAGTTCCGCTATTAACGCTAAGATAGGGATGTTTTTTGCACAGTCTTTACACCACTTTGCGGAAAACGCTAAAATCCAGAAATCTTTTGCGTAGTGCTTTAAGCGTTCAACAATCTCCCTTTTTAAATGGTAAGTTTCCATTTGCTTCAAAAATCTTTCTCTGTATGGGCTTTCCATTTTTGTAATGTAGTCTTTTACAGAAACCGTTTTCTCTATTATCTGGTGTACATTGATCTCTATGGCGCTGTATCCTCCGTAAGCTTTTAATGCATTATGATCTTGTTTGTGTATTTCCCTTTAACATAGAGATGGGGATAAACTTTTGTTGTTTTTAGTTGGCTTCCTTCGGCTACTGTTACGTCGTCAGCGATTACAGAAACACCGGATATGCTTGTTGGTTTTTTGGCCGTTGAATGTATAGTGGCATGCCTCGCAATTATGCTGTTTTGGATTACAGCATTGTCGCCTATTATAACTCTGTCCATAATAGCGGAGTTTTCTATCACCACGTTCTTGCCTATTTTTGTGTAATTGTCAATACATGAATCTTTTATTTTCACTCCATCACGTATTTCACAATGTCTTCCAATCAAGACCGCGCCTTCGACCTCTATCTTTCCCTGTTTAATTTTTCGAACAATTCTTTTCCTTCTGAGAATTGATTCTGGGCTTTCACCTTGAACCCATATTCGTGTATCCGGAGTGAGTCTACCTCCGAAGTCGCGGAGGGATGAAACCTTTCCATATAACATGTCTTTCATTGCTTTTAGGTACCTTCGCGGAGTTCCCACGTCGTACCATCCACCTTTAAGGACATATCCGTAAACTGGTCTACCGGTTCTTATTAGGTATGGAATGAAGTCGTATCCAAAATCTAAACGTCGGTTTCGTTTAATCATTCTTTTAACTTCTTTTTCTTTGAAAATTTCACGGATTTCGGGCGTTACCATGTATAAACCGGTGTTTGCTAGGTCTGAAGGAGCTTCTTCAGGTTTAGGTTTTTCCACAAAGCGGGATATACGCATGTCTCGGCTAATGTCAGCTATGCCGAAACCTTCAACGTTTTTAACTCGCGTTAAGCCTATTGTCATCACTGCTTCTTTGCGCTGGTGGAACTCTAGAAGTTCCTTTATGTTTACGTCAAAGATATTGTCTCCTTGCACTGCAAAAACAGGATCCTTAACATTGTAGTATTCCATGTTTATTCTCGCCGAGTCGGCGCTTCCACAGTCTTCCACATTGGGCTGATACTTAATGTGAATGCGGGGATTGATCCCATAGCGGGCTGAGAAGCCTATTCCGGATTCGAAATAGTCGTGTAGGCTTCTATAATTCGTGTAACCTTTAACTCCAAAAATGAAGTGTTTAATGCCTTGACTTGCTAAACATAAAAGAGAAATTTCAATTAAAGCTCGGTTAAGCAGGCGTATACACGCTTTAGAAACTTCCGCTGTGAGCGGAAGCAAACGTTTAGCTATTCCGCCTACTGGGATTATTACCCTCAACTTTTCAGGAGAATAGTCTGTCAAACCCTTTACCTACCTCGAATGAATGTTCCTTTATAAATATATAAAAGGTTTTAAATGGAATGTGTTTCAAGGATGCCGGCATAAATGAACAGCGTGAGAAAACTCGGAGCTTACTTCCGGCTTATGCGCCCAATAAACGCTGTTATGATGGGATTCGCCGTAATCGTAGGCGCCTTCCTAACAAACAGCATGAAATCCCTTAACTATCCAATACAACTTTTACTTGGATTCATAACAGGATTAGCCTTAACCGGTGCATCCATGGCGGTAAACGATTATTATGATAGAGAAATTGACGCTATAAACGAGCCTTCTCGGCCGATTCCAAGCGGCACCGTGAAACCTAAGAACGCTTTAGCCTTCGCCTTTCTGTTAACTTTCGTTGGATTAGCAGCTGCCTTTCTTACCAGTGTAGAATGTGGATTAATAGCCGTCCTTGCGTGGTTGGTGATGAGTATCTATGTTACTATTGGCAAAAGCACAGGTATTCTCGGTAACTTCATGGTTAGCTTTTGTGTAGCAGTGCCTTTTCTTTATGGAAGCCTAATTGTAGCTCGTAGAGTAGGTTTAAATGTAGGGTTGTTTGCCGCTATGGCTTTTTTGTCCAATACTGGGAGAGAAGTGAATAAGGGTATTGTGGATGTGGCTGGAGATAAGGCGCGTGGGGTGCGGACCATAGCAGTTTGTTTTGGAAACAGAACAGCCGCTGCGTTGGCTACGGTTTTCTACTTGTCCTCTGTTTTCCTAAGCGTATTCCCCCTAATTTGGAAACTTGTTTCCTTATGGTTTATTCCTTTCATCGCGGTGACGGATTTCGGTTTAATTTTTTCCTCATTTTTATTGCTTAAGAATCCTTCACGGGAAACCGCTAGGAGAATCAAGAATGCTGTTTTAGTTTTCTTTTTGTTTGGGCTTTTAGGTTTTATTGCTGGAAGCTTTTAGCACTAGGGTCGAGCTTTACTTATCATAATGCTTGGAAAGGGAGTAGGGTGTTTAGTAGGCTTCCAATGGTGTGAGATACTAGAGCTCCTATAACTGCTAAAATAACATACTTTAATCCTGTTTTAAACGGGTTTCCTCTGCCAAGTTTTCCCACGTATCCGCCTAAGAAGAAGGATAAGGCTATTCCCAATGTAAACGCAGCGACAAGGCTTGTGGAAACATCGAAGAATATGAAGGGAAAAATTAGAGCGAAAAGGGCGAGCAGGGTTGCCGAAAAGGATAATATTCCACTCATTAAAACTTCCCTTTTCGTGTGAATTCTGGTTTTGACTCCTAGTTTTGCTTCATGGATCTGCACGCTTCGTTCGGTTTCTTGGGACATGAAGAAGCCAATGGAGTTGCCGAAGGCGTTGGCTAAGCCTGCTAAGATTCCAGAGGCTATTATCAGGCTTCTTTGTTCAATTAATGGAAGATTCGTTGTGGCTTCAGCGACCCCCATCACAACGCCTAAAGAGCAAATAATTCCGTCGGCTAATCCGAACGCCATCCCTTCCATCCAATATCGTGAAGCCATTTTAGCCGTGTTATTTCTCATGTTTTCTTCAGCTCGGGATAGCTAGTTAAATATAGCCCCTCCCTAAAAGCTTAACTAAAATCCGTGAACGAACAGCTTTTAAGCTAAATTTTAGATTAGGATTCGTAAAGCCAACCTTGGGATGAGGTATTATGAGCTCATTTACTCCAATTCAACGGATTCTTGAGGGATGTTGTGAAGGAGAAACCGTCCAAATTAGGGGATGGATTTACCGCAAAAGAGAGAGCAAAAAAACAATTTTTCTGCTAATTCGTGACCGCACTGGCGTAATTCAATGCACGATTAAACAGGATAGTGCTGCTTGGAAAGCTGCGGACAAAGTTACAATCGAATCTTCTGTCCTTTTATCCGGAGGGGTTAAACGTGATGAAAGAGCGCCTGGAGGCTTTGAAATAACTGCTGAACAACTCACAATTGTCGGTTTAGCTGAGACTTTTCCTATAACTGAATATCAGAGCGAAGAGTTTCTGCGAGATGTTCGTCACCTGTGGCTTAGAAGCCGACGTATGACGTTGATAATGAATATTCGAAGCGAGCTCTTACGGTTTGTTCACGAGTTTTTCCGAAAGCAAGGATTCATCGAGGTTTCACCACCAATGTTCATTTCCAGCGCATGCGAAGGTGGAGCAACCCTTTTTGGATTGAAATATTTCGACAAAGATTTATACTTGACCCAGAGCGCACAACTATATCTTGAAGCGTTAATCTATTCCCTAGAAAAAGTTTACTGCGTTGCTCCGTCTTTTAGAGCTGAAAAAAGTCGAACAGTGAGACACCTAACGGAATATTGGCATGTGGAAGCCGAACAAGCCTTCGTCGGAATGGAAGAAATGATGAAACTTGAAGAGGATCTGGTAACCTATGTATGCCACAAGATAGGTGAAAATTGTAGAAAAGAGCTGGACGCTTTGAAGGCAGATAGAGATAAGCTCTTAGAAGTTAAAACACCGTTTCCACGGATAACTTATAGCGAAGCCATCGAACGACTGAAAGCCAAAGGATTCAAGATAAAATGGGGCGAAGACCTTGGGTACGATGAGGAGAAGGCAATAGCTGAAGAATTCGGCAAGCCTTTTTTCATTCACACTTATCCCAAGCAAATCAAAGCATTCTACTGTAAAACGCATCCAGAAAATCCTGAACTAGCTTTATCCGCTGACTTGCTCGTCCCACGGGTAGGCGAAATCACCACTGGCGGAGCTAGGGAAGACGATAAGGAAAAACTGATCAAAAGACTTGAAGAGTTTGGCTTAAGAAGGGAAGACTACCAATGGTATATTGACTTGAGACGTTATGGAACAGTCCCCCACGCTGGCTTCGGATTAGGCGTCGAAAGGCTCCTTATGTGGATGTTGGATCTAGAAAATGTAATGGAAGCCATTCCATTCCCAAGGACGATAAGGAGGTTCCATCCCTAAAGCCTAAAAAATAAAAAGGGAAAGTTTTAGACTGCATAGGTTATTTCGTCGATGGCTTCAGGGTTTCTAAGCGTCGAGATATCACCTAAAGGCAAACCTAAAACTTTAGCTCGTACAAGCCTACGCATTATTTTTCCACTCCGCGTTTTTGGGATATCCCTAACGAACCAAACTTCGTCAGGCCTTGCAATTTTACCCATTTCAGCAGCTACATGTTCTCGGAGTTCCTGCCTTAATTCGTCGCTTGGTTGCCCTCCCTCTTTAAGGACTACGAAGGCAACTATTGACTCACCCTTAATTTCGTGGGGCTTTCCGATGACCACGGCTTCAGCCACTTTGGGGTGGCTAACTAATGCTGACTCAATTTCATAGTTTCCAATACGGTGTCCAGCAACTTTCAAAATGTCATCTGCTCTGCCTTGAATCCAGAAATATCCATCCTCGTCCTTTCGTGCCTTGTCACCAGTCAAATACTTATGTGGAAGCCTACTCCAGTAAGTCTGCTTGTACCTCTCCGGAGCTTTGAACAGCCCCCTAAGCATGGCTGGCCAAGGAGTAAGCAGGTAAAGGTCTCCTCCTCCTTCTTTGACCACATTTCCATTTTCATCGTATATTTCGGCAGAAAATCCTGGAAGCGGCTTGGTTGCTGAACCGGGTTTAAGCGGTGTTATTGGCAAGGGCGCAATCACAAAGGAGCCAGTTTCGGTTTGCCACCATGTGTCCATTATCGGGCATCTTTCACCGCCTATATGTTTGTAGTACCATATCCAAGCTTCCGGGTTTATGGCCTCGCCTACAGAGCCCAACAATCGCAGAGAACTTAGATCATGTTTCTTTACCCATTCTTCACCGTATCGCATGTGCATTCGAATGGCAGTAGGCGCAGTGTAGAAAATTGTAACACCGTATTTCTCTATTATCTCCCACCACCTGTCTGGCTGGGGATAGTCAGGTGCACCCTCGTATATTATGGAGGTGGCGCCTAAAATGAGTGGAGCGTAGACGATGTAGCTGTGTCCAGTTACCCATCCGATATCAGCAGAACACCACCATACGTCTTCGTCCTTTATGTCAAAAACCCATTTTACTGTAAGTGCTGTTCCAACCGCGTACCCACCGTGAGCGTGCATAACGCCTTTAGGCGTGCCAGTTGTGCCTGAAGTGTACAAAATATACAAGAGGTCGTTTGCGTCTAGTCTTTCAGTTTCACACTTGGGCGATTGCTTGTCAACGAACTCTTGCCACCATATGTCTCTTCCCTCTTTCCACGGAACAGGGAAACCCGTACGTTTGTACACAATAACATTCTTTACTGAGGGAGCCCTTTCCAAAGCTTCGTCCGCCTGTTCCTTCAATGAGATGACTTTTCCTCTTCGATAGAAGCCGTCACAAGTTATCAGAACTTTTGCTTCACAGTCAGCCAACCGGGTTCTAAGTCCGCCTGTGCTGAAGCCTGAGAAAACAACGCTGTGCACGGCGCCTATCTTAGCACAAGCCAACATGCTTATTGGTAGCTCTGGAATCATGGGTAAATATATGCCTACCCGGTCGCCCTTCTTTACGCCTAGGCTTTTGAGAGCATTAGCTAGTTTGTTTACTTCTCGATATAGATCCAAATAAGTTAGCTTCCTCACGTCGCCGGGTTCTCCCTCAAAAATATAGGCGACCTTGTTCTTCCTCCAAGATCGCACGTGCTTATCTAAAGCGTCGTGGACAATGTTGTATTTGGCGCCTACAAACCATTTAGCATAAGGCTCATTCCATTCCAACACTTTTTTCGGCGGCTCATACCACTCCACAACCTCCTTAGCTACTTCGCCCCAGAACCACTCTATATCCTTAGCCCGCTCTAACAGTTCGTCATAAGTTTCTATCCCATACTTGCGCATCCACTTCTTAACGTTGCTGTTCTCCACAATTTCCTTCGGAGGATAGAAAATCCTTTTCTCCTGAAGCAAAACATCCACGGTTGTTTTTTCAACCATTTTAATATCTTCCTTTATTATGCTGAAGCGTTTTACAACACATATCTACTCATATAAAAGTTTTGAAAAATTATACGGTTATAATAAGACATAGAGTAACACATCTATCCAAGCAAAAGTTTTGGTTAGCCAACTGTGATCTAAGCTGGGGGATACTGCTCCTTGAGAATTAAGGGAATTTTTTAGCTAAACGATTCTAATGGGGTCACTTTGCTACTTGTAAATTTAAACAAATAGAACAAAACTGCTCTGTGATCCCCTATACTGCATATTTTTTAGAAATATACCTTAGTGTTCTCTGCATATTAACAAAAGACAATAACGTTTTAGTTAATTCAATTCTGGTAGGAGATGATTGAATTGGATACTCAAACACTAACCATGCTAATCAGCATTATACCCTTACTTGCCGGTTTCTTAATAGGTGACTGGCTGCGAAAGAAACGGCTTAGAAAAACAGGTTATAGCTAAACTGTGTTTTATTAACATCTGATTCTTTATTAGACTCTGAAGAGAAAAATTTTAAGCTAACTTTTGTATAAATAAGTAGCCGAGGGGGAGAAAGTTGAGAAAATTGATAATAGTATTTTCCCTAGCGGTCGCTATGATGCTCCTCTTCTTAGTTCCTGAAGCTTTGGCTCAAAACGAGACTCTTAAAGATACCTTGTCGCAATTGCTGAACGATCCAAAAACATTAATGGTATTCGTTATTCAACTAGGTCTTGGATTAGGGCTTGGATATTTTTCAGTGAAAGCATTAAAATACATACTTGCCATAGTGGGGATAATCTTCGTCGGTGTACTGCTTAATGTTTGGCAATTTGGTGGCGTAGAAGGACTTTTAAGGAGGCTGGGATTAGATGAGTGGTCACAGTTACTTCCAATGTTCTACTCGGTTATTACAGCTTTAGGATTCTTAACGATCCTTCCAGTAGGAATAGGTTTCTTCCTAGGAATAGTTATTGCAGCAGCCAAGTAAGGCTTGGTGATACAACAGTTAAGCCCAGTGGGGATAACCTATGGAGGAGGCGCTGGAAGCACACGAAACTCTACAGATGTTTAAGGAGATAAATACTATTCTTAAAGAAGTAGAAGCGGCAGGCGAAATAGAAGGCCTCTCTAAATCGGAAATATTGCAAGATTATTTTGTTGAAATTGTGGAAAATTTTAACATAAAGAGCATAGAGGCTGATGAAGATAAGGTCAACATAAAATTCGAAAAATTAACTTTGAAGGGAAAAACAGCGGCCAAGCTTAACATTTTTCTTAAGGAAAAAATTTTGCCGAAAGAAAACTATGTTGCTGTGGCTAAAGATGAAAAAGGAGTTATCCGTTCTTTCACTATACGTCTTCCAAAAGAGGTTGTTAATTCTACCTCTGCTTTAAGCAAGTTTAAGAATAGACTATCGGGTAAGGAGAAATATATTCTCATTCACGTAGACAAAAACTCTATCGAAATACCCCACTTATTAATATCCAATGACGATATGCAAGAGACATTAAGCAAAATAATAGACATATTAAAATAAAATTCGACCTAGCTGTGATATTTAGTAACTTTGGAAAACACGTTTAAGAAAGATGATTATTAATGAAGAGAAAAACATTGTTAACGCTTGCGCTTTGTTCTTCCTTTATACTTGCGGCTATATCAACCTTATATATAAATGCCTCCCCTAATGAGAATATTCAGTTGGTAATATACTCAGGTTCTATGCGACCTACCTTTGACGTGGGCGACTCTCTCACTGTGAAAACTGATGTGAGCATTTCCGAAATTTATGCTGCTCCTAAACCTGATGGTGACATCATTGTTTTCTATAGCCCTATCCGCCCAGAAGACATAATAGTCCATAGAGCTATCGAGAAAACTTATGAAAATGGTACATGGTTTTTTACGACACAAGGAGACGCCATCCCTTTTCCGGACCCTTGGAAGGTTGAAGAAAGCAATATCATTGGCAAGGTTGTGGCTTATAGTAGGCCTTTTTACGCAGGTACCTGGGACGGGGTTGCTTACAACGTTACTGTTTCAACTAATTCCACCCTCGCTCAGTTCAACTTCAACCAGTCCAATAAACAGATTACATTTAACATTACTGGTTACATATCAAACGCAAAAGTAGGATTTTGCAACATTACCATTCCAAAAACTCTTCTAAATTGCAACTCGCTGCATGATTGGCAAGTTCTCTTAAATGGCACCAGCATAACCTATATTCCAAACCAGAATGACACTCACACCTTTATCTACTTCACACATAATTACAGCCTCCAAACAGTCCAAATTATCGGAACCGAAGCAATACCAGAACTTTCAACATGGATACCAATACTATCAACACTCATCACCCTTACCATTATCGCAATGGTCTATAAACGAAAAAGAAAACAGCTTAGACTTAATTGTTAACAACAGACCTTTAAGGAAGCTCCAAAGAAGCACCTAAAAGATGAGCCACTCTTTTTTCATCTTTCACTCAGATTAATGGTCGGGCGGGCAGGATTTGAACCTGCGACACTCCGGTTTCTGCTTTCACCCTTTTTGTGTGCTTGGTAGGCTGAACTGACGCTCACCACTAATGGCAAGCGTCTACAGCATCTCCGTCAGCTAGCCATTTGCTAGCTGGCTCGGAAGCTCTACCAAGCTGAGCTACCGCCCGACCTGGTCTGTTCAAGAATTTAAATGATTAACGTTTCTGATTTATGCATTTCGGAGCAGTAGTTTTCAATTAGTTCCATTCATGTTTAATTCTAGAAATGGATAATATTTATCTTCTAGAATTTTCTTCTATTTATTAACGGGTTTAGTTTTGAACTTGGTCTTTGTACCTAGGAGGAGGGGATTTCTAGTTATTTCGGTTGCTATTCTCAAAGCAGCAAAAAACGGTGTTACAAAAGCACGTTTATTAAGTTCGCTTTCTTTGAGCTATGAACAAGCCACCCGATATATCAGCTTTCTTGAAGCTCACGGCTTTATTGAAAAACATGATTCCTTGTATAGAACCACCGCTAAGGGTTTTAAACTGATAAAAGAGTTTGAAGAGTCATCATTAATACGCAGCATACTGCACACTTAAGAGCTATTAATAACAAGTATTCATCCAAGATTCCCTTCTTTTTATGTTTATAGGAATAAATGAACAAGCAGACGTGATAGAAAGCGTATGTTCTTACCATTCATGCCCATAACTATTTTGTAAATTCCCAGCTTCAAATGTTTTTATGCTCTCTTTCTACATCCTTTAACCTTTAATATCAAAGCTTTAAAAAGTCTGGTCCATTAAGGCACTCTTTAGAACCAAAATGTTAAAGTTTCTGGTTTCTTTAACGAAAAGACGAGTGGGGGCCGGTAGTTCAGTTTGGTATGAACGCCGCCTTCGCAAGGCGGAGGTCGCGGGTTCAAATCCCGCCCGGTCCATCAACCTAACAATTCTAAAAGGGTAGGTGAGAAATTAAGGAGTTTTGAAGGCTTCCTTAGTACTATCCTTCAAAGATTGCTTACCTTTCTTAATCTGTATCGCTCATAGATTAAATCTACTTTTCCATTGTCAACAATGAAGTTCATTAGTAGCTTTCCGCCGCCTTGCAAGGTATAAAACGTTTTTATTTTTCCTTCTACTTTTTCAGGCACTAAAGGTATGGTCATATCCATGTACCTATCTTTAATCTTCAGGAGCAGAAAGGAATCCGCTCTCGTAACTTCCACACTCATTGTACCCTTATAAGTTTCATATCTCCCAGTCAAAGCTTCAAGTTCTTGATCCATTTTAATGAACGGGAGCTCCTCGGGGTCTTTGTTCAACATTAGCGCTAATCCATACATTGCTAGCTGAGAAAGCGGGTATCCGCTTCCGTTTGCAAGCAGAGCCATACCTATCTTCCTTTCCGGGATGTAACCTATATATGCGGTGGATGTTAAAACCGAGCCACCGTGGCCAATAAGCTTGTACCCCAAAAAGTTAGGTGCCACTGCTAACCCGTATGCATAAGCTTCGCCACCGAGGATTTGTAGGGGTAGCTTTATTCTCGGCTTTTCCATTTCAGCTATTAATTCCGAAGAAAGTACCGTGATGCCTTTATATTCTCCACGGTTAAGATACATGGTTATATAGCTGGCTAAGTCCATAACATTACTTATCAGACCGCCGTCAGCAGATAGCGAATACAAATATTCAGACTTTTTATGTTGCCCATCTTCTGTTACGATATAAGGCGTGGCTCTCTCGGGGTCAGCCTCAAATTTCTCTCTTTCAAAAAAGGTTCGATTCATGCCAAGTGGCTCAAGAATCCGTTTTCTTACATAATCCCTATAGCAGATTCCTGAAAGTTTTTCTATGATATAACCGAGAAGTAAATAGCCCTCGTTTAAATAAAACCACCTTTCGCCTGGTCGAACAATGGCCCATTCCTTTGCCTCTCTCATGAAGGTGAATAAGTCATCATAACTTGCCATGGGTATCCATTTGCCGCCCGCACCAGTTACATAGCGGATGAGTGCTTCAGCATAGGCTAAAGCGGGTATGCCTGAAGAATGAGTTAATAAATGCCAAATTCTAACTGGTTCACCTATTGCTCTTAAATCTAAGGGAATATACTTGTCCACTGGATCATCTAAGCCTAGTTTTCCCTCGCCTACGAGTTGCATAATTGACAGTGCGGTAAAAGACTTGGTAACGGAACCTATTCCGTAAAGGGTGTTTGGAGTAGCTCTAAATCCGTATTCTTTATTTCTAAATCCGAAACCTCTGCTGTAAACAAGTTCTCCGTCTTTAACTATGGCAACACTCATTCCCGGCAAATAGGTTTTAGACATACAATTAAAGATAAACCCTTCAAATCTACGAATGATCCCTTCATCTAGCATGGCAAAGCCCTCCCATTAATGGTTTCATAGTTTAGAATTTTATTATAAATGTTGACCTTGCATCGAATTATCGTAGAGTGTTCATGTTATACAATAAAATATGTGAGCAAGGCCGCTGCAAAAGAAATGACTAATGAGGGAATCATGTACTTGTATATCGGGTTTAAGGATGTTTTGAAGTATTTAGCTGTAAGAACTAGGCATAAATGGGTTGGCGCTCCAACATAGCCCAAATAGGCCGCTG
>ENA-OSAI01000162-OSAI01000162.1-marine-sediment-metagenome-genome-assembly--contig:-NODE-162-length-39550-cov-13.948171_pt1 | contig 39550 bp, 32 predicted proteins | sample MGYA00237871_ERZ529316 | MGnify/ENA primary metagenome ERZ529316 (study PRJEB26369, sample SAMN03142814) | marine sediment metagenome | biome: marine; feature: borehole; material: sediment...
CCCTAAGGGTTGCCTTGACTGCCGAAGCTGGCCGGTGTAAAATTTCTCAAGCCGGGCAAAGCTATCTAACCAACCCACGTATTTCTCTAGATAAAGTTCGTTAGATATATTAGCTTAACCCTTAACCAACTGTTTTGGAGAAGAACCAAAAAACTTTAATTTACAAGAATTTTATTTAATGATACAATCTCTTTATAAGAAAAAATCAGCTTGTATCGCTGAATCTCCTATATGGGAGAGCGGGGGAACCATTTTTCTTGGGGTGAATCCCACCATTCATCGGTGGGTAGGGTTATGCCGAGACCCGAACCCGTCAGCTAACCTCGTAAGCGTGGAGGTAGTGTTTGGCTTATTGCAGCTGTGGGTACCTCCATGGCTTTTTTAATTGAGGGAAGTTTGATACGACATGGGAGTGTTTTGTTGATGTTTAACCTGCCAAAATTCAATCCTACCCAAAAAATCGTTTCTGGGTTTGCTGTAACAATAATTGTAGGTACCATACTCCTTTACCTGCCTATTTCCACAACAGAACCCATATCTTTTCTAGATGCATTATTCACAGCAACATCTGCCGTTTGTGTTACAGGGCTTGTTGTAGTTGACACAGGCACACGTTTTACTCTCTTTGGTCAAACTGTTATACTGCTGCTTATACAAATAGGGGGCCTGGGTTTTATGACTTCGGCTACCCTTATATTTTTGATTATGGGCAAGAAAATAAACCTTAGGGAAAGGTTGATGATTCAGGAGGCTCTCAACCAGTTTAACCTTCAGGGACTGGTGCGTTTGAGTATCTATGTCCTTATCCTCACCTTTACCTTTGAAGGCATTGGAGCCCTGCTGCTGTCCTTTCAATTCGTTCCCCAATTCGGTTTATGGAAAGGGATATTCTTTTCCATTTTCCATGCCGTTTCAGCTTTTTGCAATGCAGGTTTCGATTTGATGGGAAGTTTTTCTAGCATGACATCCTACAAAGAAAACATCCTTGTAAATCTGGTTGTAAGCAGCCTGTTCGTGTGTGGTGGATTGGGATACACGGTAATCCTCGATATATACCAAAAACGGTGTTTTAGAAAACTCAGCCTGCATTCAAAAATCGTTGTGGTCTCAACTTTACTGTTGATTTCTATAGGCAGTCTCAGCCTGCTGGCTCTGGAATACAAAAACCCCGATACACTGGGAAGGCTTTCTCTCAAAGGAAAGCTCATGGCGGCATACTTTCAAGCGGTCACTCCCCGGACCGCCGGGTTTAACACCATACCCATTGACAAAATGACTCCCACTTCGCTGTTTTTAATTATCAGTCTGATGTTCATAGGAGCTTCTCCCTGTTCAACAGGAGGAGGAATCAAGACAGCAACTTTTGCAACCATTGTTTCAACCATTAAAGCGCTGGTAACAGGATACAAGGATGTTAACATCTTTAAAAAAAGGATCCCTTTAGATATTGTGTTGAAATCTTTCGTTATATTCTTCCTTGCCATTGTGTTAATAGTATCAGTGACTACCATCCTTTCAACCACCGAAGCACACCATGCCACATTGAAGGAAGTATTGTTTGAAGTTACTTCTGCCTTTGGAACAGTGGGACTTTCCATGGGGATCACCACTGACCTGACCAACATAGGCAAAACCCTGATCATCTTCACTATGTTTGCGGGAAGAATAGGACCTCTCAGTATGGCAATAGCCATTACCACTTCGTTAAAAAGTCGAAGATTCCACTACTCCGAAGAAAAGATTATGGTGGGTTAATAACGTGTTGGATGGAGGTTTAAGGTATGGAAATAAAAATAGCCCTTGTAGGATTGGGAAACGTGGGTAAGGAATTTATAAAGCTAATTGAAGAACGCAGGGACCTTATTGAAAACAGGTATGGTATCAATGTCAAAACGGTTTCAATTATAGGGAGACAAGTCAGCATCCACGATGAGAGGGGGCTTAACCTCAACAGCATTATAAACTCTATGGACAGCCGCAAAGGATTACAGCAGCTCCCCTACCCAGTAAAAAGCGGCGGGTATCAGGGAATAAAAGCTTCCAATGCAGACATAGTTGTAGAAGCCACCCCTACTGATCTAAACACTGGAGAACCCGGTTTAACGAACATAAAAACCGCTTTGTCTTCAGGTAAGCATGTAGTCAGTCTGACTAAAGGCCCCTTTGTTGTAGCATACAGTGAAATTATGAAGCTTGCAGCCAGCAACAATTTGCTGGTTAAGTTTAGCGGTGCTACTGCAGCGGCCCTTCCTACCATGGACGTCGCAGACTACTGTCTTGTGGGAACAAACATAAAACGTATAGAAGGTATTTTGAACGGCACCACAAACTACATCCTTACCAGAATGACAGCGGATAAAATCCCCTTTAAAAAAGCTTTAGAAACCGCTAAAAAGCTGGGTATTGCGGAACCAGATCCAACCCTTGACATCAAAGGGTATGATACTGCCGCCAAACTCGCAATCCTCTGCAACGCAGTTTATGGAACTGAAATAATGATAAAGGATATGCCGATAGAAGGTATAGACACAATTGACATTTCAGATATACACAGGGCCTCTCAGGAAGGGCTGGTATACAAGCTGTTGGGTAGGGCCTTTAAAGAAGATGAGAGGGTGTATGCTGAAGTCAGGCTGGTAAAACTGCCTCAACATCACCCTCTTGCCAGTGTAAACTCCACAACCAAGGCCATACGATATGAAACAGACACAATGGGTGAGATATTCGTAACAGGAGGAGCTTCAAGTCCCACTGGCGCTGCATCCGCAGCCCTCAAGGACACAATAAATATTGCCAGGGAATTCACCAGGGGGTCATAAAAACAACCAGAAAAAAAGGATAGATGCAGCCAGATAAACAGCCTGGAGTACAATTAGCCTTGCAGTAGCAAATCTAAATCCCAGCCTAGGCCCGAAAAATGATACATACATGGGCAGCCTGTTTACAAAATAGGAAACAAGCTCCTTTACCATTCTTGTTATAAGCAGGGTAAATATCAGCTGAGCAGGGGTAAGTATGCCTTTAGCAAAGATAGGACCGGCAGCCGCAAACCCGGTTATCATCATAAAGCTTCCGGCCAGTACTACAACCGCAGCTTCCGGTGGTAAATTGAGGAAGTCAAACAGGGGTTCAATAACATAATTGATAACCTTAAAAGCATCAAAATCCATCAAAATCTCTACAAACAGGCTCATCGACAAAAATATTGCCGCTGTTTTACAATATGGTTTCACTATATTTTTAAAGATATTAAACACATTGAAATTGACCTTTCCCTGCTGCCGGCTTTCAAAAGGCTTTAACCCTTCATATGCCTCTGAAACCTTTAACATTTTCTTCCCTATATAAACACCTACTCCAGCTATCACCAAATCAATAAAAAGCTCAAGGGAAAGGTAGAACCCTCCAATCATCACACCAAAGGCACTTAAAGCCACAGGCACGAAAAAAACAATTTTATCATACACAGAAAAGGGAAACTGGGTTATTATCTGACTAATAATGACTTCTTTATCAGTTATTATGCCTTCCCTGTTAAATTTGGCGAAAGCCGCTCGAGAGGCATCAGGATTCAAAAAAACAGCACAATGCTGCTTATAGTTTCTTCTTTAAGATTAGCCATCTTACCTACAGGTCTTAAGGTCCTGTTCAGTTTCCTGTATAATTTTAGTGTAATAAAAGTCTCTGCAACCAAAAAAAACAGAAACATGTACGCTAAAACTTTTTTCCAAAGAGGCAGCAGACTAAAAAAAGCCTTTAAGATGATATCAAGCATAATTCTATCTCCCTCTTTTAATCTACATGTTTTAAAATGAATACAACCATCATGTATTGTAAATTACTAACCTAGAAACCCTGTTATATACTAACAAATTTCTCTTACCCTGTAACACAGAATTGGCTATAAAAATCTCAAAAAAGAGGTGAGTAAGAATGAAAAAAACTGCTGCTGTTTTGATGATTGCTATATTGGTTCTACTGGCCGGTTGTTCGGGAATAAAGCAGGAGGAAGCTGAAAAAAACCAGGGCCTAGAAGCCCAGAAAAACATCAAAAAACCTATAGTGTATACCAGTTTCTACCCCCTGCATTTTGCAGCTGCACAGATAGGGAAAGAAAAAATCGATCTCCACATAGTTATTCCTAAGGGAGCAGAGCCCCATGGTTACGAACCATCTGCAAAGCAGATAGCAGAGGTTGAAAATGCCGATGTGTTTGTTTACAATGGTCTTGGAATGGAGCCATGGGCCGATAAACTTGTCGAAAACCTGAATCAAAAAAACACTGTGATAGTAAAGGTAAGTGAAGGAATCAAACTGCTTAAGTTTCAAAACGGGGAATATGATCCCCACGTATGGTTAAACCCGATGAACATGATTGAGATCGCTTCTAAAATAAAAGACGCTCTAGCAAGCATTGATAAACAAAATGCCCAGTATTATCAGAAAAACTTCGAAAACCTCTCCATGAAACTAATGGAACTCGATGAAAAATACAAAAGGGAGTTAAAAGACCGAAAGCGAAACACCATCCTTGTGTCCCATGCAGCTTTTGGTTACCTGTGTGAGAGATACGGTCTGCAGCAGATTGCCGTTACAGGAATATCTCCCCACTCCGAGCCTAACCCAAAAACCCTTGCCCAGCTGATCCAAAAAGTCGAAGCAGAAGGTTTTAACTACATCTTTATGGAAGTGCTGGCAAGCCCCAGGACAGCAAAACTGCTGGCTCAGGAAGCCAAGCTGCACATCCTGGTATTAAATCCCGCTGCAGGTTTAACAAAGGAGCAGGAAGAAAAGGGCATGGATTATATCTCCATTATGGAAGAAAATCTGAAAAACCTCAAAAAGGCCCTGGTGGATTGATATGAAAGAAACAATTGTAAAGGTTAGAAACCTGACTTTTGGATATGACAAAAACACCATCCTCGAAAACACAAACCTTGAAATCAAAAGAGGAGATTATATCGGGCTGGTGGGCCCTAATGGCTCCGCTAAAACAACCCTGATAAGGCTCATACTGGGATTGCTGGAACCGGATTCCGGCCATATCGAATTGTTCAGCCAGCACATTAAGAAATTCAATCAGTGGGATAAAATAGGCTATATATCCCAGAATGCCAGAGAATTTAACTCAAGCTTTCCCGCCACTGTGGAAGAAATAGTGGAAGGCAGCCTTGTTTCCAGACCTGGTTTTTTAAATCTCTTTGCCAGACCCAACAGGAAAAAAATAAGAGAAGTTTTGAGGATAGTTGGCCTGGAGAAACACAAAAACAAGCTCATAGGTAATCTATCCGGTGGCCAGCAGCAGAAGGTTCTTATTGCAAGGGTACTGGTAAGAAATCCTGAGATTATTTTTATGGATGAACCTCTGGTGGGTATTGATTTCAATGCACAAAAAACATTTTATAATTTCATGAAAATACTAAACAGGGAACTGGGTATAACCCTTGTTATGGTATCCCACGATATTTTTATGCTGATGGACCAGGTTAATAAAATTGCATTCATCCGCAACAAAAAGTTGCAGCTGCATGAGGTTGATAGTAAGTTAGATTCCTTAGACAAAAGAAAGCTTTTAGAAAAAATATATGGTGTATAGGTGGGAAAACCCATGATGGAACTGCTGTCATATTCTTTTATGCAGAGGGCTATGATTGTAGGAATCCTAGTTTCGTTGGTGTGCCCCACCATCGGCCTTTTTTTGGTTTTAAGAAGGCTTGCCCTCATTGGTGATTCTCTGGCACATGTAACCCTGGCAGGGGTAGCATTTGGGATATTGTTTGGAATATATCCCGTTTATTCTGCCATTGTTTTCGCTCTCCTGGCTTCTCTGTGTATAGAATTCTTTAGAAAAAAATATGAAAACTATGCAGAAATTTCCCTGGCCATCGTATTATCAGGGGGAATAGCCGTTGCTACAGTTTTGATAAGTCTGGGTAACACAGCGGGAATACTGGGCTATCTGTTCGGAAGCATTGTGCTGGTAACCGAGCACGATATTATAATCACTGTAATATTGGGGATATTTGTGCTGGTATCGATCTTAATTCTTTATAAACCCCTTTTTTACATATCCTTTGATGAAGAATCAGCCAGAATAGCAGGTGTTCCTGTAAAACAGGTAAACGTATATTTTTCCATTTTGGTCGCAGTAACCATTGCCATCTCCATGAGGGTTGTAGGTATTCTTCTGGTTACATCTTTGATGACTCTCCCCGTCGCCGCCAGCCTGCAGATAGCCAGGAGTTTTAAAAGCGCATTGATTTATTCCATAGGTTTCAGTGTTGTATCCGTAATAACTGGGCTCATATCATCCTTTTATCTGAACCTGGCTCCAGGGGGAACAATAGTGCTGGCAGCACTAACCATCTTGCTTTTAGCTATGTTTTTCAGTTCCAAATAGCATCTACTCAACGACCATCTGGAATAAATCCTTCAAACTGAGTCCTGTAGAGTTTTGCATACACTCCTTCTTTTTTCAATAAATACTCATGTCTACCTTCTTCCACAATCCCCTCATCAGTCAGCACGATTATCCTGTCTGCATTTCTAATGGTGGTTAATCTGTGAGCAATTATAAGAGTCGTCCTGTTTCTAGCAAGGTTGAAAAGAGCCTCCTGGATTATCTTTTCTGTCTCACTATCAAGGGATGAAGTCGCTTCATCAAGGATAAGAATGGGAGGATTTTTTAAGAATATTCTTGCTATAGAAATCCTCTGCTTCTGGCCTCCTGATAACTTCACACCCCGTTCCCCAATATAGGTGTCATACCCCTTTTCAAGTAACATAATAAAATCATGGGCATTAGCCTTCCTGGCAGCTTCAACAATCTCTTCATCGGTAGCATTAACTTTTGCATAAGCGATGTTCTCCTTTATGCTTCCAGAAAACAGGAACACATCCTGATGCACAATTCCGATGTTTTCCCTCAATGATTTCTGGGTGATTTTTCGTATATCTATCCCATCGATTTTGATATTTCCCTGTTCCACTTCATAAAAGCGGGGAATCAAACTGCAGAGAGTGGTTTTGCCTGCTCCAGAAGGGCCTATGATTGCAATGGTTTCTCCCGGTTTTATGTGAAGGCTTATATCCTTTAACACGTTCTGCTTGTTGTTGTAGCTGAAGGTCACATTATCGAAAATAATCTCTCCCTTAACCCTTCCCAGTTCTATGGCATTTTCATCATCCACGATATCCGGTTTAGTATTCATTACTTCCATAAAACGGCTGAATCCAGCCATTCCCTTCTGATACATCTCCATCAGAAAAGTTATTCTCCTTATGGGTCTAAAAAACATGGAGACATACAGGATAAAACCGGCCAATTCCCCGACGGTAAGCTGGCCGTAATATATAAAAATACCCCCCAGAACAACCACAGTCAGATTAATTATGTTGGAGAAAAAGATTATACCGGCAAAAAAGTGGGCCATCACTTTGTAGGCATCTTCCTTGGAACGCCTGAAATCCATGTTTCCCTTCTTAAACTTTTCCCTTTCATAAGGTTCACTGTTGAAGGATTTCACAACCCTGATGCCGGAGATGCTATCCTCCACCTGGGCATTTATATTTGCAATTTTAATCCTGAGTTGTCTAAAAACCTTCCGCATATGCCTGTTTTTAATAACTGCAAAGGTCATCATTGATATCACTATCAGGAAGACGCACAATGTCAACTTCCAGTTGACAGAGAACATGATGATGAAGGAGCCGATCAGGGTTATAGTTGCTATAAACAAATCCTCCGGGCCGTGGTGAGCAAGTTCAGAAATATGGTTGAGGTCATTTACCAGTCGGGACATAATGTGACCTGTTTTCGTGTTATCAAAATATGAAAAAGGAAGGGTTAAAATATGGTCAAACAGATCCCTTCTCATATCGTATTCGATTCTGACACCCAGTACATGACCCCAGTAGTTCACAATATATTCAAGAATATACCTCACTATGTACAGCAAAAGCAAACCTGCTCCCACCCACAAGAGCAGACTGAAATTTCGAGCCGGTAAAATCACATCAATAATGTATCTTACTATGTATGGAAAAAATAGATCCAGACCCGACATCATAAAGGCACAACTGAAATCCAGGATAAAAAGGGGTAAATGAGGTTGATAATATTTAATGAACTTTTTTATCATCTATAATTCTCCTCTTATAATTTTTATGACACTGTAATTATACCATCAAATTACTTCAATGGATAAAATTTAAAACCGACAAAATAATTTGCCGGTTGAAGTTCAAAATATATTAAATGTTTTTATTTTAATCATGCTTGGCTATTTTACAAATAACTGGTCTATCATGTTTATCATCGTAGTATTCAATTAACACTTTATCTCCTTTTTGATATTTGCCTCATTTCAAAAACAGATTTTACCTCGTCATCCAGCCAGAAAGCTTTGGGCTGACCATCAACTTCAATCCTCCCTTTCCATTAACTCAATCCTTTTTCAATCTTTAAACAACACCCAACTTAAATATGTTAAAATAAAAGAGAACAAACAATCTGGAGGTATTCCCATGGGCAAAGCTGTGCGCCTGAAAATAACTACAAAAGACAGGGTAGGGATGGCATTAGACATATTAAAAATTTTATACTGCTACAACATCAATCTGACAGCTCTGGAAGTCAAACCTGGAATCATCTGGGCCAAGATTGATTATAAGTTTGACATAGACCTGGATTTTTTAAAACAGCAGATATTGAATATTAAAGATGTGATGGAAGTGGTGGAAATAAGCTCTTTACCCCATGAAATTAAAGAAAAATACATTAATGCAGTGCTGAATGCTACAAAAGAGGGCATCATCGCTGTAGACAAAGATGGGATTATCACCACCTTTAATCAATCTGCTGAGAAGATATTGAACATCAAAAAAGAAAAAGCCCTGGGTAAATCCATCTCAGAAATTCTTGCCCCCAACCTTCCCATACTGAAGACGATAAAAACGGGGGAAATCTATGACAACAAAGAAATAGTTTTAAACAACAACAATTCCAGGAGCCATTATGTAACTTCCGGCAGACCCATTTTAGACTCACAAGGCAAACCCGTAGGTGCTGTGGCTTCACTGAGAGATATAGAAAGCGTCATGGAACTTGTGTATTCTTTTACTCAGCCGGCCATGAACACATTTGATGATATCCTGGGGAAAAGCGAAAGCATATTACGGATAAAAGAGATGGCCCGCACTGTAGCAAAGGGAAACTCAACTGTTCTCCTTCGGGGTGAAAGCGGTACAGGCAAAGAACTTTTTGCCAGAGCGATCCACATGGCCAGCCCCAGAAGGAACAAACCCTTTGTAGCCGTTAACTGCGCAGCTCTACCCCCCACACTGCTGGAAAGCGAACTTTTTGGTTATGAAGAAGGCAGCTTTACCGGTGCTAAAAAAGGGGGAAAACATGGGCTTTTTAAGTATGCTGACAAGGGAACTATCTTTCTGGATGAGATAGGGGAACTCCCCACCCATCTGCAGGTTAAACTCCTGAGAGTGCTGCAGGAGTATAAAATCAGAAAGGTTGGAAGCAGTGAAGAGATACCCGTGGATGTTAGAGTAATAGCAGCAACCAACAGGAATCTGGAAGAACTCATAAAAACCGGGCAGTTCAGAGAAGATCTGTACTATAGACTAAACGTTATCCCCCTTGTGATTCCTCCCCTCAGAGAGCGCAGGGAAGATATACCCATTCTGGCAAAGCACTTTATAGAGAAACTATCTCACAAGATGAACAAGAAAATCTCGGGCATAAGTGATGATGCCATGAAGAAACTCCTCAATTACAACTGGCCCGGTAATGTCAGAGAGCTTTCCAATGTTATCGAAAGGGCAATAAATCTGTGCAATGACAGAATTGAACTGGGGCACATCTTGTTGAAAGAAGACCTGCGGAGCTCCAGTTATCATAATTTTGAAAAAGAAACCAGAACATTAAAGGACCTGGTTGCAAAAACAGAAAAAGAAGCCATAAGCAAAGCTTTAAGCAGGTACGGAAGCATCAGAAAAACAGCAAGGGCCCTGGGTGTAACTCATGCTACAATCATCAACAAAATAAAGCGTTACAACATTACTACTTAATATAAATGGTCAATATTTTTACCATTGGTAATATAATTTACCGATTAATCGATAAAAATGGTTAAATATTTTACCGGTGCATGAAGGCCCTCCTGTAGAATCAGGTTTTCCAGCATTGGCATTTTTTTTGCTTATTAATGCAATAGAAAATTCTTTATTTTCTATCAGGAGGGTTTTAACATGAAATTCAATTCAAAATCAATACACGCCGGTTCAAAGCACTGTCCGATAACTGGTGCACATGTAACTCCCATTTATCAAACATCCACCTTTGTGTTTAAAGATGCCGACCAGGGAGCCCGCAGATTCGCCGGGGAAGAAGAAGGTTATATTTATACAAGATTGGGCAATCCCACAATTGATGAACTGGAAACCAGAATAGCCGCTCTAGAAGGAGGGGAAGCCGCTATAGCTACAGCTTCAGGAATGGCCGCCATTTCCACCAGTTTTTTGACCCTGCTGGAAAAGGGAGACCATGTTGTGGTAGCAGATACTTTATACGGCTGCACCCACAGCCTGCTAAGCCACATTTTACCCAAATTCGGCATTGAGATTACTTTCGTAGATGCTGCTGACCCAGATGATGTTGAAAAAGCAATGAAACAGAACACAAAAATCCTTTATGTTGAAACCCCAGCCAATCCTACATTAAAACTGGTAGACTTAAGAGCCGTTTCACAAATCGCTCATAAATACGGGGCATATCTAATAGTGGACAACACCTTCATGACACCTTACTTGCAAAGGCCCATTGAAACGGGAGCGGATTTTGTTGTCCACAGTGCAACAAAATACATCGGGGGTCATGGTGATGTTGTTGCAGGAATCATAGTGGGACCCAGAAATATAATTTCTAAAATGAAGATGCCCTACCTTAAAGACCTGGGTGGAATTACATCCCCATTCGACGCATGGCTGCTCCTGAGGGGATTGAAAACCCTGGGACCCAGGATGGAAATCCACTGCAGGAATGCCCAAAAAGTTGCTGAATACCTTGAAGACCATCCCCTTATTGAAGAAGTCCATTATCCGGGTCTGCCTTCTCACCCACAGCATGACCTGGCAAAAAGGCAGATGGACGGTTTTGGCGGAATGATAAGCTTTGAGCTCAAAGGCGGCATAGAGGCAGGTAAGGTTTTAATGGACAGCGTTAAACTGATAACCCTTGCCGTAAGCCTGGGATGTGTAGACTCCCTTATCCAACATCCTGCTTCAATGACCCACTCACCGGTCCCCAGAGAAGAAAGGTTAAAAGCCGGCATCACTGACGGTCTCGTAAGATTTTCCGTAGGAATCGAAGATGTGGAAGACATTATCGCTGACCTGGACCAGGCACTGAATAAGGTTAAAGCAGTGATTTAAAATTTACGGCAGGTTCACCAACCTGCCGTAAGATTTTAATCCCTCATATCCAGCTCTCCTTCAAAAACCTACAGTAATTTTTCTAGATTTTTATATTTCCGCCGTCTCGGTTTATTGTATATGTGGATGCCTTGATTTTTAAGAAAGAACAAACTACAATTTAAAGAAACAGGTTCTGGAGGGAAGACTAAATGAATCGATTTGAATCAAAACTTAGAAACTCAGCACCTGACTTTTGATCCAAATCAAAATTAAATTAATCAATCCCCGGTTTGAAACGGGGATTAAGTTTTATTTAGACAAAGAAATCATCCAAGTTGAGTTTTGAAACAATCGGGTTTACCCACCTTAAGGCTGCCATGTATTCCCTTACTGAAACATATTTGTCAACAAAGGAAACCAACAGGGATTCCTTATACCTGGGTAGATATAACGTCGATGGCCACATGTGTTTCACAATAATATCTTCCTCTATTTCATTTAATTTAAAATACCTTCTTGAATTTTTTAAAGCGGTTTTGGGATGCAGGGTGAAGTGTCTTCCTCCGCCACCTCTTTTCCTGGTGTATTCCCTCCAGTCATACAAAAAGAAATCATGCAGCAAACCCCCTCTTGCAGCCGACCGATAATCGAGGTTTAGTTTTCTGGCATTTTTATAGGATAGATAGGAAACCAAAACCACGTGTTCATACCTGTTGGTAGTATGATGTTTAAAATTCTTTAACTGCATAAATTCCGGATGGAATAAGATATCTGCCACTATGTCTATAAATTCTCTTTCTGCTGTAATCATGATATCTTCCTCCCATCAATCCAATAACCTCTCTTCAAAAATAGCATACCAATATTAAGTATTTGGTAAACAAAAAAATAAAAAAATTGAAAATGAATATTAATATAAAAAAGCCCCACTCAAACAGCGAGGCTTTAAAGAAAAAGGGAAGCAGCTTTCATCTATAAAAAGGGCTTAGCATTTACAGGTTTAAGGTGTTCTAATACGTTTTCAAGTATTGGTCCAGTTCCCACTGATGCACCTGGGCACGGTATACATCCCATTCCTTTTCTTTTGCTTCTACGAAATGATTAAATATGTGCTCACCCAGGGCTTCTCTGATAACTTCATCTTTTTTAAGTTCCTGGACCGCCTCATACAGGCTGCCGGGAAGGCTTTCTATGTTTTGCTTGATTCGATCAACAGCATCCAGGTTGTAGACGTTTATATTCACCGGTTCCGGCGGCATTATCCTGTTCTTTATTCCATCGAGGCCGGCCTTTAGCATCACAGCCATGGCAAGATACGGGTTGCATGATGGATCAGGGCTCCGCAGTTCCACACGGGTGCTTTTACCCCTCTTCGCCGGCACCCTTATCAAGGGGCTGCGGTTCCTCTCTGACCATGCTATATAAACAGGGGCTTCATACCCGGGTACAAGGCGTTTGTAAGAATTCACTAAAGGATTTGTAATAGCCGTAAATCCTTTTGCATGTTTAATGAGGCCTCCTATATAGTAAAGAGCTATCTCGCTTAACTGATACTTTGAATCGGGATCGTAAAAGGCATTCTCATCACCCCTAAAGAGGGACTGATGGGTATGCATCCCAGAACCATTGATGCCGTAGATGGGTTTGGGCATAAAGGTGGCATGGAGATTGTGTTGAAGGGCAATGGTCCTGACAACAAACCTGAAGGTTGCAATCCGATCTGCAGTGGTAAGAGCATCGGCGTACTTGAAGTCTATTTCATGCTGACCCGGGGCTACTTCATGGTGAGAAGCTTCGATCTCAAAACCCATCTCCTCCAGAGCCAGGACTATATCCCGCCTGGCGTGTTCTCCAAGGTCAACGGGAGCAAGGTCAAAATAACCGGCCTGATCATGGGTTTCTGTTGTGGCTTCCCCATTCTCATCTCTGTTAAAGAGGAAAAATTCCGGTTCAGGCCCTGCATTCATAACAAATCCCATTTCTTCCGCTTCTTTTGTTACCCTTTTCAATGTGCAACGAGGACATCCCTCAAAGGGCTCTCCATCAGAGGTATAAACATCACAAATAAGCCTTGCCACTGCCCCTTCCTTGGGTCTCCAGGGTAAAATAGCAAATGTGGATGGATCAGGTTTTAGATACATGTCGGATTCTTCTATACGCACAAACCCTTCTATTGATGAGCCGTCAAACATCAATTCACCGTCCAGAGCTTTTTCAAGCTGGTCTACCGGTATTGCAACATTTTTAATTGCACCCAGGATATCGGTAAACTGCAGCCTGATAAACTTAACATTAAACTTATCAACCAATCTTTTAACATCTTCTTTTTCATATTTTGCCATCACTCTCATCCCCTCCAAAATAAAATTTAAATTAATTTTATACCCAAAACAGCAAAACTTCAAGTTTTATGTCAGGTTTCCTGACATTGCTCTCAAATTAGGTTATATCTGGCAATTTCAGTGAAATGCCAAAGATTGTTCCTTTCCTTTCTAGCCTAACAACCCGGTGTTTCGGATTTCATGCCATTTTCAAAAGTTCAGAGGTCAGTAGCAGGATGAACAAAAGACATTGAATGGATGAGATCCAGGGTTTCTCCTTCTGCTTTATTAGCGTTTTTATCGATCAAAATCAACTCCGATGCTATACCCTGCAGCATCAGGGCAAAAGCAACTGTAGAATCGACATATCCAGTACCAATAATACCTACCTTCATATGCCATCCTTCCTTTAGTTTTTTCTTTTTGAGTATCTCCTTTTTTCGTTTTCTTAAAAACCACATCCCCAATCCGTGTAACTTGGACCAGGAACTTTTAATTATCATGTTATTTCTTAAACAAGTTCTATTGAATAAAATTATCCAAATGATATAATAATTATCAAAGGCAGCTACTAGACATTATAAAACATGGAATGATCAGAATGAAAACAATGATCAATCTTTTAAAAAATTCGATTTTACTGGTTGACAGCATTGAGTTCATAAGGTTTGGCGAATACAACCGCAAAATAACATTCTTTACTTTCTCTTTTGGTGTTATAGGAGTTTTGTTTGCAGTATACATCGTTAAGAGTTTGAATCTTCCAATACTTCAATGGGTTGTTGCAGCAATTGTGTTTCACGCAGGCATAAACATGCTGTTTGAACAGTCTAAGAATAAGCAGGCTGCCCAGGCTTAAATTAAAGCTCACAAGGAGGTTAAGCTATGCTTTTTTTAACCAAAGAAGATATCAAAAAAGTATTTACCATGAAAGATGCTATTGAAGCTGTTAAGGAGGCCTTCAGCATCTACTCCCGAGGAAAAAGTGTCGTACCTATGCGAGTAAACATTGGTATACACAAACATAAGGGCCAAACCCTGTATATGCCAGCATATATAGAAGAAATGGATAGTGGTGGAGTAAAAATTGTTTCAGTTTTTCCGCAGAACATAGAAAAAGGAATGGCTTCCGTTCAGGCCACCATGGTTCTGGTAAATGAACAAACAGGTCAAATATGCGCCATACTGGATGGAACATATCTGACGCAGCTTAGAACGGGTGCTGCTCAGGGCGCTGCTACTGACATTCTGGCCAGAAAAGATTCAAAAGTGGGGATGTTGTTCGGCACAGGCGGTCAAGCAGTTTCTCAACTTGAAGCTATGCTGGTCGCCAGAAAACTCCAATGTGTATATGTGTACGATATAAATCTGCAGAGGGCAAAACAGTTTTGCGAAAGAATGCAGCAAGAACTAGCCCAGTATGGTGCACAAATTCAGGTAACAGAAGATCCAAATTCAGTTGTTTCAGAAGCGGACATAATAACAACTGTAACAACATCAAAGGAACCTGTTTTCGATGGAAGGCTTGTAAAAGCAGGAACCCACATAAACGGTGTAGGCTCGTACACCCCTGAAATGCAGGAACTAGATGAATACATAGTTCAAAGAGCCGATAGAATATTTGTAGATTCCAAAGAAGCAGTGCTTTCAGAAGCAGGAGATTTCATCATTCCCTTAAAAAAAGGCTCAATTAACGAAGACAGCATAAATGGTGAATTGGGAGAAGTTGTGGCCGGTAAACTTCACGGAAGAAGCAATGAAAAACAAATTACATTGTTTAAAACAGTGGGTATAGCTGTACAGGATGTTGTCACAGCCAAAAAAATATATGACCGAGCTTTAGAGCAGGGAGTAGGCCAAAAAATAGACTTTTAATATTTACAAAAGGGGTAATGCCTATAGTAGCATTACCCTTTTTCATTATCACTCTTCAGGTTTACAAGCATAGCAGTGAATATTATAGTACAAAAATTGGTTTGTTTTGCTGTATACATCACTGTTCCGTTAAGCAGATCAGAATCAGCCCACACACCTATTATTGGGAAATAATACAACTCAATCTACTTTCACACCGTTTTTCTCCCAAATTTTTTTATCATCTTTAACAGCAAATACTAGCTCCACTCTGGCAGGTTGTTTGCAAAGGAGAAAATTGCTATAACCACTGTTAGCCAGCCGGTACACTTTCAGGATGAATATCCACCGGATGAAGAAGTTTGTGATTTCTTTATCCACCTCCTGCCAATCAGCTTTAATGGGAGAAAATTTGTTACAAGATAAACACACAATAATTTTACAACATCTTGACATTTTTGGTTTTAAATGAGATAATAAATATCGATTATCGATTTTGAACTTCGATATAACTGAGGTGGTTCACAATGCAGAATCGAATTCTTCGGAAATTATTTCTCGGCTTCATTCAAATCCACATATTGTATCATGCTCAAAAAAAGCCATTCTTTGGTGCTTGGATGATAGAAGAACTTAAAGAACATGGGTATCAAATGAGCCCCGGAACCCTTTATCCAATACTCCATAACATGGAATCTAATGGACTATTAAAAAAAGAAAATAAAATAGTTAAAGGGAAAGTAAGAAAATATTACAGCATCACCGCAATTGGAAAAGAGTTTTTAGAAGAAGCAAGAAAAAAGGCTTTTGAACTGTTTGAGGAAATTAAGGACTAACTATTTTTAGTGTGGAAGGAGATATTATTATGTTTCAATTAAAAAATGTCAAATATAAAAATATATTAGACATCAAGCAACTTTCTATTCCCGCAAATAAAATAACTTGTGTTGTAGGTGAAAGCGGGAGTGGAAAAACAACTTTGCTAAGGCTGCTTAACAAAATGATAAATTGTACCGAAGGAGAAATTTTTTATAATAACAACGCAATTAGCACAATCAATTCTATAGAATTAAGGCGTAAAGTAGTTATGCTTCCTCAAGTGCCTGCCATTTTTTCTGGAACCGTTAGAGACAATTTATTAATAGGGTTAAAATTTGCTGAAAAGCCATTAGTAGATGATGAAAAACTATCTGAAGTTTTGAACATGGTTCATCTAGATAAACCCCTTGATGAAGATGCCGATAAACTTTCTGGTGGTGAAAAACAAAAATTAGCCTTAGGAAGAGTTGTTTTGATGGACCCCGAAATCTTCCTGTTAGATGAACCTTCTTCCGCTCTAGATGAAGATACAGAGCAAATCATTATAGAGAAATTGGTTCATTATACAAAAAAAACGAACAAAACACTTATTATGGTTACTCACTCTAGAAAAATAGCCCGGACCTATGCAGACAATATCATTCAAATTAAAAACGGTAAAGTTTTGAATCAAAAGGGGGAATAATAAATGGATAAAGTCATTAATCTTCAGATATGGCAAATAGCTGCAGCCTATATCTTTATTATAATTCTATTGTTTATTGTTAAGTTAAGGGGGATTCCAAGAGAAAAAGAAATCCTCATTTCTTCTACTCGAATGACTTTGCAATTGATTCTAACCGGATACATTCTTGTGTATCTTTTTCAGAATATTCACCCGGTCTTCACCATTATTGTTATAGGAATTATGGAACTTTTTGCGATTTATAATATTTTCAAGCGAGTAAAAGTAAAACTTTCACAAAAAATCAAAAGAATTATTACCATATCCATGGTGCTGGGTACAACATCCAGTCTTTTATATTTTATTGTTGTGGTGATAAATCTATCACCATGGTATGACCCGAGATATTTTATTCCCATTGCCGGAATGCTTATCGGTAACTCAATGACAGGTATTTCCTTAGGTGTAAGCAGACTTGTTGATGGAATGACTGCTCAAAAGCATCTGATAGAGTCTGCTCTAATGCTGGGAGCAACACCAAAAATGGCTTCAAAAGAAATTGTAAATAATGCCTTCGATTCAGCCATCTTGCCTACAATCAATTCTATGGTTGGAATGGGAATTGTGTTCTTACCCGGAATGATGACAGGTCAAATTCTCTCTGGAGTATCACCTGTCACTGCTATTGAATATCAAATTACCATTATGCTTGGTATACTTGGAAGCGTAACCTTAACTGTTATTTTGTTTGTCCAATTGGGTTATAAGACATTTTTTAATGAGCAGCAACAACTTGATATCCATAATTGGGAATTTTAGACTTTGTAATATACTGAAAGGACAGACATAGAATATAAGCCACCTCTGTTCTCAAATTGGTTTTGATATTTTTACTTAATAGCGCATCTTCAGCACCCTGCGCCTAAAAAATTTAATAGTTAATATTTGTAAGTTTTAGGTTTTCCTTTGATATTAAGATAAATACCAGGTTCAAACCCGGCAAGTTTCAGCAGCCTAACAGGTACCTTCTGATTAGCCGGAAACTCCCTGCTGTAAGGATCTGGAGCAGTTACAACCTTCATGTTTTGAAGCTTCTGCAGTATCTTTTTCCCTGTAGGCCTAAAGGTTTTCTTCTTGCCAGGTATAATTAAAGGTTCTTCTTCACCCTTCAGGGCTTCTCTAACACACCTTTCTAAAACCGAAGAGTTCTTTTTAATACCGTTTAAATTTGTTTCAAGGAAATGGTCCAAGTGGAAGAAGGGCGGACCTGCTTCGATTAAACTGGTAAAACTGAGGGAAAACTTTCCGGTGATTAAAATTAATAATAATGGCATTGTTCTTGACTATCTTAGTGTGATTGATGTTAATCTGTTGGAGAAGCTATTCTGCCGGCAGGTTATTTTTTCTGAAAATAAACCCTCGCTGAAATAACGAGGGTAATAACTACTTGCTATTAATTTCATAACTTTTACTCAACCCTTTACTCAAAAGATAAACTAAATATTGGTTTAAACTTACGCCTTCCTTTTCTGTTTGTTCAATCAGTTCTCTATGAAGGCTTTTGGGTGCTCTTAGTGTAATTCTCCCACTGTATTTATCATTTGAAAAAGGTTCAGGTATCTCTAACCCCTGCTCTAACCGGGTCTCTATCCAGGCTCTTTTGGCATCTTCACCCATTTTGATTGCTTCTTCTACAGTATCCCCATCACTCATACATCCCGGCAAATCCGGGTAAGTTATAAGAAAACCGCCACCATTTTCTTCCGACAAAGTTTCAATTTTATAAGGATATTTTAATGACAAGTAATACTTCAAGTTCTTCCTTTCCATAATAAACACCACTCCTATATAGAAAAGTATCAAAGTTGTTTATATTAGGCTACAGACTTCAGGCAATAGTTAATAATCATTCTTTTATATAACTTGATACTATTTCTCCGTAATACAACACATGATAATCGTTGTTAGAATATACATTTGTCTTTATATTTTTATCAACTAAACCAGGTTCCATTGCCTGCTGGTAAACCACTTTGCATTCAAAGTGGAGTTCACACTCACCAATTATCGGAGTAGATATCACTTTTGGATTTTCAGCAGTCAGGCTGCACTTTTCAAATTTGTCTACATCTCTCCCTGACTTTGACCCACAGAATTCCAATTCCTTTTTCATATCTTTTTTTAGCGGAACGCTTACAGTGAATTCCTTGGATTTTTCAATAAGCTCATATGTATATCTGGAATAACGAACAGCCACTGTAAATATTGGCTTTTTCCATATAAAACCGATATTCCCCCATCCTATAGTCATAGTATTAATTTTGTCAGCGCTCTTTGATGTTAAAAAAACCCCTTTGGGTAATTGTTCCAACAACTCCCTCGAAAACTCATTGTATTTTACATCTTTATACATCTTGATTACCTCCTGTGTTCAATATTTAAGTATATTTTATCATATCATTTAGTAGCAGTTTAAGAATTTATTCCAAAATAATCCGTAATAATCCGTAATTTTTTCAGCAAAAAATTTGCGACCTGTGAAATAGGTATTTTACAATAAATAACATTCATGGAAAGTATGGTAGTGAACAACTTGGCTGAAGTAATGTATAGTATTGCCCAGAAAAGTGTCTAAAGGGGCATAGTGATGAGCAACAAGATGGAAATTACTATAAAGTTTAAAGATGAAAACGGTAAGAGGCGGTTCCGATAACTGTTGAGGCTGATATACCGAGCTATGAGGACTTCAAGAAGATAAACAATTTCCGGGAGGCCTTTGATTTGTATGAACGTGCTGTTTTAAAAGCCAGGAAAGAAGCAACAGAACGTGCTACGTTCCACAATATTCGAATTTTACTTTCATCCTATAATCAAATTTCCTCTTAATTAGATTTCATAAAAAATTAAAACTAATATGTTTAATTTAGTAACATATATGTTATAATAATAATAAAATATAATATAAAATTAACATATATGTTAAGGAGGGAATTGTATGAGTGCCCAAATACTTAAAGACATGGGCAGAAGACTTAAAGAAGCAAGAAAAAAAGCAGGTTTAACTCAAGAACAAGTATCCAAACTTGTGGCCATAAATAAAGTTCAATTATCCTATTATGAAAACGGAACAAGAGAAATCAATATAACACTATTAGAAAAACTTGCAAATCTTTACGGTTACAGCGTTAAATACTTCATAGAAAACGGTCCAGAAATGGAACCAGATGTCCAAATTGCTTTCAGAGCAGAAGAATTGTGTGATGAAGACCTTGAGGTTGTTTCCTTTGCCAAAACCTTTTTGAAGAACTTATCGGAAATGAGAACTTTGCAAAGGATGTGATTTAATGTATATGGATTTACCTGTTTTAAGAGCTTTGGAAGCAAGAAATGAATTAGGAATAGGTCAATATGACAGTATAGATATATTTAAAATTTTAAGAGACAGGGAAAATATATCTATAATTATTACAAAGATGACAGGTAATATATCTGGATTTTTTATGCGTAAAGATGATGATACGAAGCTAATTGTCATTAATTCATCTAAAAGCCTTGGGCATCAATATTTCACAGCTGCCCATGAATTTTATCATATAAAATATGATGTAGGTATGTCTGGAAGAATATGTCCAATTAATAAATATGACGAAGAATATCAGAATGAAAGAGACGCCAATATGTTTGCCTCACATTTCCTTATGCCTGATACTGCATTATCCTACATGATACAAAAAAGAACATCTGGCAAAAAACTTAATATAAATGATGTTATTTTTTTAGAAAACTACTTTCAGGTAAGTCACAAAGTTATGCTTATTAGGCTTAAGAATTTAGGAGCCATAAGTGATACAGAAGCTCAAAAAATGGAAAAAGGAATCATCAAAAAAGCTATGATTTTAGGCTATAATACAGATTTATACAAGAATACAGAAGATAAAGGCACTATCATTTTTTCTGATTATGCAGAACTGGCTAAAGACTTGTTTGATAATCAAAAAATAAGCTACGGCAAATACGAAGAACTCTTAATTGACGGGGGATATGAAAATATACTTTTCGGGGATAATGAAAATTTAGAAGGTGCCAAAGATGATTTTGAAGACTCCTATCGTTTTTGATAATGACTGTATATCATCGTTTTTATGGATTAACAAGACTGATATTATAAAAACTTTATTTGATAGGCAAATTATTATCCCCGCCCCAGTTTATGATGAAATAAAAAAATTGAAGAGATTTTCTGACTATAACTATGTTTATTACAACCTGGAAACAGAAATTTCAAATGGATCTTTCCAAGTTGAAGATATAGGAATTACAAGCCCACTTTTGAATGATTATATGGCTTTAACTTCTATGACTAATCCAAAACGCATTGGAAAGGGAGAAGCTGCTGCAATTATAATGGCAAGAGCCTTTGACGGCACGCTTGCCAGCAATAATTTAAAGGATGTATTACCACACATTAAAAATGGACAACCTCCATTAATATGCACTGAACACATCTTATTTATGTATTATATTTATTCTTTTTAACCCTTTTAGATTTTCTAACTACTTTACCAGAAGTACCATTCCATTCAGGTTTGTATTTGTTTATAAGTTCTTTCTCTAATAAAAACCGCTCTTCTGTTTCATAAAAATACAGTTGGACCTTTGCACCCTTTTTGATTTCCTTCAAAATATTTGAATTGATTTTACAATTCGTTGGCTGCCCACCAATAAAGCAATTGCGAGGAGAAATCTGCCCATATCCCGAATTAAATCGGTGACTTAAATCCTCGCATTCACCAACATATTTAACTTTACCGTTTACTTTAATTATATAAACGGCTGCCCTGTTTATATTATCTGGTATTTTAAACTTGCAAAACGGGCCTTTACCATATTTATTTAATCTTTTATCCTTATTGTAATTTATATTTCTTATAATTGATTCTACTGTAAAAAGCCTATTTTTCAATAAACACTCTATATCTTGTGATAATATAAAACCACACCCACAATATATAGATCGAATTTCTTCTAAAAAGTGTTTCTACACCAAAATCATAATTTATATTAAGGATAAAATTCTAATGGCTTCCTATCAGGGGCTTTTGTTGAAGGTATGATTTCACTACAAATTTAAACCTATCATTGTTCAAACGCACAACCGCCACTATTTATTCCACCCCTAATGCCTTAAACACAGCGTCTTCAGGGTTTTGATAGAAAGATATCTGGAATTTTGCAAATAGTTCCGGTGGAACTGTAGCTATGTCAGCAGCAGAAGCCATTGGAAGCAGTACCCTTTTTGCCCCTGTATCAAAGCAAACCTGCAATACACTTGCCAACTCTTCAACCTTACTTATTGTCCCACCAATGCTCATGGAACCCAGCACAACCAGTTGGCTCTGAACCGGTTTTTTTAAAGCACCAGAGCACAATGCAGTAAAGGCTGCCAATGCAAGTTCTGACGTCATACCTATACCCTGAAGGTCTTGAATATGCATTAGAAAATCATTGTTATGTAGTGATATGCTTGCGCTAATATTTTTCCTGTTTGCTTTAAAATAATTAAAGGCAGTATTGATACTTTCTTTTGCATCCCTGTTTGAACCGAGACCTGTTCTTTCAAACTTTCCCGAACCTGGCACAACTTCTGTTTCAATTTTGAATACACCGATCATACCGGAATCACCATGGGCAACCGTATAAACATGCCCTGGTTTTCCCATTCCTTCCGGAATCAGTTTGCTCCCACCTTGTTCAGGCACAGAAACAAATTCCTCCTGGAAAGTTTCTTTATCAATATAAGAAAAATGCACATCATAGAATTCCATACCGCCAATTCTCTTTAACTGCTCTTTTACCCTCCTTCTTCCGACCAAAGCATACCTTAATATTTCCTCTATATCTTTCTTTTTAAATTCCCCATTTGGATAGATAAGTTTTACCAGGCCTGAAACAGTCTTTCTTACCGCTATTACGTCCCTCTGGTTAAGGTTGTTTCCTAAATTAAAATATTTATCCAAGGCATCGGAAAATGACCTTTTTCTCATTTCCCGGAAAAACTCTGCTATGTAATCTGTAATAAATCCGTATTCATTGGTAAAGTACTCAGGCCTGTATTTTGGAATCTCCCATCCCGGAATATAATAATGCATTCTGTCAAAAAAAGCAGTGTCATACGCCATTGCTTCAGGGAAGGGATCAAATAAATGGGAAGTCTTTAGCAAAACATCAACACTTTGATTAATATTCCCTACAAACACCATGGAGGCTGAAGCATTTTTTTCTTCTTTCCCTCGTGCAAAAGAACCTGAAGCCATGTAGTCCTTCATGATTTGAATTCCGTCTTTATCTTTAAAAGTTATACCTGCTACTTCATCAAAAGCCACCACGTCCCATAATCCAACCAATCCAATTTTTCTGGTAGACATGTTATAAAATAGATTTGCTACCGTGGTTTGTCCGCCTGATATCAAGATTGAATAAGGAGATATTTCTTTATATATATGGGATTTTCCCGTACCCCTCGGCCCTAATTCACAGAGATTGTAGTTGTTCTCTACCAGGGGAATCATCCGGGCCAACAGATGCCACTTTACATTTCCTTCTAATCGGGTTGGTTCCATACCCACCGACCTTAAAAGTACATCAATCCATTCGTCCTTGGTAAAATATCTTCTTCCGTTAAATATCTCTTCTATATCCAGCCTAGGCATTTGGATGGGTTTAAGACTGTCTATCTTAAATGGGTTTACATTTCTAAGTTCTTCATCATAGTAATAACTGGTTTTTAAGATGCACCAGATTCCTCCTGCAAGGAGTTTTTCGTACTCTTTGACATAATGGGGTGCTACTTCCACCCCTTTAAGCCCTAAATTAGAAAACTCGGCCTCGTAAATATCCTTCTTCTCATTTAATTTTACCGTCACCTTGTCAATTACAGTATACTGCCCCAGTTCACGAATTTTCGATTTAATCTTTTCTGCTTCATCTGGGCGGACAAAATTTTGGGCGAGAATATTTTTAACTCTCTCCACACCATCATTGATGCTGTCTTCATCATCTGTGGCACAATACATCCCAAGCAAATATTCCAGTACATAGACCGGAACGTTTGCTCCTTCTTTGATTTTTTTGGTCAGGTCCTTTCTTACAACTCTTCCCGGAAAGTATTTATTCAGTTTTTCGTTTAAATTTGAAGTTTTATCTGTCTTACTCATATTTATTCACCCGCTCAAACCTTATTAAAATGCAAAATCATCACTTATAATCAAGTCAATTGTAAAGGGAATCTTCTCGTATATCTTCTCCACAGGCTCATCCTCATCTTCTAAAATTAAATAATACTTTTTGCTCTTGTCATAAGCCATATCTTTAAGGGTAAATTTCTCTCTAAAGCTACGGTCCTCAGGCCTTGAGGATTTGCTGTCTGCAATGATAATGTTCTCATTGGATATTCTATTTCCGTCTTCATCAACAAAATATAATTTCAGTTTCAAAGGCAACTTCTTCTCTTCTACCTTTTCAGTCTGGAAGAATTCCAGGTAAGTAATCCTATTAGTAATTTTTCTTGAAATGTTGGTCAACTTCAATTCAACTTTAGTTGCCCTGTATTCATTTTTTCTGATATTTTTAAATTTGATCACAGGAATAACGATTTCCTGAAGGGAAGCCCCTCCGTGAACATAGTTGCCTCCTGCTCCCTGAACCTTATACCGAATAACCCCTTTTGGCATTACTGCCTTTAAATTTGTCTGTTCACCTAAAAGATACTTCATTGAGATTGACAGGGTATCTTCCAAACTTTTCTTTGATTCAGACAGCACAAATCTTCTCCCTTCTTCTACTGCTCTAATATTGTGTTTGCCAACTTTATCACTTTCTTTTAACGGTGAGCGCCTGTATACAAAACCGTGGTCTGCAGTAATGAAGATATTGGTTGCACTCACATTATTAACAAGATTTTTTACAAGATTAACCAATTCACCTATAGCCCTTTCAACGGCTTCGAACACATCTCTTTCAGTCAAACTTTTATCCCCCACCGCATCAATTACATTGTGGTAGATGTAAATGAGTTTTTTGCCCTCAAAAGTCTTTTTATATTCAGGCCTTTTCATCTCTACCATATCATTATATTGTATGGTTAATGCATCCTTACAGTAATTCAACAATATCTTTTCTCTATTGTCTGTTCCCTGCGTATTTATGCCGTCCACATAAATTTCTGCCTTTTCATTTATCTCCATACTCTTTCTAGGAAGTAGGCTTGCCATGCCAAACTTGGTGGTGGAAGGAACGACCCCCTGTATAAAGTGTATTTCAGCAGCCCCTCTTATTTCCTTGTTTATAAGATCAAGCAGTTCTTTTCCCGCTTCATATCTTAAAGCATCAGAGATTATCACAAATACCCTTTCATCATTTCTTACAAAAGAAGAAATATATTCTTTATAAAAGTCCTTCTGCTGCGGGATTCCAGTCAATACATAATTATCTAATAGTTCATTTTCAACAGCCCTTGACCATTTTACTGATAATTCATTTAGATACCAGTGGGTATAAGTGTTCTCAATCTTTTCTGCCAGTTTTTCAAAAGGTTCCTTGTTGGCTATTCTGTCATAGTATAGATAAAACTTCCTGTAAAATTGGTCCATCAAATAGTATTCTTTTGTATAGTTATCAACCAGTTCAAAGGCTGTTTGCCCCCTGATAACCTTTCCTATCCTTTTTTCCATTTCAAGGACTTCTAAGGCATAATACAGGACTTCGTATTCGTATCTGTAGTGCTCAAACCAGTGGCTTGTTCTTCTGCTGTTGATAATCTTTCGATATTTATCAAACTCACCGATATCTTCTAGCAGATTGCTGATTAATTTTGATATAATTTTTTCATCAAAAACTCTAAAGGTGTCACAGTTTATGTACTTCTCCATGTCCCACTTGTTTACGTGATCTTTTACATTTAGTATTTTTTCCGCTTTATCAGCCAAAAGATCGTAAATTCTGCTGTCTGCTACATGGTTCATAAAGTTGCTGACAAAAACGACACAGTCCGATTTTTTCGAGGATACAAATTTCTGCCATGTTTTGGGTAGATTTTCCTCCAAATTGTAACTCAAATGGGTAACCAATAACATAACGATAAGTTTTCCCAAAGATTTCTCCTCAAGGGCATAGCCGTATCTTTTCTCCGCAAGCCTCCAAAAGGCATCTATATCCCCGAATTTGCTGATTGCCTCTAAGTATCTATTTTCCTCCTCTGCTTCCCCCATGAGGACTTTTTTGACCACAAGTTCAAAATCAGCCACAGGAAGTTTGCATAAGGTAGAAAGGACAGCGGTATCTACCTTTTCTTCTGTAAAGTTTTCAATATTGTAGGAAGCAAATTTCTTATATCTTTCCTTATTCCCAAAAAACTTAAGGTACTTTTTGAATACATTTCTAAGGGACGAGTCTTTCACTCCAAAATCTCTCATAATCACGACTGCCTTATCTGTAGAAAATTCCATGCTGTATTTTAATATGTCCAGCAGCCAGTTTTCCCTCGGCACGGGTTTGGGCATGGGGGAATATATGAGGTAGTTAGATTCCGTATCTACTTTTTCCAATTGATACTTGATGAAGAAGGCGTTGTTGTCTTTAAGTTTTAAAATCTTAGCATTTTCTAACTGCAGTTCATCTATATCCTCAACAAACCCTCCTTCCTCATCATACCAGAAGACAATATGCCTTTTTTTACCGTCAGTGGGTTCTTTACTAAAGTATTCTTCTAATTTTTTCTTTATTTCGGTTAAGTTCACTACTAGTCACCTGCCTGCATTCAAATCAATCAGAATCTTTCTCTGAAACTTTTCTATCCATAGTTTAAGGGTTTCTTGACTTTACTCTCTCCAAAACACCACTTTAAACTGATTTTTCTCTACTTCATCAATAAAATCTACAGAAACACCTTCTTCTTTACAACTTTTAATAATCCTTGTTATACCTGTGCCAATACCTCTATATGGAATGCCTTTTATGTCTTTAATGTGAGATAAAAGAATTGGATTTCTGGCAATATGGACACCGTTTTTAATTGTTTCAACACTCAATGTGTTAGGCAAACAACCAGGGCTGATTATTTCCACCCTATTATCAAAAACAAAAAGCCTTATATTGCTCTCTACATAATAGTTCCTGTGAACTATTGCATTTACCAAAGCCTCCTCTAAGGCAACCTCCGGAATTTCCAAAATTCCCAGACTGTTAAAATCCTGACCCTTTTGTTTTTTTCTCAACTGTCTTTTTAAAAAGGCCATTCCGTTTTGAAATAAATCCAGGACATGACCCTTAATGTCTTCACTGTCTCTATATTCTGTGCCTGCAGGATCATTGCCGTACCACGATACTGCACTGATTATATGCTGTGATAAAATCTGATTATCCCTTTTTCCAAATAAAAGCAAACCTGCCAGTGTACAATTGTCATCACGCATAAGTTTCATGTTGTTTAGCAATCGTTTTAATGACACAGAAATATTTTCAATTTTTTCCCCAGTTTTGTTCTCAATAAAACCCTCAAGCAAACTCCTATCTAAACTACTAATATCTGTACCGGGTATTGGCTGCTCATCAGCAAAAATATTGGAAGACTCCTGCAGAAGTCTCCTCATCTCTTCTCTGCTCGCCCTTCTTTTATCAGCCCCCACCTTAACCCAAACATCCCTGCCGTTTGCCACATAAAATTTATTAATTCCCCTGGGCACATTTATCACAACAACTATCCTGTCTTCATATTTCACATTTTCTGTTTCCACTGATAGAGGGGGGTCTATCTTTTGTGAACATACATTTGATATCATCTGGTTTAGATGAGCAACTTTATCCAAGGTTAGTCCAATTAATTCTCCGTCATCGCTTACTCCTACCACTATCCTGCCCCCATTTGTATTGGCAAAAGCAGTTATCTCTGCCGCCAAAGCATCAGGGCTGGAAAAAAACTCTTTAAACTGGGTTTTACTGTCCTCGCCTGCTCCTATTATCTCCAATAGTTCTATAACATCCATTTTTCGTAAATCTCCTTCCTTCTATTAAATGCATCCTGGCCGCCTTCCATAATTTTTACAATGTTTTTCTGTAAAAATTTCGTATCTATACTACCCGTTTCTACTTTAATTTTCCCCTCCTCATTTCTGCATACAATCCCCTGGTCACAGTCTCCAAGAACAGGAATATTAGAATTATGGGTCGCAAAAATGATCTGTCTTTTACCTTTTAATTTTAACAACTCTCTTACTAAGCCCTTATAAATCATTTGATTGTCAAGGTCATCTTCAGGCTGATCCATAATCAAAGGGCTATTATCCATAGTTAGCAAAAGCATAAGAAGAGAAGACGCCCTCTGACCCAGCGATAAATGTTCAAGGGGTTTGTCAATATAAAATATTTTTATTGTATCGGGCACTTTATAAACAGATAAGGCATACTCACTTTCACTGCACCACTCTTTGATTCTCATTAACTGGTTTTCACTCAGAAAATCCAGTTCGTCATCTTTTCCATTAAAAATACCATTCAGCAATGCTATTCCATCAATATATTTCTCGGTTAAAGCAAGTATTTTATCGCTCCTAATTCCTGAACCTTTAAATATATCTTCTTTCAAAAAATTATGATAGGAGTTTTTATCATTTTTATATTTAATCTCAACCTTTATGATGTCCTGACTTTCATTGATTTCCCTAGCTTTAGCCACCCTGATTTGATATAATTGATACCAGAGTTTTTCTAATTCATCCAACAGTTTTTCCTTTTGTTTCTCCATTTCCCTTAACTTGTTTTCATATTTTTCTATTTCTTTTAAAGCAGCAGTATATCTGCCTTTTTCTTCGATTTTTTTGGAATAATCATCTGCAGATAATTCTTTTATATTGATATTTCTTTTAACTTCAGCAACTTCTTCTGCTATACCTTCCCTTCTCTTTCTAAATTCTAAATCAATACTCTTAAATTCTTGAAACATAGCGTTGCGGGCCCGTTCTAGTTTTTCCAATACATTCAACACCTGCTTTTTATATGCATCGAAGGCTTTCTCTAACATATCAAACAAGTCCTGGTTGTTTTCTGACTTTCGAAAGGAAATAGATCCAATTATATCTAAAATGTCCGATTTATACTGCTGTCCTCTCCTCTTTTCTTCTTCCAAGACATTTTTAACTCTTCCCAAAAAGATTTCATCTTTTTTAAAAGCCGCCTCCAGTTTCAGCTTATCTGCCACCCCGAGTTCCTTAAAATCTTTAATTTCCTTTTCTACCCTCGCTAATTTCTCTTTAAACTCATCTTGTTTTTTAACCTTTCCTCTTAATCTTTTTATTTCATCAAAAAGCTTTCTTATTTCTTCCTTCTTCTCTGATATTCTATTTTGAACCTCTGCAATTTCGTCTTTAATATAATGGTCAATAAAATCCATTTGCAGTTTAGGGTCTTTCATTTTTTTCTGGAGATCCTTCTGACCATAATAAACTACAGGCATTAAATCAAAAGGCCTCAGGCCGGGACAATATTCACCACTAGCGTTATAAACCTTTGCTCTTTCCCCAAATATCCTTTCAATCCTGTAAGAATTCCCTATTTTATCCTCTATATCTATTATGACCTTTCCCCCCGAACCTAAATGCTCTTTTAACAATCCATCCTTATACGCCTTGTCATCATCTGCTTCTAATTCAAAGGCATACCTGAGCGCTTCAATTATTGTTGACTTGCCAGAACCGCGAATTCCTATAAAATTATTCAAACATGGATTAAACTGAATATTGACATTTTCCAGCCCCTTTTGTGTCAGGAACTCAACCCTTTTTATCTGCGGAATTTTTTCATCTGGCAGCTTACCTTTTTTTACCCTCAGTTCATGCTGCGAAAGGGCAAAATATAAAGCATCAAAACTTAATTCACCTACTTTAACATACGTATATCTGCTCCCCACACTGCTCAAATCTTTAGGATCCGAGGCTTCGATATAAGCCGGTATTAATATTTGTTTTTTGATTTTTTCTTTTTTTGCTACTTTGTGTGCTTCATTTTCAAAGGCTTGTCTGGTACCTTCATTAATTCCCTGGAAAGCGACAATTCTTTTGCGCATCCAATCAGTGTTGATAAAAGAAATAATGGAGCTAAAGCTCAATTCTTTGAACATTCCCTTACAATTATTGACATGAGCCGGTATAAGCATGTAACGGCACTGTAATCTATTCTCCAGTAAATCGACGATTTCTCTTAAGTTTCCATCAGATGTTAAGGGATTTCCTTCGCTGTCAAATCTTTTAGTTGGAAACAACAGGGTAATAAATTTTTCGATTGTACACTGAGTTTCATGATCTGCAATATCGACTAGTTCTTCCGGAAAAATGCATAAAAGATGCATTCCTCTTTTTCCTTCGGCTATGGAAACTTCAACACCCGGCAAAACTAATATACCCTTTTTCGAAGCCTCTTTTTTAATCTTTAGGTATTCTTCTCTTTCAAATTTGTTGTGGTTTGTTATGGCTGCTACTCTGATCTTTTGTCTTTCCAGTTGCTCAACATATTGTATGGCAAAGTCCTCATCATCTTTCCAGTTTTCTAGCTTAAACTCTTTATCGGATTTCGTATGGGTATGGAGGTCAACACGGACAAATTCTGCTCCTTTTTCTAATATCATATTAACACCTCATTTCTATTATATTTTCGCCAACAAGTCTGCTTTTAAGGGTTTTTTACCTTCACCTTGAGGAACCTCTATACCTTGAAACTTGGCATAGTTGACTTTAACTCCATCGTCCAAATCAATCTCTATCTTCTGATTTGCCACGTGGGCTATAACCTGGTCGTAAACCCTGCATTCCATAATTTGTTTCATAATCTTTTCCTTTCTCTTTCTTGCTGCTGCCTTTTCTCTCTCTGATATATCCGAATCGATAAGTATATCTAAATGGTTGATTTCTGCTTCATATTTTTTCTGCAGTTTGTGCAGATAATCGGTCCGCACCCTGGCAACTGTAAAGGGGTCGTAGCGGTGCATGTAGATGAGTGCCCTAAACCCGTTTTCTTTACCGCTGTCAAAAAGCCAGTAAATAGGACGTTTCTTATATGTTTTTACATGGTCTTTATAAAAATCTTTTAAGAAGTATCTTCTGATAGCCTGTCTTGAAGTTTCATTGCTTCTCTTTCCTAAAGTTTCTGCAATATAGTCCAAATTTCCCTCTAATGTTTCTTCACTAAAGGCTGCTTTAACAAACTCAACAAACCGGTTGACGATATCATCTTCAAAATACTCATCATCGACAATAGGAATGACATTATCCCCTGCTATATCAATGGAAGATTTCTTCCACCCATCCTTTGTTTTTATCTGCCACGATCCGTTTTCATACCTAAAATATTCTTTGAAATCTCCACCTGCATAGATAAGTCCTTCTTCATCCAGAGAATAGCGGCCAAACATACAGCCTACCGCATAGGAAATGAAGGATTTGATGTCCCGTTCTCTATCCGCTTTTCGAATAGTAATGTCTTCATCGGGAACCTCTGGAGTTAGTTCGTCCTGCAGGCCGTATATTTCAATAAAAATACGGTTCAATTCTTCTTCATTCTGCTTTAGTCGGTTGAACTGCTTTTCTGTAAACTCAACCCAGTTATTGAAGGCTTCTTCTATCGTGGTAGCATTGCCTTTATGGGTTAGTAAAGGATGTTTTTTGAAATCCCATGAGGTTTCAAAGGAGTCCCAGTCGTTCCTAGCAAAATTAATACTATTTTGTGCTATTTGTTTTAGTTTTTCTATTATGTTAAAATCTTTTGGTTTGATTATAGGCAACAATGATATATCTCCAACTTCGAAATGTAATGCTGGATTCATAAATTTTAAAAATTCAAAAACTAACTTTGAACACATAAAAGCCATTAAATAAAAAATTTCATCTTTTTTTGTAAATATACATGGTCCAGTATTATCAAATAAAAATCCATTAGGTGAATATCTTGCTCCAAATTTTGGTGAATTGCTAACCCTAGTCCAAGTTATTCCATTCTTAAAATAATATTCTTCACTAGGCGTGCTAGATTTTCTCTTACCATTTTTATCTTTAAGGTTTTTAATTTTATAACCATCATTTTCCCAATTTATTAAATACTCATTATTACCATACCACTTTCTAAAGGCCCCTCCTTTATTTATAGGAAACCATTTCAACCCACTTTTTTTTGCTTCTATGCTGTTCTTAAAATTAAATCCAACCAAAGTTATATTTACTTCATACCAAAGTCTTAAAAAACTTATATTATCCCCTGTAGATAGCCCCGATTTGGGTTCGGCTATATCTTTTAAATGTACTGCATTTTTAAAAATATTTTTTATTCTATTACTAACCCAATATGCCATTTGATATCTTGGTATTCTTTCAAAATCAGAGACAGAACACATACTATATCTATCATTAATTACTGGAAAATCAAAAGGTTCATCATTTTGTTTTATATCCTTTGATTTTATATATAAATAAACTCCTTTATAATTACGCATATTGATATTCCTCCAAATGGTTGCTGATGTACCAAAGGCTATGCGCATAACCATATTTTCCATATGCATCAAAGATATTATATGTTTATTTTTAATTAATTTTTTCCTCATGTGTTCAAACGAAGTTAGAAACATCCAAGAATGCATTGTAACCATTGCATTAAAGCTATTTTTCTTTAAAAAATTAAATCCTTTCTCTATAAACACAGCAAACAAATCATTCTTAGATTCTTTAAAATTTCTATCGACATATTTTTTTAATTTAGAATTCATCCCCTTTCTTCCCATATACGGCGGATTCGTACAAACTACATCATACTTCTGACTCATAATCCTTCCCTGCTTAATCAGCGGCGGCAACTTCTCCAGTATAACTTCTCTATACTGGTACTCAAATAAATCTTTTACACTGCTATTCCTTATCTCTTCTATCCTTCTTTCCAAAGTACCAAAATTAATTTCCTTTACATCAAGTATAGACCCGTATTCCTTCGCATCATGGAATACATTGATTAAATATTCCACATCTTTTCTCAAATTTTCATCTTCTTTTACCAAATAATCTACTGCTTCCCTGGGTATGCCGTTGCTTTCCTGAATAGAACATAAATTCATCTTTGGTCTATGCCTGAATATCCTTCTGTTTTTGCTTCTTGCTTTCATGAGAAGGGCAAAGGCAGCCAACTGGCCTGCTCTGTCGTCAATTTCAAGGCCATAGAGGTTTTTCTCTAAAATAAGGGTTGGAATCTCCCTTTCTGAATATCCCACACTTAAATAAATATCATAAAGGATATCAAAGGCATAAACCAGAATATGGCCGCTTCCCATAGCAGGGTCCAAAATCTTTATTTCCTCAGGATTTAAATTAGGATCTTTCAATTTCTCCAGTTGATTTTTAACTTCAGGCTCCTGCTCTACTTCTTCCAAATAATACTTCCATTTTGCCTTTAGTTCTTCATTGGGATGGGATTCCAACCACAGTTTTCCCAAAGAATTTTCCATCATGTATTTAACAATCCATTTTGGTGTAAAGAGTTGGGTGGCGGCTGGAATATTTTCCTTGGTGATCTTTTTATTCTTTTTAAGTCCTGCAAACACTTCGTCTTTCTTTTCAGATATGTAGTACTGATAAAGCCATCCTATTATCTCTATACCATGTTCTCCTCTTTCTGCTTCCAGTTTTTTTTCCTCTTCATCTAACTCTATCTTCCAGGTGTATTCTTCAATGCTTTCAACCAAGTCCCTTATAACAGACCCTTCCGATAATAGATTGTCTGGAAGAAGAAGTTCTGTATAATCGGCTATTCCTTCAAATACGGTCGGCATTATTTCACTCAACTGATTGCACTGTTTTATAAGCAGATATTTATATAAATCTTCTGTTTCATGGTTGTCCTGCAGTCTGTAAACGACTTCTCTGTCCACTTCCAGATCCACATTTAATGCTTCTCTGATTATGTCGGGTTCTTTCTTCCCCTTGTCAACAGAAGATAAAACCCTTACCCCTGTAGGAAGATAATCGTTTACTTCCATAAATCTTAAAGCAATAAAGCGGTTAAACCACGTATAGGCGACCTCTTCCATTACCTGGTCGAAGCCCCTTTCGTTAATTCTTTGAATTAACTTTTCCCGCTGTTCTATCTCATATTTCTTGAATATCCTGCCGTTTTCCCTGCCTTTGACTTTAAAACCGCCATCAAAGGTTTCTATGTCATAAATCCTGTCCTTTGTTATCCCGATTTCATAGGCTTTTTGGGTAACTTCTTCAATCAGTTTTCTTCTTGCCCTTACGGCGAAGTTCTTGATGGCCGTCTTGTTCACTAAATCCCCTCCCCAAATTGCTAAATTAGTTTCAGCACGGTATTTTCTTTCAGTTCTTTTTTCAACTGCTGTCTTATATACTCCAGAAGCTCTTCTATATCATCTTCGGTCTCTATCGTCCTGGCACCGTGGAGAATGTTGGCTATGCTGATGTTAACAACCTTTCTGGGTCTATACTCCGGAGTACCCCCATCATTAATTGTTGTTGGCTGGTCTTTGCCCTGTTCTTTTAATTTCAATTCCCTTTTTTTCTTCTCTATTTCTTCAAAACAACACATTTTCAGCCTGTCTGACTCTTCTTTCATGGCAATGGCTTCATAAAAGTTGTTTGCAGAATCCAATCGGTTCAACAGGTCTTTAAATTTTGCTTCGAATTTTGGGTACAACTCATTTTTAAAATCATACAGGTTAAGTTCATCCTTAACCTTTTGGTAGTCACTTTCAACGACATTCCGAATAGGCCTGCATTCTTCTTCCAGCAACTTCGCAAACCTGCTTCTAAATTCATCGATAAGATGAGGAAGTTTTGATATTTGCGAATAGGGCTTTGGCGATTTAATAATTTTTTCTATTTCCTGTACGATTTTAATTGTTTCACTGTCCAATACATATGATTTGTTCTTCTCATAAATATTTAATTGCTTTAACGCCTTGTCGAACTGTTCCTTTTGATTTTTGAAGAACTTTTTTACATCAAAAACGTCTTCTTCATAGTCCAAAAGTTGATCTTTCAGTTCATACAGTTTTTCGTAGAATTCCATTGCATCATGAATTTTTAAAATTTCCTCAAACAATTCCCTGCCATCTTCCAGTACTTCTTTCCCCGGATAATTGGAGCTTTCATAATAAACTAACAGCCTGTTAATTTCCGACAACTCTTCTTTTGATAATTCCCTGAATTTGTTCATCAAGCCGTCTTCATCGCCTGGTATGACCGTGTAGCCAAATACTTCTCTGACCAATTTCTTTGCATTGTTAATGTGTTTTTCTGGTGTTTTCGTTCTTTTTTTAACGATTAGCCTGTCAACATAATCTCGCTTAGTCATATACTGGATAATATTTTTATCTGAAGTATTGAGGTAGTCGCTTCCAAGTTGGAGTTTGATTTCCTGGGATTTAAACAGTCTTACGATTAATCCGATGATGTCCAACTCTTTCCAGCCATAGGGTGCATTGGAGTAGAATGTAATGATAGATTTTAATGTCACAGGTATATGCCTTTGTGTATTTCTTTCAATATAGTGATTGACTTCTTCTAATGCTAATTTGTTGGGAACTTCTTCATCGTCTGTTAATTTCAACTGCACATCATTTTCCACCAAAAGACCATGCAAATCTTTTGTGCTTTCAATAAAATGGGTGATGTAGTTTAATTTGTTGTAAATATTGCCAATCAATACCTTTAATCCGCTGTTGATTCTTTCAACTGGATTTTTTGACTTGATATCGAGTTTCTGCATATTTACATAAAATTCCGCTTCTTTTAATGCCTCCACAAGGAGGGTTTTTACCCTCTCTTTTCTTTCAGCGACTTCCCTTGATTTTCTAATTTTTATCTCTTCAATTACTTCTGTAGAAGAAGTTCCTCCTTTTCTTAAAAGATATGTTTGAATTTTTAAAATACTTCCCATTTCCTCCAATACGGTGGTATCAGAAGGAAGTTTTATAATCAAATTGTTTTCCCTTGCCGACATCATTTTTAACTCGTGATCCGTCAATTCTACTCCCGTATCAAAGTAGGGAGTAATTACTCTTACACCAATTTCGCTTTTTGGTGATGAAAGCAACCTGTCGTCAATTATTTTGTTAAAGTCAAAGTGGTACCTGGCATTGTATCTAAATTTCTTTTCGCCGTAAATTCCGTTAAATATCTCTTCCCCAATTTTTAAAACGATTTCACCACTATCTACCGGTATATGCTGAATCTCCCTGTTAACCTCCTGCTCTTCATGGGTCAGGAAAATATATTCATCGCCGTTCTTTTGGATCAAGGTCTCTCTCAAGAGTCTTTCCAGGGATTTTTCTACTTCTTTTTTTAATTCAATCTTATCGTCATCTATATGACACACCATCAGGGTTGCGATATTTTCCAAATTAGCGGGCATTTCTTTTACCCATTTAATCAAGAATAAGACTTTAAGCACTTCCACATCCTTATCTGTAAGCCTATCGTTGTCCTGGGCATGAAGAATCACCGTGCGGATGTTATGGTCAAGAAAAGTTTCGATTGTTTCATAAAAAGCCAAAAAAGGTATTAAAGTTCCAACCTCATGGTCGGCATAACGAATTGCCGCTTCCTGGAAAGCACTTAAAAGGGACCTTTCCCCTTCTGAAAGGTGCTTGCCGCTGGCACCGTGTATTCTTATTGCCGTAAATACAGACTGCAGCAAATTGAATTGATAAGGAATAAAGGGATATACTTCTATAAAATCGTCTGCTGACTTATAAGTCTTCATTTCAGCCGTATCTGCCGAGAATGTAATGAGGTTTTTCAAAATTGCTTCTTTTTCGGCATAAAGAAGTTTCAGCGTGTCTTTTGTAACATCATTTTTAAGCAGAATACGTTTTTTGATTACTTCATCCACATTGGCGCTGGAAAGACTCAGTCTTGTATTGAATCTGCCCTGAATCTTTGAAAAGTCATTTCCCTTCACCCTTGTAATAGAGTCAATATCCTGCTGGGAAGTTACGATAACCCATGCTTTTCCCCCACAGTAGGTCCCCAAATCTTCAACAACTGTTTGAAGGTTTAACATTAGACCGGTATCATCACCAATGTACTGCCCCATCTCATCCACCAGGAAAATAACATGGTGATCTTCGCCCTTTGATTCGATGTATTCTTTTACCTTTTTGGCAAACTTCTCGACACTTAAAGAATAGTTTTCTTCCGCTTTGTTGTACCAGTGCCGTGCCGCATCAATACTCATTTTTGTCGTATCAGCCAGTGCTTTTACGATATTGTCTTCTTCAAAATAAAAGTCTTCCCTTGCATCCTCCCATTTGTTCCCTGATAATTCTTCAAATCTTTTCTTGAATGCCTCGTATGTACCCTCTTTTACCATCTGTCTTTCCAATTCTGCAAGCCAGGGCAGCGAGCCGCAAAAACCCTGCATTTCATTGAATACTTTGTTGAATACTTTTACAATAGATTCTTTATTAGTTTTAGAATCAGAGTCTGATTTTGACTCTATATTAAATAAAATGACGTCTGTGCTGACATCTCCCGCCATCTTCATATCGGCAAGGACCATAGGATCGCTGATTTTATCATCAAAGTAAGATACGGCCTTTTTGCCCTTTACTTCTTTATTTTCAAGCAAATAAGATAATATTTTTAAGAAGTGGGATTTACCGCTTCCGAAGAAACCGGAAATCCAAACTCCCATTTTGTCTGTATAATTGTTAATGCTTTTTTTGTAGGCTTCGAAAAAGGTGCTGAAATGCCTGGCCAACTCCCTTGTTACTACGTATTCTTCTAACTCTTGATAGACATTGGCATCATCATCCTGTCCAATCTTTATAACTCCTTTGATCTCTCTCTCAATATCTTTATAAAAAAGTTTCCTAAGTTGCACCGTACTTTTCACCTTCCTTTTATCTCGGAATGAGTTTAAATGCCCTGTAATAGTTCTGGTCCATAATTTCATCAAACAGATTCAGGTCCTGACCTGAATAGGTGCCGGGATAAAACATCACTAAGGGCACATGGTCGATCACGGAATGCAAAGCATTTAAAATTGTGTGGGAGCGAATGATAGGCCATACCTTTCCTACTCCCGTTAAAAACACAATATCATTTTGTTCGACCCTCTGCCTGATATACTCAATGACTAAATCATTTTTTTGAGTAAGCCTCAACGTATTCTTGATTGGTTTTAATATTGCGTTTGTTCCCTTTTTTTCCTCCATTGCGAAGACTTTTCCCAAATATCCCTTGTTTTCCAATATTTCCAGCACAATTTCATATAAATCAAATTCCTTGATTCTAATCTCCGAACTATCAGTGTTTACTTTCTGCTTTAAAAATGCTATATGCTCTCTTACAAGCATCTCATCCTTTGGGTCATAATCAAAGATATAAAATCCTATCTCATTACCTAAACCTTTATTCTCTCTGAACCTCTTATCCATGATTTTAGGAAGAATTTCATCTAGTCTTTCATATATTGTTTTCATCTATATCTCTCCCAACATCGCTTGTAAATAGATTTGATCTCCCTTGCTTTTTAAATGTTCTACTACATCTTCTTCCATGAGGGGTCTTGTAATTCGTATGTTTTTTTTATTCTTTTTAACAAAACCCGCTTGAAGAAGGATCCTTTTATATACCTGCTTCAATTTATATAAAGTGTAATCTTTCCACGAAGCAACCTGCTCACTCTGCTCCGATTTTCTTTGAAAAAACGTATTGAAATCTCTATCGGTTATTATGTAATCTCCAAGCAAATATTTTTCTCGATAAACTTCCTGCATAAATTCGAAAAACAGCCTGTCTGTTTTTAATATTGCATATAGGGCTATCTGTTTGCTCGTTTCTAAATTTCCATTTGTAAGTTTACGGAGTAAAAATTCATCCAATACTTCAATTCTTTTCAGGACTGTTGAAGCAATTTCTTTAATTCTGTTCTCTGTATCCAACAAAAAAATATTTTCTTCCAATGCCTTTTTCTTTATTTCATCTGCTTTCAATCCTTGCAAATAAAGGCCTGAAGCCTTTTTTAGTTCCAAGTACAAAAACGCCATTGATTTGATTGTTGACTTGTATTTTGCCATATTATTCCATATCACCTCGTTTATCGGGCCACTTTTTGTGTTAATTATATTATATCATTTTTTTATTCCAAATACTGTTGTTCATGTAAAAAAACTCTTTCACCTCCTGTTAAAATAAAAAAAAGTTTGCTCGAACACAGAACTTAATCAAAGCCTTGATATTTCTATATTTATTTTATTTTTTTTGGGTTGGTATGAGATGGAGTTACACCTTCGGATGGATTAACCTCATGGGCTGATAACATAGCCGTCTACACACGCAGGCATAAAAAAAATCATGGGATATATACAGGATTTCCCTGCATTATACCCCATGATTTTAAGCACACTTTTTTATCC
>ENA-OSAI01000163-OSAI01000163.1-marine-sediment-metagenome-genome-assembly--contig:-NODE-163-length-39522-cov-13.531887_pt1 | contig 39522 bp, 40 predicted proteins | sample MGYA00237871_ERZ529316 | MGnify/ENA primary metagenome ERZ529316 (study PRJEB26369, sample SAMN03142814) | marine sediment metagenome | biome: marine; feature: borehole; material: sediment...
TTTTTCATTTCATAAGAAAAGCCTATGATTTCTCATAGACTTTTTCAGTGCCTTCCTAAAATAGAGGTTATTCTAAAATTGTTTCAATTTGCTCTTTTCCTTGTTTTGTTTTATAGGCCATAATGAATGTATTTTGATTCAAATTATAGTTGATGATAAACGGATACATATACTTGTTTTTCATGCGTTTAAAAAATGCATTTTTAAGAGGAGTAAAGTGTTTAACATCTGTCATTTTTAGTTCTACTCCAACGAGTAATTTGTTCGAATAGTTGTTTTGAACAATCGCAAAATCTACATCAAGTGCCTCGTCTTCAGTAATGGTTTTAAAATAATCACTTACAAAATGAGCTTGTAAAATAGAAGCAAGTGTTTCTTCGAGTTTACCTACTTGACTTTGTTTTAAAGCACCATCTTTGGTTCGAAAGTCATGTAAGTATTCTTGTAAAGCAGAAATGATGTTTTGCTTTACTATGGTCACACTTGAAAAAATATTCTCTGATATGAAATGCATATTTTTTTGTTCAAAGTAATTGGTGAGTTCGATGATTTTTTGATATTTATTCTCATCTACTGTAGTATCGGTATAATTATGAATCAAATTGTTTCGGTGGAAAATGATTTCTTTAAATTCATCATAATACTGTTCTAAATCAGGAAAATCTTTAGATAGTTCATCAACAATATCATATAAAGGTAATCCATCGACCAATTCATTGTCTCTTTCATTAGAGATGAAGTCTTTAACTGTGCGCTCTAAACTGAGGTAAGAAGTAATAAACTGATCTAACGTATATTGTGTCTCTGAAGGTTTGCTTTTCGCTCCTTGATCGAACTCCTTGAGTAGTTGCTTGACCCTATCTGGATCAAACAAGCGGTAGATATAGACGATGATAAACTGCATACTATAAAGAGTAAATGCAGTTGCTATAATTGCTAGATGCTCTTTGTAATCTGAAAATAAAAAGAAAAGATTTACTATAATAGTAATGACAGAAAAAATAATCACAAACATCATTTCATAATATACATCTTTTTCTAATTTTTTAAGAATATATCCATCATAATGTTTTCCTTTTTCATCTTCTACTTTCCTTAAATAGTAACTATAAGATATTGGAAGTAGTGCAATAATTGCGGCCAACGTTTGCATTGAAGAAGAGTATATCCATGTGAAGTTTGCGATTTGTTCTTGTAACTCACTAAAAAAAATCAGAAGTAGTAGAAGAATTAAAGTAATTGGATACAGTAAAAGATTACTACTTCTTGATAAAAACGTAAAATTTTGCTTTAAAAATAGAAAGCCTTTTTCTTTCTTCATGTTATCACCTACATTCATTATACTATGTTCAAGGTTATTGTGACAAGTTTGTTGGTATTGTTTATTTAAAAAGAACACATTTTTCTATATAATAGAGAAAAGAGGAGTGATTTGATGATTGTTATCAAGAATGCAAAGATTTTTACTGTAACAAATGGAACAATTGAAAATGGGTTTATTGCTTTAGATGGAAAGAAAATTGTAGAGATTGGTCCGGATTATGATGAATCAATATACAAAGATGCAAAAGTAATTGATGCAAATGGGAAAGATTTAACCCCTGGATTGGTTGATCCTCATTGCCATATTGGTATTATGGAAGAAGGGATTGGTTTTGAAGGAAATGACACAAATGAAATGTCTGGTCCTATTTATCCTGAACTAAGAGGTATTGACAGTGTTTACGTAAAAGATATGGCGTTTGAAAACACATATAAAAGTGGTGTCACGACTGTGAACACTGGACCAGGAAGTGCGAATGTTATTGGTGGTACATTTACTGCGATGAAAACATACGGTGAAACAGTTGATGAAATGATCATCAAAGAAGAAACCTGTATGAAAATGGCATTAGGAGAAAATCCTAAAAGAGTGTACGGAACTGCGAAAAAAAATCCAGCTACACGTATGGCTAGTGCTGCCTTAATGCGAGAATGGTTATTTAAAGCACGTGAATATCATAAAGAATATTATGCGTTTATCAATCAAGTTGAGGATGCGAAAGAACCGAAATTTGATATGAAATTACATTCTTTGATGCGTGTATTTGATGGAATGCCTGTAAAAATACATGCTCATCGTGCAGATGATATTATGACAGCAATCCGTATTAGTAAAGAATTCGGATTAACGACGACAATTGATCATGCTACAGAAGCATATCTAATACCAACACAAGTAAAAGAATCAGGTGTACCGTTAATCATTGGTCCTACATTGGGTTATGCAAGTAAATATGAACTAGTGAATAAATCTTTTAAATCGGCGAAAGTGTTAGAGGATTATGACATTGAGTTCTCAATTATGACCGATCATCCAATCATCACACTTGATACAACACTTGTTCAAACAGCATTATTTATCAAGGAAGGTTTGAGTAAAGAGACAGCACTTAAATCACTTACATTTACTGCGGCGAAATTAAATGGAATTGAAGATCGTGTGGGATCTTTAGAAGTTGGGAAAGATGCTGACTTAGTTATTTGGGATGGTGATATGTTTGATGTTTATACAAGACCAAGCTTGGTCATGATCAATGGTGAAGTTGTACACCAGCAATAAGAAATTCCTTTAAAAAAATAATACTTGATTTTTCTCCCCCTCTTATGTGATAATATATATAAGTCGTAGACTTAAAGAGAGAGATTTATTTTGATTAGGGTTTCTTAGGGCACAGGGGCCTGAAACTCTGCCTAAGAATTTGGAACAGACCTTTTGTCTGTTCCTTTTTCTTTGTCATAAAAAGGAGTACAAAAATGTACTCCTTTGTTTTTATATTTTTTCTCCAGGTTTGTAACTTGTATGTAATAGTTCGTGTGATAAGTCACTATAAGGATGGTTCAAGTACTCATCATATAACTTTTTAACCATTTTATTTTCATGGGATTTTCTTCTTGGTTTGGATGCATCTATTTTATAAATAGCGTCTTGTCTTTTTTTGATGATTGAGACATCACCATGATGGTATGGTTGTCCACCTCCACCAATACATCCTCCTGGGCAAGCCATGATTTCTATCGCATGAAATTCTGAAGTTCCTTTTTGAATTTCTTCTAATAGTTTTCTAGCATTTCCAAGTCCATGTGCAATTCCAATATTGAGGTCCATATCACCTATCTTAATGGTTGCTTTTCTAACACCTGCTAGACCGCGTAGTTCTTTGAAATCAATGTTTTCCAATGTTTCACCAGTCATCAGTTCTTTCGCTGTACGGACAGCAGCTTCGATCACCCCACCAGTGGTACCAAATATTGCACCTGCACCAGTAGACTCACCTAATATTGAATCGAAGTCGTTACCTTCGAGTTTATTGAATTCAATTCCTGCTTCTTTAATCATATGACCAAGTTCTCTTGTAGATAATACGTAATCTACATTAAAGACATCTTCTTTTGATAGTTCTGGTCTTGCTGATTCTGCTTTTTTCGCTACACAAGGCATAATAGATATGACTTTCATATTGTTTGGATCGATGCCCATTTTTTCTGCATAGTATGTTTTAGCGATAGCTCCTAACATTGTTTGTGGACTTTTACAGCTTGATGGCACATCGATTAAATCTGGAAATTGTTGTTCAATAAATTTTACCCAAGCAGGACAACAACTAGTCAACATTGGTAGTCTTCCACCTGTTTTGATTCGGTGCATTAATTCGTGTGCTTCTTCCATAATCGTTAAGTCTGCGGCGAAGTTTGTATCGAAAACACCATCAAATCCTAATCGTTTTAAAGCACTAACCAATTGTGGTGTAGAAATTGTTCCTGGTTCTAAGCCGAACATTTCACCAATTGCTACACGTACCGCTGGTGCAACTTGAACCACTGTATGTGTTTTTTCATTAGACAGTGCTCGCCAAGTTTTTCCAATATCACTTCGTTCAGTTAATGCCCCGGTTGGACATACAGCAACACATTGTCCACAATATGTGCACGATGTTTCTAGCATATCAAGATTGAATGCTGGAGCAACTGTGACATTAAATCCACGATTGATTGCAGATAATACACCAACTGTTTGCACATCGTTACACATTGTCTCACAACGTCTGCACATTACACATTTGTTTGGGTCTTTTACAATGGCATTTGATGAATAATCAATCGGATAATCCATTTTTTCACCCTTGACATAAATATCACGAATATTTAACTCTTCTGCCAATGATTGCAATTCACAATCTAGATTTTTGATGCATGTTAAACATTCGAATGGATGATTTGAGAGTAGTAATTGTAAATTGTTTCGTCTTGCGTTGATTGCTTTTAATGAATCTGTTTTGATGTGCATTCCTTCGTTTGCAATTTCTGCACATGAAGGTACCAAGTTTGGTCTATTTTCAAGTTCGACAACACAAATACGACAAGAAGCAGTTTTGTTCACGACTCCAAAGTCGTGTAAGTCTAGGTGACATAAAGTTGGGATATGAATGCCAACTTGTTTTGCTGCATCTAAAATTGTGGTACCTCGTGGAACTTTGATGTCCATGTTGTTGATGGTTATATTGATATCACTCATTGGTTTCCTCCTTATGGTTTTTCTATCGCATTTACTGGGCAAGCATCGTAGCATGCTCCACATGCAATACAAGCTGCTTCATCAATGATGTGTACTTGTTTGACTTTTCCAGTGATACAATCAACTGGGCAAACTCTAGCGCATTTGGTACATCCAATACACTTATCATCAATAATTGTGTATGCAGTTTTCTTAGTTCTATATGCATAAGCTTCATATTCTTCTCTGAAGTATTCTAATGTTGATAAAACTGGATTAGGAGCACTTTGACCAAGTCCGCATAAAGAAGTATATTTGATGTTGTTTGCCAGATCTTCTAGAATATCCAAATCTTCAGGTGTTCCTTCCATATTGGTTAATCGTTCTAGTATTTCATGCATGCGTTTTGTTCCAATGCGACATGGTGTACATTTCCCGCATGATTCTTCTTGGGTAAAATCTAAATAGAATTTAGAGATTTCGACCATATCATCGTCTTCATCAAGAACGATCATTCCACCTGAGCCCATCATAGATCCAATGGCTTTTAATGATTCGTAATCAATTGGTGTGTCAAGATGTTGTTCTGTGATGACACCACCTGATGGTCCTCCTGTTTGAACAGCTTTAAACTTTTTACCACCAATAATTCCACCACCGATTTCATAGATGATTTCTCTTAAAGTAGTACCCATTGGGACCTCTACAAGACCTATGTTGTTTATTTTTCCTGCTAAAGCAAACACTTTTGTTCCTTTTGACATTGGTGTACCAATGGTGTTAAACCAGTCACTTCCTTTTAAAATGATGGCTGGTATATTCGCAAGTGTTTCAACATTGTTGACACTTGTAGGTTTATTTTTATAACCTGCTTCACTAGGAAATGGAGGTTTTTTTGAAGGTTCACCTCGTAAACCAGTCATAGAATTGATTAGAGCAGTTTCTTCTCCACAAACAAATGCACCTGCACCAAGACGTATTTCAACGTCAAAATCAAATCCACTTCCAAAGATGTTTGTTCCTAAGAAACCATATTCTCTCGCTTGTGCAATTGCAATTTCAAGACGTTTGATTGCGAGTGGATATTCAGCACGAATATAGATTTTTCCTCTTGTAGCACCTGTAGCGTATCCCCCAATGGCCATTGCTTCTAAGACACTGTGCGGATCTCCTTCAAGTATTGAGCGATCCATAAATGCTCCTGGGTCCCCTTCATCTGCATTACATATAATATATTTTTGATTGACATCTTGATTGTAAGTGTATTCCCATTTTAAACCAGTTGGGAATCCTCCACCTCCACGACCACGAAGTCCGGAATCTTTCATGATTTTGATTACATCTATGGGTGAATATTCTTGTAAAGAAATTGCAAGTGCTTCATATCCTCTAGAAGCTATATATTCAGATATATCTTCTGGATTGATTGTTCCACAGTTTCGAAGAGCGATTCTAAATTGTTTCTTATAGAAATCCATATGTCGATGTGCTTTTACTTTTTTATGGCTTTTTGGATCATCAAATAAAAGTCTTGAAACGATACGTCCCTTAATAATATGTTCCTCAATAATTTCATCTATATCACTTATTTTAACTTTTACATAAAAGATGTTATCTGGTTGAATTTTAATAATTGGTCCTTGTCCACAAAAACCAAAACAACCTGTTTTCAAAATTCTTACTTCATCATCTAAGCCTAATTCTTTGATTTTATCTTGCATAACAATGAGCATTTCATCACTATCTGAGGCAATACAACCTGTACCACCACAAACTAAGACAGTTAAACGTTCTTTCATTTTTACACCTCCACCTTTTCATAAGTTTTTATTAGAAGTGTACCATCTTTATAATAATCTTCATTTACTACAGTATCTTCAATAAAATCATGAACAATATTGCTTGTGATTGGACCATATAAGAGTGGCTCATGATCCGGTTTTCTGACTTCAACGATTGGCTCACTTGTGCATTGACCCATACATCCAACACCAACAACTTTGACATTTTTTAATTTACGTTGATCAATTTCTTGAAGCAAAGCTTGAAATGTATCTTTTGCCCCTGCGCTAATACCACATGTTCCTAATCCAACACGTAGTTCAATTTGATCACCTTCATGTTCACCCTGTTTTCTAAGTGACAACGTACTTTGATAATCTTTTCGAAGTTTTCGAAGTTCTTCTAAGGATTTTACAGCCATATTATCCACGCTCCTTATATGTATTGATAATATCTTTTACCATATCTTTTGTCACATGCCCATAAACTTTCTCGCCAACCGTGACAACTGGTGCTAAACCACATGCTCCGATGCAACGAACATCTTTGACAGTAAAAAGGGTGTCTTCTGAGACATCGTTTTTTTCAACATTCAGTTGTTTTAAAAGTTCTTTGAGTATGTCACCAGCACCTTTAACATAACAAGCAGTTCCCATACATACACTAACCACATTTTTCCCAGTTTTCTTTTCTGTAAAATAAGAGTAAAATGAAACAACACCATTGACTCTAGCCGCACTAACTCCAACTTTTCTAGAAATATAAAGTTGTAGATTGTGAGGAATATACCCGAAAATCTGTTGAGCTTTATGTAAGACGTTAATCAAACTATTGTTGGGGTCTTCTAAAGACGCAATATATTGATCGAGTTTTACGAGTAACGATTGATCGAGTTCGCTAATATTTAGATTTACATTTGACATGTTTTCACTCCTTGAATTTGGTTTCTATTTCAAACTTTCCTATAAAAGCATAACACTTTACTTTTTAGATTTCAAGGCGTTTTTTGTCAATTTAGACCATTGAAAATAAAAGGAAAATAAACGGCTAAATAAAGGCGTAGAACGAGTGTTTAAAAGTGTGTTTTTTTACTTTTTTTACTTACAAAAAAGAAAATGATTTTGATAGAACTTTTACAAGCGTTTTCTTTAATTTTTAACTTCACTCCGTATTTTCTTGATTTTCATCTTCTTTCACATTATTATGTTTATATAATGGAGTGATGTTATGAAATGGACATATAAAGTTTTTATCAGTTTAATTGTTTTAGTCATTTTGATCCTTATATGGTTAATCCCAGAAATGGTGATTTTAAAGATAGCAACCAGTTGTATAATTATTCTTTTCATTATCTTGTATTGGTATCATCATCGCCATCATTTGGTGGAAAAGCAAAAGTTGTATCAACAAAAAGATTATGAGATTTCGATGCTTCATGATCAGTTAAAGGGCTATAAAAAAATTGCCAAAGCTTTAAGAGAACAAAAACATGAGTTTCAAAATAAATCACATGTTATTTTAGGCTTAATCAGAATGAATGAACTTGATAAGGCTAGTGAATATATAATGCAAAATGTGTATACGACGAATTTAACGAGTGATTATTATTTATCACGTATTAAAGATGATCAAATTAGTGCGCTTTTTGTTGGAAAAGAAGTGCAGGCAGTTGAACAGAATTTACAAATCAGATTGACGAATGACTCTTATTTGAGTCAACATCATCAAGGAATATCAAGTGATGATTTGATTGTTGTTATTGGGAATTTGATTGATAATAGTATTGATGCATATCAAGTAAGTAAGAAACCAATCGGTGTGATAGAAGTTCATGTTTTTGAAGATGAAAAGGAAATCTTAATTCGTGTAACAGATGAAGCTGGAGGTATTAAAGAAGAAATCAAAGATAAAATTTTCGAACGCGGTGTGACAACAAAAGCAGGAGACACAAGAGGTACTGGGCTTGCACTTGTAAGAAGCATTATTGAGTATTACGGAGGATATAAAAAAATAGATACATCAAATATTGGTGCGACAATGACTGTTGTCTTACCAAAAGAGAATTAGAGGTGGAAAAAATGAAAATGAAAATTGTGATAGTAGAAGATGACCCGATGGTGGCACATATTCATAAACACTATCTAGAAGCATTAGAAAATTTTGAAATTGTAGCGTCAATTGATAACGGATATGATGCATATATGTTTGTTCGTGATCATGATGAGATTGATTTGGTTATATTGGATGTTCATATGCCTAAATTGAGTGGACTTGAGATGTTGAAATTACTTCGTGAAGAAGGAAACAATGTCAATGTGATTCCGATTACTGCAATCAATGATAATAAGACGATCAGTGAGTTTTTAGATCTTGGTGTGATTGATTATTTGGTAAAACCTTTCTCCCAAGAACGCTTTAATCAGGCTGTATATCGATGCGAGTTGAAATACAAGACTTTTGCCGATCATGAAAATTTATCGCAACGAGATATCGATCGTGTGTTAAATCAGCATGATTCTCTTGATTTACCAAAAGGTCTTCAAGAAAAAACACTCAATTATATTACGGAAAAATTTAAACCATACAAAGCACAATGGGTGGATGTGGAAATGTTGACCGATTTGACCAACTTAAGTAAAGTTTCTTTGAGAAAATATCTTGATTATATGGTTGAAAATAATTGGATAAAAAAAGAAGTTGACTATGGAACAGTTGGACGCCCTAAGTATAAATATTTTATAAAATAAAATTTGTTTAGTTTCTTAACTTTTTTAAATAGACAATGATTGAGGATATTGGTAGAATATGGTTGTTCAATTCAATCACTCTTGGAATTTTCTGCTCAAAAATTCCAAAATCTTCAATCCTCTTTTAAAGTACCTTAGGGTATTGATAGAGAAAAAAACAGGCACGGAATAATGTCTGTTTTTTTTGTCTAAAAAAAATTGATTTTTTTTCATATTTAACCTATACAAGAAATGTGTTTGTGTTATAATGGAATAGGATGTAAGCGTTTTAACTTATCCTAAAGGAGATGTACAAATGTCTAAAGAAATGATGGATTGTATCGTTAAAGATAAACCTGAAAAAGGACTCACTTGGACACAAAAAGAAATTCCGAGTGATTTACAAGAGAACGAAGTATTGATTAAGGTAAATTATGCAAGTATTTGTGGTACAGATTACCATATTTATACTTATGATGATTGGGCAAAAAAACGTTTAAAATTACCATTTACAGCAGGACATGAATTTAGTGGTGAAGTTGTAAAAATAGGTACTGATGTTGAACGTGTAAACATCGGTGATATTGTAAGTGCAGAAACGCATATTATATGTGGTGAGTGTGAATTTTGTAAAGCTGGAGATGGTCATATTTGTAAGAATACCAAGATTATAGGTGTTGATACAGATGGATGTTTTGCGGAATATGTTCGTATTCCTGCGATGAATTGTTTTGTCAATAGTAAAGAAGCGAATCCATTACATTTAAGTGTGCAAGAACCACTAGGTAATGCGGTACACACTTTGGCACATTTTGATATCAAAGGAAAAGATGTTGTTATTGTTGGTTGTGGTCCAATAGGATTACTAGGTGTTAATGTTGCAAAAGCTTATGGAGCGAGAAGAATTATAGCAATTGAAGTCAATGAGTATCGCTTAAACTTAGCAAAAGAACTTGGTGCTGACAGAGTCATTAATCCATTGAAGGAAGATGTTATTGAACGAGTGATGGAAGAAACAGATTCTCAAGGTGCGGATGTAATTGGTGAATTTTCTGGAAACAAAACAGCGATTGAACAAGCGTTCAAATATATCAAACCTGGTGGAGGAATATCTTTATTAGGAATTCCAAATAAAGACATCGATATTGATGTTGCGAATGATGTGGTTTTTAAAGGTATTAGTATTTATGGTGTTGTTGGTCGTAGAATATATGATACTTGGTATCAAGTAAAAGAATTGATTGATAATGACTCACTTGATTTAGACAAAATTATTACACATGTATTTCCAATGAAAGATTATGAAAAAGCGATGGAAATCATGGGTACTGGAAATAGTGGAAAAATTGTATTAAAAGTAGGAGAGTGATAGTGTGAAAGATCATGAATTAACGTATCTTAAGAAAAAAATTGAAGGATTAAAAGAAGATGGTGTTTATCGTGAGTTACCGGTAAACTATGGACCTTGTGACAACCGAATTAATTTAAATGGAAAAGAGGTTGTCAATTTATCAAGCAATAATTACTTAGGGCTTGCAAATCACCCACGTGTAAAAAAAGCTGCAATTGATGCGGTGAATAAATATGGCGCAGGTGCTGGGGCTGTTAGAACAATTGTTGGTAATCAAGATATATTAGGAATACTAGAAGATGTATTGGCGGAATTCAAAAGAGAAGAATCGGTGATGTGTTTTCAAAGTGGTCTTAATTGTAATATCGGAACAATTCAAGCAATTGTTGAAAAAGGTGATTTGATTATTAGTGATGAGTTGAACCATGCTTCAATTATTGATGGGGTTCGTTTATCAAGAGCTGATAAGGCAGTGTTTAAACATTCTGATATGGAACATTTGGAGTCTATTTTAGAAGAAAAAAGAAATGATTATAATCAAGTGTTAATCATTACTGACGGTGTATTTTCTATGGATGGTGATTTGGCTAAATTACCAGAAATTGTTGAACTTGCTGAAAAATATAATGCCATGACTTATGTAGATGATGCTCACGGTAGTGGTGTTTTAGGTGAAAGTGGACGAGGTACAGTAGATCATTTCCATTTACACGGAAGAGTTGATTTTATCATAGGAACACTTTCTAAAGCGATTGGTGTAGTGGGAGGATATGTGGCTAGTAAAAAAGAAACCAAAACTTGGTTATCACACCGCGCTCGTCCATTACTATTTTCAACAGCATTACCTCCAGCAGCGACAGCTGCAGCTACTGAATCTGTAAAAATGTTGATGGAAAGTGAAGAGTATACTGATAAATTATGGTCAAATGCTCGATATTTTAAAGAAAAATTGGCAAAATTAGGGTTTAATACTGGACATAGTGAGACACCGATTACGCCAGTAATCATTGGGCCAGAGGCGAAAACGATGGAATTTTCTCGTGCTTTATTAGATGCAGGTGTTTATGTTTCAGGAATTGTTTTCCCAACAGTTCCAAAAAATACTGGTCGTTTACGTTGTATGATTAGTGCATCGCATACAATTGAAGATTTGGACTATTCAATCGCGCAATTTGAAAAGGTTGGAAAAGAATTAGGTATCATTTAAGGTTTCTACGTATTTCCCTTATAGATAGAATAAAAAAAAGGATAAACAAATTAATTTGTTTATCCTTTTTGTGTGTCATCCAAATAATCACTTGGTCTTTCTAAATGATATCCTTGAAAATAGTCACATCCTAGTGCTTTTAATTGATCAAATTGTTTTTGCTTTTCGACACCTTCCACGATTACTTTTGACTTTTGGAGACCAGCAATTTCTATCACCATTCGTATGATTGCTTGATTATTTTTATCATCTAAATCTTGAATGAAGACTTTGTCAATTTTAATAAAGTCAACGTTTAAGGATTTAATAAGTGATAAAGAAGAATACTCTTTTCCAAAGTCATCAAGGGCGATTAAAAATCCATAATCTTTCATGATTTTAATTTGGCGAAGCAAAAAATCTACATTTTCAACAAAGGTACTTTCAGAAATCTCTACACAGATTTGGCTTGGTTTAATTTGATGTGACTCTGCATAGTCTTTTATGCGTTTGATGATCCCTTCTTGAAACAATGTTTCCATCGTGAAATTGATAGAGCAAATAAGATTATCTTTTGGGTATTTTTTGATAATCTCTTGAAATGTACGAATTGATTTTGTAATCAAATAGAAATCCAATTCAAATATTAAAGAGGCTTCCTTAGCCACTTGAAAGAATGCACTTGGGCTAATATATCCAATATCTCTATCAAACCACCTAGCAAGTGACTCAATCATTACTTTATTGTTTTTCTGATTGTAAATTCCTTGTACATGGATTTGAAGATTGTCATCATTAATCGATTGTTTTAATTTTTCTATAATGGTCAATTTCTCTTTTAGTTGTTTTCGCATCGCAGGTTCAAATTTAGCAATTTTCATTGTACTTACATGACGTGAATGAGACATTGCTAGTGAGGCATTTGTGATCATATCCGACAGAGACTCATTTTTTTCTTTTGTCACGTAACCAACATGTAAATGGATTGGAATTTGAATTTTACCATGTTGGTAGATTTTGTGTTGTATTTTTGTTAGGTGAGTCAATAATTTTGATAAATCACAATCTTCATTTGCGATGAGAATAAACTCGTCACCTTCATACCTTACAACCAATAAATCTTCACTGATGTTTTGTAATGTTTGTGCTATGCGAACAATCATTTTGTCACCGATTTCAGAACAGTAGTAATCATTAACGGTCATAAAATGATGGATATCAATAAAAAACAAGGTGTACTTTTGTTTGTGTATTTCACTTATATATGAGTAAAGTCCGCGGCGATTCATTAGTTTCGTCAGTTGATCATGCTTACTATCAAAATCTAATTTCTCGTTTAGTTTCATCATTTCTGTTAGGTTACTACCGATTGAAATGACAAACTCAAATTCTCCTTCATCATTATAAACTGTATGATTATGCCAACTTATGTAGTATGTTTTACCTCTGAATGTTGATTTGACTAAATCGGTGGTCATCTGTTCTTCTAATGCTTCTTGAAACCAAGTGTCATCTTCAATTTGAAACATTTCATCCATTTCATTGTATGTTTTACCTTTGATTTCATTTTCTTCGACACCAAAAAACTTTAAGAAAGAATCAGAAATATAATCTAATTTTCCTTCTTTATTATATTTGACAATAAAATCACTAGAATGATTCATTATGAAATCTAAATCTAACTCATTGTATTTTATTTCTTTGTCTTTTTGATTCATCATATTTAATAAATGTTGGGTTTCAGAAAAATCAATTTCAACACTAGTAAGAACATTTCCACTTGATGGCAAACTCTTCGAATAAACCCAAATATTTTCTTTCATACCTGGGAATTTTATACGATAATAACTTTCCATGGAAATAGTTTGATAGGTTCTATCCGCAAAATAAGATACATCATTGCGATCATCTGGGTGGATATATGATAAGCCAGTTGACAATGGAATATCAAGAATTTTATCCTGAGAAGGATAAAAATCCACAAATGCATCTGTAAATTCTATATGAATCATTTGTGTTTTATAGTTATATTCGAAGTAAAACGCTCGGTTTGTTTGATCAAATAAAGTGTTAAGAGTTTTTTGTTTGACTGCAGTTTTCGCTGCACTAGCAATTCCTAAAGCGATAAAGACAATCCCAATGATGATGAGTGGCAAAATGATGTAAGATACAACTGTATTTGTTGTGAACAACTCGATGTTGATCAAACCATGACGAATGAGGGAATACAAAATATCAATTGCAAAGATGATGGTTGCGCCAATAAGAATCTTGTAGTATTTGTCTTTGATAGAAATTAGTATAATCGCGACTAAAATAAACATCAATAATTCATTGATGTAATCAGTTAAGAAAAATGTCCAATCTTCTATCTCATGTGTGATGATGAAAGGTATGGTATAAATAATGATCACAACGAGTGCGACGATTGTAATTTTTCGGGCAGTTATTTTCACAATATCTTCCTCCTAAAAGGGTCTATTGATATCTTAGTCGATAAGATACTTTATTATAACATAAATAGAATTCTCAAGATAGGAGATAATTTCATTAAGAAAACGCTTTAGCTCATTAAAGTGTTGCGCGTGGTGGTCAAATATGTTACTCTTTTTATAAAATTAAAAAGGAGGCATTATATGAGTGGACTTAAAGAGAAATTCGGATTGGCAACTGCGATTTCTATGGTTGTTGGAATTGTCATTGGTAGTGGTGTATTTTTTAAAGCTGATGATGTATTAGTTGCGACCAATGGGAGTTTACTATTAGCGATTCTAGCATGGTTGATCGGTGGATCAATTATGGTTGTTAGTGCGTATACGTTTAGTTTGGCGGCGAGAAGAGTTTCAAAATCAAATGGGATTGTGGATTATGTAGAAGCTGGTTATGGGGAAAGAGTTGGGTTTTATGTTGGATACTTTATGGCATTTATTTACTATCCTACATTAACAGGAGTACTTGCCTGGGTCAGTGCACTTTACACATCAATTTTGTTTGGTATTGAGGGTTATGGTCTATGGTATATTGCCATTATCTATCTATTAATGATTGTTTTATTAAATTACTTATCACCAATTTTAAGTGGTAAATTTCAAGTTAGTGCAACAATCATTAAATTGATTCCCTTAAGTTTGGTTGCGGTTGTTGGATTGATTGTAGGTTTGGTTAGTGGATTAACAATTGAAAACTTTACGAGTGCGGCAAGTGGTGTTGCACAAACTGGTGGTGGATTAAGTGTTGCAGTACTAGCGACTGCGTTTGCTTATGAAGGATGGATTGTTGCTACTTCAATTAATAGTGAATTGAAAGATGCGAAAAAAACATTGCCAAAGGCATTGGTACTTGGATCAATCATCGTTATGATTACATATATTATGTATTATGTTGGATTGGCAGGAACTCTATCAAATGAAGTATTTGCAGTTGAGGGAGATAATGCGGTAAATATCGCAGTTTCAACTTTGTTTGGTTCATTTGCTGGTACAGCTTTAACAGTGTTTGTCATTATATCTTGTTTGGGTACTCTAAATGGTTTAATGCTTGGAACATCTCGTAGTATTCATAGTTTGGCATATAGAAATAAAGGTTTTGCGCCAAAGTTTTTTGCGAAAACAGCAGAAGGGACAAACTCTCCGACAAGAAGTATTATGTTGTCACTTGTGATTATGTCTGCGTGGGGACTTGTTTGGTTTGGAAACTTTGAAGGTTGGTTTAATGGATTCTTAGATACTTCAGAGTTACCGATTGCGTTCTTATATGCAATCTATTTATTGGTATATTTATGGATTATGAGAACTTTTACAGATTTGAATGTATGGCAGCGTTATTTGGCTCCTTCGCTTTCAACTGTTGGTAGTTTGTATATTGTATATGCGGCTGTTCAAAAAGATTTGTTTTTAGTATTCGCATTGATTACTTTATTAATCATTGCCAGTGCATTTGTTTCAGAATTCTTGAATAAAAAGGCAGAGACCAAGTTGGCAGTTGCTTCAGAATAAGAAAAAAAACACTTCGATTGAAGTGTTTTTAATAGTTTCACTAAATAACAAAGTCTCCGTCTTTAAAGATGGTGACTTTTTTTCCACCTTTTGTAGTACCAGTGATTTGTAAATCTTTACTACCAAACATAAAATCAGAATGCGCCATACTAAAGTTGTATCCTTTTTCTTTTAAATCTTCAAGTTTGGCATCTGTTCCACCTTCGATGTTCATTGGGTAAGCACGGCCTAAAGCCATATGGCAAGATGCGTTTTCATCGAATAAGGTATTGAAGAAGAGAATATTTGAGTTAGAGATTGGCGAGTCATAACTTATTAAAGCTATTTCTCCTAAATATGAACTACCTTCATCGTATTCAAGTAAGTTTTTAAGGGCATCTTTTTCTTTTTTCGCATCATAATCGACAACTTGACCATCTTTAAATTCTAACCAGAAATCTTCAATTAAAGTTCCTTGGTAATTTAATGGTTTTGTTGCGACTACTTTTCCGTTTACACCAGTTTTATGTGGCATAGTAAAGTTTTCTTCGGTCGGTATATTTGGATTAAACCAAACACCTTTTGTTGAGGTTTCTCCTCCACCAGCCCAAACGTGGTTTTCAACTAGTTTGATTGTGATGTCAGTACCTAAGTTGTTTTCAAAATGTAGTGTATCAAATTGGTAATCATTGAGTATTTTATTGTGTGCTAACAAGCGGTCATTATGTTCTTTCCATTCTTGAATTGGATCATTGTCTTCTGTTACGCGTGATGCTTGTAAAATAGCATCCCATAACGCTTCAACAGCTTCATCTTCTTCTAAATCTGGAAAGACTCTTTTTGCCCAAACTGCATTTGGAGCAGCAACGATGCTCCATTGTGTACGATTACTCATCATGTGATCTTGAACAAAACTTAGTGCTTTACTTCTAGCGATGCTTGAAGTTTGCATTTTTTTCGGGTCGACACCTTTGTTTAATCCAGGGATTGGTGAAGTGATGCTGATGACACAAGCACCTTCATCAACAAGTTCTTGGTACTTATCAATTTGCCATTGTGGGACAGTTGAAAGTGTGTCCGTAGACATATGATCTAGACCATATCGTGAAACGTAATCATCCGTCCAATTGACCATCACTTTTTTTGCACCTGCTTCATAAGCTTTTAATGTAATTTTTCGTGCCAATTCTTTTGTTTCGGTTGAAGAATTTACTACAACTATTTGATCTTGTTGGACATTTGCGCCAACTTTTACTGCTAGTTCGGCTAGCTTTTCGATTAATTGTTCTTTTGCCATGTAATCATTCCTTTCACTACAATAGTATATCATGAAAGGGCTTTTTTTAAAGAAAAAAGGTATTCTTTTTTGTTATTTTATTTCAAAATAAAAGGTATTCAGAGATTCATCATTTTTTATCAGTGAGTTTTGTGATATCCTATAAGAGAACTGTGAGGTGGAAGAATGGAGTTTAAATATCAGTTGGTAGAATGTGTTAAGCAATGTTCAACTAAGGAAATTGATGATTTTTTAATCCGTGAAGTAAAGTCTTTGTTTAATACACCAAAGATTTATCAATATTATCAAGTATTAAAAGATCATCAATGTGAAGCCAGTGAAGCAAAATTGATCGTTGCTTGGTTGGCGCAATTATCTGGGGATAACATGAAGTTAGGAATGTTATCTAGATCAATAAATGAAACAGATTTTAAGGGAGAATATCTATCATTTTATTATGATATGCGTGCCCTTTCTGGTTTATTTGGTGATCCTAGAGAACGACTTGTCTTTAGCGATAAAAGTTTAGAAAACATAGTGGTAGATCAATCATCATTCTTTCTTGGAAACGCTTATCTAACAAGAGGACAAATTCACAATGGGTTAAAAGAGTATCGTAAAGCTTATCAATATTTTTATCAAGCATACGAAACTTTTTTGAGTCAAGAAATGATGTTTCCTGCGTCTGTTTCTTTGACCAATGCCTTGTTAAATAAAGTCAGACTTGCACAATTTGATGAGTGTATAAAAATAGCGAAGCAAAGTATGTTGATGTCTTCAAGCTTTTCATCGAGTGTACACCAATACTGGGATGTATTGTATTTGCCTATGGGGATTGCTTATTTAGAGCAAAATCACGTGTTACTTGCGATTGATTATTTAGCAAAAGCAAAAGAAGCAATCGATGCACTTGAATTGATTCATATGCATGGGTATTTGGAACTCAATTTATTTAAAGCTTATAAAATGCATGGTGATATGAAAAGATTGAAAGAAATATTAGAAGAGACAAAATCATTGTTTGCGCATATGCGTTACCCGATGATGACATTGATCATGAAATATGGGGATGTATTGTTAGACGATTATTTGAGTGTTCAAGAAATAGAAGAATTAATACTAATGTATAAAGAAGAGCGTGATCCTCAACCTTTTTTGATTGAGATAGTCGTTTATCTAGGTAATAAGAACAATGAAGAATATTTAGGTTTTGATGATTTTATCAAGTACATTAATGATTGTAGACAACAAGGAGATTTGATTAGTTTACAGGTCTTGTTACTGTTGCTTGCGGATAGATATTACTTAAAAGGTGAACATGAAAAAGCGAAGATTATTTTAGAAGAAGTTTTATTATACAAAGATAATCATCAACTCCTTGGTGCCTTATATTTATATCCTTATGAATGTTGGCCATTGATACAAAAGATGGATCATCATATGAAAAAAACAACATCAAAACAACCATGTTTTACTGAAAAGGAATTAGAAGTATTGATGCTGATGGAACAAGGAATTACAAACAAAGAAATTGGTGAGAAGTTATTTATTAGTGTAGGAACTGTTAAGTGGCACATCAATCATATATTGAGTAAATTGGATGTAAAGAACCGTATACAAGCGGTACATGAGGCAAGAAAATTAGGAATTTTTAAAGAAAACACATAACCTAACCTAATCCCTAACCGGGGTTAGGTTTTTTTTATGCAATTGTTTGATAGAGTATGGGTGTAGATAAAAAAAGGAGGAATTATTATGCCAGAATTTATGGGTCATTTTCATCAGTGGGGTGCTGTTATCTTTTTCATCCTATTATATGGTGGAGCGTTGTTATTTATTCCATTTTATAAAAAAATGGATAAAAAACCTGCCGGAGTGTATTTTGCATTTGTCATTGCGTTCGCGATTGAGATGCATGGGATCCCGTTTAGTATGTTACTGATTGGTGCAATATTTGGAGAATTTTTGCCAGAAGGAATTTTATGGGGACATACATTGTTTGAATATATTGGGTATACAGGATTATACATCAATATTGTGTTGGTATTACTAGGACTTGCGCTCATTTTACATGGATGGTATATCATTTACCATGGATATTGGAAAAAAGTGAAAGGTACTGGCCAAGTTTGTAAACAAGGTGTGTATCAATATATTCGTCATCCACAATATACAGGTTTGATGTTGATTTCATTAGGGATGATATTTGGTTGGGCGACACTGCCTACACTAATCATGTTTCCCATCATTATTATGATGTATGTAAGACTCGCAAAAAAAGAAGAAAAAGATATGATTAATGAGTTTGGTGAAGAGTACTTGATGTATAAAGAAAAAACCAAAAAATTTATACCATTCGTTTGGTAAGGAGGAAAGTACAATGAAAAAGATTTTTATTATGATTATTGCATGGGGTGTTTTAAATTTAGTTGCGTATGTATTTGCGTTTGATAAAGGATACATGGTTTCTTGGGGTCTATTTGGGATTTTGCTTGTATGTAGTTTGGCATTACTGTTTATTTTTGTATTAATGTTGATCTTTACAGGAGCTTTTGAGTTGTTGAATGTTAGTAATGCATATTTGATTCGTAAGTTACCTGGTGTTGCGTTATTTACGGTATTTACTGTCGTGTTGTTGTTGATGCAGATTGCACTGAGTGATAAGTTTGTATATATGCCAGGTGATGTAAAAGAATCAGGATGGACTGAAGTAGAGTTGAATGGAACTGATCAATATATTGGTGTTCGTACAAATGATGAAACAAATCCGGTTATTTTGTTTTTGGCTGGAGGTCCTGGGGGATCACAAATTCAGGCTACAAGAGAACATTTTGACCAATTAGAAGAAGAATATACAATCATCAACTGGGAACAACCAGGTAGTGGGAAATCGTATAACGCAAGAGAGATTGATTCGATTACGATTGAAACATACATTGAAGATGGACATGCGGTAACGACATATTTAAAAGAACGCTTTAACCAAGAAAAGATCTATATTATAGGTGAATCTTGGGGCAGTTATTTGGGTATTGAACTAGCAACACGCTACCCTGAAGATTATGAAGCAATCATTACAACAGGACAAATGGTTGATTTCGCTGAAACTGAAGTGTACTGTTATGAAAAAGCACTAGAAGTCGCTTATGAACGTCAAGATGAACAACAGATCAAAGCGTTAGAAAATCTTGATGAAGTACCGGTTAAAGGAAAGAACATTAGTTTAGAAATTGGGACATATTTAACCTATCTTCATGGCTATATGAATGAAATTGATGAGATTAATAGAACATCATGGGATACACTTGATTCACTTTTCTCACCTGAATATAACATCATGGACTCATTTAATTTTATTCGTGCACTTTATTATACATTTAGCCATGTATTCCAACAATTGTATGAGACTGATTTAAGAGAAACACATACATCCTTAGACATTCCAATTTATATATTACATGGGCGTCATGATTTGAACGCACCTTCCTATTTGGTTGATGATTATTATGAGTTGCTTGAAGCACCAGAAAAAGAATTGATCTATTTTGAACATTCAGGTCATAACCCATGGATTACAGAACCAGTATTGTTTCAACAAACAGTACTAGATTTATTAAATCAAGACTAAAAAAATGTGACCAAGCAATTTTGCTTGGTCACTTACTAAAAGGAGATTTATGCAAATGATGAAAAATGAAAACATCAAGAATTATTATCAAAGTAACAAACACAATATCATTAGTCTATTATTGTTTTACAGTGTCATATTTATCGTAAGAAGCATCGGAGTAACTGCTTTATCAGACTTCTTTACATCATCATCAAATGATGGATTGATGCAGATGATGATCACGCTCATTCTGATGACTATGGTCATCATCGCGTTTGTGATTGATATCACAACATTATATAAACGATATAGCAAAATAACGTTTATCAGAATATTTTTACGATTTTTTACGGGACTTTTATTTTTAAATGCCATTCTTTACAGAATTCACGCAATCAAACTTGATGTGATTGTATTCCATTTAATGTTTGTGGCTGTGTTTATTGTTGAAGTGATCTTATTGAGGATGGAGAAACAAAATCAAGCATTGTCACATGATGAAGAAAATGATCATCATCACCTCATCAAAAAGAATATATTATTTAGCATCATCGCTATGTTGTTTCTAACAGTTTTTCAGTTTGATGGTTTTGTAGGTGTGTTCACAAGCATCTTAATGTATTGTTTGATTATCATTATTTTGGTTTCATTAAAAATCAAAAATGTAAGTTCAAGTAAAGAAGTAATGATGATTTTTATTTGGATGTTGATTACAGGAACAACAATTACGTATTTAGAGAGCAGAGATATCGTCATAAACAATGTGTATTTATTTGGTAGAACAACATTTAGAAGTGCTTTATATTTGTTGATGTTTTTACCGATGTATTATCATTTGTTTGAAAAACACAACAAGAATGTCATGTGACATTCTTGTTTTTTGATCTTCATGATATAATGTGGTTGAAAGTTGGTGATGCGATGCATATCAATTATGCTGTATTTTCAAAAGAAGAACATACTATTTTTCCATATCAATTACCTTTTTTTACTGGTGAAAAAGTTACGTTTGAAACACCAGTAACTATTTTGGTTGGGGAAAACGGTACAGGAAAATCAACCTTGATTGAATTGATGAATGAAGTATTAAAGTTGCCCAAAATTGTCGGTACGACGAATCATTTAGAACAAGATATATTAAAAGAAGCAAGTAAAAATGTTTTGATTCACCGACTACATCAAAAGCCAAAGGGATTCTTTTTTGGGGCAGAAGATTTCACTAGTTATATTCATTATTTAACATATGAGAAAAATGCTTCTAAGGCAGAATTAAAAAGAATAGAACAAGAATATAAACATCGTAGTGAATATGCAAAAGGGCTCGCATCAATGCCACATAACAGAACGATTCATGAAATCGATGGATTACATAATAGAGATTTACTTTCTTCATCTCATGGGGAAGCATATCTTTCATTCTTTACGTCAAGAATGAAAGAAAATCAACTCTATTTACTCGACGAACCAGAAACACCACTATCAATACAAAATCAGTTATCCTTACTCTACTTAATAGATGAGGCAGTGAAAAAGAATTGTCAGTTTATTATCGCAACCCATAGCCCAGTCATTATGGCGATGCCGAATGCGAGAGTATTGTCTTTATCAAGTGAAGGAATCAAAGAGATATCTTATGATGAAATCGAATCAGTGAAATTGTTAAAACAATTTCTCAATCAAAAGGAACAATTTTTTAGACATTTGTTCAAATAAAAAAACTTCTAGCCATTAGAAGTTTTTTATTTTCTCTTTTTTTGAAATCATTCTTATCAATTTTTCTTTTATAATCGAGTTGATTAGGTGACACGTTTTATGCAGTCACATAACACATCTGCTTATACTAGACGATATTAATCTCTAAGTGGAATTCCTTCACCATCTTCTTTGATTTCTCCAGCTAGAATAAAGATTCCTTCAATTAGACCCCATATTCCAGAAATGACTGGACCAATGATGATGAATATACCAATCGTTCCAAGTAACAATTGAGCAACTGCTTGTGAGTTGCGTTTTAAATAAAAGTTGTGCACACCCCAAGTACCTAAAAAGATACCAAGTAATCCAGCCGCAATCTTTGATTTCGCCATTGGATGGTATTGTTGTTGAATGGTTGAACCATAGTTTGGTGTTTTTGTGCCACAATATGGACACACTTTTGTACTCTCTTCTAGTTTTTCTCCACAATTTGTGCAATACATCATGTTATTCTCCTTTTTCTCTAGTCTTTATAGAAATCCTTGCTATTTATTTTCATCATTGAATGGATGTGCATTCTTACAATTACTAGATACATTTATTATCACCATTCAAAGGATATCAATTATAGAAATTATAACATATTAACATTTGATGAAAAAGGTCATTTAGAATAAATTTTGGAGGGGTATGAACAAATTGATGGTTTCTGAGAGTTATGCTTTTGTGTTTTCTATTTTATGTTATAATGAGAGTATCTTAAGATAAAGTGGTGAGGGTATGAAAAAGTATGTAGAAGATTTTGTCCGTGTCATTAACCACATCAACAATAATAATACCTACAAAGCGGCGTGGGCACTATCAATCATTGATTGCATTGAGGGTAAAGAGTATGAAGAGATAGACGATTCAGTGGTGATTGAAGAATACTTTATTGTCAAACATCTTTTAAAATACTATTGGAACTTGAATGTCATTTTTGATATTCACCAAGGTGGGTTTTTGGTGATTGAAAAAATGATTGAAGAACTCAAAGGTGATATTGTGAAACATCAAGAATTATCATTTAAACAAGTTGATCATTATCTTAAACAACATCAAATCACTTATGAGAGACTCATTTCTAAAATTATTCAGACAGTGAATCAGAATGTGGCATATCGCTTTTTGAACTTGTATAAAGAAAAAGTACCACTTTATAAGTTTGATTCTGAGAAGAAAGTGATTGTGTTTCATAAAGAAGATATTCAGGCATTAAAAGAGCATAAAGGACTTATTAAGAATTTACTGATATATAAATGGGCAAAGTATTTAGAACATTTTAATGAAGATGGAAAAATGATCCATAAATTGCTGTCTTCAAGAAAACAAACAGTCAAAAAACAGGAGTGGGTTATTGATGCAAGTGTATAACAAATTGGTGCGTGATTTGATACCGAATATTATTCGAGAATCGGGTAGTGAATGTGATGTAAGAACTTTAAGTGAACGTGAGTTTAAACGTGCGCTTGTCACCAAGGTTGTTGAAGAAGGTCAAGAGTTGATGCAGGCTAGCAATAAACATGAGATGATTGATGAACTTGGGGATTTATATGAAGTTATTGAGACATTGATGATGGTTTATAAAATAGACAAACGCGAAATTGATAATCATCGAATCAAAAAGAATATGACCAAAGGTGGATTTGATCATCGCGTATTTTTAGAAAAAGTAAAATAATAGCCTGCAAAGGCTATTTTTTGTAAGGAGGCGACAGATGAGAATATTGATTATCTTGAATATTCTATTCGCGGCACTGTTTGTGTCGCCTTTTATCGGTCGTCCTAAAGTTATTCATATTGAAGAACGTTTTTCGATTAAAAATATGCCTACTTCTACGATTCTTGCTGAGTTGAACATTGTTCCGACTATTGTCAAAGATCGTGATATGTTGGAAGTAAATACTGTGAACCATCAATCAAAATCAATTACGATTCGTGGTGTTGTTTTTGATCTTGATGCCATTCATTATATGTTATATCAATTACCGGATTTAGAAGATCGAATTGATGAGTGGCTTGCACTAGAACGAAGTGGAGAAGAAGTGCTTGCGATGAGCCGCTTTAAATCCTATTTGGTAGATAATTCTTTACAATATAAAGCAAGATTTTACCGTTTTAATCAAGAGACTCACTTTGTGAAAATTGTCGAAGATTTTTTATATGATTTATTTTTATTAGGTGAAAAATCGGTAAACCTTGATTTTATCACCAATCAAGAAGTGCGACCTTATGAGGTACGTTTTTACGAAGATTTTGATGAAGAGAAAATGGTTGCTGGGGCATACGGGTTATACCATGTATACAACCGAAACACATATTATCTTGAGAGTGATCTTTGTACGGATTTTAATTTGTACTCAAAAATATCAGAAGAAGAAAAACAAGCAATGATTGATGGATTAGATGAGGTAGATTATGTTGAAGAAGATGGTTGTTATACCTATGTATTTGAACAATTAGATTACGATTTATCATTTGAGTTATTAGAAGAAAAACTATATCAACATAATACTATTTTTGTGTTTGATTATCAGTCACATTCAACTAAACCATATGCTCGTTTTCGTGTTGCCTTTGATCATTTTTATGAAGAAAAATTATTGATTAGTAGTGAGACAAGTAATTTTAAAATTTCAAAAGAAGCAAGTGATTACCGTAACCAATACAATGTTGAACTTGTTGAATCGTATGGAGAAACAAGGGCTGTTCCTGTTGATATTATATATCCTCATAGAAATTTAGTTGAAGATAAGGAACTTTGGTTTTATACAAAAAGCAATTATTTTCATCAGATGCTTGAGGGAAATCAGTACAATGTAAAGTATCGTAAAGATATGATATATTACGATGAATATGATAGAGAAAATATGTTTGGTGGGTTAGAACTTATTTATGATTCAGTGGGATATGTTGTCTATGATCCACTGACAATCTTTACGTTTAATTATGGAATTAGTGACCTCAATCATTATTTAAAAGATGTATATCCTTTTTTACTTTGGGGGACATCAGTAGAAAATAGAGAATCGTATCGCATGGTTGAACGATTTATTTGGGATAAGGATCGTTTTACGATTTTTAAATATGGTCATGTGCTAGAAAAAGAAGCGTTAAGACAGTACTATGATACAAGATTAAAAAATGTTATAATTGGTAGTGAGGTTCCGATTGATATCTTAGATGATATTGATGACTATTACGAAAAAACAAGGTAAGGGGAAGAAAATGAATTCAAAAAATAAAGATGCTTTAAAGATATTTATTGGGTATGTATTTGCTTTTTTGGTTGGATTATTTGTATATTTAGAGTTGCGTCTTGAGTATGAAACAGTGTATGCAGTGTTGATTGCGAACGTCGCAATGACGATGATTGTTTTTATTGGTAGTGTGATTTATAATAACTCATCTTTTTATGATCCTTATTGGAGTGTAGTGCCACCTGTACTTATCTTTGTATTTATGGTTGAAAGTGCACAGTTTAGTATATGGTTTGTGCCGGTATTTATTGGGGTATGTATGTGGAGTCATAGACTCACGTTAAACTGGTATAAGAATTTTGTTGGGTTTAAAAAAGAAGATTTTAGATACCAAGATTTTCGAGAGAAATTTCCAAAGATGTATTGGTTGGTGAGTTTGCTTGCTGTTCATATGTTTCCTACATTGATTGTTTATTTGGGATTAATGCCAATTTATATTTTTGTTAATGATACTGTATCAAGACCGTTTTTTGTGATTGTAGGAACAGTGATTATTCTTAGTGGAACAGTGATTAGCTATTTTGCGGATGAACAGATGAGGGATCATCAAAAAAACCAATATGAGTATGCGATGAAGGAAGGACTATGGAGTATATCAAGACATCCTAACTATTTGGGTGAGTTGATGATGTGGTTTGGTGTGATGGTTGTTTCTTTTAGCGTTAGTTATGATTATTATCAAACATTTGGATTTTTAGCGATGCTTTCTTTGTTTGAGTTTTATAGTATTCCTAGAATGGAAAAAAGACTTTTAGAGCGAAAAGAAGATTATGAAGAAATCAAATTAAATATTTCAAGAGTATTTCCTTTAAGTTATATTAGAAAATCATTGTTTAAGTGATAACTAAATAAAATATTTGTTCTGAATATGAGAACAAATATTTTATTTACAGACCACAATCAATTTGTATGCTTATATCATGTTTGTTATGATATAATACTAAAAAAGGAGGTTTATATATGACGAATAGAAGTATCGTAATGATGATTGTTTTATCGATTGTAACATTTGGAATTTATTGGATATATTGGTATGTTGTTTTCCAAAGCGAGTTAAAAAGAGAAACTGGTGAAGGTTTTGGTGGATTAGGTCATCTATTAATGACGATTATAACGTTTGGTATTTATGGGTTATATTGGAACTTTGCGGCAGGTAAACGTTTAGCGCAACAAGGTACGGATGATTGGTCGATTATTTACTTTATATTGCCTTTTATTGGTGGTCTTGGTATATTAAACCCATTTTTTATGCAACACCAAGCGAATAATTTGTCGTAATTATTTGTGAAATAGAATATCATATAAAAAGAGTTAGAATGCAATTGATTCTAACTCTTTTCATTTGTTATGGTAGAATAAGAATAGAATGATGTTCTTAGGAGATGATTATATGGATGAAAAGATTACCCTTAAGTTTCAGAAATTGCATATCGTAACAACTTTAGGTTGGGCATTGATTCTTTTTCTTGCGCTGATATCAAGAGGGGTTCTTAGTAACTTTGCTTTTTGGTTGATACTCATTATGATTTCTATATTGTTTGTCTTAGATGCTTTATATTTTGTGATCCGTGTCATTGATGGACATTTTCTAGTGGTGAGTAATCGAGAAGTCATCATCAAAAGATTGTTTAAACCTATTGAGTCGATGTTGATTGCTGAGTTGATATCAATTATATATATTGATAATGGTCCTCAACATCAACGAATTATGTTATCCAATGGAGAACGAGAGATAGAAATCAAACATATCTATAAGTTTTCAAAAGAGAGTATTTTGGTCATCATTCAAGAATCAAGTAATTTTCCAAAGAATTTAGAGGTTGCTAGAATAACGAAAAATACATGATTGTGATGAAAATAGATGTTATTTAGAGAATGTTTCTTATTAGTTTAGAAAGTAAAGACTATTGAAGTATATTATAAACACTATCTTATATAATGATGGTGGTAGGTGATTATAATGACAGTAGAAGAAAAAATAAAAGAAGTATTAGAGCGCACAAGACCATTCTTACAACAAGATGGTGGAGATTTAGAATTTGTCAAGTTTGAAAAAGGTATCGTTTTTGTCAACATGACAGGCGCTTGTGTTGGTTGTGCCGCAAGTAACGTCACACTATATGATGGAATTGAAAGTATTTTACTAGCAGAAGTACCAGAAGTCATCGGTGTAGAACATATTTAGATTGAGTGAAAACTCAATCTTTTTTTCTTGTATAAGTATTTTTCTTATTTTATAATTAAGTTATAAAAAACGAGGTGAGAAAAATGATTGATTTTGAAAACAAGAAATATTTAAAATTAAAAGAAGATGACGGATATGGGAAACTAGCAGAGGAGTTATTGGTCGAAGGAGAAGAAATTTTAGGTGCTTATAAATCTGTTCGTGATGGAATTGTGTTCACTAGTTTTCGTTTGATCATTATCAATGTACAAGGAATTACCGGTAAGAAAAAAGATTTCACTAGTATTCCCTACAATAAAATAAATGTTTACTCGGTGGAGACTTCGGGGGTTTTTGATTTAGAGGCTGAGCTAGTTATTTATGTGAGTAGTATAGGTCAAATGATGTTTGAGTTTAAAGGTAGAAGCAACGTAAGAGCGATTTCTAAGCATATATCACAAGCGTTGAAATAAGAACAGGCTTTCCCTTTTGGAAAGCCTGTTTTAGCACATAACTTGTATAATAAAGCGTTAACATATATAATTGTTTTATAAGAATAAATGCGAGGTGTTTTATGAAAACAATCATCAATCATTCGAGAAATCCGAGATTTAATTTGGCTTTAGAAGAGTATGTATTAAAGTATTTAGATACAGATGAAGATTTTGTTTTGTTATGGCAAAATGAGAACAGTGTCATCATCGGTCGTAATCAAAATACAGTAGAAGAAGTGAATGCTGAGTATGTGAAAAAACATGATGTTAGTGTGGTCAGAAGAATTACTGGTGGAGGAGCTGTCTACCATGATTTAGGAAACCTAAATTTTAGTTTTGTGACCAATACGTTAAAAGATAATTTAAACAATTATATTAAGTTTACTGAGCCGGTGATTGAGGCGCTAAATAGTTTAGGTGTCCCAGCTGAGTTTAGTGGTCGTAATGATATCGTTGTTGAAGGTAAAAAAATCAGTGGGAATGCACAAAGTTATTACAAAAATAAGATGTTGCATCATGGGACTATTCTGTTCGATGTGAATTTAGCAATGATTGCGGATGTATTAAACGTTAAACAAGATAAGATTGCTTCTAAAGGAATCAAATCGAATAGAGCGAGAGTAACAAATATTAAACCATATTTAAAAGAAGAAATTACGATGAGTGAGTTTGAAGAGAGATTGTTGAAATATTTGCTTGATACTGAAAATATTAAGGAACATGTTTATCATTTGTCAAAAACAGACTTAGATAAGATCAACGAACTGATGGAAACAAGATATAATACTTGGGAATGGAATTATGGAGAGTCACCTGAGTTTTCGATTGAGAAATCGAATCGTTACCAAGGTGGCAAAGTTGAGTTTAAATTTAATGTCAAAGATGGCGTTATTTCTGACATGAAAATATTTGGTGATTTTTTAGGTGCGAAACCACTAGATGAATTAGAAGAATTGTTTATCGGTACTAAGTATGATGAAGCATCAGTTAGAGAAAAACTAGAAGATAAAAAAATAGAAGAATATTTCTTCAATATCCATTTAGAAAATGTGATGGATTGTCTATTTAACTAACAAAGTGAGTCCACGAAGGGACTCACTTTTCTAATACCTTGTCTGGCTTGTATATATTGAATATAAAGGCTATAATGGGGATAAGGAGGTTATGCAAATGAAAAAATTATTATTTATTGTTTCAATCACATTTGTCCTTCTACTTAGTGCATGTGCCAATATTGGACGCGTTGAAAATTCTTTTGTTGATCAAGGATATGAGAAATCAGAAAACGCATCAGCTTTTATCGGAGATGTACTAAACTCTTTTGAAGATGAAGATATAACAGTTGAGGCTTATGTATATCGTGAAGGATTTAAAACAGCGGTTATATTGGTGTTTGATTCTAGTGATGAACTAGAAACTCAACTTGATGAAAATGACAGTTTACAAGCTTTTATCGATGATCTAAAAGAAGATGAAGTTGTAAGAAACAATATGTTGTTAATCCCCATTGCACTATCTGAAGACGATGTAGAAGAAATGATTCGCATCTTTAATGAATAAGGAAACAGACTCGAAAATGAGTCTGTTTTTTTAACCAATTATCTCAAGTATATAATCTTTATCAAGCCAAAAACAGTGTTTTGTATATTCGTTAGCATTTGTTTTTTTATCTGCTACAGGTAGTTTATAAGTGTCACTAGAATTAATTGCATGTGGTCTAACATGACAAACGTGATTGTACCTACTTCCAGGGAAATTGGTTCTTCGAATTCCCTTAGCACTAACTGACTTAACGATATCTCCACTACTTATGATTTCTTTAGTTCTTAACCAAGTTTCTTTTACTTGATTATCTAATACTGATAAAGGCATATTCCAAAACTTGATTTTTTCAAAATAATACTCTCCATCTTTCTTTTGAAAAACAATAAACATAAATTTAGTAGTTTCGAATAAATTTCTCAAGTTCGATTTTATCCAACTAGTTGAGACGATTTTTTTATAGTTGAATGCCGGAAAAGACATATGTTCCTTAATTTTACCATTCTCTTCGACTCTAATAGTTTTTGGAGTAATGTTTGCCATGATAAACTCTTTTGAATGACTCAAGTTATTGTTTATTTTTAGCATTCTTGAAATCAATAAAGCATATTTGCTCTTTGCTTTTGTTTCTAAATTAAAGATACTACATAATTCAGCCTCTGATTTACCAAAATAAGGAGTAAGTTTGCTATTTATTGCTTCTTCAAAAGTATTAGTTCTCAACTCTTCTGACGTTAAGATTGGTTCTAATTCCTGTTTGCTTGACAGTAGTTGTCTCACCAATTGAGTCATATAACTTTGTTTAAAACTATATGCTCGTTGTTTCGCTAAGATACTAGAAAATGGTTGTTTCCTCATTGAGCGACTGTTGACTCCTTTAGTGCAAGCCGCAAGATATAATGTATCAGCTTCAGATATTTCATGAGCCAAACCAGCTCTGATTTTGTTAATGATTATATGCCAATCTTGCTTGATTATTTCAAAGTCTTCTTCAGGATAGTCATATAATAATTTATGAGTGATAACAAAGTCTTTTTTCTTTAATCCACTCACATACTTATAAAATAGTATGAGTAAATGTTGATTTTTATTCCAGAAAGAACTGGTATAGAAATCTTTATTATGTTCTTTCATATAATTGATTATATTTAACACTAGTCTTTCTTTTGAGGAGAAAGTACCATTTTTGTTCTCTTTATATGGAGTAACCTTTAGTTCAATGTTAGCATTGCTAAAATCAGGACCAGAATCAGAGTTTGCTTTGTATTCAAATAACTCTTCTTCAATTATCTGTCCAAATCCACCTTTATTATGTTGTCCAGAGTAATTATAGTATTCAAAATTTTTACCGATGGCAGTATCTGCTTTTTTAAGTATTTCCTCTTTTGTTAATTCTCGATTTTTATCCATTTTCGCAACCCCTTTTCGAAAATAATAACACTTTGATCTTGAATTATGATCTTAAATTTGGTATATTGTTCATATAGTTATTATAGCATAACAGTAATATTAATGTAAGACACACTTATAGGTGATAGAATGGACAAAACAGTTGTAGAATTATTCGCTGGAGTAGGCGGATTTAGAGTCGGATTAAATGATGTAAAGATGAATAAGAATGGAAAAGTAAGTGAAAAGTCTAATTTTGATTTTGTATTCTCTAATCAATGGGAACCATCTACAAAAGTTCAACATGCTTTTGATTGCTATCAAACAAGGTTTGGTGAATCAGATAAGCATTCTAATGTAGATATTAGTTTGGTTGACAAAAAAAATGAAATACCAGCTCACACGCTTCTTGTTGGGGGATTTCCATGTCAGGATTATTCTGTGGCTAGAACCCTATCTAAAGAAAAAGGTATACAAGGTATTAAAGGTGTATTATGGTGGCAAATCAGGGATGTTTTGGAAGCGAAGAGACCTCCTTTTGTTTTGCTTGAAAATGTTGATAGATTACTTAAATCTCCTTCAAAACAAAGAGGTAGAGATTTTGGAATAATGTTGCGTTCAATGAGTGATTTAGGTTATGGAGTAGAATGGCGAGTTATAAATGCAGCAGATTATGGACATCCACAAAGAAGACGAAGAGTATTTATTTTTGGTTTTCACAAGACTACAAATTATTATAAATCTTTGAATCATAAAGATTATTACAATAATATTACTATTGAAGGCTTGATTGCAAAAGCATTTCCAGTAAAAAATGACTTATCCAAAAATAAACAAACTAACATCTCTAAAAATTCCTATGATGATTTAGTTGTGATGACTAATAATTTTAAGTTTGGTTTTGAGAATTCTGGAATTATGATAGATAATGAGGTCTTTACTGCGAAGGTAGAGCCAATCCAAGAAAAGCAAATATTTCTTAAAGAAATTGTAGAAAAAGGAGACATAGAAGAGAAATATTTTTTAGATGGATCTGATAAGAAATTTATGAGTTTAAAAGGGAGCAAGAAAATTGCAAGAGTAAATAAAGAAACAGGAATTGAATATAATTACAGTGAGGGTAAAATGGTTTATCCAGATCCACTTGATAGGCCTGGTAGAACTATGTTGACTAGTGAGGCTTCTGTAAATAGAAGCACCCATGTTATTTTCGATGTAAAAACAAATAGAAAAAGACTTATCACTCCTGTAGAGGCAGAAAGACTAAATGAGTTTCCGGATAATTGGACAAACACAGGAATGCCTTTTAGAAGAAGATATTTTATGATGGGAAATGCACTAGTTACTGGTGTTGTAAGAAAATTCGGTCAAGAAATATTGAAAGTTATTGATAAAGAAAAGTAAACTAAGAGGACACATTTTTGTGTCCTTTCTTATTAGAATGGTTTTCTTTTCAAAAAAATGTTATAATATATTTACGACAAAACGGGGGAGATAGAATGAAAAAGTTCTTTACAGAGTTTAAACTATTTATAAAAAAAGGCAATGTTATTGATTTAGCCATTGCGTTTATTATGGGTGCGGCATTTAGACAAATTGTTACTAGTTTTGTAAATGATATTGTTTCACCTGTATTTTCTTTGATACTAGGCGAAGATGGATTCGAGAATTACAAGTACGTTATTCGAGAAGCCAATGTTGAAGCTGGTATTACAGAAAATGCGATTTATTATGGAAAGTTTATTCAAAGTATTATGGACTTTGTCATTATTGCGTTTGTCATTTTCTTGATGATTCATTTGATTACTAAATTTAGAAACAAAATCAATGAAGAGGAAATTTTACTTCAAAAGCAGTTGGATGAAGAAAAACAACGTCTAGAAGATGAAAAGAAAAAGTTGGCAGCGCAAGAACCTAAAACAGAAGATTTGTTAAAGGACATTAAAGATTTGTTAAATGAACGTCTAAAATAACAAAAGAGAGGAGGATTTATGGAAGTAGAAGGTAAAAGTATCGCTTTATTAATTGATGCGGAAAATATATCACCAAAATACATTGAACTGATTATTGATGAAGCCAATAAATACGGTAAAATCAATTATCGTCGTGTATATGGAGATTGGACTACACCGCAACTCAATCCATGGAAAACAAAAATCAATGAATTCGGATTGACACCGGTACAACAATATTCTTACACATCAGGAAAAAATGTCAGTGACTTTACATTGATCATTGATGCGATGGATATTTTATATTCTGAGAAAGTAAACAGTTTTTGTATTGTTTCAAGTGATAGTGACTTCACGAAACTTGTGACAAGGTTACGTGAAGACAATATATTCGTCTTTGGAATGGGAGAAAGTAAAACTCCGATTGCGCTTGTAAACTCTTGTGAAGCATTTGCATATTTAGATAAAATGTTGATGAATGACGAGACAGCTGAAGCACCGAAAAAAGAAGTGAAAAAAGCAACGAAAGCGAAGACCGCTTCTAGCACTAATGGCAACGGTAATGGCTATTCGAAAGATGTTAGTAGTATCACACCACTTGGAAGAATTAAAGCAGAATTAAAAAATATCATCAATGACAATGCAGAAGATGATGGTTGGGCATATTGGAGTGTTGTAGCGAATTTGTTACAAAAGAAGTTCCCTGGATTTCATCCAAGGAACTATGGTAAAAATATGAGACCATTAAACTTTTTTCAACGAATGAAAACAGATTTTGAAACGAAAAAAGAAAATACTGCAATGCATGTAAGAAACAAGAAGTAATTACAGATTATATTGATTTGTGAATCAGTATAATGCTTGTAAATTTCCCCCGCTTTGTCGTAAAATTATTTAGGAGGATATAAACATGGTAATCAAAGTATTAGGATCAGGATGTAAAAATTGTAAGAAACTACTGTCTAATGTTGAAAAAGTTGTGAAAGACATTTCGCTTGATGGAGTTGAAGTCCTATATATTACAGATTTAGATGAAATATCAAAAACTGGTTTACTTAGAACACCAGGATTAATGTTTGATAAAAAAATTGTTTCATCTGGTCGTGTGCCAACTGCGAAAGAAGTAAAAACGATGTTAGAAGATTATTTAAATTAAGTGGAGGAAACTTCACTTTTTTTTATCATTTTTTGAGGTGAAAGCGTGATATAATAAATTTGATGGAGGTGTTTTAATGAAATATGATGTAGATAATGTTAATGATTATTTGCTTGCATTACCAAAGGAAAGAAAACAAGTGATAAAGAAGATTAGAAAAATCTTATTGAGTAATCTTCCAAAAGGATTTGAAGAAGTTTATCAATATGGAATGATTACATATGTAGTACCGTTATCACGTTATCCTAAAGGCTATCTCAATCGCAAAAATGAACCCTTACCATTCATCAGTTTGGCTTCTCAAAAAAATCATATAGCAATTTATCATATGGGTATCTATGGAGATGAAACACTATTAAATTGGGCGAAAGAGACTTACAAAGAACATACTGGTAAGTTGCTTGATATGGGTAAAAGCTGTCTTAGATTTAAAAATATCAATGATATACCATACGAATTTATCAAAGCGCTAGCAAAAAAGATGTCTGTAAGCGAATATATAAAACAAGTAGAGACAAATACAAGATAGGAGAATAACGATATGGAGACAAAACACTTAATCATTCGACCAATCAAACATACTGATTTAGATGCGATGTATGCGTATGTTTCTAATGAAGAAGTGATGAAGTATGAACGCGACGCGTTCACATATGAAGGATTAAAAAAGCTCTTTGAACGATATGTAGATGAAGAAATCTTTTATGCTTGTATGATGAAAGAAAATAATCAAATGATTGGTCATTATTATTTGGGAAGAACATTTCCACAAGATTTTCAAGAATTTTCTTTAGGATATATTTTTCATCCCGATTATCAAGGTAAAGGGTATTGCACTGAAGGCGCAAAAGAACTTGTAAGATATGCATTTAAACAAAAAAATGCACATCGAATTACGGCGAAATGTAATCCTGATAATATTGCCTCTTGGAGAGTGATGGAAAAGGTTGGATTTAAAAGAGAAGGTTGTTTGAGAGAACGTGCTGCGTTTAAAAAAGATCAACAAGGTCATCCGATTTTTACGGATGAACTTGTATATGGATTATTAATTGGGGATTTGTTACAAAATGAATGTTAAGAAATTAACGGACATAGAAGAAACGTTGTTTGTAGGTTGGGATTTTGAAAAAATCTATCAACGAACTGAGTTTGAACCAATGCCTTGGGATTATAAAACAATCATTCAATCATATCTTTCAAAAGAAGATCGATTACTTGATATGGGGACAGGTGGAGGAGAGTTTTTACTTTCTTTGGATCATCCTTATGATTTGACGACAGTTACTGAATCTTATCCTCCGAATTTGGCTCTTTGTAAAGAAAAACTAGTTCCTTTAGGAATAACCTTGCATGAAAATGAACTCAATCGTTTAACGATACCTAAAGAGGGTGATTTTTCAATCATTATTAATCGTCATGATGATTATGATCCATTTGAGGTATATCAAGGTTTAACAGATGATGGATATTTTATTACCCAACAAGTTGGAGGACTTAACAATCATCTTCTTAGCCAAAAACTACTGGGAGGTCCCAATAAGAACTTTTCAGAAAATGAGTGGGATCTAGCGCATGCCATAAGTGATATAAAAGCAGCGGGATTTGATATATTGTTTGCTGATGAAGTGATGAGTACTGTGAAGTACTTTGATCTTGAAACACTTGTTGCGTATGCTTCTATCATAAAGTGGGAGTTTCCTGGTTTTAAAGTATCAAATAATATTGAAGAGTTAAAGAATATAGAAGAAGAGATAAAGAGAAATGGTTTTGTTGAAGGACAAGAACATCGGTTTATCATTGTCGCAAAAAAATAGTGTAACAAATCCATTTGTTACACTATTTTTTCTATCATATAACCTATTCAGGTATGATATAATTGATTTAGGGAGTTGATTGATATGAATGTACTAATCACTGGTGCGTCAAACGGAATTGGTGAAGGATTGCTAAAAGCATATATTGATATGGGGTATCACGTGTATAACTTTGACTATAAAGAACCAATCTATAAACATGATCATGCCCATTATATTAAATGTGATTTGGCGGATGAGCAAGCAATAAATGAAACTTATGGGAACTTACCAAACATTGATTTATTGATCATAAACGCAGCGACGTTTGATCAAAAAGATTTTTTTAGTCAGTCATTGAAAGATATAAAACATATTGTAGCTGTTAACTTGTTTTCAGCGATTCAGTTGGCACAATTATACAGTAAACAATATGTGGGTCACACTGGCCGCATTGTATTGTTATCTTCTACAAGAGCGTATATGTCAGAAAAGAACACCATAGGATATTCTGTCTCGAAAGGTGGAATCACATCTTTAACACATAGTTTGGCGATGACTTTGCAAGATAAACATATTACTGTAAATGCGATTGCTCCTGGTTGGATCAATTCACATCATGATGATTTGCGTGAGGTAGATCATCAATTTCATCCGTCTAAACGTGTTGGAATAATTGAGGATGTTGTAAGGACTTGTTTGTTTTTAACAGATGAACATGCAAGTTTCATCAACGGTGAAGTCATCACGGTTGATGGTGGTGTGACAAAAAAAATGATCTATCCGGAGGATTAAGATGATTGCACTAAAAGAAGTTACAATGAAAAACGCGATAGACATTATGAGGTTATCAAAAACACTATCCAAAGCAGGACGAAAAAATGTTGCGGATAACAGTGTATCTATCGCACAAGGGAGTTTGTCTGAACATAGTTGGATGAGAGGAATTACAATTAATGAACACAATCAAGAAAAATATATAGGCTTTGTGATGTTGCATATTGGGTCAAGCATTGATGATGGAATCGATGTTGAGGGACCATACTTGTGGAGATTGATGATTGCTTCTCCATATCAACATAAAGGATATGGCAAAGCAGTATTGGATTATATTATAGATATGCTTGATCAAGATGGATATAAGACACTAGAAACAAGTGTTGAGATGGGTGAGGAAAGCCCGATGGATTTTTATCAAAAGTATGGCTTTAAAAAAAGTGGAGAAATGTTCGGAGAAGAAATCGGACTGATATATAAATGGAAGTAGGGTTGACAATTGTCAACCCTACTTTTTCACATTTTGAGGAATAGTTTTTCTGATTTATTTTTGACAACCCACCAAAAGATGACAGTTAATACACTGCTCAATACAATCAATAATAACAACATGATTTCGATTTCCACATGTTCACCAACAAAGTACAAGGCAAGACCATGAAGGGCAATCAAACCAAATCCACCAAAGATCCCTAAAAAGGCACTAGCGCTTTGTTTGATTACTTCTACTTCGTTGATGTAATCAAATTTTGGCATATAGAGATTGAAAACTGCGTCCATAAAGGATATTGCGAGTGTGAATGCGATTGTTAATAGAATAAGGAGTATTTGACTCGTGAAACCAATTGTCATTGAATAACCAAACAATATAATACTAATAACCGCTATTGGGGCTATGAGTAATGCATTGAAAAACACTTTTGAATACATCACCGTTTCAGCCTTGATTGGAAGACTTTTGATAACCCAGAAGTTTTTCCCTTCTAAGGATAAACTAATCGCAGAAGTATATGTCATTGATATAGAAAACCCTAGAAAGGCCATCAATAAATACTCTATATCAAGTCCTGTGCCAATCATCTCTGATAGGATGCTTTCAACACGACTCTTATAAAAAATACTGGCGATTGACGCAACTGCCAATAAGACTGGGCCAAGTCCAGCATTTAGCGCATATAATGTGATGCTAAAGAATTTAGAAAACTCTTTTTTTATTAAGGTCCACATAATTGGTTGATTACGATACTTAATGTCTTTATGGTTTTTCTTAATATTCGAACGAATACCTCTTTTATTTGTAAAGTTGACAATTGGAAAGACGAAAACAATGAATAAAGCGAACAATCCACCATGCGAGATAATCAAAAATGCTAGTGCTGCAAAGTCATGATTGCTAATCGCATCGATGAACCATCCGAGTGGAGGATAAGATTCGCTAAGACCGGCAAATAAGTCTATTTGTCCAGTTAAAGGATTGCTTTCCACTGAATTGAAAGAAAATGAGTAAGCAAACAGTCCTAAGAAAAACGCAAACATTAAAATAAGGTTGATGATTTTGCTTCCGCGTATTTTAGAAGTAACGAGCGCTGTTAATAGTGAGACAAATGATATCACAATGACTGGTACTAAAGGTATGAAAAACATTGATATAATATAGATAATCAGTGTAATTACGTTAAAACCAGTCCAATAAAAATATGAAAAGATGATGGGTGCAGTTACTAAGAAACTCATCACATAGAGCATCAACATCATCACAGTCAACTTCGCAATGAATACTGTTCTTGAGTGAATTGGTAATGGAGCGATAATTGAGAAATCTTTATAATAGAAAAGTGACCCACTAGCTCTTAAAAAAACAATAAAGGCACTTAATCCGATTGAATAAAACCCTAAAAATCCAAGTAAGATATGAACTTGATTCATATCACGGAGGATTTTACCTAAGTCATAAAATAGATAACCAAACATCCCAACAAATGTCACAAGTGCATAAAGCATTGCGATACTGATGAGTAACGTCTTGATTTTGTTTTGCTTTAAGTTAAACCCAAATAGTCGTTTGAGTGAAAAATTTTCCTTTAAAAATATTTTTAGTAATGTTGGAAATATCATGATTCGTTTGAAAGCTCCATGAAGATATTTTCTAAAGATTGATTTGATATAATATCTTTTGTTTCACCGTTTGCGACTATTTTTCCTTCTTTAATAATGGCGACTTTATTACATAATTTTTCCACTACTTCAAGTACATGTGTTGAAAAGAAGATTGCAGTTCCTTCATTACACATATCCTTAAAACACTCTTTTAGCAAGAAACTTGCTTTTGGATCTAAACCAACAAATGGCTCATCAAGTAATAATAGTTTAGGACGCTTGGCTAACGAACGAGCCAGCGCAACACGTTGACGTTGCCCACCTGAGAGTTGATCGGGTTTACGCTTACCATATTGTTCCATATGAACTAAACGCAACATCTCAGCGACAATCTTTACTATTTCGGCCTTGGGTACTTTATCTTGCTTTAAACCAAAGGCTATATTTTGCTCCACCGTCATATGTGGAAATAATGCATACGACTGGAACATCATGTTTATTGGGCGTTCATACGGTGGTAAATCGGTAATGTCTTGTCCATCGAGAATGATTCGTCCTTCGGATGGTTTTTCAAAACCCGCCAACATCCGTAATAAAGTAGATTTGCCAGAGCCCGAACCGCCAAGCAGCGCAAATATTTCGCCCTTAGTAATGGTTAATGAAACATCATCGACCGCGCGAACGTCATCAAAAAGTTTGCTCACACGCTCAATTTTTAATAAAAC
>ENA-OSAI01000165-OSAI01000165.1-marine-sediment-metagenome-genome-assembly--contig:-NODE-165-length-38819-cov-14.787844_pt1 | contig 38819 bp, 39 predicted proteins | sample MGYA00237871_ERZ529316 | MGnify/ENA primary metagenome ERZ529316 (study PRJEB26369, sample SAMN03142814) | marine sediment metagenome | biome: marine; feature: borehole; material: sediment...
ATTTAACTATTGACCGGATTGGGTTTGCATGACATTTAACTCAACTAAAATGGAGGAGAACCATATTTATTTATAGTAACGTCTATAGCTTAAAGGGCTGAGGTAACAGCTACAAGGAAGTTGTGGAAGGGAAATGAATATTTAAACACAGTTAATTCGACACAAAAGCTTACAATGTTACAAAAAAAGAGGAAGGAATTTTACAAATGCATTAATAATATTATATTATATAGTGTGAAAAAATTTTTAAAAGGAAGGAGGAAGGATAATGAAGCTTCACACCAAAATTTTTATTGGCCTTATTGCCGGTATTATTGTAGGAATTATTGTTGGACCTTCAATAGCCATAATTAAACCCATCGGTGATCTGTTTATCAGAATGATCCGCATGATCATCGTTCCATTGGTGCTCTCATCCCTTGTAGTAGGAGCAGCAAGCATCGGAGATATCAAAACTCTGGGTAGGATAGGAGGCAAAACGATAGGCTTTTATCTCGTTACCACTGCCCTTGCTGTTATTATAGGACTTATTCTGGGTAATATACTCATGCCGGGAGTTGGGTTGGAGCTTAAGGTGGAAAACCCTGAAGTGAAAGATGTTACCCCTCCCACCATCGGAGAAACATTGATCAATCTGGTTCCCAAGAACCCCGTTGCTGCTATGGCCAATGGTGATATGCTACAGATAATCGTTTTTGCCCTCTTCCTGGGTATTGCCATGACACTTGTAGGGGATAAAGGCAAAACTGTTTTGGATTTCTTTGATTCCTTTGCAGAAATCATGTATAAGCTCACCGGGGTTATTATGCAGTTCGCCCCCTATGCTGTATTTGCCCTGATTGCTCCCATTGTTGGAAAGTACGGTCTTTCGGTAATCATGCCATTGATTAAGGTTATATTGGCGGTATATGTTGGGTGTATTCTGCACTGGATAATCGTTTACAGCCCCATGGTCAGGATTTTTGGAAAAATGAATCCCATAACCTTCTTTAGAAACATTGCTCCGGCCCAGCTTTATGCCTTCAGCACCTGTAGCAGCTCGGGTACACTGCCTTTGACAATGGAATGTGCCAGGGAAAACAACAGGGTATCAAACAAAATAGCCAGTTTCGTGCTGCCGCTGGGAGCTACCATCAACATGGATGGAACGGCCCTTTACCAGGGTGTGTGTGCCCTATTCATTGCTCAGGTTTATGGTATAGACTTGAGCCTTGGCCAGCAACTCACAATAGTTTTGACAGCAACCCTTGCTTCCATAGGAACGGCCGGTGTCCCCGGGGCAGGTTTGATTATGCTGACACTGGCCTTGAAGAGCGTGGGTCTGCCTCTGGAAGGTCTTGCCCTTGTAGCGGGAATTGACCGTATCCTTGATATGATGAGGACGTGTACCAACATTACAGGAGACAGTGCTGTAGCCGTTGCAGTAGCTGCCACTGAAGGAGAACTGGGAGTGGAGGAAGCTGAAGTACAAAAGCAGAGCAGCATTGGAGCATAATGATCTGATTTGAGATAATGTAAAAAAATTGATGGCGATTCTGCAGTAAAGATTTGCTGCGGAAGCTGCCATCATTTTTTTAACTGTCAGTCTTAAAAAACCCTTTTACTAATTAATGTTCTTCCCATAAAATAAAAGAAGGTGGGAGTTAAACCTCCCGGTAAAACAAATTAAAGAAAAAGGAGGCAGAATTTCCATGATGATTGTTTTCGGAAACAGATTAAAGGATAAATATATCAGGCAGATTGAAGCAGCAGGTGAGAACATAAAAGTTCTGCCAGTTAGTAATTTGGAAGGAGTTGAAGACAGTGTTATAAAAAAGATGGAAGTGCTGGTGGTGTGGGGGTTTGATAGAAACCTGAACAGCGATTTATTGGATAAAGCCTCAAACCTTAAATGGGTGCATGTGTTGAGTGCTGGTATAGAAGGGATGCCTGTGAAAGAGATTCTAAACAAAGGCATAAAGATGACAAAATCTGTGGGAGTTTATGCCGACACCGTATCCGAACATGCTTTCGGTATGATTCTAGCCCTTGCCAGGGGTTTTAACCTTCTCATGAGAAACCAGCTTGAAGCAAAATGGGAAAGGGTGAAGGCACTACGGCTCAAAGGGAAAACCCTGGGGATAATAGGACTGGGTGATATAGGGAAAGCAATAGCACGAAGGGGTAAGGCATTTGGTATGAAAGTCATAGGGATAAAAAGGAAAAATGAGCCCCTTGAAAACGTTGATGAAGTACTATCATTAAAAGATCTGGATGTGCTGTTAAAGACCAGTGATTTTGTTGTGGTTGCTCTGCCATTGACAGATGAAACCTACCACATGATAGGGGAACATGAATTTGAAATGATGAAGGAAACGGCTTATATAATTAATATCTCCCGGGGAGAGGTAATAGATGAGGCGGCCATGCTGAAAGCATTAAAACAGAGATGGATAAAGGGGGCAGGCCTGGATGTGTTTTCTAAAGAACCTATTCCTGAAAGCAGCCCCCTGTGGAAAATGGAAAACGTCATTGTTTCACCACATATGGCGGCCCTTTCCCCTGACTACATGAGGGAAAGTGTTGAGCTTTTCTGTTCAAACCTGAAGAATTATCTGGAAGGAAAAGAAATGAAGGGTCTGGTGACAATGGATAGACCCTATTAAACCAGGCTTTCCCATTTCTTATAGAGGGCCTGAAGGTTTTTTTTCAGCCGGTTGTATTCCAGGTTTATTTCCTTAGCCCGCTTTTCATCTGAAAAGATTTCCGGCTCACACAGCAGTGCTTCCATTTCTTTTATCCTGTCTTCGGTGGTTATAATTTCTTCTTCTACCACCTTTATTTTCACCAACCGGTCTTTTGCCTGTTTTTGTGTGGCCCCTGTCTGCCTTTGTTTTGTTTTCGGTCGGGCGGGTTTGTCTGTTTCCTTTTCTTTTCGCTGCTGGTTTTGAAGCTGCTGCCTTTTGGTTTTGTAATAGGAGTAATTGCCCGGGTAATCCGCTATTCCTTCACTGTTCATTTCCAGCACCCTTGTTGCCACCCTATCAAGGAAATACCTGTCATGGGATACAACAAGAATAGTCCCCTGGTAATTTAGAATGGCATCTTCCAGGGCCTCTTTTGAAGGCATATCAAGATGATTGGTGGGTTCATCCAGCAGAAGCAGGTTGCACCCAGAAAGCATGAGCTTTGCAAGGGAGACCCTGCTTTTTTCACCACCACTGAGTTTGCTGATCTTTTTAAACACTTCATCCTCTGAAAAAAGGAAGCTACCCAGAATTGTTCTCAGCTGGCTTTGTTTCATTTTGGGCACTACTTCCCACACTTCATCAAGGATGGTGTTTTCCGTATTGAGGTTTTCCAGTTCCTGCCTGTAATACCCAACAATTACATTGTGCCCCAGCTGGATTTTGCCGGAAAGGAGTTTGATGTTCCCTGCTATGATTTTTAAAAGGGAGGATTTGCCTATTCCATTGGGGCCTATCAGAGCAACCCGCTCACCCCTTGTGATGCTGAAGCTTATGTTGGAGAATACAGTATCATCACCGAATTTAAGGCTGATGTTTTCCAGCTTCAGCACTTTCCTGCCGCTGGTGAGTCTGGGTTTAAAACTTATGTCAGCCCTTTTAGGTTGAGAAGAGGGTCTTTCGATGATTTGCGTTTTTTCCAGCATTTTTTCCCGACTGCTGGCCTGAGAAAATTTTCGCCATGCTTTGTATTGTTGTATCTGCTGCTGGATTTTGTTTATTTCCTCCTGCTGATTTGTGTAGTGTTTCCACTGCTGCTGACGGAGATGGTGTTTTTTCTTAATAAAGGCACTGTAGCTGCCTTCAAGGTCATTCAATTTGTTGTTCTCAATTTCTATTGTTCGGGTGGATATACGGTCCAGAAAATAACGGTCATGGGAGATGACCATAACTGTGCCTTTATATGTTATCAAAAAATCTTCCAGCCATTCCGCCGAAGGAATATCGAGATAATTGGTCGGTTCATCAAGGAGCAGGATATCGGGTTTCTGAAGCAGGAGCTTGCCGAGGGCGATCCTGGTTTTCTGACCTCCGCTCAATGTAGAAATCTTCTTGTCGTAATCTTCCTCCGAAAATCCCAGACCTTTCAGTGTTCCGCTGATACGGCTGTTGATTTCATAGCCCCCCTGTTTTTCATAGCTTTCAAGTTTTGAGGAATACTCCCTCATAAGTTTATCCATCTCGGGTTTATTCTTGACTGCCATCTTCTTTTCGAGACTCCTGAGTTCTTTTTCTAGGTTGTGAAGGTAGGTAAACACAGTATCTAATTCGTCCCATACAGTTCTGTTGCTGTCAAGACCCGTGTGCTGAGGAAGATAACCCAGAGAGCATCCTTTTTTCAGAAAAACCTCTCCGGTATCTGGAACCGTTTTACCCGATAGTATTCTGAAAAGGGTTGATTTACCTGCTCCATTTATTCCAATGATTCCTATTTTCTCACCATATTCAACGTGAAAACTTATGTTATCCAGCACTTTTTTAATGCCGTAGCTTTTGCTAATGTTTTTGACGGATAAGACAACCATGATTACACCTCTTGCTAATGTATGTTTTCTATAAAATATTATATATGAAAGCAAATGGCAAATAAACTGTTTTATGGAGCAGTCTAATTATTTACCCAGTTTCTGCAGGTTGTATTTCTTAATCCTTCTGGCAATGGCTGATGGCTCATTCTTTATTTATCTTACCAGAACAGGAGGATTTTAAAACTACATTTTTCCATTTTTGGCATCACCGTGTTTATTCAAAGTCACCTTGCTAATTTTCCGCTGCAGTTTTTTAGTTGCATATGATAATATTAAAACACAAATTTTGGAAGGGGAGGAGAACGATGGGTTGTTCAGGTGTAAAGGTGATTGATCTACACTCGGATATATGGGTAGATGTGGCAGACAAGCGGAGCAGAGGAGAAACAAGAGTCTTTGAAAATAAACACTTAAATATGCTAACAGCCAATAATGTGGAAGGATTGGTGTATGCCCTTTTCACTTATGAGAAAAAGCACCTGCAGCATCAGCCGCAAAGGTTCATTCAGATGCTTGCGGCCCATTTTGCTGAATTGAATGAATCATCAAGAATTGCACATGTCAGGAACACGAAAGAATATGAAAAAGCCGTGGAGACGGATAAGTTCGTGTTGTTTGGTATGGTAGAGGGGCTGTATGGTTTAGAAGGGAGCACAGATGTGCTGTATCTGTTGAAACAGGTGGGTATAAGTGTAGTGGGATTGATATGGAGTGAAGACAACGAGTATGGGACCGGCTGCAACACTACCAGAGACTATGGCCTTACTTCCCGCGGGATACAAGCTTTAAAAATTGCCCAGGACCTGAATTTTATAATTGATGCTTCCCACATGTCTGAAGCATCTTTTTGGGATGTGGAAAAAAAAGTAGATGGTGTTTTTATCGCCTCCCATTCCAACTGTTACAGCCTCTGTCCCGTTCCAAGAAACTTGAAGGATGATCAGATTAAAGCAATTGCAGAACATGATGGAGTTATCGGGCTTGTGGCATGGCCTGAATTTGTGGATTTGGAGGATCCCACCTTAGACAGGCTGATTGACCACGGAGTTTATATTGCTGAGCTTGTCGGTCCCGAGCACCTGGCTCTGGGCCTAGATTTCGCCTACTGGAGCGATACCTGGAACAAGGATTTCGGCAGGGATGGCAAAGCCAAAACTACAAAAGGGATTGAAGATGTAAAAGGGATACCTGCTCTGCTTCAGGGGTTTGAAAAACGCGGTTTCAGTCCTTTGGAAATTAAGGGAATAGCTGGCGGAAACTTCTTAAGGGTTTTTAAAAAGGTGTGCGGTTGAAAGCCCGGTATGTAGGAAGTATTTGACAAAAATGCTGTATTAATATAAAATTATTTCAGAGAATTTTTTGGTTTTTTGGGTAATATTTTAAAACAACAATTAATAAAAATGTAGTGGCTGATACGTCTAATGTGGGGAGGGGAGAATATATGAATCTTGCCAAAACTTATCTTGGTGAAAAGGTTTTGGAACAGGGTATCAAGTATATACTCCACCATGAACCCGAGAAAAAGCTGCCCATGCTTCTGAACTGGGCAGAAAGAATCGCATCAGACTCCATTCACAAAAAGAACATTCAAAACGTCAGAAGGGTTTTGAAAGACAGAGAGGGTAACTGGTATCGTTTTGCAGAAAGGCTTTTAAAAAACACACATCCCACAATTAAAGAAAGGCTTGCCATAAACTTTTTCGTAAACGCTTCACTGCTGGGCAAACCAAGACAGATGGAGAAAGCCAGGGAGTTAGGTGTCTCGGTGCCCTGGGCGATTTTGATGGATCCCACGAAAAAATGCAATTTGAGGTGTAGAGGATGCTGGGCTGGTGATTATCAGACTACAGCGGAATGGGGCAAAATAGCAGACGGTTTGTGGCAGCAAAAACACAAAATAAAGGCATGATTCTATGAAGTGACCAGTGATAAACTGGTCACTTGGGCTTTTTGCAGCTTCTTTGTGAGTTTGTTGACAAATGTTTTCGAGTAATATATTCTAAAAAGTAATAAAGAGCAAATTAGGAGGGAGGCGTTAAGTGAGCTTAACCAACAGGAAGAAACAGTTTCTTGCAGTAATTGTCAAACAATACAGAGATACCCGGGAACCCGTACATTATATAGAAATAGCTGACAAATTAGGAGTAAGTAAATGGACGGCATACGATATCATGAAGAACTTGACAGAAAAAGGGTTTCTTGAAGTCGAATATACTGCAGGGGGTGTCAGAAGCCGCGGGCGCTTCCAGGTGGTGTTCAAACCGACTTCTAAAACGGAAGAGCTGTTTTATGGTGTGAGGGGAAAGGAATGGGATGAAATAAAAGATAATCTATTGAAGAGATTCAGGCACATTAAAGACAGCAAGCAGCCAGGAAATATAGATGAGATGCTGGAGGAAATTAAAAACACCAAAATACCCCTGTTCTTTAGTGCATATATCCTTGCATTGATGCTTGCTCACCTTGTTTGGTCTTCTCAAAACATTCTGAGTGTAATAAAAGGCATGCTTTCATCTTCTTCTAACCCCGATGTGCTGTTGGTATTTTTTGTGGGATCAGCTCTGGGTTCCGTTCTTGAAAACAGCAAACAACACCAGAGGGAATTGATAACTCAGCATGTTTCCAGGTTTAATGAACACATAGTAAATATCAGCACCAACGAAAAAAAGCTTTTAGTGAATTTTTTGAAAGAAGCCCTCTGCCATGTATAAATAATGGGTATGGGGGTTGAACTGAAAGGAGCTGCTTGAATGCAAGAAAAATTACGCAGATCTTTGGATAACAAAATGATAGGCGGTGTGTGTGCGGGAATAGCGGAATTTTTTGATTTAGATGAAACTCTAGTGAGGTTGGCCGCTGTGTTCTTGATGCTGATAACAGGAATCTTTCCAGGGATTATATTTTATGTTGTTGCCTGGGTTATAATGCCGCCGAAAGAATGATTTTCAGAGAGGTTTTAGGGAAATAAGCCTACTAAAATCAAGTATTGTCTGGAGGTGAGCAAGCTGTGGGCATGGGTAAAAAACAAGCGAAAAACAAACTCTGGATGAAGGGCTTTTTAGGGTTCTTAGGATTCCTCGGTTTTCAAGCCTTTAGCAGACATGATCCCTGGTGGTTGTTTTACTTTTGCTTTTTTGCATTCTTTTCGCATTTTAAATATCTTAAAGAAGAACTCAAATATTTGGGGGGTTCTTGGGATGGCTGGTTTAATCATAACGATGCTTGGAATTACTGGAGTAGTAAAGGTGTAGGAAATGACACTTCAGTTTCTGTTTCATAGGCGCGGCCGGTATAATGAGATTTCTAAGAAACACTTGTTTCTATTTTGCATGACCAAAATTAAACCTCTTTTCACTGCCTACTCGGTTGACGTGCTTACCAGTAATTCCCTGATAAGCTCTGAAAAAGCTTGGCGTGAACTGGGCTACTCACCTCGCCCCATTAGAGAATCTGTTGCAGATGCCATCCAGTGGTTTAAGGAAAACGATAAGCTTTAGTTCATCTACCCTACCCTGAAAACAGTTTATGGTAAAAAGGCAATAGTAAGCTAAGCCTAAGACAAACGGTTATTTGAACTCTTCCCAAATAAGGGAGCAACAATCTGTGGTGCGCTAGACCACCGGGGCCAAACTACCCTCTGGGCTCAAAACACCAGGTAAAATTCGACCTCCTGACGCCAGCCGCTATTGATTTATTCTTTACAAACCCGTTTTCATCCTTCTGATGGCGGCGCCCTGCGCCATGGGCAACTACCCCTTCTTTACGGAAGGAGCTTCCTGCCTCATCGGCAACCTGTGGCGCCTCAGACAGACCTGAATTCGGAACGGCTCCCGCCCTATACTGCACCCGTCTGGCTTTTTCCGTCAGTTTTGCAGGATACAGAACTACCAGACGCTGTTTGTATCCCGACCCTTTGCCTGTCTGTTTACAGACAAGTAGACGCCTTGCTACATTATACCCAAAAATTTCTCCGCCTTTCATCCCCTCCCTCACGGAAGAGGTCTTCCAGCGAGAAAGTTAAAGTCAATTTCTTTAAAGGCATCAACCTTACCGGCCGATAAGTTCTCCCTTTTAACAGCATCAATGATCTCTTCTCTGATAACAGAGATTTCTTCAGGGGCCGTTATTCCCAACTTGACTCTATTGCCTTCTACAGCAACCACTGTTATTTTAATGTTATCTCCTATGAGAATTCCTTCATTTATCTTCCTGCTGAGAACAAGCATCCTTTATCCTCCACAGCTTACTTTTTCGGCATGTTTTTGTGGAAATAGGGGGTATTTTATGGCAAGGTCATCTCTTTCAAGCACGATCTGTTTGCCCTTTCTCTTCTTAATATTGAGAACTAGTGGCCCTACAAGGTTTGTTGTGGCATCCTTGAATCCAGTATCCGGTACTGTTACGATGGTGTATATGAGCACATCCTTCTGTTTTTCGATTTCCAGTTCTGTTTTCAGATAATCATCTATATCAACATAGTAATCCTTTTTCACCAAGAAAGGATCAACCAGCAAAAATGCAACCCTGGGGTTATCAATGGGCTGTAGCCACTTAAAAGCGGGGTTTTCTACTATATCAATGAGCACATATTTTTGCAAATGCTCGAAAGCCAGAAGCCCCTTTTTAAATGTATATATGTCCTTTTCTTCTACATCAAGTTCACCAAATCTTTCAGTTTTAATTTTCATTTATCTTTTATCCTCCTAGTTTGAAATACCGTTTTAGAAATCGGCTTTTTGGAAGCTATCTCTGCTTTCACTTGTTTAATCGGCAATATAAATAGATTTTTTTAGGTTGAAATAATCCTCTGTTGTTTGAATTGTTCCGGTTATCCTGTTTTTTCTCCTTCTCAATCCTTTATTTGGATTTTTTTCTTAAAATTGCTTTTAAATTCTCAACATCACCTGCTATCAGATTGTTGTAGATATCATCGACAACCACAAACAGATCATACGTTGAATTAAAAACTTCCTTTCCAGTTAGGTTTACTCTGAGTTTGCTCCCAGGAGAAACCTCATACTTTATCTGCACATCATCACCATTGTATACGGCACTGCTGTCATAAGGGGGGGCATCTGTTTTAAACCCACTAAATATGTAGCTTCCCGCATAACTGGCATTTGCTTCCTGGAGCAGGTGGCTCTTAAGCTCCTTTACCTCCTCGGCCAGTGCATACCGGTCATCATTTGACAAACTGCCATTGGCACCATACACCACAATTTCTTTCAATCTCCCCAGAGCTTCTCCTATATTAATGAGGGCCGTTTCGGTGTACTCCAGCCATGATTTGGCATCATCTATGTTTTTCTTGTACTGCTCAAGGCCTGTAAGATCACTCCTGAGTTTCATTATCATAGAAGCCCCTACAGGGTCATCAGAAGCCACTTCGATTTGATGACCGGAAGACAGCTTGTATTGAGCCTCTTTCATCTTTTTCAAGTTGTAGTTGAGGTTGCGCATGAAATTGTTTATAAGAAGCTTATTAGTAACCCTCAAATCAAATCCCCCCTCAGCTTTATTCGTCTTCCTTTTTAATCCAGTTAATATCGAGTAAGCCTAATTCGTTCAATGTCATGCAAATCCAATCCGGTCAATAGTTAAATCATTATAGCTTTCTCCTGGGTTCTGTCAAGACATACATGCTACAGCTGCAGCACCATCAGAAGAACGAAAATTCATTGAGGGAGATGACCTATTCCGGCGTAGCCACTTGATTCGCGCGGATAACCAGGGTCAGCGAAGCCCGACACTCAATTTAGTGCGGTGTTATCGCAAGTAGAAAGGCCCAGACTACTTTGGGGGAACATATGATGTTTGCAGCTTTACTCTACTGAATTGAGTGTCGGGTGGTCCGTAAGAATCACCGGAGCCAAGCCGGAATGGTCGGCTCGGTACATAAGTTGTTTTCAGGGCAGAAACAAAAGAACTGGCTCTGGTGTTCCGATATATCGGCTTGGCAGCCGGCTACAGTTTGGCCTTCACTATATAGTTGTTATAAGAAATATTTGTAAAAACATATTTTCCTTCTTTATCACTCATAGTATATCTAACCGGAATGAGTCTTTTATTTTCTTCAACCATGTATAATACTACTACAGCATTTGGAATTAATTTGCCAGCATTATCCTAAATTTGCCCGGTTATCTTTGTCTCCGTATTTCTTTTATAGAGCTTTATATCCATATCAATAATTTCATCTGTTTTAGTAATTTCAATAGATTTACGGTACATATTAAAGTTCGGGTCATTTATAAAAATATCGTACTTACCCTTCGGTATTTCTGTGAAAACAAACTGCCCGTAAGGATTTGAATTTGTAGCTTTGTATACCATTTTTTTGTTGCCACAGCTATAATTCAATAAATAGATGAGAATACCTTCTAAAGGATTATTGTTTTCACCTACTAAATGACCGGAAATTATGGTTTTATTAAATACAGGTGATTGTTTTAAACAAACATTAAACTCAAACCTTCTTATACATATACATATATTTAGGAAATTGCTTACATAATCTCTGTAACCCGGTTTTCTGACAATGATTTTTATTATACAGTTTAATTTGATTCCACCATAAGAATAAAAACCTTCCTCAGAACTATATATATAACCTATTTCTTTATTGTTTTGATGGAGAAAACTCACACAGGCATTATGTATAAATTTTTTGTATGAATCAATTACATAGCCATATACAAGGGCGTTCTCGGAGTAAATATTATTTGGCTCTTCGCTATTTTGTGTGGGTAATGTATATGTTAATAATTAACATTTATGGGAATGCCGAAGGCTTTTTCCGCCACCTCCAAAACCAAGAAAAAAGCATTTTCATTATACCACTTGCCATAGTTGTCAAGCCTAAAATGAACTCCGCTACGCTCCGGGCTTGACAACGGAGAAGAGCTCCGCTGGTCGTGGTACGGCAAGGCCGCTTTTTTTTTTTCTTTTTCCGGTTTTCTTTATCTTTTTTTCCGGGTATTGAATGATACGGCAAAAGCAATGCTTCGGGGCTTTTTTATATGAATGCTCTGGATAGGCCCATCCTAAGGTTTCCGCAGGTCAGATAAATGATACTAATGAGGTTGTCGGTATTCCGATATCCCCTGGCTTTCCTCTTGGTGGCCTGGATAAGACTGTTGATACCTTCGAGTATCCCATTGTTTATTCTGGTGATGATATACTGGATGATTCCATACCAGTGCCTTTTGATAAAGTAAGCAGCTTCCTTGATGGGCTCGAGACGGCTGTGGGTAGCCCAGAAATACCACTTTTTAAGGTATTGGACGGCTGTTTCTAAATCAGGTATCTCCCAAAACTCTTTCAGGCTCATTTTTATGTTGTAGGCCCATACGGTTTTAAGGTTCATTCTGGAGAGGGACCCTAACTTTACCTTTTGGTTCCTGGTCAGATTCTTCGGGTTGCGAAGCCATAGGTAACGGGTGTTTTTAAGAAGCTCATTCTCCTGCTGCTCCATCCGTCTCACCTGGTCCACGACTTCGTTGAGCCTTTTCATAACATGGAACTTGTCAAAGGTAATGTGAGCTTCAGCAAAGTTTTCTTCCACTCCCTTAATGAAAGCTGGCGACATGTCACAGCAGATATTCTCCACTTTATCGGAATCTCCCCATGGGCCTCAAAATCCTCCTTGAAGGAGTCCACTGTGGAAGCGTCCTTGCCTTCTGTGGCATAGATTACCCTGAATTCATCCAGGTCAACAAAGACACTTACATAATTGTGGCCTCGTCTGCTGGAGGTTTCATCAATACCAACATTGACGACATTACTGAAATCTTCCTCCTTTCGAGCCTCTTCTACGTAGTGCTTGATAACCCGCCATATCCTTGCATCATGTTCTCCTACCAAATTGGCAAGGGTATTGACCGGCATGGCTTTGGCAAGTTCAATGATCAACGCCTCAAACAGCATGGTAAATCCAGAACTCGGCCGGGACCACGGCACTACCACCTGTTTTACCCCATGAGCCTTGCAATTGACCCGGGGAACATCACAGTGGATGTAAGCACGGTATTGAAAGAAGTTCAGATGCCTCCAGGTGCGTTTTACAGTATCATGGACACTGCATTTGACCCCGCACTCAGGACAGGGATGTCTGCTGCCTCTTTTCCGGGATATATAAAGGTCCAACCGGCCTTTGTCTGCATCAAGCTCAACCTTATCAATCCGCCAGGGGTCCTGCAGTCCTAATGCCTTCGTAAATAGTAGAACATTATTAAACATAATGCTATCATCCTTCCCAGTTATTCTACACTAAAATATACCATAACTGGAAACAAAATTGGATAAGTATATATGAAATATATCTATAAACCCACACAAAATAGTGAGGAAGCAACAAAAACATGCTGCCCAAATTGGTTGGTATGTGTTTCATTCAGCAGGACTGGTGTATCACCGGAATTATCAATATAACCTCACATAAGCCCCTTCAAGTTTCTCCCCGGCTTCAGTTAACACTTCACCGGCTACCAGGTTCGCTGCCTTGGTGTCAGGTGTCAGTACAGTGCCTTGATTCAAGGGGCTAACCATGGCTAGCGAAGCCGAGGGTGGAGGCGGGCCCGAGGACAGGATGTCCGAGGCCGTCCTTTGATGCATAGATGCAGAACAGGACAAAAAGTCTGCCGGAGCTTGAATGGCAGCCTGCTCAGCCAATGTGGGAGCCAGGCTGAAACAGCCAGCCTTGGTACATAAGCTATTATCAGATAGAAGGATTTTTGTTCCCTCAAATTAGTATTTTTATCTACCGTTGGGAGTTTTTCACATATAGTACAATTTTGCCACATTAACCTTGAAATATGTTAAACTTTTCCCAACAGTTAAACTATTCTAAAATAAAATTAGAAAGAGGTGATTTTGATTTACATGGATGAGAGGTGCGCGCAGCTTCTCTGTAAACTTATTTCTGCTGAAAAACCCATAAAAATTTCTGATTTAGCTTTAATGCTTGGTGTATCTGCAAGGACAATACGATATGATTTGGATAAAATCGATGAATTTTTAAGACACAATCAATTACCGCAATTGAGTAGAAAGCCCAATGCAGGTATAAAATTTGTTGGGTCATCGGAACAAAAAAATGAAGTGTTAACGTTAATTTCAAACATAAACAGCTATAACTATATACTAACTCCCCGAGAAAGGCAAAATGCCATATTAATTGAATTGCTGCAGGCCGAAAACTATATCACTATTGAATACTTAACAGAAATACTGTCCGTCAGCCGTGGTACGATTATAAATGATTTAAGAAAAGTTAAAGTCTGGTTGACTCGGTATAACCTTAAGCTCAAATCATCCCCTCGATACGGTATTAAGATAGAAGGCAGTGAAAAAGACCTGAGGAAAGCGGTTGTTGCGCTTTTAACAGACAACATGGAGATTGAAAAAGCTCTTAAAATAATAAAAACTCCCCTTAGTCGGCAGATAAATGTGGTCATGGACCAACAGATAAAAAAGTTATTCGAAGATTTGGATATAGGGGTTATCGAAGAAACCATTCGGATGGCGGAACGGCAGATGGAAACAGTTTTTTCTGATGGAGCTTATTCGGAGTTAGTAATTCACATAGCTTTAGCCATAAAAAGGATACAGATTGGTAGAAATATTAACATACCCAAAGATGAACTGGCAAGTCTAAAATTTACTAAGGAATTTGCAGTGGCATCCAGGATTGCTCAAAAACTAGAAAGACATTTTAGTATAAAAATTCCCATTGACGAAATAGGATACATTACAGTTCATCTTTTGGGCGGAAAGGTGACTGCTACAAATACCTGGGTCAAGGAAAACTGGGTAAAACTGCAAGTAGTGACGGCAAAGATCATTGAAAGTGTTCAAAGCAAGATGGGAGTTGATTTTTCAGCAGATAATGAACTTTACAAAGGTCTTATGGAGCATCTCGGTCCTACCATATACCGATTGAAGCACGACCTGCCCTTAAAAAATCCGATTTTAGATGAAGTGAAGGAAAACTATTCACAGATTTTTCAAGTTGTCAAAAAAAGCTTGAGAGCCCTAGAAGAGTTTGTCGGCAGTAAGATTAACGATGAAGAAATCGGATTTATCACCGTTCATTTTGGAGCAGCACTAGAAAGAAATAAGGCAAAGAACAAAGCGGTTTGCAGAATTTTAGTGGTGTGCGGTACCGGTGTAGGCACTACAAAACTCCTATCGTCCAGGATAAAGGCTGAATTTAATGGCGTCGAAATAGTGGGTAGTGTTGCAAGTCACCGGGTAAAAGAGATGCTTTCAAAAAACAAAGTGGATTTAATAGTCTCAACGGTTCCTATTCCCGGTGATAATGTTCCTGAAGTTCTGGTTAATCCTCTTCTGCCTAGAGAAGACATTGTTAGAATAAGGCGGCTTATTGAGCGCTGTCTGCCTGCAAAAGATGTCACAAATAAAATGAATAATAAAACCGTTTATTTAGAAGAAATACTCAAAATTATACAGAAACATTGCAAAATTGGGTGCCGTTCTGGTTTGGTAAATGATTTAGCAAAATATCTGAACATACCTAGCAATAAGGGTTTGAAGGGAGTTGTACAACCATTGTTAAAAGACCTACTGACAGAAAAAACGATAAAACTGAATGTAGATGCAAAAAATTGGGAAGAAGCCGTAAGGATAGGAGGTGATATATTAGTAAAAAATGGGTTTGTAGAACCAAGATATGTGGATGCCATGGTAAGAAATGTAAAAGAAATAGGCCCCTACATCGTCATAGCACCGGGCATAGCAATGCCTCATGCAAGGCCCGAAGATGGTGTGAAACAGGTTTGTATGAGTTTGATAACTCTCAAGAAGTCAGTGGAGTTTGGACATTCAAAAAATAATCCTGTTAGTGTGGTTGTTTGCTTTGGAGCGATTGATAATTCCACTCATCTTAAAGCTTTATCACAACTGGTAGAATTACTAGGTTCCATGAGAATTGTTGATAAAATTAAAAATGTTAGAACGGTTGATAAAGTATTGGCATTAATAAATTAAATTTATCAAGATAATGGGCTTTAGGGGGTGATTATTTGCGTATTGTTACCCTTTGCGGTATGGGTTTTGGAACTAGTCTTATGATGAAGATGGCAATAGACGAACTGTTAAGGAAGCATAGCATAAAAGCCGAATTACAAGCATGGGATTTAGGCAGTGCTAAAGGACAGGCGGCTGATATAATCGTTGCACCTCGTGATATGGAAAAGCATTTAACGGGTTTTAATGCCCGAGTAATATTGATTGATAATTTAACAAACAAACAAGAAATTGAAAACAAATTAATACCGGTGGTAAAGGAATTAATGAGATGAAAAGTGGGTGGAAAATCATTTTTTTGAGGAGGGTAATTGATGCTTAAGTTTATTGTGGAGTTTTTTAGCACTCCTGCTATTGTTGTTGGTGTAGTAGCGTTAATAGGTTTAATTGTTCAGAAAAAAACTGCTACAGAGGTAATCAATGGTACCCTTAAGACTATCTTGGGGTTTTTGATTATAGGTGTGGGTGCTGGAGCAATTGTAGGAGCTCTTGGACCGATAACTGATATGTTTATGCAAGCATTTAAATTAGAAGGGTTTGTACCATTTGATGAGTTGGTTGTAGGTTCGGTAGCCGCTAAATTAGGAAAAGAGACTGCTTTAATCTTGGCCTTTGGATTTTTATTAAATGTTTTATTAGCCCGTATTACTCCCTGGAAATACATATATCTCACCGGACATATGTTATGGATTCATGCTGGTATGTGGGCAATTTCGCTCTACTCTCTAGGTCTGTCAAGCACCTATATCATCATTATTGGCTCGATTATCCAAGGATTATATACAACAATATTTCCTGCCCTTGCTCAACCTTTTATGCGTAAGATTACCAATTCCGATGATATTGCTTTCGGTCACGGCCAAACACTGCTTAATGTATTAGGTGCTATACTTGCTAAGCCATTAGGTAATGCTGAAGACAGCGCGGAAAATGTCAAAGTTTCCGACCAATGGAGCTTTTTCAGGGATATGGCAATATCAATGTCTATTATCCTTTTAATTATTGCAATTCCTGCTGCATTAATTGCAGGTCCAGAGTATGTTGAGAATAACTTGAGTAACGGACAAAACTATATGCTTTTTACTTTACTTAAAGCACTTGGATTTACTGCAGGAGTTTTGGTACTGCTTCAAGGTGTGCGTATGTTTATTGCCGAAGTTGTTCCAGCTTTTCAAGGTATTGCACTAAAAATTGTTCCTGGAGCAAAGCCAGCACTGGATGTTCCCGTTATCTTTCCTTATGCGCCAAACTCATTAATAATTGGATTAATAGTAGGAACTGTAGCACAGGCAGCAGCTATTGCCCTTTTATGGATTGTTAAATGGCCCATTCCGATTCCTAGTATGATTGTAGCGTTCTTTGCTAGTGGGGCTGGAGCTATCTTTGCAAATAGCGTTGCAGGACGACGAGGGGCAATATTTGGTGGTTTCTTCTGGTCCTTTGCTGGTTTTATTCTTTCAAGTTGGGCTTATAAAATTCAACTATTTGGAGATTTGGCAGCACTAGGAGCTGCTGGTGTAGGTTTTGTTGTGCCTGATGGGATTTTTATAGGTGCGCTTATCCGACTAATTGGAATTGTTTTTGGCTTGGGGCCAAGTTGAATTTGAATTAATTTTATGTAGATATTTACTATACATTCGACGGCCTTATTAGGGCCGCCGAATGGTTTAAAATAACATAGATAAATGTTGTTCTGGAAAGAAAAATGTAATTTATGGAGGTTTTTTTATGCGATATGCAAAGAGCTATTTTGAAGAGATTCAAAATATGTTAGATAGAATTTGGAATAATCAGCGTGAAGCAATGGAACGGGCTGTTAAAGTCATAACAAAAGTTGTGGCTTCTGGGGGGTTAATTCATATTTTTGGTGCAGGTCATACTCAAATATTATCTCTAGAAACATGGTTCCGCGCTGGTCAACCGGGTTGTATAAGTCCAATTTTTGATGAAGGGCTTTTTCCGCATAATGGTCCGAAAAAAGGCAGTGCTCTTGAGAAACTGGAAGGTTATGGACGAATCATTTTTAATAATCATGATGCCAGACCTGGAGAGGTAGCTATAGTTATATCAAATTCTGGTCGCAATCCAACCCCTATCGAAATAGCTTTAGCCGCAAAAGAGAAAGGATTGACAGTTATTGGTATTACTTCGATGGATTATAGTAAAAGGGTAAGTTCTAAGCATTCTAGCGGCAAGCGCCTTTTTGAAGTAGCTGATATTGTAATTGATAATGCTGGGCCTGAAGGAGATGCGATTATTAAACTGGAAGGTTTATCACAAAAAGTAGGGCCAACTACCACTATTACTAACGCAACCATTTTAAATGCGTTGTTTGTCCAAATGGCTGCAAATCTTCAGGCTCAAGGTATAGAACCACCTATTTTCATCAGTGCTAATTTAGATGTTTCACTAAATAAAAACGATGAACTGGTGGAACGCTATAAACCTCGTATTAAATACTATAATGGGTAAAGGAGAAATTAAAGTGGGGCTTGTGAATTCGGTGTTTGTGTTAAGAGATGCCATGATAAATGGATATGCTGTGGGAGCATTTAATGTTTACAATATTGAAACACTAAAAGCTGTTGTAAGAGCAGCCCATGAAAAGCAATCTCCAGTAATTTTGCAAACAACTCCCAGCACGATAAAGCATATTGGCGAAGATTTTTTTGCAGCTGCAGCAAAAGCTGCAGCTGCAAAATACAACATACCAATAATCCTTCATCTTGACCATGGCAATTCATTTGAATTGGCAGTAAAATGTATAAGAGCCGGTTATACTTCTATAATGATAGATGGTTCACATCTTCCCTATGAAGAAAATATCGTGCTTACAAAAAAAGTAGTCGAATTGGCGCATTCAGTAGGAGTTACAGTAGAGGCTGAATTGGGTAGTATAGCTGGTGTAGAAGATGACATGTATGTTAATGAAGACAAAAGCACATTCACTGACCCTGAAATGGTACCGCATTTTGTTGAAAAAACAGGGGTAGACACGCTGGCTATAGCTATTGGTACAGCTCATGGTTTATACAAAGGGGAAGTAAAACTTGATTTTGATAGATTAAAGAAAATACATAATTTGGTAGATGTCCCCCTGGTATTACACGGTGCATCGGGTGTTCCCGATGGTCATATCAGAAAAGCGATAGAACTCGGTATAAGCAAGATAAACATTGCTACGGAATTAAAGGTTGCATTTGCTAATGCTATAAAAAGAGTATTTAAAGAGAATCCCGAAGAAAATGATCCCAGGAAATACTTTTCAGCCGGTGAAAAAGAAGTAGTGGATGTTGTCAAAAAAAAGATAACACTTTTTGGCAGCGGAGGCAAAGCATGATACTGACAGTAACACTTAATCCATCAATTGATAGAAGTTACAGAATTGATAACTTTCAAGCAGGTAAGGTATACAGGGCAAAGGAAGAAATCAGTGTGGCTGGAGGAAAAGGTATAAATGTGACTAAAGTTATAAGGATATTAGGTGAGAATGTTACAGCCACAGGTTTCTTGGGTGGGAAGGCAGGAGAATTTATAGAAGATGCACTTTGGAAAATAAACGTCAGCTGTAATTTTATTAAAATACCACAAGAAACTCGTACATGTATTGCCGTAATAGATTCCGTATTAAAGACATGGACAGAAATTCTGGAAAAAGGTCCTACAATAGCTCAAGCGGAGATAGGAAGATTATTAGCCCTATATGAAGGTTTATCAAAAACTCATAGAATTATAATAGCTTCAGGTAGTCTGCCGAGAGGGGTTCCTGTAGATGTTTATGCTGAATTAATAAATATTTCTCGAAAATACGATTCAAAATTTATTTTAGATACAAGCGGAGAATATCTTTTACACGGGAGCAAGGCTAAACCATTCATGATAAAACCAAACTTAGAGGAAACAGAAATCTTAGTTAATAAAAAATTAACAAATTTAAACGACATAAAAAAAGCAGCGATAAAGCTTTACAAGTCAGGAATTAAAGTGGTTTGTATATCCTTGGGGCAAGAAGGAGCGGTGATAGCGTGTGATGAGGGGATATATAAGGTGACACCTCCCAGGATAAAAGTAGTAAGCCCTGTTGGTTCGGGAGATGCATATGTAGCCGGTATGGCTGTAGGAATAAAAAGAGGCCTCACGATTAAGGAAGCGGCTGCACTTGCGACAGCATGTGGTGCATCTAATGCGATGTACTACAAGACTGGATTTATAACAATAGAAGATATACATCATATAAAACCTCGTGTTATTATAGAAGAAATATAAATACTAAAAAGAAAAATCTTCCAAGATATAGAGAATTGGCTTTTTAAAATTTCTAACAGTATATACAAGTTGCTTTGAGGAGGTTAACTTATGCTGTTGGGGTATACCGAAGTACAGTTAAGAAAAAGCGGAGGTTTAGTAACGGCAAAAGAGATTCGACAGCAACCAGGGGTATGGATGAAACTATATCAAATACTTTTAGGGAAAAAAAATGACCTTACTGCATTTTTAAATAATATTCGTAACCAGAAAGATATAAAAATTATCCTAGCAGGAGCAGGGACTTCTGCTTTTGTGGGTGAGAGCAGCAAAGGATATCTAAAAAGGATGCTGGGGGTAGAAGTAGAAGCCATTGATACTACTGATATAGTAGCAGCTCCAGAAGATTTCTTATACCAGGATAGACCTACACTCTTAATATCCCATGCAAGGTCGGGTAACAGCCCGGAGAGCCTTGCTACTATTACCCTTGCAGAGAAGCTTATAAAAAATGTTTATTTCTTAAATATCATGTGTAATAAGGAAGGCGATTTGGCGAAGTATACAAATGCCAAAAAAAATCATCTGAATATATTTATGCCAGAAGAAGCCAATGATGCAGGCTTTGCTATGACAAGCAGCTTTACGTGCATGCTCCTAACAGATTTAATGCTGCCTCATATAAACGAGATAGAAAACAAAAAAGCATTATTTAAAAAACTGGCTTCTGAGGCAGAAAGGATTTTGACTGATGATTCTTCAAATATAGAAAAGATATCAAAAAACGGCTATGACAGACTTATATTCTTGGGCAGCAGTGATTTGAAGGGATGTGCGAAAGAAGCGGCTTTAAAATCTTTGGAACTATCAAATGGGATTGTAAATACAAGCTTCAATACATGTCTGGGATTTAGACATGGACCAAAGGCTGCTATTAATAACACAACATTATTAGGATTCTTTGTTTCTAATCACCCATATACACAACGATACGATATAGACCTTATAAAGGAAATAGTAAATGAGCCTGGAAATAGACAAATTGCAGTATTTTTGTCAGAAGAACGGAACATAGAGGGTGTAAATTATATTTTTACATTAAAAGAAGATTTTAAAGATATAGATGGATCATATTTAAGTCTTTTATATATAATTTATGCTCAGATGCTGGCATTTTACAAATCTTTGAATTTAGGAATAACGCCGGACAATCCAAATCCTGAGGGAAGAATAAATAGAGTAGTAAAAGGTGTTAAAATATATGAATATTAAAGTCAAAAACGTTTTTTGCAATGGGAAACTGTAGAAATAAGTAAATGTAATATAACGATTATAGAAAAAAGGAGCGATTCAACTTGAAAATTCTTGTTAAAAATGCCCGTGTAGTCACACCTTTCGAAATCCTTGAGAACTATGCAGTTTCGATCGAGAACTGTAAAATTGTCGATATTCGAAAAAGCGGAGAATTTTCGGAGAAGAATTTTGATAAGGTCATAGATGCTGAAGGGAACTACCTTTCTCCGGGATTTATTGATATCCATAATCACGGCAATTTTGGACGAGATGTCATGGAGGCAAATTTTGAAGCTCTGGATGCTATAGCTCATTTTCACATAAAAAACGGAGTTACTGGATTTCTGGCCACTACTATGACCGCATCAGCAGAGGATATAAGAAAAGCCGTAGAAAATGCAGCAGAATATATAAAAACGCAAAACATTAAAAAAGAATCAAATCCGGGAAAGCACATCAAAGCCAAGCTTTTGGGCATTTATCTTGAAGGCCCTTACTTTTCAATCTCAAAAAAGGGTGCCCAACCTCCAGAACACCTCAAAAATCCTGATGTGGGCGAATTAAAGGATATTATCGAAATATCCGAAAACACCATAAAGGTAGTGGCCATTGCTCCGGAACTTCCTGGTGCCCTGCAGGCAATAACATTCCTAAAAAGCCGGGGTATAACCGTATCTGCCGGCCACACAGATGCTACATATACTGAGGCAAAAAAGGGAATAGAACGGGGCATTACCCAGGTTACCCATATGTTTAACGGCATGAGGAGCTTTTCCCACAGAGAGCCTGGAATCGTTGGGGCTGTTCTCACCGATGACAGGGTTGTCTGTGAGATGATATGCGACGGTATACATCTGCATCCCGCCGCCATGAGACTTGTGGTGAAAGCCAAGGGTGTGGATCGAATTGTCCTCATTTCCGATGCCATGATGGCCTGCGGGCTTTCGGATGGAGAGTATACTCTGGGGGGTCAGAGTGTTATCGTGAGAAACGGTGAAGCAAGGCTTGCGGAGGGGACTTTGGCTGGTTCTACACTTACCTTAAACAAAGCTGTCTACAACATGGTCTACATGGTAGGTGTAGCCCTTCATGATGCTGTGCGCATGGCAACATTAAACCCCGCACGGGCTGTAGGTTTGTCCTGTAAAAAAGGCAGTATCGAGGTAGGTAAAGATGCAGACCTGGTAATATTCAATGAAGATATCAAGATTCTGAATGTGATTTTAGAAGGGGAAAGCCGGTAAAAATCTTTTGTAAGCGTTTCAAAGCATCAAAAGGGGTAAAACGAGCAGAGCAGTGAAGCTGCTATCAGGTGTATTCAAAGGAAGCATGGTTTGGCCTGAAGCCTGTCTCACGGCTGCCAGGGGGGGCAACACCTGAGCAGCAAAAGGGATATTTATCTGCTTACAACCTGTAGAGAATAGCCGGTCTGATACAGAAGGAATTACAATTAATGCCGGGGATTGTTTTCATCTAGCACTGTAGTAGCAAGCACAACCGGCTGATGTTACCAGATCAATCCGGGTGGTAGAGAATGAACTCTACCACTTTTTTGTTTAAGTCAGCAGGCTTATTAATATATCTGATATACTCATTGCTTTTACAAGTGTCAGTATTTTAATGGCGATTTATTATCCACTGTATCTAAAGTTTGGCGGATCTTTTTTTAAAATCGGTAACATTGTGCTATTTATGCTTGCATTCTTTGGACCCAGCACTGTGAGCAACTGGCTGATTGAAAACAAGGATAATCCAATTGTGCAAAGCCTTTATACGTTTTTAACCAGTGTGCCGGAGTGGATGTTGACAGGGCTTATCATGACTTTAGTGCTTTTGATTGTTTTTGCATCGGCTGTTATATCCATAAGAATTTATAAAAACAAAGAATTTTGAAGTCAGTATTAGCAATTAAAGAACGGATAAGGAGGTAGAGAAAACCATCCCTACCTCCTAGTTGATTTCTTGGTTCTTCTCTAAAACAGTTGGTTAAGGGCTAAGCTAATATATCTCACAAACTTTATCTAAAGAGATATGTGAGTTGGTTAAATAGGCTTGTCCGGCTCAATAACTTCTACACCGGCCAGCTTCATTGCTCGGGATGGATACAAGCTAACCAGGCAAAGGAATTCACATATATTTAGCAGTCAGGCAGTAGTGACAGGGGACGGTTCTTTGTTACGCAATTTTAATTATTTTACATTTTTGAACTGGTGATTTTTCTTCCTTTTTTGGGTCATAATCATTGACATTAACTTTTGTTGAGTGGAAGGATGGAAATATGCCAAGGCAGAGGAGGAAAATAAGCAAAACTAAGGTTTATCATGTTATGATAAGAGGGAACGAAAAGAAAAACATTTTTTTAGATGATGAAGACAGGACAAAATTTTTGGAAATCCTTTGAGATAAGAAAAAACAAAATGAATTTTCTTTATATGCATATTGTCTAATGGATGACCATGCACATCTACTCATCAAAGAAGAGAAAGATGAGATATCCAGAATAATGAAAAGAATTAATGTCAGTTATGCGTATTATTTTAATAAAAAATATGACAGGGTTGGTCACGTGTTTCAGGATCGATTTAAAAGTGAAGTGATAGAGGATGAAAAATACCTGTTGGCAGCTATTCGTTACATACACAACAATCCTGTCAAAGCAAAAATAAAGGACGGTCTTAAATACAAATGGAGCAGTTACCTTTCGTACATTCAAAAAAATCAAAATAACAGGGGTATTATTGAAAGAAGGGTAATTCTGGAGCTTTTTTCTACAAATGAGGATCAAGCAATTAAAATACTCGCCGAATACACTCTCCAGAAGAATGATGATGTCTTTCTTGAATACAAGGAAGATACAAATAACAGGTATACTATTTCAAGTCAGAAGGAAGCTAAAGAGTTTATAGTAAATTTTTTGAAAGTTCACAACCTGACTAAAGACACATTAAATGCCAGGGCCAACATAACCATGAGGAATGAATTAATAAGACAACTAAGACAAGATTCAAATTTATCCATAAGACAGATTGCAAATTTACTGGGTGTAAACAGGGGAATAGTTTACAGGATAAAACCGTGACAGAGAACCGTCTCCTGTCACGGTCTAATAAATATTTTCATAATTTCTTCACAAAATCTTCATAATTTCTCCACAAGTGCAAATTATAATTAAAGTACAAAATCAAAAAAACTTTTTAAGGAGGTTGTTAAAATGAAAGGAACAAAAAAATTATTAGTTTTGGGAGTGCTTGCATTTGCTTTGTTTGGAACTACTGCATTTGCAGCAGAAGTGGTAAAATCACCGGCAGAGATTTATGCTGATTTGGTAGGTATAACAGTAGAGGAAGCTTATATACAAAGAGGCACCGATAAAACCTTTGGGCAGTTAGCTGCAGAAGCAGGGAAATTGGCTGAATTCGAAGAGACGATGTTAAGTAATAGAATAGCGATTATAGAGGATCGCGTTAAAAAAGGGCTGATTACACGAGAACGAGCTGATGAATTGATAAGAGCAATCAAAGAACATGAATGTAATGGACCAGGAGAACAGCATTTAGGACAAAAATACGGGATAGGCTTTGGAAAAGGTTTAGATGACAAGGGATTTGGGTATAGAAGCAAAATAGGAAATGGGGATCATTTCCAGTATGGTTTTAGTTATAAGAAAAATTTTCATCATGGAAGAGACTTTGGTAGAGGATTTGGCAGAAGATAGGCAAAAATGTTTGCTGCTTGTTATCGGGGAACTGTTTGAATTTTCAAATAGTTCCCCGATAAAAAATAATGTGGAGTTGGTGCATTGTGGCAAAATCAAATCAAACGGTAAAAGGGGTTAAAACAAAGGAAAAGGGTTACATAAGATTGTTTGTGCAGATATTCTTTTTTACTTTGGTAGGACTAATTGTAATTAATCATGCTTTGGAGGAAAGCGGAAAAGGAATTTCCTGGTTATCATCTGCATCCCTTCATGCCATTTGTCCTTTTGGAGGAGTCGTTAGTATTTATAAATTCGTTACTACTGGAATGTTTGTGAAAAAGATACATGAATCTTCTTTTGTCTTGATGTTTATTATGTTTATACTTGCAGTTGGATTTGGTCCATTATTTTGCGGTTGGATATGCCCCCTTGGTTCGTTTCAAGAGTGGTTTGGTAAAATTGGGAAGAAAATTTTTAAAAAGAGATACAACAACTTTATTCCAAATAAATATGACAAATATTTGAGATATTTGAGATATGGTATGCTGGCATTAATTATTTATAAGACTGCAACATTAGGATATTTAGTATTTTGGAATTTTGACCCTTATTATACATTATTTAATTTTTGGACAGGTGAGGTTGCTATTGGCGGTTTGATTGTATTGGGGATTATAATTCTTGCTTCTCTGTTTGTTGAAAGACCCTGGTGCAAATACTTATGTCCTTATGGAGCACTTTTGGGGATTTTCAATACTTTTAGAATATTTAAAATCAAAAGAAATCCATCTACCTGTATTTCGTGCGGTGCCTGTGACAGGGCCTGTCCGATGAACATTACGGTTTCAAAATCTAGAGTAGTAAGAAACCATCAATGTATATCTTGTTTAAAGTGTACATCTGAATATGCTTGTCCTGTTGCGGGTACTGTTCAATTTGCAACTAAAGGTGGTGAATAATTATGAAGATGAAATCTATTTCTATTGCAATAATTATTTTTCTGATTGTATTCAGCGGGATTGAACTGGCAAAAATTACTGGATATTGGAGGACAGAATCTTTAAAAATTCCTATAAAGATTAAAACAGGAGAATTTGCAGGTGAATATAATCCGGAAGATATAAGGGGATCATATAGATTTTCTGATATTGCGAAGTATTTTGAAATACCTCTTGAAGATTTACAAAAAGCATTTGGGTTGCCAGCAGATGAAGATGTTGCAAATTTTCAATGCAAGGAACTTAAAGAGATATATGGGTATTTAGAAGAAGAAGGAAAAGAGATTGGTACAGGTTCTGTAAGGTTATTTGTTGCATTATACAAGGGACTTCCATATGATTTGAGTGAGGATACTTGTTTGCCATTGCCTGCAGTTGAGATTTTGAAAGAACGGGCAAATCTTTCAGATGAGCAAATAAAATATTTGGAAACACATAGTATTGATATATCAGAAGATAGCACGACGAAAACAGAATTAGAAAAAGAAGAAGCAACTGTTGAAAAAGAGGATAGTGATGTTTAAACAGAAGTTCCAGGAGCAACTGATAACAAAGAATAGAATTCAGAAACAGTGGCTACCGATAATAACAAAACAGAAGAAAATAATGTGGTTAGAAAATGAAGAAAAATTGGACAGTAAATATGATGAGGATGGAAGCTTCATAGGGGTAGCTAATGGATATCGTCCTGATCTTACTGTAGCGGTTACAATTAAAAATGACAAAATCGTCGATATTAAAATTATTTCTCATAATGAATCACGTGGTTTTTATGAAGAACCCTTTGCTGTTATTCCTGAAATGATTATAGAAACCCAATCATTAGAAGTTGATGATATAACAGAGGTGCAACTAGAACGAGTGAAGGAATTAAAAAAGCAGTTGAAGATGCATTAAAGAAGGCAGAAAAATAATTTTGATCGTTTTTCTATCGGTTATCATCTCCATAAGAATTTATAAAAACAAGGAATTTTGAAGTGTGTATTAGCAATTAAAGAACGGATAAAGAGGTAGAGAAATCCATCCCTACCTCCTGCTTAATTTCTTTTTATTCCACCAGTTTGCCATTTTTGTACACCGCTTCAACATCCAGAAGCGTTTCTATGTTGTTGAGGGGGTTTTCCTTAAGCACGAGGAAATCTGCAACTTTACCCTCTTCAAGGGTTCCGTAGTTATCATGTATTCCCAGAAGCTCTGCTGCCACTTTTGTTGTAGAAAGAATGGCATCCATGGGCGTCATTCCGGCTTCTACCATTAGTTTGAGCTCATGGGCGCTTTTATCATGGTAGTTGAAGGGTGTCCCGGCATCAGTTCCCATGGCTATCTTCACCCCTGCCCTGTATGCCTTTCTGAAGCTTTCAAGATGGCTTTCCATGACACGTTTTGATTTTTCTACAGCATATTCAGGGATTCCTCCATCAACACCGTGCTTTATAATGAAGTATGGAGCCACAAGGGTTGGTACAAGGTATACACCCCGTTCCACCATCATTTCGATGACTTCATCATCCAGGAAAATCCCGTGTTCAACGGAATCTATGCCTGCCAGCACAGCGTTCTTGATGCCTGTTGTTCCCTGGGCATGGGTGGCGGTTTTTTTACCGGCTTTGTGAGCTTCTTCAACAGCTACCTGGATTTCTTCTCTGGTAAGCTGGGGAGAACCGGGTTCGACTCCTGGTGTCATTACACCCCCTGTTGCCATTATCTTGATTACATCAGCTCCGGCTTTAAGCTGTTCACGGGCAGCTTTTCTTACCTCATCCACACCATCGCATTCCCTGCCCATGGGATACCCATGGCCTCCGGTCATGGTTAACACCTTACCACTAACCAAAAAATCAGGCCCCTCTATCAAACCTTCAGCAAGACATTTTTTTAGTTCGATATCGATAAACTGGTAACCTCCCATATCGCGGAAATAGGTTACACCGGACTTTAAATGTTTTTTAAGATTAGCTGCTCCCCGCATGGCGGTTTTTGTATGAGATTCTTTGATGAGCAAATCGAAGGGGTTACCAACGGGTTCCATAATGATGTGGACATGGCAGTTGATCATTCCAGGCATGATTGTCTTACCGGACACATCTACGACTTTAATATCCTCATTTATCTGGATTTCTTCTGTTCTACCGATCTTTTTTATAGTTTTTCCGTCAATCAACAAGCCTCCATTTTCAATAGGGGCTTTACCGGTTCCAGTGATTAGAGTAGCCCCTTTTAAAAAAGTCAATTTTCCCATGTTGCTCTCTCCTTTTTTCTACATTTACAGCATTTTGGCCATAATACCTGCAAGAATTACGGAAGTTGTTGTAACAGTGGTAAAACCTGCTACCAGCATCTTGGGCAAAATCTCACTTAAGATGGCTTTCTTTTCTTCTTCAGTTTCGCCAACAGCATTTGCAACCTCATTAGAAATAATATAAGTTCCCGGGAATCCGAATAAAGCAGAAACCCCTATTGATATAGCCATTTCGAAGCTGTAACCCAGTAATTTTCCCAATATGCTGCTAAAAATTAAAATTGCTAAAAGCCCTAAGATTAAACTGCAGAATAAAGGCCACAGTAAAGAAACTACCATTTCAGGGGTTGCTTTGGTTAAGTTTGCAAAAACTACTGCCATAAGTGCTACCATTCCTAAACCAAAAGCATTGGCCTTTGTCATAATGTTTTTTTCAAGAAAACCGATTTCCCTGAGTACAATTCCTACTATTAAACACACAACGTATTTATTGATTACATTATTTGTGAGGGCAGCAAGCTTAAAGGCTATAAATGCACCTATAGAAAGCTTGGCGATTAAAACAAAAGGTGTTTGAAGGTCTTTCGGCAATTCAGGAACAATGCGGTATTTGGGTTTTACCGTGGCTTCTGAAGCTGTTGTACCCATCTCTGCAGAAGCTTCATTTTGTAAAGGAAGGCCCTTTTCTTTAAAGAGACGAGACAATCTTCGAGCTTCCTTGCTCAAACAAAAAGATGCTACCGGATATCCAAAAAATCCCTGAACGACCACCAGCAATGTAGCGAATACAACAATAGTTTCCAGGCCTTTTGCTTTAGCGGCTTCACTAACTATCAATGCAGCCACTATTCCCCCTGCTATCGGTGGGGCTGCAGCAATGGCAGTTTCTCTTCCCAAAATCAGGCTTCCAATTAGAAGCAGAAATATACCTATCCCTGCAACGGCACCGAGGGCGATAATAACCGTTTTCCATTGTTGAATCAGTTCTTTAATACCCATAAGGGTTCCCATATGGGTGATCAATAATGCTACTAAAACAATTCCTATTTTAATTAAAGCAGCATCTTGAAAAATCGTAGTTGGCAAACCTGTCCAGAAACCAATCATGAATATTACCGATGATACAAACAACATAGAAAAAATAGCTTTTGTTTTGACTGATACAAAATCACCGATAGCGAAAATAATACATACTACTGTTAATGCAAGCAAGCTATCCAATTTGTTTCTCCCTCCTCTTTATTTTTTAATCTGAAAATTTCTGAAATAAAGGCCTGCTACAGAGGCTTTTGCGGGTATTGCCCGGCCCCGCCTGATAAATGTGGTGTTCAGGTAGATCACTGGATATCCTTCTGAAATCACGAGTTATGCAAAATTTTATAATATTTAACATAATGTGTCAATATTTATTAAAAAACTGTAACATTTTTTAATTTAAAACATATAAAACATATCTATCCAGTATCAGCAGGCAGCTCCTGCACATCCTCACTCAAAGCCTAGAATAAACACCAAATCTAAGACTAAGTATGCGAAATATGCGTTTTAAAGTTATCATGCAGCAGATGTGCAAGAGGCTCTCTTTATTAAGGCGTGGTTAGCCAGGTATATTACCAGCCCGGCCGAAACTACCAGAAAGATCAGGTTGCTGCCGAGGGCCAGGATGATGTTCTGCTGCAGCATATCTGAAACAATGCCGGTATAAAGGCTTCCAAAACTTCCGATTCCGAAGCTCAGACCCATCATTAAGCCTGATGCCAGGTTTTTGCTTTTCGGTGCTATATCCTGAGCAAAAACAAGGGAACTGGGCAGAGGGCCCTGAAGGGCTGCTCCTGCGGCAAGCAGCATAACTGCTGATGAAACTCCTGTGGTGAAGAAAAACCCGGCTGTGCTGACTATAGCAGCAATGAAGGATATTATCAGAGTTGCTCTAAAACCTTTACGATCCGAAATATATCCAAATATAATTCCACCTATGCTTTGAGCTATCAAAAAACCAGACAGAATGTTTGCTGAATAAGAATCGGGGTAACCCAGAAACTCATAATAATAAGGGAGAAATGTAGTGAGGGACCGCATGACGAATTGTCTCATTCCCATATCCAGTATAAGGACAAATAGTATTGGGAGTATTGAAACAGAAATGGCAGGCAACTCTTTTTTTACATCAGGTTGTTTTATAGATTTTGATTTTTTTTTGCTGTTTCTTGTGTGAACAATTAATAAAGTTACAACCAGACCAGGAATAGCCAGATAGGGCAGGCCTTCAAGGCCTGCCCTGTGCACAACCCTGATAGTGGTGATGGGAGCCAGACTCATACCCAGAGTACCCATCATTATGTAAAGGGACATCAGCAGGCTCCTGTTTTTCTCAGAAATAGAGGAAATAGCTACAGAGCCGAGGGGATGGTATACCGCCGAACCCAGAGCACCGAGGCTGCAGACCGCTAAAACCTGCCAGTAAGCATTCATCAGGCCAACGGATGTAGTTAATGCCCCCAGCCAGAAGATCGAAAAGGGCAAAAAGTATTTGCTTTTAAACCGGTCTCCCCAGAAACCAACTACAGGCTGCAGCCATGAAGATGTTATCGACTGAAGGGTGAAAACCAGGCCTGCATAGCCCATGGAAAAACCGAGTCTAACTGCGATATCAGGCATGATCATGGGCAGCAAATTCATGTAGTAGTCAACAAAAAAATGGCCGAAACCAATCAGCATAAAGGGAATCCAGAAACTAAATCTTGTAGGCATATCATCTTCTCCCACTATTTTGATTGATGCATCAACTATAGAATAACACACATACTGCTTTTTTAGAAGATAAAATTTTAACTATCCCACCGGGAAGCCCCGGTTTAAATGAAGTGAATGGCGGGATAAAAGGCGGAACTATTGTTCTTTTTGGTTCTCCATGGCCATTCTATCCAATGCACGTTAGGCTTCCTTGAGTTCTTCTTCCAGGGCTTTCTCCCTGCCAGACTTACCACCGTGTTTTAAACCTTCAAGGCCGTGGTTAAGGAAAATATCTTCCACTCATAGTACATTGACTGACTAATACCAGTGCGCCTGCAAAGTTCGGCAATAGTTTCCTGACCCTTTAGACCCTCAAGGACTATATCCATTTTAGCTTTGACAGTCCAGCGTTTACGTTTTTTAGTTTCATTTACGCTCATCCTCAATACCTCCTGTTTTTATATTCTGGATGAGCGGATGTAATTCCTCCGTTAACTATGTGTAAACTCCCTTATGGGGTCATTATACATGGAATGAAAATATATAAAAAATGGAAAATATTAATATTTTGTTATATAATGGATTTGAAATAACATCTTGAAAACAAGGAGGTAATAATATGGCATTTATAGAGGCAAAAGAAGTAAAATTGCAAGCACTACTTTCAAACGCCCAAGAAGCATATAAAGTACCTCTTTATCAAAGACCTTATGCATGGACCAGAGATCAATGGGAGAACTTGTTTGAGGACATAAATAGACTTGAGACTACTGATGTGCATTTTCTTGGATCTATAGTTGTAGTACCTGAAGGAGAACACAGATTAGGAGTAAATTATTTCCAAGTGGTAGATGGGCAACAGAGACTAGCTACCGTATTAATCTGGCTTTCTGCTATTAGAGACATTGCTGAGGAAAAAGGAAATGATTCCGTATCATCCCATTTAACGGAAACATTTCTTTTCGCGAAAGAATTGGAAAGTGACAAACGAAGAGAGGTTCCGAAATTTCAACTTGGGGAATTAGACAACGACGCATTTCAGCGAGTTTTAGAAGGAAAGCCGAGGAAGTATAATTGCTCAATTTTTGAATGTTACGAATATTTTAAAAACAAGAGCAACAATGGGGATATATGGAAAGATTTGTGGAAAGTTTTACTGAATAATATTTCTATTGTACACATTAATGCCTTTAATCATTTCAATGCTTTCAGATTATTTGAGACACTGAACGATAGAGGTTTGGAATTATCTGCAGCAGACCTGATAAAGAACTTTCTGCTAATGAAAGTTTCATTCAATGAAGATATTTTTAAGGAGACTATAAGCCAATGGAATGAAATGTATGAAAAAATTAGGAATAAAGAACCTGTAAAATTCATAAGAAGGTACGTATTATCTACTTACAAAGGAAAAGTTTCTGAATCGCGACTTTATGAAGAAGTAAGAAAAAAATTGGAAAAAGAAAAGCCTAAAAACATACAAGATTTCGTAAAAAACTTAAATTTCAATGCAACAATATACAAGAAAATTATTGATTGTAATTTTTCGAAAGATAGGATTAACAAAAAATTACAAGAACTGCATTTAGTAGAAGTGTCTCCGAGTTTTACTTTACTTTTAAAAGTCATACCCTACTTATTAGAAAATGAAAAGATATCCGAAGATGATATATTTAACATAATGGAAATGATAGAAATTTTTCACATAAGGTGGGGCATTTGTGGGCAATCTACATCAAGATTAGATCAAATCTACAATGAACTCTGTATGGAGTTAAGTAATAAGCAACCTGGAGAATTTAAAGAAACCATAAAGAAGAAATTATTGCAAGAGATAAAAAATAACATAGACGATGAAATTTTCAAGAGGAACTTTGAAAATAGACTTTTCAGACCAAATGAAACTAGGACAAAGTATATTTTGTGGAAATTATCAAAACCCACCGGTGAAACTGTTATTAATATAAAAGATATTCAAACAGAGCATATATTACCTCGAACACTAAATAGTAAGGATGGTGAGTGGGTAAAGTATTTGGAACAAAAAACATCCAAAACAAAGGAAGAAATTATGGCTCTTCATAAGGAGAATCTTAACAGGATAGGCAATCTTACTATTATAAAAAGCAGCTGGAACATTAGTATGTCTAATAGGCTGTTTGATGAAAAGAAAAAAGATTATGAAAAATCCGAGTTTCAAATAACTAAAAAACTCTTAAATTATGACAAATGGACATTTGAAGAAATAAGTAGAAGATCGAAGAATTTAGCGGAAGAGGCTGTTAGAGTATGGAAAATTTAGCGAAAGAGGTTCTTAGAGTATGGAGTTAGAAGGTTAGTTAGTTACCCACGCAGGACCTCGTTAAAATATTGCACTCAAGACAATATTTTGACAAGGTCTTGGTTCTAGGGCTTTTTCAGGGGTAACTGCCTATCTGAAAAACTGGGTCTGGGAGATGAGGATTTGCGGTTATTAAGAACATTATCCAGAAATGCCGTTGAAGGGGACGGATTTAAATATTTAGATGGAATCATCGAGGATGAAGATGCCCTTATTGTTAAGCTTGCTGATAGGGTTGCCAATATGAAAGATTTATTGTGCTGGATTAAAAAGGAAGGAGGATTTAATAAAGAATCCAGGAAAATAGCAAAAAAATACATTGGCGAAACCGAGTATATGCTGACCGGATTAAGACAAAGGTATCCCGGGCTAATTACAGGTAGCAAAAAACACCCGTTTTCGTTTCAGGCTGAAATGTTAAAGAATTTATTGGAAGAATTAAAAAGATTTTATAACAATAAAGTCAATAGATCCTAAAATACTCAAACATAAAAGTTATTGGGTGTCTTTCCTTTCAAAACAGGAATCCGAGTTGATAATGTAAAACACCCTAAATATGCGGGGGTTCAGGAGAAAGGGGGCAGGCGTCTGTGGATCTTTATTTGTTAATCGATTATTCTTCCAGCATGAATCAGACCGTACAGGGAACGTACAGGAAGAGAATCGATGTGGTCTGGGATAAACTTAAAGATTTTTTGCGGAAATCAAAAATTGATTTTAAAAGAATTTATCTTTATACGTTCTCGGAAAATCTAGACTACATAGGGAAGTTTAACACCACCAGTGAGGTATTAAATGGCATAAGGTCAATTTTCAAAAAACCTGCCGGAGGAACCAGAATATGGGATTGTATTATTGATGTGATGAATAATGCCGACAATAATAACAAAACATTTATTTTATGCATTACGGATGGTGAAGACAGGAGCAGCATATTTACCTACAGAGATGTGATAAATAGACTAAAGACTAATGAAAAAATAGAACTTCATGTTCTGGATATTACGGGAAGGTTAAAGGACAGAGAGGATGATGTAAGTAACATAATAAAACCCATTAAGCGTATAGAATCAATAGATGTAGAACTGGATGAACTCATACAGAAAAGCAGATTGAGAGCAGAAAAAGATTTTAAACCCTTTAGAATATCGGTACCGTGATCTCGATAATAAATTGTTCGGAGGATTATGTAAGAACAATTCAATCATCAATGCATGATATCATCCCCTACCTGGAAGGCCTCTGCGACCTCAGGTACTATCCGGTTCCTACACTCATAGTTGACGAGTATACCCTTAAAGAAGTCAACCCAAATTTTTACGAGAAAAATGATGACATGGATCCGTTATTAAGAGAGGACACTAAAGAAATTCTAAGATTTATTTCAGCTGTTTGCCTGACCTTCCATACAGGTGCCTTTTCTCCGAGAGAATACAATATCAGGGGTAACGATTATTACGGTGGCTTTTCAAAATTACCCTATACGGCAAGACAAAAGCTCGTTGGTTATGCTGAAGTGACATACGGTTTGCCTAATTTTTTAAACACAGGATCTATAAATAGTAAATATTGTTATATACCGGAAATATCTAGTGTAAAAGATTCTGTTTCGAACTGTATGGATAATTTAACTGCTATCCTTGGCATCTTAAAGGAAATATCCAGCAAATATAAAGGCGAAGTTGTTTTAAGCAGTAGATATTTCCGCGACCCTGAAAATCCACCTTTACCCGGTTGGGAAGACAGATGTAGAGATAGATCGAAAAAAGATGTGTGGAAACGCCGTTTAACAAAAAGCCAGTTTGATAAAATAAAGAAAAATATCGATGAAAACGGTCTGTGGAAAAAAGATCTAGAGAGTGTAATAGAGGTATTTGAAGTAGCATTAGAAGCAATCTTTAAGCTATTAAGAAAATGGCTGAGCCGGACTTCCGCGTTTTCCCCAATAATAAGGGAACTTCATACATATGGTGTATATATCCACCCATCTGAAACCGTAAACGGAAAATTGAATAGATTACTTAGAAGAAACGGATTCCCTCACTGGTTTAATCTGCAGAATACTGGAAAGGTAGTAATTTGTTTGGACAGTTGTAATGAACATATAAAACAATGTCTTAAAAACGATCATACCATAGACGAGAAGGAAATGCTGAGGAAACTGGTAACCGCAACCCTGGTTCATGAACACGCACACGCCATTACTTATGAAGGAATTGGTTCATTGGCCGGGGAAGAATTTTTTGAAGGTCCCAAAAGCGGAGGTAAACGGTTTAAGGTGGTTAGCGAAGCATTGGCTGAATGGGCTGCTCTTAATTACTTCCGTAACGATGAAACAGCTTTTAATATTGTAGTGGGTCTGCAAGTTGTGGGGAGTTCCCTGATTGGCCGTATACCGCAGCTTTGCTTATAGAGAGAGCCTATAAAGAGACCGGCTGTGTAAATTACAGATCGCTTTTGAAATTGTTCAGAAAAGACTATAAAAAGGCATATAAACTGCTGAGAACTTTTTAGAATAGTGGTGCCAGGCCATCTTTGTAACCGGATTCTTACTTAGAAGGTTATCGAGTGTGACGGCTCTGATCATCACCGGTATGCGCCTGTCGAATTTGCACAAGCTTGTTTTCTTGCTCCTGCGCTTACACGGAAAGATAGGAGCACCTTATGGTAAGAGTTTTAATCATGGCGCACTGCAGCACAGCTCGATTTAAGTCGAACAGCTTGCAGGCTTCGTGATAGGTTTCGCGATTAAGAGGGGTTAAGCCGAGCAGATATGTTGTGGCGGAGAAGTTTAGACCGTCAAAAGTATACGTAAAATATAAGTCTGACTGAACTTGATTGACCGAGAAAGGGGCAAAACGCTATGGCCATCTCTTTGACCATATATGACGGTGCTGACTGTATAGGCGGTAACAAAATACTCCTGGAGGACAGCGGCACGGCCATCCTTCTAGATTTTGGCACCAACTTCAAGGCCGAGGGTATGTATTTCGATGAATTCCTCGGCCCCCGGAGCACCTTCGGATTCTCGGACTTGCTGGCCCTGGGAATCCTGCCGCCACTAAAAAGTATTTACCGGCCCGATCTTGAGTACCCGGGCATCTGGGACAAATACTATAGCCACCCCCTTTACCGGGAACTGGAGGTTCAGGGGATTCTCCTTTCACATGCCTACTTCGACCACTGCGGCCACATATCCTACCTCCGGGAAGATATACCGGTATTCACGGGCCTTGCGAGTGCTCTCATCTGTAAGGCCCTCCAGGATACAGGTGGAGGAACAAGACTTCAGGAAATATGCTACACTGTTCGCCGGGAGTTGAAGGACGGCCTGCTGAAGGCGACCACCTACCGGAAGGTCCCCCACGAGCAGCGCTGCTACTGCGCCTTCGGCGCAGCGGATATACCTCAGGGCGCCCGCACCTTCTGGGAGCGCTGTGACGCTTCGAGGGGGCTGAACTGTCGGCCTCTCCGGACCTGCTGGGGTGAAACCGAAATCTCCGGGCTCACTGTTCGCTTCTGGCCGGTGGACCACTCCATACCCGGTGCGGGGGCATTCGGTATAAAGACCTCCGCAGGATGGGTGGTTTACACAGGAGACCTCCGGCTCCACGGCAGGCGTGCCTATCTGACCAGGCAGTTTATCAGCGAGGCAGCGAAGCTGAAACCGATGGTGCTTATCTGCGAGGGCACGCACCCCGAAGTGGAGCGGCCCGTTACCGAGGAGGAGGTGGCTGCAAACAGCTTTGAGGTGGTCAAAAAAGCAAACGGCCTGTTGGTGGCTGACTTCGGTCCCAGGAACGTGGAGCGGCTGCTTTCGTTTTTGGAGATAGCGGGCGAGACCGGGCGCGGGCTGGTGCTCACCCCAAAAGACATCTACCTGCTGGAGGCTCTGAGAGCGGCGGGAGAGCCGGGCGTTCCCGACCTGCTGACTGACGAACGGATAATGCTCTACGTGCGCCCCAGGGCGCAGAAGGTAAAGTGGGAGGAAGCGCTGCTGGAGCGCTTCTTGTGCCGTGCTCCGGAGAGGGTAGTGGATGCCGGGAAGGTGAAGGCCGACCAGGGCGGGTACATACTCTGCTTCTCCTACTACGATTTCCACGCACTCCTGGACATTGAACCGAACGGCGGCACATACATCTACTCCTCCAGCGAGGCGTTCGACGAGGAGATGCTGATAGACCACGAGCGGGTGCGCAACTGGATCAAATTCTTCGGCTTCAAGCTCTCCGGCAACCTCGGGAGGGACCGGGAAAAATCGGGCTTCCACGCCAGCGGGCACATTCACGGGCCGGGGATAGAGGAGATTGTGGAGACTGTCAGGCCGGAGATACTGGTCCCGGTGCACACTGAAGAAAGAGAATTTTTCCGGCGGTTTGAAGGGATGTGCAGCGTGGTATTTCTGGAGAGAGGGCAAAGCTTTGTGATCAAGTAGAAAAGCGTCATGGGAGGGGTGTGCCTGAATGGGGTTCTCAATCAAGGTTGCCGATGAAGTATGGATCGGATGCGCTCTTTTGCACTTTGAAAACCCGATACGGGAAGATTTCAGTGTATCGGAGATAGTGGATAGAGTTGCGAAGGAGAACATTTACGGCAAATTGCGAACCGGAGTATTGTGGCATGTCAACCTGCATTGTGTTGCCAATAAGCACCCGAATCCTGCCAGATACAGGATGCTGTATGAAACAAGGCAGGGTCGGCGCAGGTTGTGGAAGCCTGGCGATGATTTTCATCCTGACAGGGCAGACGGAAAATCCCTGCCAAAGCCGGAAGACATTCCAGTTCGGTATACCTTTTTGCTGGACTGGTATGAAGAATGGCGTAAGCGAGCGGAAATCTCGAGGAAACGTGCAACAAAAGCCGAAATGAAGGAGATCACAGACATAAAGCAAACCCCTGTTTTAGTAAAAGGATCTTCTCTGGTAAATGATAGCCCCCGAGAATTTGAGGTAATGGCTCGGAAAATTATGAGTGAGTTTTTTGATACGAGGCTGGAACCGGGGATGTCCGGGAATATACCGAAGAGATTTGATCTCGTGTCCTCTGACGGAAAGATTGTTGGAGATGCAAAATACTACACGCTTATACGTGGGCAATCAATTCCACCGGCCAAATTTGCCACTATTGCAGAACACGTATGGCTTTTAGAGAAAACTGGGGCCGAGGAGAAGTTTCTCGTCTTTGGCAATGACAGGCGGGTCCCGGAGGAATGGTTAGAAAGATATGGGCATCTTGTTCAGGGGGTTAAGTTTTTCTTTTTGGATAAAGCTGGAGTTTTGACGAAACTTAAATAATCCTGTCTCCATTCATTACCGGGCAGGGTCCTACACAGCGGAATTATAAAAAAGACTGGATATAGCCTCCGAAATTATAAGGTCAAGGGTCGGGTGAAAAATTGTTTAAACTTTGAAAGGAAAATTACTAATAATCCTAAAAATAAGGAGATATTCAAGTTTGTATTATAAAATAATCTACCGAAAGCCTTAAACTAGAACAGGCTCGGTAGTATACCACGAACAAGACATGGGTAAAAAGAGTAAAAATCAAAAACTTACCAGTATTGATTTAAGTGAAGTCCACCTATCTAAGCAGGTGGTAGAATCTCTTCAAGACCTTGTTGTATCTGCCAAGGAAGGTCTATTAGCTCTCTCTGTTAGTGTAGGGTTAAAAGTTTTTCAGGCTTTAATGGAAGA
>ENA-OSAI01000166-OSAI01000166.1-marine-sediment-metagenome-genome-assembly--contig:-NODE-166-length-38763-cov-14.029813_pt1 | contig 38763 bp, 43 predicted proteins | sample MGYA00237871_ERZ529316 | MGnify/ENA primary metagenome ERZ529316 (study PRJEB26369, sample SAMN03142814) | marine sediment metagenome | biome: marine; feature: borehole; material: sediment...
ACGCCCTTGCTTATGGGTTGTCTTCCCGCTGGTTAGGTGACAGGGTTTCTTTCAACCCATCGGCTCGGCAGACATGCCGGGCGAACATGCAAAAAAATGACCTGAACACAGGTCATTTTTAAGCCTCTATTTCGTGTATTTATCAGCAACTTTTGAAGCTCCTGAAGCCTCCGGTTTGATCTTGATAGTGTATCCGCTTCCCATTACCCAGCCAACCACTTCTTTAATCAGTTCCTTGGTGTCTCCTTTCTCCCCTATATCCACATGCACCTCTATATCCATGTTGAGATGCTTCATCCTATCAAGCTCTGGCTTCAGGAGGTCCATTATTTCCAGGGATAGAGATGTTTCTGTAAAAATTCGCTGCCGAAGATTTATGATGTTCTGCTTGTAAATACGGCGGTAGTAGTAACGGGCTCCTTTCCCTATGCGGTGAACGATTATAGCCGTAACAAAACAAACATCTTCTCTGAGGTGTGAATCCGTTCCGATTATCAGCTTGTATCTGAATTTTGGTTTTTCAAGTATATATGCTTTAATGTCTTCAAAGACTTCATCTAAAGACAATCTGCCTTTAGATGGACTGATAAAGGCTATTTTCATGAAGTTCAACCCTTTTAAAAACATTCTAATACAAAGTATAATTTATATTCTCACAAAAGGCAACCCTCAAAAGCTTTTGCCAGCCTGGCAAACTCTTTGATACTGAGGTGTTCAGCCCTTCGCGTCTCATCTATTCCTGCTGTTTGTAGAATTTCTTTGATCTTTTGAGGACTTAGATTTTGTCCCTGAGATTTTTTGAGGGAGTTGTAAATAGTTTTTCGACGGTAAGCGAAACTGGCCTTTACTACTTTAAAAAAGCTTTCTTTCCCAACATCATATAAAATTTTTTTGTAGGGTATCAGCTTTAGTATAGCCGAATCGATTTTGGGCTTGGGCATGAAAACGGTTCGCGGAACAGCAGAGACCAAACGGGCTTCACAAAAAAACTGCACAATTACCGAAAGCACCCCATAATCTCTGGAACCCGGCCCGGCTGTTATTCGCTCCGCAACCTCTTTTTGCACCAGAAAGACCATCAGCTCTATGGACTCATGGTTTTCCAGCAGTTTCAAGATTATGGGATTTGTAATATAATACGGCAGGTTTGCTAAGACTTTAATGTTTCGGCCCTTAAAAGACGTATCTATAAGATTGTTTAAAGACAATTTTAAAAAATCATCGTTTATGATCTCAACATTGTTGCAGGTTTTTAGGGTATAAGTCAGAATAGGGATAAGGGATTTATCTATTTCAACACCTACCACCTTTGCGGCTCTAGAAGCTAGTTTTCTCGTCATGGTGCCTAAACCAGGGCCCACTTCTAAAACCACATCATCTTTCTTCAATTCAGCAGCCTCTACAATTTTATTGAGTATGTTTTCGTCTATTAAAAAATTCTGACCCAGACTGCGGGAAAACCTAAAACCAAAATGCTGTATTATTTTTTTGATAGTTGTGGGAGAAGTGAGTTTATCATCCATTCACACCAGTCCATTATATCAAATTGCTGAAAAGTTTTATACCACTGAAAACAGTTTATGGTAAAAAGACAATAATAAAGTAGGCCTAAGACAAACGGTTATTTGAACTTAGGTTTTGCCAGTTTCTGCTTGGATTTTGAAAAAAAATTGGATTAAGCATCTATAGGGTTCAGTTTGACTTTATATCCCAAGGATTCCAAATACGGCTTGAAATTTTTATTGATGCGGCCGGTGCAGCATGTATGTCTTGACAGTTCTGGAGAAAGCTATAACAGTTAAACAATTGACCGGATTGGGCTCACATGACATTTAACTCAGCTAAAATGAAGAAGAACCTTATAATTTAATTTTGATCAGCAAGGATATACACCTTTACTTTTTTTCGGCCATACCTCATTGCTTCTTCATATGATTCATAATACAGGTCTATTCTGTTGCCCTTTATAGCACTCCCTATATCGGCTGCCAGGGCATATCCGTAGCCCTCTACATATAGTCTGGTTCCCAGGGGAATAACTCTGGGATCTACTGCCACTACTCCTCTTCTAGCAGGTATTCCTGTGTAGGTTATACCATAACCCGGATCCCCTGGTCTTTTCCCTGTGGAAGAATAACCTGAATCATATGCTGTAGCAATCACGGTCAATGCCTTCGTGAACCGAATCCTTTCACCCCTTGAGTTTACGAAAGAGTCTCGTGTTCCGTATTCCACTATCTTATCCTGTTTTTCTTTTAATACCTTTTCCTGCAGCTTTTCCCTTTTGACTTCTATACCATCTTCATAGATTACCTTGTATGTGACTTCTTTAACACCTTCATGCCCCTGCTGAACGACCCTTGTAACGCCTTTGTCCAGTTTGTCATTTTTTCTCCTGATAAGATGATAGTATATTCTTTCTTTTTCCGTGATGTATTCCACAGTCACTCGGATAACTTTGATCTCCATACCTGGATATACCTTTGAATCGAGGCCCGGTTGAACTCTATCCCTGGGATTAAGCTTAATCCCCGCTTGTTTAAGCACCGACATAACAATAGTGTCCGTTGTTTTAATGGTGAGGTTTTTACCATCTACCTTAATAGCAACAGGAAAAGCCCGTTTTATCAGGATTTCCATTTCTTCTTTAACCTTTTCCTCTAAACCTGGTTTCACCATATCTTCAGGGTTGATGGTTATGTTGTTTTCTTCCAGTACCCTGGCAACTGTTGGCTGCATTGTTTTCACAGTAATAAGCTTTCCATCGTCATTAATAGTAACCTGTTTTTCCATCCACACGTAAAGGGTTATCGCAAAAATCACGAATACCGTAAGGGGGATTATAATCAACAGGGGTAAATTCAACGGCTTTCCACTCTGTTTTGTAACATCTTCATCCATATATAGCCCTCCTAAAGCGGGTTGTATCCACTTAAACAGTATAACCAAAAAGCACGGGAATTATTATTAATTACTTCTTTAACAGAGGCCTTACTCGAAAACGGGCACCTATTTCCGCCGCTATTTTCCTGCACTTGTCCACATCAATCTCTGGCAGGTCAACAACAGTAAGGGTAACCTCAGGAATATGTTTTACACACTCCCGGGCGAATTCAACAACCCCATCAAAAGCTTTCTCGCCAAATTCTGACCTGCAGAGCTTATTATACTTTTCAGCATTCTCGGCATTCAAGCTGATGGAGATAGAGTCTACCAGCCCTTTAAGTTCAGGAACAATGTTTCTATTGTATATGAGGTTGGCCTGCCCATTGGTATCGATTCTCGTTTTTTTATCAAAGCTTTTAACGTATTTACACACTTTCTTTACCACCTCTAACCGTGTTAAGGGTTCCCCATAACCGCAAAATACAATCTCATCATAAGGCGTGGGATCCCCTATAGTCTCAATTACTTTCCGGGCTGCAGGTTCCCTATCAAGCCAAAGGTTGCAGCCCACTATACATGGTTCTATATTTCTTAAGCAGAAACAACAATCATTGGTACACCTGTTCGTTATATTCAGGTAAAGATTGTTCTCTAATCTGTATACAATCACCATAATCACCTCTTCTGCCATAACTTCATAAGGGTATTTTACCACAATAAGTGTATACTTTCATATCCTTTTTTTAAGCTGAAATTAAAGGCTGCACCATACTTGCTCTACTTATGACTATTGAAGTGTTTTACAAATAGAGTGAAGGCTTCACCATCAAAAACTTCGTTATAGATCCTGTAAAGGGCAGGGATCACCATATTAAAATACTCATTCCTTGCTTTTCGGATGTAGCCCTGTTTTTCCATTCTGTTTAACAAATCCATCAATGTAAACACTCCCAAAAACCTCTATAACTCAAATCACTTTTGCTGTATCCCTCATCAAAACAAACCAGCCACAGTATATGTTGTTCTATATTTTTTGCATTTTTTTAATCAGCCATTATTACTGCTTTTCCCTTTCTATATAATATTCTCTATCAAATACAATTTGTTTTTACTTTTCAGTTTTAGTTTTATTTTTAATTGTTCCACATTTGAAATCAAAATCCTCTTTATATTACAAAACCCCTTCCCAAAAAACGGGAAGGGGGATTTTTTTACGGCAGCCTAAAGACATCTTTCGCATTTTTTGTTGTGATCCGAATCACTTCCTCCAGAGGCATGTTCTTGATCTCGGCAATTTTCTCCGCTACATATTGAACATAAGCGGGTTCATTCCTCTTTCCCCTTTGAGGTTCTGGAGAAAGCCAGGGACAATCCGTTTCAACAAGCATCCTCTCAAGGGGAACATCCTCTACGACTTTTATGAGTCTTCTGGCATTGGGATATGTCACCGGGCCCGCAAAGGATATATAGAAACCCATTTTTATGCATTCCAGCGCCATTTCACTGCTCCCAGAAAAACAGTGTAAAACTCCACCTACAAGGCTTGCTCTTTCTTGTTTAATAATTTTTAATGTATCTCCGTGGGCATCCCTGTCATGGATCACAATGGGTAAGTCCACTTCCTTAGCCAGACTTATCTGAGTTTTAAACACTTCCTGTTGAAGCTCTCTGGGGGAAAGATTCCTGTAATAGTCAAGCCCCATTTCCCCCAGTGCTACCACCTTGTCTCTTTTCGTCAGGTTATACAGAAGTTCATATGTGTCATCATCGGCCTTCTTTGCATCGTGGGGATGTATCCCCACAGCAGTATACACCATGTCATATTTTTCAGCGAGTTTTACTGCCATTTCAGACGATGGACCGTCAAAACCCACATTTATGATTTTCTCCACACCCTTTTCCTGAGCCCTTTTTACAACTTCATCTCTATCCCGATGGAATCGATCAACATCCAGGTGTGCATGGGTATCTATGAGCAAGATATCACCCCTTACGTAACTTTTAGTCCGGATTCCAAATCCCTGTCAATGGTTAAAAGGCTAAGCTTCTTATCCCCCTTATCTGAGGCTGCCAGGATCATTCCTTCTGATTTGACTCCGAACAGCTTAGCAGGTTTTAAATTGGCAATGTAAATTACCTTCTTGCCAATGAGTTGCTGGGGGGTATAATGGGCGGCTATTCCGGATACAACCTGTTTCTTCTCATTTCCCACTTCAAGCTGAAGTTTTAGAAGTTTGTCAGAGCCCTCGATTTTTTCTGCTTCGATTATTCTGGCTACCCTTAAATCCATTTTAGCAAAATCCTCTATGGAAATCATGTCCTTGTCTTGCTGTTGCTTTTCTTGTTGCGGCGCTTTTTCCTGGGGTTTTTCTTTTTCCATTTCAACTCTGGGGAAGATCGGATCTCCTTTATCGATTTTAATCCCGGAAGGAAGTTTACCCCAGGTGTGGATGCTCTCCCAGGTTCCCAGCTTTTCATCGGCTACTCCCATCTGCCTGAATATTTTGCCCGGTGTATTGGGCATAAAGGGTTTGATCAGAACGGCTATAAACCTTATTGACTCCAGCAGGTTATACAGCACTGTAGCCAGCCTGTCCTTCTTATCAGCATCTCTGGCAAGCACCCATGGCATTGTTTCATCAATGTACTTGTTTGTCCTGCCAACAAGCTTCCATATTTCAGAAAGGGCATCGGAAAACTTCAGCTGGTCCATGTATCCCTCAACTCTGGCAGGAACGGCCAGTGCCAGTTGTTTCAATGCTTCATCCAGCTCTTCCGGGGTAGTGGGTTCTGGAATTATTCCATCAAAGTACTTTTCCACCATGGTAAGGGTTCTGTTTACAAGATTTCCCAGGTCGTTTGCCAGATCAAAATTGATTCGCTGGATAAGGGCTTCATTGGAAAAAACTCCATCTGCTCCAAAGGGTATTTCTCGGAGCAGGAAATACCTTATAACATCTACTCCATACCTGTCTACCAGAATTTTGGGATCTACGACATTGCCCTTGGATTTAGACATTTTACCCCCTTCGAGGATAAGCCACCCATGGCCGAATACTTTTTGGGGTAGGGGAAGACCAAGGGCCATCAACATGATAGGCCATATTATTGTATGAAATCTTACAATCTCTTTCCCCACCAGGTGCACATCAGCAGGCCAGTATTTTTTGAATTTCGATTCGTCTTCTGATTTATAACCTAGGGCAGATATATAATTTGACAGGGCATCGATCCATACATACACCACATGTTCAGGATCAAAGGGTACTTCTATACCCCAGTCAAAACTGGTCCGTGAAACACACAGGTCTTCAAGCCCGGGTTTTATGAAATTGATCATTTCGTTTTTTCGTGACTCAGGTTGAATAAAGTCGCTTTCCTGTATGTATTTTAGAATCCTGTCTTGATACTTGGAAAGCTTGAAAAAATAGGCTTCTTCCTTGATTATCTCTACATCCCTTCCACAGTCGGGACACTTACCATCTTTCAACTGCCTCTCGGTCCAGAAGGATTCGCAGGGTGTGCAGTACCATCCCTTATACTCTCCTTTGTATATATCCCCTTGCTCGTAGAGCTGTTTGAATATCTGCTGCACACATTTTTTGTGTCTTTCTTCCGTTGTCCTGATAAAATCATCATAGGAAATATCTAGTGTTTTCCAAAGATCCTTGATCCACTCCACTATTTTATCCACATATTCTTTGGGAGACATGCCATTTTCCTGAGCAATCCTCTGTATCTTTTGACCATGCTCATCGGTGCCTGTCAAGAAAAACACGTCATATCCCGTCAGCTTTTTAAACCTCGCCATGGCATCCGCAGCCACCGTAGTGTAGGAATGCCCAATGTGAAGCTTATCACTGGGATAGTATATGGGAGTTGTAATGTAAAAGGTCTTGTTTCCAGACATGTTTTACCCTCCTTTTTTGAATTTAAAAAACCCCGCTCCTCAAAAAGGGGCGAGGTTGTATTCCACGCGGTACCACCCTATTTCACCCATATCTGATATGGGTCTCATTGGTATACCACAGCTGGTTTAACGGCAGCCTTCCCGGCACAGTTTAATCGGAAGCTCCGCTTCTTTTCAACTGCACAGCTCTAGGGCCATCTTCAGTGCCTTTACTGTCACCGGCTCTCACCTCATTCCGGCTCTCTTCAGACAGTTCCAACACTTACTCTCCCCTTCACAGCTTTTATATTTATATTGTGTGCAAACTTTTGCTATAGTAAAACTATACAAAATTTATTTTGTATTGTCAAGTTTTACTGTGATAGCACAGAGGTGAAGCATGAACAATGCTCAAAATCCTTTATCTTTCGCGATTTTATGCGGAAAATACCACGAAAAGTTTTTGCTTTATTATTCCTGCAAGCCTTGTTAGTTCTACGTTTCAAAATTCATGCTTCAGTTCCGGTGATAGTAGTAAGTGCATAATTCTTTATGCTGCTCCATTCGCTCTTATAAACAGCATGGATGTTTTTTCTTATTTTTCTACAATCACTGAACCCTTCTTCATCTGTTTGAGCATTCCTCGTGTTACCAGGTGATCTGTTCTGTGTTTCGGCCATTTAACACAATTGAACACAATATCAACACCGGGAAGCAATTTTTTGATGTTATACTGATTGGAAAAGGCAGTGTCTATTTGTGGAAATCTATGCTTCAATTGTCTTGAGGTTCCAAGTATTTATATCCATCACAGTAACTTGCGCTCCTAAAGCGGTTAACACTTCTGTTGCCGCTTCTCCCACAATTCCGGCTCCTATAACCAAAGCTTTTGCTCCCGGTGCTCCTCCTATACCTGAAATCAATTTACCCATACCGCCATTGATACTTAATAAATGATATGCTCCCATTAAAGCCCCCAGCTTACCAGCAACTTCACAGTTGGGGGAACCGTAGCGGTGGCTGTCTTCTGCAGTAAAAGTGTATAAAAAGAAGTCACACCACCCTTCAATACCGGATTGATCTCCATTTCCTACCACACCAATATTACAATATTATCGATTTTTATTTTTGAAAAGTCGAATCCACAAAGCAAATACTAGCCCTGTCATAACTGCAACAACAGGGAAACTCTGAACCTTCTGGTGGTTTTTATTCCCAGAAGATCAACACTATAAAAGGCGGTTAAAACTGCTTATTTAATCAATTTAACAAGGATATCGGCTTAAGTTTAGGTCATTTCGTATACAAAAAAATAAAAATATATTCATTTTTGTCGTTGACTTTTATTGGAATATCTGGTATGCTTTTCTTAAGGGTGTCGAAATTTGTAATAAGGGGGCGAAATTGATGAAATCTACAGGAATAGTTAGAAAAGTTGATGAATTAGGGAGGGTGGTAATACCTATAGAATTAAGGCGAACTCTTGATATTGCCAAGAAAGATTCTTTGGAAATCTATGTCGATTCAGACAAAATAATCCTTAAAAAATATCAACCTGCATGTATTTTCTGTGGAAGTGCAGAAGATGTTTTCATTATCAAAAACAAAAACATCTGCTCCAAGTGTTTAAACGAAATTAAAAATGCAGGTTAACATAATAATTATAAGGGGTCAGCTGTATTAAAAAAAGAGAGTTAATCCCTTTATTGGTGGGTTAACTCTCTTTTTTAAGAGGCGATAGGATGGCACTGTACAATATTTAACAGCTTTCACGCCTCTTGCGAAATTGTTTAGCAAAACCAAAAAATACGAACAAAAAGCATTTAAGGGTGTGAAATGTGCCTAATTGTTAATCAAATTTTCATCATTCTATCATTTTTGAGAGTTCTTTTGAACGGTTGGCAGCATTCTGTACTGCTAAAATCAGGCTTTCTTTGAATCCTTTCTGTTCAAGGACCTTGATGCCTGCTTCTGTAGTGCCATTCGGTGAAGTTACTTTTTTCCGCAGCAGTGTAGGTTCTTCCCCTGTTTCCCGCGCCATTTTAGCAGCTCCCAGGACGGTTTGAACAGCAAGGTCAAAGGATTCTTTTCGGCTTAAACCCGATACAATCCCTGCTTCAATAAGGCCTTCCATCAAAAGGTAAACATAAGCCGGCCCGCTTCCGCTCAGACCTGTTATGGCATCGATAGCGCTCTCTTTCACTTTCAGAACCCGTCCCACCGATGAAAATATCTCAGTCGCCATCTCTAGGTGTTTTGTTTTGCACCATTTGCCTTCAGCCAGTGCGGTGGCAGATTCGTTTACATGGCATGAAGTATTGGGCATAGCCCTTATTACTGCCACCCTGTTTTCCAAATTTTTTTCTATATATTCCGTTGTTATACCCGCTGCCACAGAAATCAATAGCTGGTTTTGTGTTAAAACACTCCCGATATCATTAAGAACATCTTTTACATCATTAGGTTTTACAGCAATAATGATTATATCCGACTCTAAAGCAACTTTTTTATTGGAACCTGTAATATTAACTCCATAGGTTTCTTTAAGGTAGTGCAGCCTGTGGATTTTGTTCTTATTGGTTACCAAAATGTGTTCACTGGCTATATTCACTTTCGAGTTGATAAGACCTTTTATCAATGCATGGGACATTGAGCCTGCTCCTATTATACCGATTTTTTTCATATCCAACATTTTGATATCCCTCCAGTTAAGATACTAAAACTTGATAACAAAAAAACCTTTCATCCACTAAAGGACGAAAGGGTTATCTTTTCGCGGTACCACCTTTTTTGGCCAAAACGGCCCGCCTCTTAAGGTACACCCTTGCTGGTATACCCTTCCATTTTTAACGGCAGGAATCCCCGACACGGATTATCTCCGGTAGCTCCAGGGCGGGTTCGGAAAGTTTTAAGTAACGGAATCTTTCAGCCTGTGGATTCCGCTCTCTATATACCAAAACTTTTCCTACTATTCCCCTTCAACGCTTTTAACTCCTATAAAATCTATAGTGTGATTTATATTCTACTTAAATTCAATTTTGTTGTCAAGGTTTTTTGTAAAACTTTGTTATTAATCTGTGATATTATCACTATAGAATTGTTCTGAGAAAATGTCACTTTTACGTTATAACCGGGCCCGGGTAATTGTAGTTATTCCGTTCGGCCAGTCAAGGGTAAAGTGAACGGGCTTCGCCCGCCCTTGACAGAACCTGGGAGAAGGCCATAATGATTTAACTATTAACCGGATTAGGTTTGCATGGCATTTAACTCAACTAAGATGGAGAAGAACCGTTTTTATTGAATTAAATTTGAGAATTACGTATCGTAATACAGGAATATTGTTGCTACCCGCAAGACACACATTAAGTCGAGTGCCGGACAAAAACCTGTAATGCTCTTTTTGATTATATCCAGCCTCTCTAGTGCACCATTTAACGTCTGTAAGCTTAATGAATAATACTGAAAACGGGATAGTCATATAATAATATAAAAAAGTAGGTTCCTCGTTATTCTTTTAAATCTATCGCCACATCATAAACTTCCCTTTTAGACAGGTTTCTTTCCCGGGCTACTCTTGCAATGGCCTGTTTTTTCGACAATCCTCGGTTAATATAAATCAGGAGGTGTTCCTTTACCGTTAATTCATTCCAGATTGATTTTTGGTTTCTGGGGTTTTGGTTGCCTTCAACAACAAAGACAAACTCCCCTAAAGGAGTGTTTTTTTGAAATTTTTCTAAAGCTTCTTCTATATTTCCTCTAAAGATTTCCTCATGCTGCTTAGTCAGTTCACGGGCTATACAAATTTTTCTGTTACCCATGTGTTTTCTCAAATCCTCCAAAGATTTTTTTACCCGATGTGGCGCTTCGTAAAAAACAAGGGTCCTTCCCTCTCCTTCAAGTTCCTGCAGGAGCTTTTCTCTCTCCTTTGCTTTCCTCGGAAGAAACCCTTCAAAAACAAATTTTTTTGTTGGAAGGCCTGAAACGGCCAAAGCTGTAACAAGGGCAGAGGGGCCCGGAACAGGAATCACTGCAATTCCTTCACTGGAAGCGTGTTTTACCAGTTCTTCCCCGGGGTCTGATATTCCAGGAGTTCCCGCATCAGAGACCAGGGCGATGTTTTTGCCCTTTTGCATCATTTCGATTAGCTTCCTACCCTTTTTTTCTTTGTTGTATCTATGGTAACTCGTTAAAGGGGTGTTTATTTTAAAATGGTTTAGCAACTTTTTTGTGTGTTTTGTGTCTTCAGCAGCAATAACATCAACTTCTTTTAATATTCTCAACACCCTTAGGGTTATATCTTCAAGATTCCCTATAGGTGTAGCACACAAAAAGAGCTTGCCGCTGTTTGTATCCATTACGTACTGGATTCCTCCTTGCCGTAAATCTGGAGTACCTCCCTGGTGTATTGACCTTTTTTTTCATACACAACGAGAGGGGGCATAACTTCAATGCCATACCCCCCACCTTTTATCCCTTTAACAAGAAACAGGTTTGCATTTTTGTCAGGGGCAGGTTGAATGGCCCTCAATACCTTGGGTTCAATTTTGTATGTTTTCATTTTAGCGATCACTTCCGATAACCGGCTGGCTCTATGGATCATATAAAAGTTCCCCTTCAGTTTAAGAAGTTTGCACGCTGCTAGAAGCACATCATCCAGGCTGCATTTTATTTCATGTTTGGCTACTGCTTTGCTTGATGTCTTGTTTATGAATCCCGCCCCCTTCTCAATGTATGGAGGATTGGTAACAACGGCATCGAAACTCTCAGGCCCGAAGTTCAGGGGAGCTTGCTTCAAATCCATGTTGTAAATTCGTATCCTATCTTCCAGACCATTGAGTTTGACACTCCTCTCAGCCATGTCTGAAAGGTGTTTCTGTATCTCTATGCCGACGATTTTTTTTGCCTTGGTTTTGGCGGATAAAAGCAGCGGAATCACACCCGTCCCTGTACCCAGGTCTATAACCATGTCTCCCTTTATATCTCCAGCAAAATTGGCCAGCAAAACGGCATCTATGGAAAAGCAGTAATACTCTGGGTTCTGTATGATTTTCAGACCATTACACTCCAGGTCATCGATCCTTTCCAAGCTGCAAGCCTCCTTTATTTTATAAGCTTTACTATACGGTGGTTTCCAAAATCAGCAACATAAAGGTTTCCTTCTCTATCCAGAGCCAGACCCCTGGGTTCATTAAAAGTTTCTCCCTCTCCAAAGGTCTCTATAACTTTTTCCAGCTCCCCTTCCGGGGAAAACACAACAATCCTGTTGTTGAAGGTATCTGAAACATACACATTGCCCAGGGCATCGATGGCAAGTCCCTGAGGGCCTTCCATATCACTGCCTTCCTGTATTATTCCAAACTCGATTCCAACTTCTTCAGTGTTTATAAACTTGTCAAAAAGTTTTCCCTTCACATCATACCTGTATATTGTCCCATCTACAGCACTCAACACGAACATGCTGTTATCTTTTATGAAAAGTTCCTGAGGTTTTGGAACCTTAATCTCCATCAAAAAGCGGCCAGCAGAATCAAACTTCTGAACCCTGTTGTTGTATTTATCCGCTACATATACATCTCCTTCATCATCAACGAAGATGGCAGAAGGTCCCTTTACTATACCATAGAGGTCCAGCAATCCAAAATATCCCGCTTCTTTGCCTCTTCCTCCAAAACTGATATCAAAGCTACCGTTTAGGAATTTTTGAACCATATCCAGATCCAGGACATACACGTAATCCTTAAAACTGAAGATGTCCTGAGGGTTCACGAATTCTCCGGAGTTGTATCCGCTGATATACTCAGTTATGAAACTGCCATCAGAATCCAGTCTTAAAACTTTAAAATTTAAGGGGTCCTCCATAAAAGCATCTCCACCCACAATATAAATGGAATTATTGCTATCTACATCCACATTCCTGGGGTATATAAAAGCTTCAGGGGTTTCCTGTCTCCCCAAAACATACAGAAACTCTCCTTTTGAATCGAAACACTCTACTCTATGGTTGTAAACATCTATAACATACAGGAGGTCATCATTGCCGATGCTTAAAGCTGTAGGGCCGTAATTGCCGTATCGGGAACCGATGGTTCCAAAACTGCCTTCCTTGTTGCCCATCCCACCAATTCTGTCTATCATCTTACCCTGCTGGTTTATTTTCAACACGTGGTACAACTCTGAATCTGTCACATATATGTTTTTGTTTGAATCAACTTCTATATGAAGCAGCTGAGTGAACACACCTTCAACATCATCATTGTCTATTACCTTCAAAAGCCTGCCCTCTCTACTAAATACCTGTATCCGTTTGTTTAAGGTATCAGCTACATAAATGTTGTCATCCTGATCTACTGCAAGGCCATTGGGCCCCAGATAAAATTCCGAACCTTCTGCACCGAACTGCCCCGGTTTTGTCCCGCTTCCACCAAATCTCCTGACAATTTCACCATCAGTGGTCATTATTAGAACCTCATCAAAATTCAGAATAACAAGCTTACCATCCTTCAATACCTCTATGTTCCTGGGAATAAAGTTGGTATCCTCTCCAGTAAATTCTATTGCTCGTTCATAATTTCCCCGAGAATCGAAAACATGAATGCTGCGGGAATCTAAATCTGCTACATACACGTTTCCCTGGGAATCAGTAGTCAAATCAATGGGCATTTGTAGACCATCAGTTTTGGACCCAAATTTATCAATAAACTCCCCCTGGAGGCTGAATCTCTTTATCATCCCCCTTACGGAAAAAATATCTATAACATATATGTTGTTGTGTTCATCTACATGTATTCCTACAGGATACCCTAAAACATCATCCCCTATCCCGTTATAAACCACAAATTCGTCAAAAAGCACACCTTTATCCTTCTGTTGTTGTGGTTTCTGAGTATCCTCAACAGGTTGCAGTGTTTCTCCTTCATTCTGAACTGGTGGATTTGTTTGATCTCCACTGGTGCATCCGCTCAACATAACTATTATCATGAACAAAAACAGCATCAACTTTTTCATCAAAACACCCCCTTTTTTATGGTATTCTTCTTATTTCCCTGTTTTCCTTTATTAAAAAGCATCCATTCTGCCTCTGTATTAAAAAAAATTGGCCCTTCAAGGGCCATTTCATTCATCTCTTCTCATCCCAGCCAAAACCAGAAGTCTTACAAGCTGCAGCACCGCCATCAAAGTGGCTGCAACATACGTGAGGGCTGCTGCTGAGAGCACTTTCTTGACAGGAACGACTTCGCTTCTTGTGATAAAGCCCTCTGATTCCAGGGCTTCAATGGCTCTGTTGCTGGCATTAAACTCCACAGGTAGTGTAATAATCTGGAAAAGCACCGCTGCGGCAAAAGCAAATATGCCTATATACATCATGTTCTCGGAGCCAAACAGAAAACCCAAAAAGAACAAGGGAAAAGCAGCCTGTGAACCGATATTTGCCACAGGGACTATGGAGTTTCTCAATGCAAGGGGTAAATAGCCCACATCGTGTTGAATGGCATGCCCCGTTTCATGGGCAGCCACACCCAAGGATGCCAGGGTTCTGCCGTTATACACATCCGGCGATAACCTCAGAGTTTTGCTCCTGGGGTCATAATGGTCGGAAAGCTGTCCGGTGTTAATCATTTCTATCCTGACATCATGTAAATTATATCTATCAAGAAGAGCCCTGGCCACCTGAGCACCTGTCAAACCGCTCTGGGCCGGAACCCTTAAATACTTGTTAAATGTCCCATGAACCTTGGTCTGAGCATACATAGCGAGAAACAGAGCGGGTAATATTATAACCATGGTGTAATCCCAAAAGAACATCTTCTTCACCTCGCTTATTTTTACAGTTTTTCAAGAAAATTATAACCACTATTTATTTGAAAGTCAATCCTTTTGTTTTTGCTTTTCAGTTTCATCATCCTCTTCTGCAGCTAATTCTTTGATTTCATCCTCATCAAATTTAACCAAGATATCCTCCTTAACACTGTTTACATTCTCCACTTCCTCTGCGCCTTCATCTGTAATAACTTTTGAACCAGCATGGGGAAGTTCTTCTTTAACACCTTCATACATATCGCATTCAAACCTCAAACAACACATAAGCCTGCCGCACAGGCCTGAAATTTTGCATGGATTCAACGTCAGATTTTGTTTTTTGGCCATTCTTATCGATACAGGATCGAAATCCCCCAAAAAAGTTTTACAGCAGAGGGCTCTCCCACAAGGGCCCAAACCACCGATCATTTTCGCTTCATCCCTTACACCGATCTGCCTCAATTCTATCCTGGTCCTGAACACAGATGCCAGGTCTTTAACTAGTTCTCTAAAATCCACTCTACCATCGGCAGTAAAATAAAATATGATTTTGTTGTTATCAAAAGTGTATTCTACATCAACCAACTTCATTTCCAGGCCGTGTTTTTTTATCTTTTCCAGACATATTTCCGAGGCCTTTTTGGCCTTTTCCATGTTTTCCTCGACTTTCTGCTGGTCTTTTGCTGTCGCTTTCCTGATAACTTTTTTGAGAGGAAGAACTATTTCCTCTTCCTTTACTTCTTTCGGTCCAACCACAACCTCTCCAAATTCAATGCCTCTAGCGGTTTCAACGATTACATTATCACCTTTTTGTAAAGGAATATCATCAGGATCGAAATAATATATTTTACCGGCTTTCTTAAATCTTACCCCTACTACCGTGTACATTTTCATATACCCCCTTAATCTCCATCAGCATAACATCCAGAGTAAGGGCCTTGTTAGCCTGAGCTTGAAGGGCTTTTTGGGTGTCCTGGATGGTTTTTAATATTGTTAACAAGCTGTAATAATCTAAAATCCGGCTTTCGTCAAACAGTTCCTGTTTTTTATCATAGTTTACGATACCTGCAAAGCTGCTGTCTGTTTTGGTAATGAGAACATCTCTATACCAATACAAAAAGAAATCTAAAAGGTTATTCATATCCATATCTTTTTTTTGAAGGGCTTCCGATATTTTGAAGACATCTTTCATGCTGCATGATGAAACTTTTTGTATTAGTTTTATGATTTCCTCCCGCAGTTCGGTAAATTCATCAGATTCAGCTATTTGAAGGGCTCTTCCAATACTTCCTTCGGAAAAGGCAGCATACAGCTTGATGTGGTCATCAGAACCCTTCAATCTATCGTAAAGGTATTTCTCTATTTCGCCCAGTGGTAAGGGATCAAAGGTCACAATTTGAGCCCTGGAAAGGAGGGTTGGCAGGATCATGTTTTCGTTAATGGTTAATATAATAATCACAACATATTCAGGGGGCTCTTCAAAGGTCTTTAACAGGCAGTTTCCGGCTTCAACAGTCATTTTGTCCCCCTGGTCGATGATAAACACCTTTTTCCTTCCTTCATAAGGCCGTGTAACAGCTTCCCGTTGGAGTTCCCGAATCTGTTCTATCCTGATAGAACTCCCCTGAGGTTCTATGATTTTTATATCAGGATAAATTCCCTTCTGGATCCTTTTACAGCTTAAACAGCGGTCACAGGGTTTTACTGCTGTATTGGCACTGCAGTTTAACCCCATGGCGAAGGTTCTAGCTGTCAACATCTTTCCTGTTCCTTCAGGCCCTACAAAAAGATATGCATGACCAACCCTGTTTTTTTTGAGAGAATTTATCAGAAATTTTTTTGCTCTGGATTGACCCACAATTTCATCAAATCCCATTGCATACATCCTCCTGTTTATCTATACAGATCAATCAGAAGACCCCTTATTTCATCGAGCTTTGCTACCAGGTTGATGTTGGGTTGCTCTTTATCCAGAACGGCTTCTGTAAGCTCTATGAGTTTCAAATTGGTTTTTTTAATCAAAACATAGATCTTGTATCTTCCTCTGTAGTTCCAAGACCTGTCTTCAAATCTCATGTATGCTGTTTTAACTGCTTCATCCAGAAACAATTTTACCAGTTTTTTGTATTTTACAAGGTTTTCAAGGGTAGGAGAAGATTTTAAAGCCATACCCTGCCTATCAATATTAGCAAGTATTTTTTTGAGGTTTGCTTTTTGTATAGATTCAGCGGCATCATCGAGTGTCTCTAAGAAGTTCACTTCTCCCTGAATTTTTTCCCTGTCCTTAACCACTGCACCAGGCAGCTTTGAAGAGATTTCGGTAATCTTCATAGTATTCCTCTCCCTTTAAACTTTTTCAAACCTTTCCACGTTTAATACAAATACTGTTGCTCCTCCAACCGTCACTTCTACAGGGTACCCCACATACGAATCTCCCGGTCCTCCCATGGGCAAAGGGGTAACCATCTCCTTGCGGCTGCGGCACACACTCTTGATGATATCGATAACATCTTCGGTATTGTCCTTTTCAACCCCAATCATCAGAGTAGTGTTACCGCTTCTCAAAAATCCACCGGTCGATGCAAGCTTTGTTACCCCGTAATTGGATTTCATGAGTCGATCAATAAGTTTGGGAGCATCCTGATCCTGAACAATAGCCAGAATTAATTTCATTTTTTCTGACCTCCAGCCTTGCTTAAAAACTCCTCCAATACATTAGTGATCTCTTCTTTAACCATTTCAAAGCTTTTCCCACCATCAATTACTTTTATGCGCTGCGGCTCAACTTTCGCCAGCATCAAATAACCCTGTCTCACCTTTTCATAGAAAGCTAATCCTTCCCTTTCCAAACGATCGCTTTTCCGGAAACCTTTTCTCTCCGCTGCCATCTCTGGTTTCACATCCAGCAGCAGGGTTAAATGGGGTTTTATACCCCCTGTTGCAAGACGGTTTATCTCATTAATCCTTTGAATACCAATGTCTCGAGCAACCCCCTGATATGCCAGGCTTGCATCAAGAAATCGATCACACACAACCCATTTCCCCTTCATCAGGGCGGGCAGTATTACCTCCTTAACATGTTGAGCCCTGGATGCCGCATACAACAGGGCTTCTGTCTCTGGTAGCATTTCCCTATTCCGGGTATCCAGCAGAACATCTCTGATTATTTCCCCTATTTTCGTTCCTCCCGGTTCTCTAGTGATTACTGGAAAAATACCCCGACTCCTTAGGTATTCCACTACAGCTTCCATCTGGGAGGTTTTCCCCGAACCATCGATACCTTCAAAGGTAATAAACTTTCCCTTCATCAAACCATCCTCCAGTTGTATTATTAGCTGGCGCTTTTCATCTAAAGCTTACAACATTCCAAGTTGATTATATCATATTTGGAACAAAAAACCGAATCGGTTGTGTTACCTGTCTGTAAACAAGCAGGTAAAACTTAACCCTGTAGCAGGCCCTACAGGGTATGGAAAAAGGATACACTACTCTTCCAGTTCTCTCTTTATTCTAAGGTATTCGTCCTGAGAGATTTCTCCCGCAGCATAACGTCTTTTCAATATATCCATGGGAGTTTCTCTCCGGATATTCATTCTATTTCTATCCCTATTGATCAGCTTCACAATCAAAACAACAAACAGAACCAGACCACCACCCCAGACTAAAAGGTTTATCAGGGGAATGATCCATATCCAGTTAAAATTTTCAAACATGTGAGGCATCCACCACATTCTGATTCTCCTCCTGATGCTTTATGGTACAATTTTACCATGAAAAAGGACAAAAAAAAACAAGGGCATCTTCAGTTTTTACCAGATTCTAAATACTCCATCCATAAGTCCTTTATCCTCTCCAGATGATAAAAGTAGCGGTAACTATAAATGCTTGTAGAAACAATTTCCTCCTCACACAAACAACATATCTGTTTACCCATAAGGATAATACCATTGTCAGCATTGCCATTACACATAAAACAGGGCATCATCAACCTCCAACCCGAACACGAGGATATACAAAACTTTCTTTTATATATCCTATGCTGATTAGGGTTTGACCCGTACCCAAAATTTTCAAAATTCTTATACACAATTAACCAGAAGCTGCTGTGGTCTAAAATCTGAAAATAGTGGAATTATATTAACGACTGGTGTCTGTCTTGTATTATCAATGCCGGGTTTAAAGGTAAGCCCCAGCACCCCCACATGGATGCCCTTTAAATCCCTGAATCTGCAGCGGAGAATGGCAACGGGTTTCATTTTTTTAGCATCATTGGCTTCCAGCGCCTGCTGTATAAGCCGTGTGCTGTAGCCTGTTTTCTCAGTTACTTTATGAGCCCCTTTAAATCTTTGGGAAAACGGCCTCCACCGAAACCCACCCCTGCATTCAAAAACTTGTCTCCAATTCTGCTGTGCATTCCTACGCCCCTGGCAACCTCTCTGACATCTGCTCCCATCTCTTTACATATATTTGAAATATCATTAATAAAGGATATCTTGGGGCCAAAAAGGTACTTGAAGCATACTTGATCATTTCAGCACTCTTAGGTTCAATAACCAGGATTTTGGTGTTTAAGGGAGCATACAGGGCCTTCAAGGTTTGGGTCGCTCTATCAGAATCACTGCCTATTACAATTCTGTCGCCACTGAAAAAATCTTTCACTGCAGTTCCTTCCCTTTAAAAACTCCGAATTGGAAACTTCATCAAAAACAGTATCTGACTTAAGGTTTGACATTATTATTCCCCTTACCCTTCTTACATTCCCAACGAGCACAGTGCTTTTATCAGCACTAGGCATATGCTTCCTACCAGTGTCCTCATGACTTCCGCTGCTACCAGTTTTAAATTTATTCCTTATGAAACTGGAGTTTTTTGTCATAAAAAGCATTAAAAGGGTCAAATAACCTTCGGAATATGTAAGCAACAGGGTAGTGGTCATTGTTCCTATTACCGCTCTCCCAACATTAAATCCTGATTAAATCAATTCTGTGATTTTTATATCAGGTTTTTTCAGTTTGATCTCTTCCATGGATGCAGCAACATCCATAGCAATATCCATGGCAGCTCCCAAAGCTCCTATTAGAATAGATCCATAAAATATTTCTCTGATATTCAAATGTGAATAACCGCTGAACAGTAATGTTCCTATAAAGGGTGCCGTCATTCAGTATAACTCAAATTTATTGCCAAAAAACATTGTTACACCTATTGTTACAAACAACCCACACAGGGTTCCTGCAAAGGCTGCCAGAATCCTGACAACCAGAAACTGGTTTCCTATTTTTGATACTCCGCTTTCGATAACATTGGAGTCATCTATTTCCAAAACAATCCCTTTAACTTCCGACACACTGTTATCCATGTTTTTCCCGGCATTATAACAAAACAATCCCATAACTACTCCTATCATTACAAGCACAATAAGAACTTTAAATGCTTTTTTCATGTTACAACACCTCATTATTCCTTCCAATTTATTGTAAAATCAGAAAATAGCCGGGAAAATCCCTGCTCTGTTTTCACTCGCTCAAGTCAAAATTCAAAACTTCCGCCATTGTCTTCGCTATTTTTGTATTGTCTTTGTAACCGCTAAAGTTGGAAGCACCCACACCTATCGCAGACATGGGGATGGCAGTGGCAGAGTGGGCATAGGTGGTTCAGTGTAAATTGGCTCTCTTCGATAATATATGAGTTACTTCTATGGCTACCGGGTCATAATCAGCGTATTAATTGGGGTTTGGCTGTATGTATTGATCGACACTATCCATACCTCTTTCAGCTTGAGGAAGTAGTTCTTTCCAATTCCCAATCCCATACCACCTGTTTCATGGTCACCCACAAAAACGATTAGAGTTTCCTCTGGGTGTTTTTTGTAGAATTCATAGGCTTTTTCCACAGCTTTATCGAAAGCCAGGGTATCATAAATGACTCCCGTAGGATCTTTGGTATGACAGGCATGGTCTATTCTTCCACCTTCTACCATCAAAAAGAAACCATTGGGGTATCTTGATAGGGTTTCAATTCCCTTTTGGGTCATTTCTGCCAGGCTGGGAGGTTCACTGTCGCTGTTTATTCTGTCGATCTTATAGGGCATGTGTGAATATGTAAAGGCTGCAATTACTTTCTCTCTTCCTTTAGGTGTATAATCCTTGAAGGCTTTCGCTCCCTGTTTTTCCCCCACAAATACTCGATAACCTCTTTCATAGAATCAAACCATAAATTTTTTACCAACAAACAAAAAACCCCCTATTTTTAAGGGCTTTTAATCAATAAATTAAATTGGGGAAGAACAGGGGAATCATCAGAAATTTTAGTGAGCATCTGAGGCACTTGTCCCGCAATCAATAACTATCCAGAAGCTCGTGCCGCTACTACAGTTAAAACTGAACACTTGTAGTTGCGAGAAAAATTAATTCATTAGCAACTCTGGTAAAAACAAGGCAATCTGTGGGATATAGGTTATTATAAGGGTTACCAAAAACATAATTGCCAACATGGGAATTATTGGCCTGATTATACGTGAAATTGGAACTTTACTGATAGAACAGGCTGTAAATAATGTTAAACCCAAGGGGGGGGTTGCCATTCCAATAACCAAATTAGTACACATAATTATGCCCAAATGTAGGCTAGACACACCAATGGATTGAGCCAACGGTAAAAGGGTAGGAACAGTCATTACCAGAGCTGAGGTGGTATCAATAAAACATCCTAAAACAAACAACAAAAAGTTAATCATAAAAAGGATCAAATACTTATTAGCCGTTATTTGTTTAAAAAGCATTATTAGTTTTTGAGGCCCCTGTTCGGCTGTAAGCAACCAGGAAAAGCTGGTAGCATTTGCTACAATAATCATTACCACTGCTGTTGTTATAATAGATTGCTTAAAAATTTGTGGCAGGTCTTTCAATTTTAGTGAACGATAAACAAAAAAGCAAATAAATAAAGCATAAACCACACTAATAACTGCTGCCTCTGTAGGAGTAAAAATACCTCCCATTATTCCCCCTATTATTATAATTGGCATTCCCATAGCCCATATACTATTTTTAAAGGATTTAATTATCGAACTAAAATTGGTTCGTTTGGAATAAGTCTTTACCCCTACTTTTTTTGCATGCAGATATGAAATTACCATTAAACCCAATCCTACCATTATACCTGGAACTATTCCAGCCAAAAAAAGAGCTCCAATAGATGTCTCAGCCATACCACCATAAATAACCATAGTAATACTTGGAGGGATTATGGGACCAATAGTTCCTGAAGCTGCTAATAAGGCAGTAGACCACTCTTTCCCATAACCCTGTTCTTCCAGGGCCGGAAGTGTTGCTCCTCCAATAGCAGCTGTAGTTGCAGGACCCGAACCGGATAAAGAAGCAAAAATCATTGACGCAAGCGACACTGCCATGGCTAATCCTCCAGTTAATTGATTAAGAAGTTGGGAACTAAAATCAATTAATCTTTGTGAAATACCCCCATGAGTCATAAGCATTCCGGAAAGTATAAAAAAAGGTACTGCTAGATAAACAAAGGAATCTACTCCATTAAACATCTGCTGCACCAGCACATCCAGTGGAAATTTACCAGTTACAAGAAGGTACACTGTAGGAGCAGTAGTTAGAGCAAAAGCAATAGGCATATTCAAAAATAGTAATATAAGCAGCAACAATATTAATAGGGTCAATTAATGAGCCTCCTCTCCTTTTTTAATCCTAACAAAATTCAGTAACACTTCTAAAAGCATCAAACTACAACCCACGGGGATAGCTGCGTAAGGAATTGCCATAGGGATTCGCATAGCAGGGGATAATTGGCGCACAGCAAAAAGTGTCATATTATAACCTTTCCAAACTAACAATATTAAAATAATACTTAAAATTAAATTGATAAAAAACATAACAACTTTTTGGATCGAATCTGGCATTCTGTTAACAAAAAAATCCACACCCAAATGTTCCCAAGTCCGAAAAGCTATGGCTGCTCCCAAGAAGGTCAACCAAACCGACAAGTAACGGGCAACTTCTTCAGTCCAGGAGGGAGGATGTCGAAATATATAACGACCAACCACTTGTAAAAAAGTAAAAAAAACCATAGCTACCAATATAAAAATCGATATTGAATCTATTATTTTATCTAGTTTCTTTTTAACTTTCACTATATCACCTTCTTGTTCAATGTGTTTTTATAGTTATAGGCTTTCAATTTTTCATGCAGGATTCCCTTTTACATCTCTAATAACTGACTCTACCATGGGGAATCCTGCATGAAAGAATAAAAACTTATGGGATAACCATGTGATACTCCATTTTCCATCAAATGCTACCGTTGCAAACTTTATACTTGTTCCTCACTTAACTACTTGTTGCGACCTTCGGCTTTAAGAATTTTGTTTAAATATTCTTCACCATTAGGAATATCTTTAATCACTTCTTCCCAACTTTGCTTGGCAGCTTCGTAGAAAGGTTCTTTATTCTGGATTTCATAAATCTCAACGCCAACTTTCTTCAGTTCACTAAGAGCATTATTTATATCATTTCTAATTACACCGTTCTCATATTCAATTGCTTGTTTTGCTGCATCAGCTACCATGTTTTGTAAGTCTTCAGGAAGTGTTTGATAGAATTTTTCGCTTATCATATACATTACCACATTGAAAACGTGTTCTGTTAGTGAATAGTGTTTAGCAACCTCGTAGTGTTTAGAGGCATACAAAACATCAGGTGAGTTTTCCGCTGCATCTATAGTCCCCTGCTGCAAACCCGTATATAGTTCAGGCCAGGCCATTGGAACAGGGCTTGCACCAAGAGCTTTAAATAATGCCTGGTGAGCAGGGTTTTCCATTGTTCTGATCTTTACTCCCTTAAGATCATCGATTGTTTGAATAGGTTTCTTACCGTAGACACTACGGAAAGCGTAATTAATAAAACCTAAATTCCGAATACCAATATCAACCATTTTTTGGGAAAGCTCCTGGCCCACAGGACCATTCAATACTTTCATTGCTTCATCATTATCCCGGAACAGGTAACCTAAATCCAGCACTGCAAATTCCGGTACAAAACCACTCAATGCACCAGAAGTAATAATACCCATTTCAATGGTTCCCATTTGTAAACCTTCTAAAACGGTACGTTCTCCTCCAAGTTGTGCATTGGGATAGATTTCTACCTTAATTCGACCATTGGATTTTTCTTCAATAATTTCTTTAAATTTTTTAGCACCTTTTGTATAGTGATGTTTATCACTTAAAACGTGGGTAATCTTAATCGTGTATTGTTTTTGATTGCTTTCGCTTACTTGTTCTGAAGGTTGATTATTTTCATTTTCAGATTTTGAAGCACATCCCCCTACAAATAAAGCTACCAAAGTTAATACAATTATAAAAACAACAACTTTACTTACCTTTTTCATTAAATCTTCCTCCTTTTTAATAAATTTTTGTCCCCCCATAAAACCACTTGTTGATCAAAGACATTCTATTGTTTTAGATTATCACCTCCTTAAAAATATTGTTCAAACACCCAAATATTCTGGATGGATAAATATTGAAGGATTCAACATTTTATAAGATTTATTAAGTTTTTTTCTTCGTTTAATAAATGAAGCCAAAACACCAATCCCCTTGATATCTCCTACTGCTGTTGCACCAACTAGATATCCATTTTCCATAATCAAATGCCAGTATGATTCTCTACCCTTTCTTAAAAAATAAGCCTTTTGGTTATCTTTACAGACTTGAGAAAAACCTATAGAAGCCACATTAAGGCCAAATAGATTTAAAGTATTACGTTTAATACTTCCAGGGTAAACCACTGATTCCCCCGCCATATTCAATCCAGCAATATAACCTTGTTCTAAAGCCTCAGGCCAAATAGCATTAACTTCCTGTTTCTCAGTTAACATATCATTAACCTGTGCAACATCGCCTGCCGCATAAACATCCGGGGAACTTGTCTGGAGGAAAGAATCAACTAAAATACCTTTATCTATCTTTATTTGGCGGGAATCAACCAGACCAACATTAGGCCGCACTCCTTTTCCAACTACTACCATCTGACAGGTTATAATCTCTCCTGAATCCAATCTTACTCCTTCTACCTTTTGCTGGCCTTCAATTAAAGTTACGTCCCTGCCCATTCTCAGGTTAATACCAGCTTTTTCTACCCGTTTTTGGACTGTAGAGGCCAATTCTTTATCCAGCATTTTGGAAAGAAGTTGTTTTGAACTTATTACCATTTCTACTTGGATTCCTTTTTTCCTAAGGGCTTCAGCTGCCTTACAGCTTACCAGACCTCCTCCTATAACTACCGCTTTTTCTACTCCAGGAAGCATTTTTTTAATTTCTAAAGCATCTTTTAAAGTGCGTATTCCAAAAACACCTCTTAAATCAACACCCTGAATGTTGGGGAAAAAGGGAGAAGCCCCTGTTGCAATCAGTAATTTATCATAGGACCAACTTTTACCATCACTTGCGATTACTTTCTTGGAGACACTATCAACTTTAGCAATGGTAGTATTTAAAACTAGGTCTACTTTTAATTTTTCATACCAATCATAATCCCGGTAAACCATATCTTTGATCTTAATCTGGTCTGCAATCAGATAGGTAGTTAAAATGGGCGAATACGCTGTATATTCTTCTCGACTAATTATCGTAATTGGTGACGTTTTGTCTACATTTCTTATACCTTCCACAGCCCTGACCGCAGCAGCACTATTGCCTACAATTACATACTTCATTTTTACACCACCTATCCAGTGTTCATCAACCTCCACTCAGGGGAACTGAAATTAACACCATATCCCCATCATTGACTTTACTTTGATATCCTTCCAATTTATATATGTTTTGACCATTAATTAAAATTTGATAGAAAAAAGCATCTCCCGCTTTGGTAAATATTTCTTGTTTGAATTTGTCTCCATATTTTTTTACAAGATAATCTATTAATTCTTGTATAGAAATAGGAGTATCCACATTATAATCTACTACAGTTTCCTCTACAAATTTTCTTATAGGGCCTATATATTGCACTTTAACCATTTATTTCAGCCCCAATTCTGCAAGTTTTTGAGGAGTTGGATGACTGGTTTTTAAATCCCAACCTCTTTCTTGATAGTACTCATTCAATATATCGGTTATATCGATAGTCATTCCAGCAGATGGGCCTTCAGGAATGGGTTCTTTTTTAAGTCGCTCGGGAAGAGCATCATCTTTTCGGCTAAAACCTCTCCGGATATTAATTAATTTTTCGGTATTATTTATCCTTTCTCCAATCTTCATCAATTCATCGGCATTGAAGGAAACACCAGTTATAGCTTCAATCAGTTGGTTCAGTTGTTGAGGCAACAAATACGCTGTTCGAGTTATAAATTTACAGATCCCCAAGGAATCAGCCAATGCCCTCACATCCTCACACCACTTAACTAATTTTCCTTTTCCAGCATAGGCTGTTCTGTCTACAGCTTCACGAATACCCCAAATTTCCTCAGCCTTCTCTGGAGTAAAACAGTATTCAACTACAGGGTATGCTCTTAAATGATCAGCCCCTCTACTGGCTACAGCATATCCCAATCCCCATCCTCGAAGTCCTCTAGGATCAGCAGAGATTATAGCCTGGCCCTTAACATGCATTGCATAGTATTCTGTATTACGGCCTATCTTTAAAGCAGCTCTATAGGAACCTTCAGCCAATAAATCTCCAATTCCCTCCCGGTGAGAAATCTTCTTAAGGAGTACCGGAACCAATTCACTATTTCCCCAACACAAATCTAGTCCTTCAACCTCTTCTTTAGAAACAAAACCTCTTTCAAAAACCTCCGTAATAAAGCCAATAACATCACCTGCTCCTATAGTATCCAATCCGTAGCGATTACACAAATGATTCGCTTTTAGAATTGTAGGGTAATCGGTTATGCCAATACGCGGGCCCAGAGCCCCTATCGACTCAAATTCCAAACCTTCTTCTTTATGTGAATCCTTTAGTTCATAAAAATGGCTACAATGTACCATGCAATTATAACACGCCTTAGCTTTCTTAGCATATTTTTTGATAAAAACTTCTCCACTAATACTCTCCGCATCAGGAAGCCATGATTCTTGGAAGTTTTTTACAGGAAAAACTCCTCTAGAGTTATAAACATCTACCAGTCCTGGTGTACCATATTTGCTAAACAATTTAAAGGACATATCGCTTTTTATTAACTCACGAAAATCTTTTAAAACTTTAAATACTTTTTCCTTAGAAGCAACTCTTACTTTTCCAGAGCCCCTTATTGCAACTGCTTTAAGGTTTTTAGAGCCCATTACCGCACCCATGCCCGACCTACCAATAGCTCTGGTTAAGTTGTTAATGATGCATGCAATCTTAGCCATATTTTCCCCTGCAGGACCAATACAAGCAATTTGTAATTCAGAGTCCCCCATTTCTTCTTTGATAAGGGCATCGGTTTCCCATGTATCTTTTCCCCACAAGTGCACCGCGCTTTTAATTTCTACTTTATCATCTTCAATATAGAGGTAAACCGGCTTTTTTGCCCGCCCAGTAATAACAATGTGGCTATAGCCAGCAAAACGCATTTCTGGTCCAAAAAATCCTCCTGAGTTTCCATCACCAAAACCACCAGTTAAGGGCGAAAGGGATGTTACTGTATATCGGCTTGAACTCGGGATGGGTGTACCCGTAAGCAGTCCAACTCCAAAAATCAATGGGTTTTCAGGGGACAATGGATCTTCCTTCCCGGAGATTAAATCATATAGTAGCTTTCCGTTTAAACCTCTTCCACCCAAATACCTCTTTATTTCTTCTTGTTCAATAGGTTTGACTTCATATTCACCTGTAGTTAGATCAATGTATAGCACCTTTCCATAGGCAAACCTTTTCATATCAATACCCCCAAAGTTATTAATAGTTAAGGAGAGTTAGCATCTTTCTTATTCCTTTACGTCTCTTTTGTTCTGTAACCTTAGTAACTGGTAAAAATTCAATTGCTTTTGTAGGGCAATGATCGGCACAAAGAGGTTTTCCTCCACATAAATCACATTTTTTCATCTTTTTTTCTTTGGTGATGGTTATTCCACCAATGGGACAAGCCATGAAACACATGCTACAGCCAATACATCTAGATTCATCAATATTTACAGTTCCCGTTCTTTCATCACGACTGATAGCAAGTGAAGGACAAACTTCCATACACAAGGGCCGTTCGCACTGTTGACAAACAACAGGTATGTCAGCACCGGTTTCTTCTTTCTTAATCACCGATATCCTGGTCTCCTTAGGAGCAACAACCCCTTCATGGTCTAATGAACACACTGTTTCACAAAGCCTGCAACCTGTACACTTTTCCACGTCAATGACCAAAATAGATTTGTTAGTCATCTCCTCCACTCCCTCTGTATACCAATAAAATCCAATCTACTTTTTCAAATATTTTATACTCAAATAAGTGTAAATATAAGCGCCCTTCAGCAAATCTTCTATCAAAAGTATCTCATTATCGGTATGCCAAAACTCCATGTTTCCGGGTCCAAACATGACAGCTGGAATGTTATGTTTATTCAAGTAACCGGCATCAATAGCACTGTTTGAATAAAATATTTTTGCGCTTTTTCCGTAAACCTCTCGAATTGCTTCCTTCAAACCAACAACTACAACGGAATCGCCGGGAACCTCTGAAGGCAATGTTACCGAGCCCCGATGAACTTCAACCTTATAAGGAGAAATATCACCTATTGCCTGACGAATTTGTTCAACTGCTGCTTCCGGATCATCTCCCGGAAGCAAACGGCGGTCATAAATTATATGGCATTCGTTCTGAATCGTGTGAGTCGCATCCGGGAAACTCTTGATAGAAGTTGAAACAAGAGTTGGTTTTCCAAGTTTTGGATGATTGCCTTCAAGCTCAATCTCTTTAAGCTTCTTTATTATCTCGCATGCCCCTTCTATTGCATTTATCCCTTTCTCGGGAGTGCTGCTATGACATGATTTGCCGTATACAATAATTTCAACATCCACTCGACCTTTATTTCCCTGGCAAATACCGTTATCTGTACCAATACCTACTACCCCAAAATCTGCTTTTAATCCAGTAAATTTGCGGATACTATCAATAGCATCATGGCGGCCTGTTTCTCCTGCCAGACTCACTGCAAATACCAACTCTCCATCAAGCTGTTCTCGATGGTGGTTTACAAAATCTAAAGCTGCAATCATTGCCGTCAATGATCCCTTTTGTTCTGAAATTCCTCGCCCGCGGATGGCTTTTTTCCCGTTAACTTCAATGATTTCACCTTTAAAAGGATCAACCATAGATGAGGCGGGATGGGTCATGGCATACGCCAGAAAGAAAACTTTTTTCCCGCCATTGGGGTTGCCCACACGGCACACCAGATTGCCCATGGCATCAAGGTCGATGTTTTCAATATTACGGGCTTTCAATTCATCAACTACAATCTTACTAATAAAAGCCTTTATCTGGGGATCATATTCCAATTTATCCGTTTGTGGACTGGGTTTTCGCACCAATCGAAGGGCCAAATCTACAAGGTCTTTTTCATTTATACCCTTTTCTATTTCAGCTACAATTTTGTTTGCCACCTTTCCACCCCCTCTGTTTTTGTTTGATTCCCTGATCCATCTGAAATGTTTGGAATACACCCTTTCTATTACTAACAGTGAGCACAACCCACTATTTCATTAACATCATCTATGTTGTTTTCAATGAGATAATTCTCCAAATCCTTCAGGGCCCTAGGAATGGCCTGAGTATCTATGAAATTTATGGTACCGAAAGCAACGGCCCTGGCTCCAGCTGACATAAACTCTATTACATCCCTGAAATCCACTATGCCGCCCATCCCTATAATCGGTATACTTACCGCCTTGTATACTTCCCAGACTAGGTAAACGGCTATAGGCTTAATGGCCGGTCCTGACAGGGCACCCACCTTGTTCCCTAAAACGGGTTTCCTTGTTTTATAATCAATGGCCATTGCCCTAGGTGCATTAATCATAGCAATGGCATCAGCTCCAGCACTCTCTACTGCTTTTGCAACATTTACTATATTAGAATAATCCGGTGGCAATTTAGCAATTAAAGGGAGTTTTGTCTGTTTCCTAACTTTTTTGATAAGGCTTTCTGAGGCTTGTGGGTCACTCCCAAAGGACAATCCGCCCTGTTTGAGGTTGGGGCATGATAAATTCAACTCAATGCCAGCAAAAACTCCCAGATCCGAACATTTCTTAACAATCTCAACATACTCTTCCTCTGTTCTTCCAATCACACTCTGGATAACGGGAATGGGTATCTTCTTTAATACTGGAACATCTTCTTTTACAAAGCGCTCCCAGCTCTTGCTGGGAATACCTACTGAACTCAATAACCCTGCAGCAGCTTCTGCAAGCCTTGGAGGAGGATTTCCGGGCCATTCGTAGGACCTGATGGTTTTGGGTGTCAATGCCCCCAGTAATTCTATTGGAAAAAACTTTTCGAATTCCCCATCATTTCCAAAGGTGCCAGACCCTACAGTAAAGGGATTTTTCATTTTTATTCCGGCAATGTTTACACATAAATTAGGCATAAACACCCACCACCTCCCATGTTTCAAAAACAGGGCCTTCCTTACACACCCGTTTGTAGCATTTTTTCGACCGCTCTTTATCCTGATAAAGTTCCACCACACAGCCATGACAGTCTCCATGACCGCATGCCATTATTTGCTCCAGAGAAACCTGGGACATAAAACCGTATTTCTTAGACAGGTTGTGTACCTCTCTTGTCAATCTCTTTGAACCACATACATAAACTCCATCAAACTGTGTAGCGGGTAACAGCTTTTTCAGATAATCAGTCACCATCTTCACGTTATCCTCGGTATCCGCGTGAAGATAAAGTTCACATCCCATTTCCTTAAATTCTTTTAAACCGACAAGCTTGTGTTTTTCTTCAGCACTCAAAAAGCAATACACTTCCACACCTTTATTGGAGGCCTCATCCGCCAGAGCTACCAGTGGTGCAGTCCCTATACCTCTGCCTACAACAGCTATTTTCTCAGCATGATGGGGTAAAGTAAATCCCCTGCCTAAGGGACCAATCAAATCTATGGATGTTCCTTCTTTTAAAGTCGTCATCAATCGGGTTCCCTTCCCCACTACCTTGTAAAGAAGTTGTAGCTTGCCTTCATCCCTGAATGTCCTGTATAAACTAAAGGGTCGTCTTAAAAAAGGGTCTAATAAATTATTCACTTTTACCTGGACAAATTGCCCCGGTTTGATTCTTTGTGCAATTCGTGGAACCTCAATTGTTAGAAGCCATACATCCTCCATCTGATGTTCGTTCCAAACTATGGTTCCTGCTGTCTGCTGCAAACCTATCCCGCCCCCTTTTATTTACTAGAAGTTTTCAAACAAGGCTTTTTTAATAAAAGCAACCTGTTTATCGTCTATTTCCTTATAAGCCAAACTTCGTTCAACAACTCGAGTCGCCCTTTTTTCTGCCTCCCTGTAAACTTTTTCCTCATCAAACATGGTAACCTCACCTTTGTCCAAAACTACTTGACCATTAATCACAACTGTCTCTACACTTAAGCCATTTTCGCTGTAAACAATTTGCCATAAGGGGTTTTGTACCGGAATCATAGCAGGAGATTTAAGGGGATTCAGAATGACAAAATCTGCTTTTTTGCCTTTTTCCAGGGAACCAACTTCCTTCTCAATCAACGCTACTTTGGCACCATTGTAAGTAGCCATTCGTAACACTTCTTTGGCAGTAAGCCATTTTTCCGGTTTTTTCGGTTTTGAAACTTTGTGAAGGATTGCCGTCAGTTTCATAGCTTCAAACATGTTGAGGTTTCCTCCACAGTTAGCTCCATCCGTCCCTATGGCAATATCTAAACCCAGGTCTCGGTAACGGTTTATCGGTGCTATTCCGCTTCCAAGCATCAAGTTGCTAGCAGGATTATGGACCACTATGGCTCCCCTATCAGCTGCTATTTGAGCCTCTGTATCGGTAAGCCATACACCATGCACGAGAGAAGCGCGTTCATTCAAACACCCCAACTCATCAAGGTGCTTAATCATCAGCTTGCCATACAAGAAATCGGCTGTCTCAGCCTGGATACTAGTCTCGAGGACATGTGAATGAAAACCAGTATCATATTCTTCTGCCAGGCGTGCACAGGCTGCTAACAATTCATCACTACAACGCTGCGGCCCTGATGGGCCAAAAGCAACTCTCAGGCGGCCATCTTTACCATCCCATTTCTTAAACAATTTTACCGTGTTGTCTATCAACTCTTCTGCATCAGGTGGATTACCTTTTTTCATCTCTTCAGGCACTTTTTCTTTCTCCAGTGGCAATGTTTCGTAATACAGCTTATCACTAATCATGGGGGCAATGGTCCCGCGCATTCCAGCATCGTAATATGCTTGCATTGCAGCTTCTAAGCCATCAAATCCTTGTGCCAAATGGTCTACACAGGCAGTAGTACCCGTTTTAAGCATCTCTATGCAGCCCAACAGGGTATTGTAATAAATATCTTCGGGCTCCATACAACGGCCCTGTGTAAAAATGTAAACCATCCACATTTCTAGAGGAAGGTTTTCCAGAATGCCCTTTACAAAATTGGCATAGGAATGGATATGTGCATTAACAAGTCCAGGTATGATAATTTTACCCGTTGCATCGATCACCTTACTGAAGCCTTCTTCCGAAATTATTTCCCTTGTAGTGACCTCTACAATTCGGTCATTTTTGATTATCATGTTTGCTTTTGGAAGCACAGTTCCCGATTTGTCACATGAGATAAAACAACCATTTTTGACCAAAAACAAGGACAAAACTCCCTTCAGTTATCAATTAAAAATGAGATAGCTGGTTTAGAGAATGCTCTAAGTTTTCAAGCCTCCAATCAATTCCCGAACATCATCAATTTTCTCTTGAGACAACCAATTTTTTAAACCCTTAATTACTTCCGGTGCCGTCATGGGGTTACAGAAGTTCCCTGCACCAATAGCAACGGCTGTAGCTCCCGCCAGCAAGAACTCTACAGCATCCTCTGCAGTAGTTATCCCTCCCATACCGATAATGGGAATGTTTACTGTCTGTGCTACCTGCCAAACCATTCTAAGGGCTATGGGTTTGATAGCAGGTCCGGACAGTCCACCAACTATGTTGGCCAGCACAGGGCGGCGGGTTTTGATATCGATGGCCATTCCCAGCACTGTGTTTATCAGGGAAACAGCATCGGCTCCCTCGGCTTCCACTGCCCTGGCAATTTCCGTTATATCCGTCACATTGGGAGACAGCTTGGCTATAACAGGTAATTGAGTTCTTGACCTGACTCTTTTAATTACTTCTGCTGCCATTTTAGGGTCTGTTCCAAAAGCCATCCCACCCCCTTTTACATTGGGGCAGGAGATGTTAATCTCAAGGCCATCCACCCCAGGAACACCATCAAGGCGTGCGGCTATTTCTGCATACTCATCAAAGGAGTGGCCCGAAACATTCACGATCACAGCCACATCGAATTGCCTCAGCCATGGAATTTCTTCTCGTATAACATAATCAACTCCCGGGTTCTGGAGGCCCACACTGTTCAACATCCCTGCAGGAGTTTCCGCAATACGGGGAGGAGGATTGCCTAACCTGGGATTAAGGGTGGTTCCCTTAACCATGACACCACCCAGCAGGTTTAAATCATACAGCTCGGCAAATTCCCGGCCAAATCCAAAAGTTCCTGAAGCTGTCAAAACGGGATTTTTAAGTTTGATTCCGGCCACTTCTACCGCTAAATTAGTCATCAAACATCACCTCTTCCCCTTTGAAAACAGGGCCATCCTTGCATACCTTCTTATAGGTAAATGCCCCGTCCTTGGTCCTAACCTTGCACACACATCCTATGCATGCTCCGATTCCGCATCCCATACGTTCTTCCAGAGATATCTGGCAGGGTATGGATGCCTCCTGAGTAAGTTTGACCACCTCTTTTGTCATGGGTAAAGGCCCACAACTGTATACCATATCGAGAGCCACATCATGTATCAGGTTTTTCAGCAAATCCGTTACAAAGCCGTGATGCCCGTAAGACCCATCATCTGTAGCCACCTTCACCTTTGCTCCCATGCTGATAAAATCCTCTTCACACACCAACTTCTCCTTTGTTTGGGCGCCCAACAACACGTGAACTTCTTTTTTGTCTTCCAACAAGCTGTGGGCAAGGGCAACCAGAGGAGCAGTACCACAACCTCCACCCACAAGGGCAACTACCCTGTCTGAATCTGACCATGTAAACCCCTTACCCAAAGGCCCAAGGAGTTCAATTACCTTCCCTTTTTGGGTTTCCGACATCAACCTGGTGCCTTTACCAACCACCTGATATAGCAGGGAAACGGTAGCTTCCTCTCTGTTTATCTGATGCAGGCTTATTGGTCGGCGTAAAAAGGGTTCTAAGTTTGGAGAAACTTTAACCATAACAAACTGCCCCGGCAAACCCTCTGAAGCCAGGGTTTCAGCCTTTAAAGTCATTCTGAAAAACTCAGGGGCTATGGGTTTGTTTTCTACAATCTCTGCCTTAACTGACTTTATCACTATTTACCACCTCTATGTTTATGGATTCATCAGACCATACCACTTTTCCGCCAACCATGGTCAGCACGGGCTTACCTGTCAGCTGCCAGCCGCTAAAAGGCGTATTTCTGCTTTTAGAGAAGAAGGCTTCGGGGTCTACAGTCCATTTTTTGTTCAAATCTATTACCGTTATATCAGCATCCTTTCCTACTGCCAGCATACCCTTGTCCAACCCTAAAATGGAAGCCGGTTTATACGTCATAGCAGCAATCGCATCTTCCAGACTCAATACCTTCTCTCCTACTAAATGAGTCAATACAAGCCCCAGGGCTGTTTCTAAACCTACAATTCCATTGGCAGCATCGGCCAAATCAACATTCTTCTCCTCTGCTGCATGAGGGGCATGATCCGTCGCAATACAGTCTATAATACCATCTGCCAGGGCCTGTCTAAGGGCTTCTACATCCCGCTGAGTTCTTAAAGGAGGTCTCATCTTTGCATTGGGGCCAGCTTTCAGCACATACTCATCCGTTAACAGCAGGTGATGAGGGGTTACTTCTGCAGTCACTTTTATGCCCATCTGTTTAGCCCTGCGCACTAAAGTGACTCCCCGTTCGGTGCTGATGTGGCCCACATGGACATGACCACCAGTGCGGGCTGCCAGCACAATGTCCCGGGCTATAATTACGCTTTCTGAAATATCGGGATCCCCCTTTACACCCAGCTTTTCGGCAACTTCCCCTTCATTTATTACCGTCCCGCAGGAAAGGGATGCATCTTCTGCGTGCTGACAGATGGGAAGTGAGAGCGCCTCGGCTCTTTTAAGGGCTTCATGCATTATAGAGGCACGCTGCACAACCTTTCCGTCATCGGAAAAAGCTACAGCTCCTGCTGCTTTTAAACCCTCAAAATCTGTAACAACCTCTCCCTCTAACCCCTTTGTAACTGCAGCAACAGGAAAAACATTTACATGGGCTTCCTTTTTCAAACGCTGCACCAGCGTTTTTACCCTCTCAGGGGTATCCAGTACAGGTGTGGTGTTGGGCATACAGGCAACACTGGTGAATCCACCATGGGCTGCCGCCATTGTGCCGGTAGCCAAATCTTCTTTGTGGGTCTGACCCGGGTCCCGAAGATGTACATGCAGATCTATGAGACCGGGAACAACCAGTTTATCCTCTGCATTTATAACAACATCGGCTTCCCGGGGATTTATTTTTGGATGGATTTTTTCAACGGTATTTCCATTTATTAATATATTTGTTGTTTTTCGTAAATTGTTTGCAGGATCCACCACCATCCCATCTTTGATCAAGGTTTTAATTTTAACCACACTCCCCTCTAGATATAAGTATAATAATTAGACACATTAATTAGTTATCCTTTTCACATATTCTCTAAAAAGAAAGGGTTCTTGTTTATCCAAAAAAGATAAATTGCCCCTTTAAAGCAAAGCAAGTTGTTTTACCATTTCGTACAACACCCGTGTGCCGGTATAAATGTCTTCTGAATCAACCCATTCTTTGGGGCTGTGGCTGATGCCGCTGACATTGCGAATCAAAATAAGGCCTGTGGGAACGGCTTTTGCCATAGCCATGGCATCATGGCCAGCAAAGCTGTACATTACCTGAAACTCAACCTTCATCTTCGAACAGGTTTCCTGAGCCAGTCGGATGATTTCAGGGGCCATGTTCACAGGTTGTTCATCCGATAATGTTTCAAGTTCTATGCTGATACCCTTCCTCTCCTTAGTGAGGAATGCTATAAAATCTTCCATCCCTTTCAAAACCCTGTGTTTGCTGTTGTAATCCACACCCCGGATATCTACAAGCATTGTTGTGTTTCCTGGAACAACATTCACGTTTCCCGGTTTTACCTCAATTTTCCCGACGGTGGCAACGGTATGCTTCTCGGCTTCAGCTCGACCCAACCCCTCAATGGCAAGCACCAATTCGGAAGCAGCCGTTAGAGCATCACGCCTGGCAAACATGGGTGTTGCCCCTGAATGAGAGGATACCCCTTTCACTGTAATCCTGAACCGGGTTGGAGCTGCTATCGTGTCCACAATTCCAATGGGCAAACCCTTTTCCTTTAATGTATCGAATTGTTCAATGTGAAGCTCAATAAAGGCCTTGATCTTTTCTTTTTCAAACACCCCGTTTGATAAACAGTATTTTTTATTGAATTTACATCCAGCAAGGGCATCCAAAATGCTTACTCCATTATTATCCACATAGCGTGCGAGCTCCTCTTTTTTAAGACAACCCGTCAGATATTTGCTCCCAACCAGGGAACACCCAAATCGGCTTGATTCTTCACAGGCAAACACCACCAATTCCACAGGCAAATCAGTATTGATCCCGTCTTCTTCAAGAGCTCTTATGACTTCCATTGCTGCAACAACCCCCACACTTCCATCAAAAGACCCTCCATTTGTTACCGAATCAATGTGTGATCCCACCATTACTACCGGGTAAGCACGGCTTCCTTTGCGTCTGGCAAAAACGTTGCTTATATCGTCTATTCTGACATCCAGACCCATCTCTTCTGCCCAGTTAATAACCCGTTCTCGCGCCTGTAGATCTTCCCGGGTGAAAGCTAGACGGGTAATTCCCTCTTCTCCATTGCTACCAATTCGAGCCAGCTCATCCAGGTGTTTCATCAATCTGTGTTTGGAAACCGGTATTATGCCCACCTCCCTTTTCAAAGCTTCTGATATATGCTGCAGCATAAATTCTACAACTAAAAACACCTGACCTTTGCAATAAAAGAAGAATTAGAAGGTGAGCCATTTATCCAAACATGATAAAATGCTATTCCTTTCTCCTTCGGTTCAAAACCTCCATTATTTTTAACCCCAGATGAAGTTCCAGCCTGACTTCTCCCGAGCTTAAATCCAGACCGGTTATTTCTTCAATTCGTTTTAACCTGTACTTCAGAGTCTTGTAATGAATAAAGAGTTCATCTGCCGTTTTCCTGGAATTTCCTGCGTTTTTCAGGAATACCTCCAGGGTTTTTGCCAGTTCCGTAGCGTTCCCCTGGTCATACTCCTTTAAAATCTTTAATCCCTTTGGTAGATAGTTTTCCATGTTGTGATGTTCCGGAAAGGAATAGAGTAACCTATACACACCAATATCAGAAAACATTGTGCAGGCATCTTTACCCCAGACTTTGCAACCAAATTCCAGTGCTTCTACAGCCTGATGATAGCTGAGCTGGGTATCCAAAAAACGCGGAAAAATTTCTCCCACACCGATAGAAACAGGATTGCCGTACAAAAAATCCGCAGCCTTTTTTAATTCCCCCAGAAAATCCCGGAGCTTTTTGTAGTCAAAATCCTGCAAGATTAGCAAAATCACAATCCTGTTTTCAAACAAGGTGAATATACCTGTATAACCCTTTCTAATCAAGGATTTCTCCAGCCTTTCAGTTACTTTAATCAGGTTCTCCTCATCCATGTTCGTATCCACTACCACAACAGCTTTATAGTAATCAACAGGTATTTCAAACATACCGGCCCTCTGTTTTGCCACTGCTTCTGATTTTATGTGCCCCAGCAACAAATCCTCGATAAAACAGTTCCTCAAACTTCTCTTCAAATCGTACAGTGTCTTACGTCTAATCAATTCCAGGATAATAACCGTAAGGTGATTTTTTACTTCCATTAGCACAACTTCATCTATGCTGTTTTTTACCTGAGCAATAATCAGGTAACCTTCAACCGTTCCCTCAGCCATCAACGGGAATACGTAGTATTCCTTGTCTGCTTTGATTTTTCTGGGTTCCTTCACCAAGGTATCCTCTTTCCCTATGCATTTGTTAATAGAAGAAGATTGGAACCTTTTAGCTTGGTCTGCAGCCAGAACTCTGCCATCTTTGCTCACTACAGCCACAGGGTTTTTTATCAAGGCAGCCACCCTTTTAACCGTCTGGTTCAGTTCCCTACTGTTAGCAGCGATTTCCGTAAGTTTTCGATGGATGTCTTCAAACTTGGCACTGTCTTTGTTGATGATTTCGATCATTATGGGATTAATTATATCCAGGTAAGGCACGTCTCGATCAAACTCAATCAAAGGCAGCTTGTTTTGGTTCGCTGCTTCAATCATCACCTGCGGTATTGTATCAAAGAAGCGTTGAGATTTTATAGCTATGGCAGCACTCCCCTTTGCTGCGAGCTGGGAGATCAATTTGGCCTGATCGATTTCTTCCTTGGTAAAGGCGAACCCGCTGGTTAAAATCAGTTCCTTACCTTTAAGCCACTGGATAATATCAGGCACTTCCATTACAGTAACGTATTCGATTTTCCGTTCAATTCCTTCCCTGCCTGCAATAACTCTGGCACCCTTAAGCCCACCGATGTTTAAGGCTTCCCGCACAGTAATACCCATCCATGCACCCCCCCCTGAAGCGAAATGTCCACCTAATGCTTTTTATAATACCATAATATTAAGAAAATTTCCAAGATAACAGCTGTTCTAGAGCTTCCAAAGTTGCTGACTTGCTAAAAATGTTAGTAATTAATCGAGTAGGAGGTAAATGATTAATTCATTTACCGTCCTCTCACACCACCGCCATCAACCGAAATAGACCGAATCGACCCAATATCCCCGATAATCAAATTT